>Ga0315338_1002898_pt1 | contig 15931 bp, 16 predicted proteins | sample ASW8metaG_FD_204518 | JGI IMG/M metagenome (GOLD analysis project Ga0315338, IMG submission 204518) | Ammonia-oxidizing marine archaeal communities from Monterey Bay, California, United States - ASW #8 | ecosystem: Environmental > Aquatic > Marine > Coastal | place: USA: California | collected... | reverse complement strand
CAGCGTTGCGTGGATGTCGTTGTTTGACTACTTTCATGAGGTTCTTTCCTTTCGACGGGTGAGAACACGACTACGCCCCGGTTGCGCCTGCCAGCGCGCCGGGGTTTTGCGTTTATGTCTGGTCGCCTTCTTCAGGGATGATTATTTCGCCTCGGCACTCGCGAGCATGTTTTCGAGGGCGACAGCGGGAACGAGAATGCGCTTTCCAATGCGAATTACCGGGATCTGGCCGGTCCGCGCCGCCTCGTAGGCCGCCGAACGCCCGATGCCGAGCACCTCCGCCGCTTCCGGTATCGAAAAGGTCTGTTTCTGCATTGAATAGGCTCCGTTACAATTGATCGATGTTGACCTGTAACGAAGAATATCGCACTATTGTTACAAATCAATATAACAAAGCCGTAACGATTAAAATGACCGACAGCATCATCAATTTCGAATGGCAAGTGCCCGACGATGGCTTTGAATGGGTGCGAGCGCAGGCTACAGGCAATCGCATCTCGCGAGGTGGATATGTCTTGCCAAGCGGCTTTAGGAGTAACGAAGGAAGGCCTGACCCTGAAAACGACTACATATTCTTATTGCCGAAAAATGCTCGATGGGAAGGTATGGACATAACGATACCGTATCTCGGGCCCGCAGCGGCGCTAGGAATTTCCAAATCGTTTTCGTACAGGCCGCTGGAAAAAAATTCGGCGTTGTTCCGAGAGTTTGTAGATTTGCCGGGGTCTTTTTCAGATATCCGGGAGTTTGCCGACAAATGGGGGTCACTTGGCAGCGATGTTTCTTGGCAGATTGTGCTGCCAAAATATGAATCAGCACGCTGGGGCGAACCGCCAGGCCGATGGTCCGATGAATTTGTGGAAATGCGGATGGCGGTAGAGATTTGGGACATAGCTCGGCGAAACGATCAGAACGCGCTGAAGAATTTAATAGTATTCGAAGATGATTGTGTGTTGTTGCGTTACAAAACGGGTGATAGATCGCCACAAGAAAACGTCGGAAATTATCTCGATATCGAATCTCGGGATGAGCTTGAGCAACTTATGGAACAAGTCGTTCAAGGCATGGAACAGCACGTTTGTGTCACGACTGGAAACATATTTGCCGAACTGTTCCTTTCCGAGAAATATCACCATCCGGAACGCATGAGCGTCATCTCCAAAGACGATCTACCAACTGCTGCGCTTTTTGCCGTCGAAGACCTTATCAATGAGGGGTTGAAAGGGCGTGTTTCCGCTCAGATGGGATGGAGCAACGATGAGGGGCGACAAGTAACCCAGTTGGTTCCCGACAGCCTGATCGGGGCGATGTGGCTACAGTTTTCAATGGCCGTTAGCAGGGACATCGATTTCGAGCACTGTCTGGAGTGTCAATCTTGGTTTGAAATTGCACCCGGTTCGGGAAGGCCCGACAAAAGCTATTGCTCGGACGCTTGCCGAATGAGGGCGTATCGGAAAAGAAAAAAGGCAAAGAACAACGGTTAGCTTAACCGCACATTGAGAAAGGTCTGAGCGATGAGAGGTAGCATTCAAAAACGCGGCAAGGGCTCATGGCGGCTAGTTTTTGATCTCGACCGCGATCAACGCGGCAAACGTCGTCAAAAGACTGTCACCTTTCGGGGCAACAAGAAAGACGCGGAAGCGGAACTGTCTCGCCTTGTCGCGGAGTTTGAAAACGGTGGTTTTGTCGAGCCGACGAAATTGACGCTATCTGAATTTTTGGAATATTGGCTGGAGAGCCATGCTGCCCCCTCGGTGAGCGCAAAGACGTTGGAGCGGTACGAGGATATTTGCCGGCATCACCTCATACCCGCGCTAGGCAGCCGGCTCCTACAAAAATTATCGTCAACGGAAGTTCAAGCGTATTACACCGAAGCGCGGAAAAGCGGCAGGCGATTAGGTGAGGGAGGGTTGGCAGACAGAACGGTGCTGCATCACCATCGCATTCTCCGCAGCGCGCTCAAGCAAGCCCTTACACATAGGCTGATCAGTTTCAACCCAACGGACGCCGTGAAGGCCCCAAGGCCCGAGAATAAGGAGATAGCGGCGATCGACGAAGCGCAGACAGCGGTATTGCTGGCCGCCGCGCGAGAGACCACCATCTACATTCCGATATTGCTGGCGGTGACGACCGGGTTGCGGAGAGGCGAGGTGCTGGCCTTGCGATGGAAAGACATCAACCTCGATAGCGGCATCTTGACCGTGAACCAGACGCTTGAACAGACGAGAGGTGGCGTCCGCGCCAAGGCGCCGAAGACTAAATCAAGCCGGCGAAGCGTGACGATCCCCGATGTAGCGATGGGTGACTTACGAGAGCACCGACGTACCGTAGCGGAACGGTGCCTACGTCTCGGTATGGGTTGGGATGATGAGGCTCTTATATGTGCCCGCTACGACGGACAGCCTCGAAGCCCGCATGCGTTTTCGAGGGCTTTCGACAAACTGGTCGCTGTAACCGATATTCCTCGGATTACCTTCCATGGACTGCGCCATAGCCACGCTACGCAGATGCTGCGCATAGGCGTCCATCCCAAGGTCGCCCAGGAGCGCCTGGGGCACTCTACAATCGCGACGACGCTGGACCTTTACTCACACGTGACCAAGAGCATGCAGCAGGACGCAGCCGAGCAAATTGATGCGACGTTGCGGGATGCTTTTCGCAGACATTCCGAGAACAAAAACTAGAAATCTTTGTCTCGTGTGACCTATTTGTGACCAATTCGGCATTTTGGGTCGTGACTGATCTGACATAACCCAATAAAACCAACAGCGGAGGAGCATCGTTCCCCGGTGGGGCGCCCGGTCTTCAAAACCGGTGAGGGGCGTACAACGTGCCTGGTGGGTTCGACTCCCACGCTCTTCCGCCAATCCACAGGGTGATTATCGCGAAACGAGAGGTCCGGATGCGAGGCGTGCCGAACCGACATGCGGGGTCATGACGTTAACGCTTGTTGGGCTTGCGGCGGCCGTCGCCCTGTTTCTATTGGCGACCTATATGGGGCGCCGTCCGAAGGCCGATGGCGAATTGCGCTGGATTCCCTATGGCGGCGTCCAGTTCGTTGCCATTCTCATAATCGTGCTGGCATGCGCCCATCTGGTCACGCTTCTGACCGGTCATCAGTTCATTGGGCGGTTTGCGCGTTAGGCCATGACCTAGGTGGACGTTGAACGAAATCTTTCGAAATCGACGACAGTTAACGAGCTCTGGTCGCGGCGATCTTGTCCGATTACCCCTTTGTCGATGCGTCGCCGGTCCGGCCCGAAATAGTTCTTTGATCGAATATAACCGCGATTGTGCTCGATGATCGCCGCGATTCGGTCGTACAAGCGCTTTGGGGTCACTGGCTTGACCAGGAATTCGGTCACGCCCGCGTCGCGGCCGATCATGACGCGGCGGCGCTCGGAATAGGCGGTCAGCATGATGACGGGGAGGAACTGATTGGGACTGTCCCGGCCCGTTCGGACGCGTCGCACGAATTGCAGACCGCTAACCGGACGCATATTCCAGTCGACGATCGCGATATCGGCGGGAAAGTCGCGTAATTCATTCCAGGCCCGGCCGCCATCCGACACCGACACGATACTTTTTACGCCGAAGGCAGACAGAACGTCGCGCAACAGCGTGCGCATCGTGAAATTATCTTCCACGAGCAGGACGTTCACATTTTGCAGTTCATATGCCATTCGGATTGGGTACTATTGCGCGATGCGACCTTTGAACTCGCATAATATTCAATCTAGGGTGCGCGCAAAAATCAATGTATTTCCAGTCTCGTAAAGGCAGATTCAGTCGCTGACCGTTTGTATTTCCATAGGGCTGGCAAAATGATTAAACGCATTCGAGAATTCACGGAGACTTAACAACGATGAGTTTGAAGTGCGCCATCATTCCGGTCACGCCTTTTCAGCAGAACAGCACGCTGGTCTGGAACGAGGACACGATGGTCGGCGCCTCGATCGACCCGGGCGGCGATATCGACCAAATCCTGAGCGCCCGAGACGAGGTCGGGATGACGATCGAGAAGATTTTTCTGACGCACGGCCATCTGGATCATGCGTCGGGGACGGCCGATCTGGCCGAGCGTCTCGGTGTACCGGTCGAAGGGCCGCATGAAGAAGATGCGTTTCTGCTCGATGCGTTGCCGGCGCAGGCGGCGAAGTACGGTTTTCCCGAAGCGTCCGCCGTCACGCCCGACCGCTGGCTGAAAGGCGGCGATACGGTAGAGGCGGGCGGCCTGACCTTCGATGTGCGGCATTGCCCCGGACATACGCCGGGCCATGTCATATTTTTCCATGAGCCATCCCGATTCGCCGTCGTCGGCGATGTAATTTTTCAGGGATCGATCGGGCGCACTGACTTGCCGCGCGGCGACCATGAAACGCTGTTGCGGTCGATCCGCGAACAGCTTTGGCCACTCGGCGAAGACGTGGTGTTCGTGCCGGGCCACGGCCCGACATCGAGCTTCGGCAACGAGCGGAAGACGAACCCCTATGTAGGGGATGCACTTTTTTAGTTAAATGGCGAAGGAGGATACGATGTCTATCGAAGACCAGACAATCAGTGTGGAGGAAATCGAGTATTGCCGCCATGGCGAGCGGTCGATGGTCCTGCGCCTGTTTCGGCCGGAGGGCGCGGGGCCGTTCCCGGTCGTGCTCGATCTGCATGGCGGCGCCTGGAACAAGGGCCATATCGATGACTGCACGGCGCGTGGCGAGTATTTCGCCGAACGCGGGCTCGCTGCGGCGGCGCTGGACTTCCGCCACGCGGCGGACGGTTATCCCTCATCGCTGATCGATATAAATTTCGCGGTCCGATGGTTGAAGGCGAATGCGGCGGATCTCCGGCTCGATCCGGCGCGCGTGGCGATCACCGGGCAGTCGAGCGGCGGCCATCTGGCGATGCTGGCGGCGATGCGGCCGGAGGATTCGCGCTACGCGTCACTTGCGCTCGACGGCGCAGATGTCGATGCGCGAGTCTGTTGCGTCGGCATGACCTGGCCGGTCATCAACCCGATCTCGCGCTATCGTTACGCGCTGCGGGGCCGAGCAAGCGCCAATCCGCCGGGCTGGATCGGCGATATCCCGGAACGGCATGATACCTATTGGGGCACGGAAGAGGCGATGATCGAGGGCAACCCGATGCTCGCGCTGGAGCGGGGCGAAGCGATCGAGACCCCACCGACGCTCTGGGTTCAAGGCCGCCCCGACCCGATCCACGATTATCGCGATCCGGAATCGCCGCACGACCTCAACGAACCCGAACGGTTCGCCACGAACTACAGGAATGCCGGCGGTGAGATCGAGATCGTCGATATCGAGCAAGCGACGCGATCCAGCAGCACGTCATTCGAGCCCCTGGTCGCCTTCTTCCGCAAGCATCTGGCGTAATATTGCCGATTAGTCGGGAGCGCGCACGCGGGCCGCGATGCATCTTGCGGTGCATCGCCGGCTTCGCGCTCGCCGGCCTGGGCATGTCCGCGGCGGCTGCCGAGACCGAGCCTTCTATCGGGACCTTCAGCCTGCAATTGGAGAACGATCGGATCGCGGCGACGGACCGGCACTATACGCACGGGATGCGTCTGTCCTGGGTCTCGGACAAGCGTATGGACGGGCCGGATTGGGCGCGTGAATTGCTGGTAATTCTTTACCCCCTCGCCGAAGTCCGAAGGGGCCGGATCGGTTTCGCGCTTGGGCAGAATATCTACACGCCGGAGGACACGTCGACCACCGCGTTGGATTTTGAAGACCGGCCCTACGCGGGATGGCTTTACGGCGCGATATCGCTTCATGCGGAGACCGGCCGGCAATTCGCAGGTCATAAAGTCGATCTACTGGATTCGGTCGAATTGAGCGTCGGTATCGTCGGTCCACAAGCCTTCGGCGAGGACGTTCAGAACAATTTCCACGATCTGATCGGCGTCGCGCGGTCGGCCGGTTGGAACAATCAACTGAAAAACGAACCGGCGCTGGCCTTATTTTTCGAACGCAAACTGCGCCCCCCGTCGGTACGTGTTGCGGGGTATGAAGCCGACGTCTTGCCGCATATAGGGGGTGCGGTCGGTAACGTTTTCACCTTGGCCAATATCGGCGCGACGTTCCGTATCGGCCGCGGCCTAAAACAGGACTTTGGCCCGCCGCAAATCCGGCCGACCCTATCCGGTCTCCCGGCCATCGATAAGAGCGATGCATTGAACTGGTATTTCTTCGCCGGCGCCGAAGGCCGGGCGATCCTACGGAATATCTTCCTGGACGGAAACAGCGTCGCCGAAAGCCACAATATCGCGAAGGAACCGTTCGTCGGCAGTTTGCAGTTCGGCTTGTCGCTTGCCTATGGAAGCGCGCGGCTGACCTTCAGCCATGTCTTTCTCAGCAAGGAGTTCACGGTTCAGCGACGCGCCGACCGGTACGGCACGGTCACCTTGTCGAAACGCTTTTAAGGTTAGGCATGGTCGCCGAACCGGCGTCCTAAAAACTCCAGGACGTCGCGCGCGCAGCGGTCGGGCACGGCGTCGCAAATATTGTGCGGCATTCCCTCATAGGCGAGGAATTCCATGTCCGGGATCGTCTCGCGCATGACGTCGTAATTGTCCGTTCCCCCGACGGTCTCCGCACCCGGCATGACGATCAAAGTCGGGCATCGGATTTCGCCCAACCGGTCGCTCCAGTCCAGGGTCGTCATTAGACCGATGAAGCGGCCGATGAAGGCCGTGTCGTTCTCGGCGCACTGATCGAGGAAGAACTCGACGATGCCGGGATCGGTTTTGTCGAGGTCGAACCGTTCCGCGATAGTCTCCGCCAGGAAGCCGCGAAGGCCCTTCTCGGCGACCTGAGGCAGCCAACTGGCCGCCTGGGTGTTCTTCAGCCCCGGCGTCGACCCGAACAGGCACGCGCTAAGGATCCGCGAGGGCTGCGTCATCGCCAGATTCTGGGCCAGGTATCCACCCGCGGAGTTGCCGGCGAAATGCGCGCTTTCCAGATCGAGGTGATCCATCAGATCCTGGACGTCCTGCACCAGCCGGTCCATCGTCAGCGGCGGATCGGCGGGCGGGATGCCGGATTGGCCATGGCCGCGCAGATCCATCCGGACGACGCGATAGTGACGCGCCAGCGGCGGGACCCAGGCGTAGAAGCGCTGCGCGTTGGCCATCGCCGAATGCAACAGGATCAGCGTTTTCGTGTCCTGCCAGGGATCGGTGAAATCGTCGATGCAATAGGCGATGTCGAGGCCGTCGGACGCCTGGAATTTTTCCATTGAGAGTGTCTCGCGGACTAGGCGGACGACATCACATGGATGACCCTGTCGGCCAGCATGTCCTTGGTCTTTGCGCCATAGGCTTTCATGTGGTCGGACACCGCATGGGCCTTCAAATGGTCGAGGCTGGCCCATTTCTCGATGACGACAAACGTGTCGTCTCCGAACCGCGTCTGAAACCCGCCGACGCCATCCGCGTCGACCGTCGCGCCATACTCGATGCAGCCATCCTCTTCCTTAACCGCCGGGACGTTGCCGTTGAACAGTTCCAGAACCTGCCCGCGCTGTCCGGGTTTGGCGGTGATGACGGCGACGACGTGAACCATGCTCATGGTTTTTCTCCCTCGTTTTTCGATTTAGTTGAGGACGTTTATAGCCTGCGAGACCTCAGTCCGCGAGGCTCAGCCACTCGATATCTTCGCGCGCGCCGATGATCGCCATGGCGTCGACCTCGACCAGCATCTCCGGGTCGGCGAGGCCGGAGATCCGGCAGCCGAGTGAAACCGGCCGGCTGTCCTTGAACCAGGCCGGACCTTCGCCATAGGGGCGGTTCTGCTCGGCGCGGTCGATCGTGAACGTGCGGCGCCGGACGATATCGTCGAGCGTTGCACCGGCCTGTTCGAGGGCGGCTTCGATTCCTTCATGCGCCAGATCGTACTGCGCGGCCCAGTCGCCCACGGCGCGGACGTTGCGGTCGGCGTCGATCGAGGTGCAGCCGCTGACATGGACCACGTCGCCGACGCGCACGGCGCGGGAATAGCCGCGCGGTTTCTCCGCCTCGTTCTCCGTGTAGATTATCTGCCGGTCGTTCGCCGAGCCGATGATCGCTTCGGCTTCGATCTCGACCAGCATCTCCGGGACCATCAGCGCCGGGATACCGAGCAGGGTCAAAGGCGGCCGCAGATCGCCGAGCATTTCCAGGCGCGCGCGCCTGTGGCCTTCCGACTCCGCGACGTTGGTGAGGAATGCCTTGGAATAAACGATGTCGCCGAGCGTTCCGCCAGCTTCTTCGATGGCGGCCTGGATGGTTGCCATCGTGATCTGCGTTTGTCCGTAGAGGTCGCCCGGACTCGCCACCTCGCCACTGTCCTGGAGCGCCGTCGACCCGGAAACGAAGATCCGGTTGTCGACCCGCACGGCGCGGGAATAGCCGTAGGCCTCTTCCGTCGGTTTGCCCGACGAAATGCGCTGCGCGTTCTGCTCCGCGCCGTCGATCGCATCGAACTCGATCTCGATGAGCTGCGCCGGGCGGGCGAGCCGTTTGACGCCGACCAGGGTCGAGGCGGGGCGGACGTCGCGGAAGTACTTGCCCAGCGCCCGCGCTGCGTCGTCGGCGACGCTCATATCGGTGATGTAGGTCCGGGTGCGGACGACGTCCTCCAGCCGCCCGCCGGCCTTGCCCATGCTTTGCCGCGCGATGTCCACGATGGCGTCGACCTGCGCGGCGATGTCGCCGACGCCGATGACGTTGCCTTCCGTGTCGATGGCCGTCGTGCCCGACTGCATCACCATGTCGCCGACCCGCAAGGCGCGCGAATAATGCGCCAGATGCTCCAGCGGCCGGCCCGACCCGACATTGATGCGGCGATAGCGTCCCATGATCATTGCCCCTGTTGATATTGCTGCGTGAAGCCTACCAGCAACACTTGTGGCGGTCACGCTTGTGGCGCCGGTCCGACCGTCGTGGACGGCGAGACGCAGCCAGCAGCTTACAGCGGGTAGACCAGCAGGATATCGATTCGCCGGGAGTCGAGAACGACGATACGCCGCCGTAGGCGCGGCGTTTCGCCCGATACGTCGATCGAGTCGAGGTATTTGCCGCACGCGAAGGTTTCCATGTCGCCGTTTTGCATTGTACGGTTGACGATGAAATTCGTTCGCGCGCTGTACGTATCGGCGGAATTGCGGTTCAGGCGAGGGCGTTCCATGACATGGCAATAGCGATGCGGTTCGAAGATGTTCGCATCGCGCATCGCCTTGACCCGGTCCTGCATCATCCCCTTGCCGTCGCAATGCATCATGCCGATTGCATGGCCCGCCTCGTACCCTTCCTGCGAGATGATCTGATAGAAAGCGGACTCGATGAAATATTCCGGCCAAGCTTCGATCCTGTCGTCATCGATGCTATGGACGTAGTCGGAGAACATGTCCTCGATTTGGACGCGGAGGCGCGCGTCGTCCATTTCGACGATACCGGGTGCCGCGACCGCCATCAGGCAAATTCCATTAATTCGCGGTAACCCTGCCAGAACCCGCGGATTGCTGTTTCAGTGGCGCGGGAGCCTTCGCTGGGCGCCACGTCGAGACCGCCCATCTCGAGGAATTCGACGTCGTCGTCGGAGCTGCCGCGCGTGCCGCGCTCGACAAACTCGTTGATGCAGCCATCTTCGAGTGACACCAATCCGCCGGCACCGGTCAGGTTGGCCTGGTTGATGCGCATGCGGGTCTGTTCCTCGTCGTCATCCTCGTAGCCGAGATACATCCAGAACAGTTCCGTCCGGTCGATGCCGCGCGGCACGAAATGGCGCACGGCAAGCGAGTTCAGGGTTAGCTGAATGGCCAGACTCGGGAACAGCGCCTGGATCGAGTGCGTGATGCCGTCCTCGAACTCCGGCCAGGCGTCGAGCATTTCCGGGCCCGACAGATGCGAGTCGTATTGCGCCGAGTGGACTTCGGCGGCGGCGTATTCCTCGCTTTCCTCGAACTTGGCGCGCTTGGCGTAGCTGATGCTGTGCCAGCCGTCGTCGGACAGGGCGATGCCGCCATCCATGTCCAGACGGTTGACCTTGAACGTGGTGTAGAAGGTGTGCAGCAGGGTCGCGTGATAGGAGTCGCGGACGTTCTCGGCGTACAGCTTCCAGTTATGCTTCATGATCTGGCTGTGGAAGCCGAGCAGCTTGAGGGGCCGTCCCAAATTCCGACGCACATGATGGTCCATATCCGTGCCGAGATATTTCGATACCGACACGGTTTCTTCCGAGAAGGTACCGAAGACCATGCCGCAATAGACCTCGACCCGCAGCGGCTCCAGGCGATGCTTCTGCGGATCGAAATCCTTCGGCATGCCGCCCTTGCCGCGGATGCCGTTGCGGAAGGCGACGCCGTTCAACTGACCGTCCAAATCATAGGTCCAGGAGTGATAGACGCAGGTGAGGTTCTTGCGGTTGCCGCGCTCCTGCAGGCAGACCAGCGATCCCTTGTGGGCGCAGCGATTGACCATCGCATGTACGTCGCCATTTTCGTCTCGGGTGACGACGATCGGTATCTCGCCGATGAAGGTCGTCTTGAAGTCGCCCGGGTTTGGAATATGAATTTCCAGGCACAGGAAGTTCCAGATTGGGCCACGAAAGATCCGTTCCTGTTCCCGTGCGTAGATCTCCGGATCGGTATAAAGGCGGTAGGGGACTCGTGTGACGCCCCCCTCGGGCCATTTGAAGGAGCCGTTGGTCTGTCTCGCGGCGGTTTCAGTCATGGTAATTCCACCTAAGTCTTTCAATTTGGAGCTTCATTCGAACCAATATCGACGGCGATGTCCAGCCAACGTTGCTGTGTCACCGTGGCGCGGTCGCCGTGCCGCAACAAGGCCGTTGTCGTTTCGGACTCGATAACCGCCGGCCCGTTGATCGTCTGGCCCGCCGGCAGGATATCAAGATCGTAAATCGGCACCTCAACCCAGCCACCGAGATAGATGCGCCGATGCGCGATCGGCGCCGCGTCCGAGCCGGAGGAAATCGGTTCTTCGTCCGGTGTCTCCGGCAATACACCGACGACGGCCACCCGAGCGTTGACCAGGACGACCTCCTGGTCTTTCAACGAATAGGTGAACAACTCCTCGTGGCGCGCATGGAACCTGTCGGCCACCTGCTGCATCAAATCGTCCGCGTCCCAATCGACCGTATCCAGCGACACGTCGATCTCGAAGACCTGCTCGCCATAGCGCATGTCGGCGAGGCGGCGCAGCCGGACCGGCCCGTCGAACCATTCGGCAAGGCGCGTTCGCCCTTCGGCCTCCATCTCGCCATACAGGTCGCGCAGCGTATCGGCGCCCAAAGCGCCCATGTCCCCGACATGCGTTCGGCTGATTTCGAAGCGCAGATCGGAGGCGAGCATGCCCCAGGCGGACAGCACGGATGCGACTCGAGGGGCGATAACCCGTTTGATTTCGAGTTGCCGGGCCAGATCCGTAACGTGCAACCCGGCTGCCCCGCCGAAAGATAACAGGGCGAAGCGCCGAGGATCGACACCGCGCCGCACTGATATCAAGCGAATACCTTCGGCCATGTTGGTGTTAACGACCTGGTGGATACCGGCGGCCGCGGCGATGCCCTCGACGCCCAGCGCCTGTGCGACGCGGTCGATTGCGGCTTTCGAAGCATCCAAATCGAGTTGTTGCCGTCCGCCCAGGAAGTTGTTCGCGTCGAGATAGCCCAGCGCCAGATTGGCGTCGGTTACTGTCGGTTCCGTACCGCCCTGTCCATAGCAGGCTGGGCCGGGAACGGCGCCGGCGCTTTGTGGGCCGACATGCAACACGCCGCCGCCATCGACCCGGCCGATCGAACCGCCGCCGGCGCCCAGGGTAACGATATCGAGGCTCGGCATCGCCACGCGTTCGTTCGCGACGGCGCGGTCGGCGGAGAGAGTGGGTTCGCCGTCGACAATCATCGAGATGTCGCTGCTCGTACCGCCCATGTCGAAGGGAATGAGGTTCTGGACATCCATCATCCGGGCCGAGTGCCGGCCACCGCCGACACCGCCCGCGGGACCGGACAGGACCGTACCAGCGGCGAGCCGTACGGCCTCCGCTACGGGGGCTACGCCGCCATGCGACAGAATGATCAGCAAGGTGCCCGGATAGCCGGCTTCCTTCAGCCGGTCGGCGAGGCGGGTCAGATACCGTTCCAGAATCGGACCGACATAGGCATTCACGACGGTCGTCGAGACCCGCTCGTATTCCTTGATCTGCGGCAGCACCTCGGATGAGAGCGAGACATAGACGTCGGGCAAGGCCTTGGCCAGTGCGTCTCGCGTCGCCCGCTCATGCGCCGGATCGCGGTAGGAATGCAGATAGCAGACGGCGACGGAGTCGACTTTCTCCGCCTTCAATACGGCGATTGCCTTATTGAGGGAGGCGCGGTTGAGCGGTATCCGCACGCTGTCATGCGCGTCGATGCGTTCGCGCACGCCAAGCCGCAGATAGCGCGGCACCAGCGGTTCTGCTGGCGCGAGGCGCAGATTGTAGCGGTCGGGCTTCAGGCCTTCCCGCATTTCCAGGACATCGCGATGGCCCTCGGTCGTCAAAAGCCCGACCCGTGCGCCCTTTCGCTCGAGCAGCGCGTTCGTCGCCACGGTGGTGCCATGCACGACACGTTCCGCCTCTTTCAGCAAGGCGGTCAGGGAAAGGCCCAGCCGTTCCGCAAGCCGCGTCAGCCCGTCGATGACGCCGATCGACTGATCCTGCGGTGTGGAGGGCGCTTTGGCCAGGGTCACCCGGCCGCTTTGGTCTATCGCGACGACATCCGTGAAGGTGCCGCCGACATCGATTCCGATACGATACATACTCTTATTCCGAAACGATGCCGTTGCGCCGGTCAAGTGCGCGGGCGTCAGGGTCGCGCTTCGATGGATCGCCCCAGCCGCCGCCGCCCGCCGATTGAACGAGGAAGCTATCGCCGGCGCGGACTGGAATGCCTTCTTCCTTGGTTTTCAACACGCGCGGCTTGCGGCGTTTCGAGCGCAGCGTATAGCGATGCGGTACACTGCCGTTGCCGCCGACCATGCCGCACGACCCGTGCTTCGCGCCGTCGCCCGCCGTGTTGGCAACGCACGCCGTATCGGTTTCCACGACCAGTTCCATTTCAGCGCCCGAGCCGCCGCGAAACTGCCCGTCGCCGCCGGAATCCTTTCTGAACTCATGGCTCTTCAGGAACAGCGGAAAGCGCGATTCAGCCACTTCGACGCTGCCGAACTTCAGCCCGCCGGTCGAGTGCCATTCGCCGGCCGTGTGCCAGCCATCGCCCCCGGATGACGCGCCGGCGCCGGGCCGGGCGTGGAACATGTGCCAGATGAAGGGCTTGCCGGTGCGCGGGTTCTCGCCCTTGATGGCGATGCGGAAGCGTTTGCCCCAGCCGGCCATGGCGCGCTCCGGGCAGGCGGGCGCCAGCGCCTTGATGATCGACTCGATGATCTCCTGGCCGCAATGGCTGGTGCAGAGCGTGACCGGCGCGCCTTCGTTGGCCCAGACGACCGTGCCTTGCTTGGCGATCACGTCGATGGGCCGGAAGGTGCCGCCGTTCTTGGGCGTATCCGGGTCGATCAGAAAGGCGATCGCCATGCCGACGGCCGAGCGCGTGTTGGCGTAGGAGGAATTGATGAAGCTGGTCACCTGGGGGGCCGAGTCCGACAGGTCGATAACGAGACCGCTATCCTGAACGGTAACTTTGGCGTGGATACGGATGTCCTCGTTGCCGCGGCCGTCATCGTCGAGCAGGGCCAGCCCCTCATAGACACCGTCCTTCCATTCGGCGAAAACCGCGCGGGTCTGCCGTTCGGACGCATCCAGGATGGCGTCGACGGCGCGCGAGACAACGCCGCCGCCATACTCGGTCATCAGCGCGGTTAGCCGCCGTTCGCCGATATGGACGGAACCGATCTGCGCCGCCAGATCGCCGTGGAAATCGCGGGGATGCCGAACATTCGCCGCCAGCATGCGCAAGATGTCTTCGCGTACCACGCCGCGGTCGTAGAGCCGTATGACCGGCAGCCGCAATCCTTCCTGCCAGATCTCGCGCGCCGAGGCGTTGTAGGCGCCGTAGGTCGCGCCGCCGATATCGCTGTGATGCGCCCGGTTGACCGCCCAGAACACCAGCCGCTCGCCATCGAAGATCGGCACGAAGGCGGTGATGTCGGGCAGATGGCTGCCGCCGAAATAGGGATCGTTCAACAGGAACACGTCGCCCGGATGGACATCGTCGCCGAAGAACTCGACGACGGCTTCCGTCGCCCAGGACAGGGCGCCGACATGGACTGGGATATGTTCCGCTTGGGCCACCAGGATACCGTCGGCGCCGCAGAGCGCGGTCGAGAAATCGCGGCTCGAATTCAATATCTGCGAATAAGAAGTCCGCAGCATGGCCTCGCCCATCTCTTCGACGATGGCGCTGAGCCGGTGCTGGATGACGGAGACGGTAATCGGGTCGATGGCCTTAGCCGTTTTTTGGTCGGGACTGGTGCTGTCGTTCATCTCACTTCCTTTAGCTGCGCGAGCCTAACATGCCGGTCCGGGGAAATCGAAGGGCCGGGGCATTTAATCGTCTCGCCGGTCATGTGGTAGGATGGGGGTGGAGGTAAGGTCATGCTGACGGACGCACAGGTTACCCGATATCGCGAAGACGGCTTCGTCGTGCCGGACTATCGGTTGCCGATGGAAACGGTCGAAGCGCTGCGCCGCGATGTCGCCAGGCTGGTCGGCCGCGACCCGGAAATGCACCAGTTCGTGCCGACCATGTTCGACTACGACCGCAAATTCGTCGACTATGCACGCGATCCCAACCTGCTCGACATGATCGGGCAACTGGCCGGTCCGGACTTCGCGCTGTGGAACATGAGCCTGTTCGGCAAGCCGGCGCGCGACGGCAAGAAGGTGCCCTGGCACCAGGACGGCGAATACTGGCCGATCCGCCCGATGGCCACGACCCGCATCTGGATCGCACTGGACGAGACCAGCCGCGAAAACGGCTGCCTACGCTACCTCCGCAGTTCGCACAAGCGACAGGAAATCCGCCAGCATCACGAGGCGGAGAACCGCGATATGCTGCTGCATTACGGCATCGACCCGGGCGAAATCGACCAGGCCGATGTCTTTGACCTGGTCCTGGAGCCGGGCCAGATGGCGATCCACGACATCTACATGGTGCACGGCTCGGAGGCGAACGAGACCGACCGGCCCCGCCGCGCCATCGTCCTCAACTACATGCCCCTGACCTCGCATTTCGACCACGCCCTGGCGGCCAAGCAGTACGCCGAAATGGACATCAATTTCGACCACACGGAACGGCCGCTGTTCCTAATGCGCGGCGAGGACAGGTGTGGCCTGAACGATTTCGAAATCGGTCACGACAGGGTGGGGAAACGGGCGGCTTAGCACCGGGCACCGGCCGGTGGCTTAGTCTTACCCAACGTGTCATCCCGGCCAAGGCGCAAAGCGCCGTAGAGCCGGGATCCATGTCTGCCGTAGGACGCGGCGTCGGCCTGGATCCCCGATCTAGTCGGGGATGACAAGAATAGGGGCGGCTTAGGTCCTCTCAACGTGTCATCCCGGCCAGCCCTTGGGCTTGACCCGAGGGGCCGGGATCCATGTCTGCCGTAGGACGCGGCGTTGGCCTGGTTCCCCGATCAAGTCGGGGATGACGAGTCGAGGGGCGGCTCAGTGCCTTTTCGCCCTGACCGCCGGGTCCGAGGGGAAGTCCGGCTGGTTTTCGGGCATCGCCTTGTCGAATGCCGGGAGGGCGCGGCAGCGTTCGTCGAGTTCGACGAGCAGCGGATAGGCCGATAAATCCAGGCCGGCGAGGCGGGCGTTGTACATTTGCGGGACGACGTACAAATCGCCCACTGTCGGTTTGTCGTCGTAGCAGAAGGGCGTCGCCGTTTTCCGTCGTTGCAGCAGTTCCTCGCAGGTCGCGAA
>Ga0315338_1002897_pt1 | contig 15935 bp, 13 predicted proteins | sample ASW8metaG_FD_204518 | JGI IMG/M metagenome (GOLD analysis project Ga0315338, IMG submission 204518) | Ammonia-oxidizing marine archaeal communities from Monterey Bay, California, United States - ASW #8 | ecosystem: Environmental > Aquatic > Marine > Coastal | place: USA: California | collected... | reverse complement strand
ACCCCGAAGGCTACAAACCGAACGGTGTCGTTCATTGGGTGTCGGCCACTGACAGCGTTGAGACGGATATCAATCAATACGACCGCCTGTTCAACCATGAGTCGCCGGACAGTGATAAAGAGACTGATTTTGTGGACCTGATCAACCCGGAATCTCTGGTGGTCCTCAAAGGCGCCAGAGTAGAGAAGAGTTTGGCCCAGCCCCGTACTGATTTGCCATATCAGTTCGAGCGTGAGGGGTATTTCTTCTGCGATCAGGAACTGACTGAGGCAGCAGGCCGTCCGGTGTTTAACCGTACCGTGACCCTCAGGGATTCCTGGGGCAAGGGCAAGTAAGTTCGGTGATACATTCATTCAATTATTTAACGAGCGTAGCGTGATTAGAATCTACAACACCCTTAGTCAGCAAAAGGAAGAGTTCCAGCCGATCGAACCAGGAAAGGTTCGCATGTATGTCTGCGGCATGACGGTATATGACTACTGTCATTTGGGGCATGCGCGGGTGTTGGTGGCGTTTGATGTGATCACGCGGTACCTGCGTCACAGCGGCTACGATGTCCAATACGTGCGCAATATCACCGACATCGACGACAAGATCCTGCGCCGGGCTGACGAGAATGGCGAAGTTTATAGCGACCTCACCAAGCGCATGATCAAGGCCATGCACGAGGATGAGGCCAAGCTGGGTGTTTTGTCGCCTACAGAGGAGCCGTGTGCGACCGAATACATTAATGACATTGTGGCCATGATCCACAAGCTCGTTTCAGGCGGTCATGCCTATGCTGCCGATAACGGCGACGTCTACTTCTCCGTAGAGTCGTACTCCGATTACGGCAAACTCAGCAAGAAAAAGCTTGAAGACCTTGTGGCTGGCGCAAGGGTGGATGTTCAGGAAGCCAAGCGCAGCCCGGCGGATTTCGTGCTTTGGAAAGCCGCCAAAGAGGGTGAGGTAAGTTGGCCTTCGCCTTGGGGAGATGGCCGTCCAGGCTGGCATATCGAATGTTCCGCCATGTCTAACCGCTGCCTCGGCGAAACCTTCGACATCCACGGCGGCGGGCCGGATTTGTTGTTCCCGCACCATGAGAATGAAATTGCCCAGTCCGAGTGTGCCAATGGTCACACATTCGTGAACACCTGGATGCACGCCGGTGCTATTCGGGTGAACAAGGAGAAAATGTCCAAGTCCCTGGGCAATTTCTTCACCATCCGTGAGATCTTTGAGAAGTATGCGCCGGAGGTGGTGCGTTACTTCCTGGTGTCCAGTCATTACCGCAGTCAGGTGGATTACTCGGAAGAAAATCTCGCGGAAGCAGGGCGTACGCTCACCCGGCTCTATCATGCCCTGCGTGGTCTGGTGCCGGCCAAGAACGTGGCGGAAACGGAACACGACCAGCGTTTTGCCGAGGCCATGAATGACGACTTCAACACCGCAGGAGCCATTGCGGTTCTTCATGCTGTCGCTAATGAAATCAACCTGGACCGCAGGGAAGGGCGCGACGAAAAGGCTAACCAGCAAGCGGCAGTGCTTGTAAGGCTCGGGGGTATCCTGGGTTTGTTGCAGCAGGACCCGGAAGCCTACTTCCAGGCCGACACTGGCGGCGAGCTCAGTGCAGACGACATTGAGGCGATGATCCAGGCCCGAGCCGATGCGCGGAAGCAGAAAGATTTCGCCGAGGCGGACCGTATAAGGGATGAGTTGGCCGATAAAGGCATTATCCTGGACGACAGTCGCGAAGGCACCAGCTGGCGCAGGGGATGATGTCAACCAAAGGTCGTGTTGTTGGCGCGGGAATGACCTTGTAGGGAAATTCCCGTACAATACCGCCCTCGAATTATAACGGCCCTGACGGGTAAACCCGTAAAAAGGGCAGGGAATACAGTAACCCACTGAGGCAAACAACGATGACAGAACGCGTACAAGTCGGCGACCTTCAGGTCGCAAAGAACCTGTTCGATTTCGTTAATAACGAAGCAATTCCGGGCACGGGTGTCGACGCTGACAAATTCTGGGCCGAGTTCGACAAGATTGTTCACGAATTGGCTCCCCGCAACAAAGAGCTGCTTGCCAAGCGCGACGACATCCAGGAGAAAATGGACACCTGGAATCGTGACCACAAGGGCCAGAAGCTCGACATGGCCGAGTACAAGTCGTTCCTGAAGGATATCGGCTACCTGGTTGATGAGCCTGGCGACTTCAAAATTTCCACCTCAAATGTGGATCCGGAAGTGGCCACCATGGCAGGTCCCCAGCTTGTGGTTCCGGTGATGAACGCCCGTTTTGCACTGAACGCTGCCAACGCCCGTTGGGGTAGCCTTTACGACGCGCTGTACGGCACCGATGCGATCTCCGAGGAAAACGGCGCCGAAAAAGGCCGTGGCTATAACCCGGTTCGTGGTGCCAAGGTCATTGAATTTGCGCGCAACCTTCTGGACAGTTCCGCTCCGCTGGCTTCTGGCAGCCACAAAGACGCAGCCCAGTATCTGGTTGAGGGTGGCAAGCTGGTGGTCAAGTTGCAGAACGGTGAGTCTACCGGCCTGAAAGACGAGTCCGGCTTTGTGGGTTACACCGGCGGCGCCGATGCACCCACGGGCGTGCTGTTGGTCAAGAATGGCATGCATTTCGAGATTCAGGTCGATGCCAGCCATCCGATCGGGAAGGATGACGGGGCGCATGTAAAAGATGTGCTGATGGAGTCGGCTCTGACCACCATCATGGACTGTGAGGATTCTGTCGCTGCCGTGGATGCGGATGATAAGGCTCTGGCCTACCGCAACTGGTTGGGGCTGATGAAGGGCGATCTGGAAGAAACCTTCGAGAAAGGCGGCCAGCAAACCACCCGCAAGATGCACGGTGATCGTGCCTACACCAAGCCGGAAGGCGGAGAGCTGGTGCTGAAAGGCCGCAGCCTGATGTTTGTGCGTAACGTGGGTCACCTGATGACCAACCCGGCCATCCTGCTGAAAGACGGCAGTGAAGTGCCTGAGGGGTTGATGGACGGCCTCATGACCTCACTGATCGCGATTCACGACCTCAAAGGCACTGGAAAGCTGCAGAACAGCACCACCGGCTCGGTTTACATTGTTAAGCCGAAGATGCACGGGCCTGAAGAAGTGGCGTTTACCAATGAGTTCTTCGGTCGTGTTGAAGATGCGCTTGGTCTGCCGGCCTTCACCCTGAAAGTTGGCATCATGGACGAAGAGCGGCGCACCACCGTTAACCTCAAGTCCTGTATCCATGCCGCCAGGGAGCGTGCCGTATTCATCAATACCGGCTTCCTTGACCGCACTGGTGACGAAATCCACACGTCCATGGAGTTGGGGCCGTTTATCCGCAAGGGGCCGATGAAGCAGGCTGCCTGGATTCAGGCCTACGAGCAGTGGAACGTGGACGTCGGGCTGGAAACCGGTTTCCGAGGTGTTGCCCAGATCGGTAAAGGTATGTGGGCGATGCCGGACCTGATGGCGGGTATGCTGGAAGCCAAGATTGGCCACCCGAAAGCCGGCGCCAATACCGCGTGGGTTCCATCACCAACAGCGGCTACGTTGCACGCCACCCATTATCATCAGGTGAGCGTTGCGGATATCCAGCAAGAGCTGGAAAGCCGCACCCGTGCCAACCTGGATGACATCCTGACCGTGCCTGTAATGGACGACCCGAAATCCCTGTCGGCGGAAGAAATTCAGCAGGAGCTGGACAACAACGCCCAGGGTATTCTTGGTTACGTGGTGCGCTGGATCGACAGCGGTGTCGGTTGCTCCAAGGTTCCCGATATCAATGACGTGGGCCTGATGGAAGACCGCGCTACCCTGCGTATCGCTTCGCAGTTGCTGACTAACTGGCTTTACCATGGCATCTGCACCGAAGAGCAGATCAATGAAACCATGAAGCGCATGGCAGCGGTGGTTGATCGCCAGAATGCGAACGACCCGTCCTACCGTGACATGGCGCCGGAGTTTGAGGGCAGCATTGCCTTCCAGGCCGCCATGGATCTGGTTCTCAAGGGCCGTGAACAGCCAAATGGCTATACCGAGCCGCTTCTGCACGCCTATCGTCTGAAGGCGAAAGAGAAGTACGGTCAGTAATCCGGGCCGGTGATAAAAAACCCCGCGAATGCGGGGTTTTTTATGAGGCCAGATTAATCCTTGTGTAGCTCGTTCGCTGCATAGAGCGTGTTCTGTAGTAGCGTGGCAATAGTCATCGGCCCTACGCCTCCCGGAACCGGGGTGATGTAAGCAGCCCGCTCCGACGCCGCTGCGAAATCCACATCGCCACGCAGCTTGCCGTCTTCCATCCGGTTGATTCCCACATCAATCACCGTTGCTCCGGGCTTGACCCACTCGCCCTTGATCAGTCCTGGCTTTCCGACCGCGGCAATCAGAATGTCCGCTTCCCGCACAAATTTCTCGAGATTGTCGGTAAACCGGTGGCATATTGTGACTGTGGCGCCTTTGAGCAGCAGCTCCATGGTCATCGGGCGGCCGACGATGTTGGATGCGCCGACGATAACCGCGTGCTGGCCCTTGTAAGGGGTGTCTACGCTGTCCAGCAGGGTGATGACGCCTGCGGGCGTGCAGGGTCTCAGGGCCGGTTTGCGCTGCATCAGGCGGCCGATGTTGTAGGGGTGGAAGCCGTCCACATCCTTGTCAGGGCGGATCTTTACCAGAATGGGGTCTGGGTCCATATGGTCGGGCAGGGGAAGCTGCACCAGGATGCCGTCTACGTCAGGGTTCTCGTTGAGCTCGTCAACCAGTGCCTCCAGGGCCTCCTGTGACGTGTCTTCCGGAAGGTCGTAGGAGAGCGACATGATGCCCGCCTCGTCACAGGCCCTGCGTTTGTTGCCTACGTATACGTGCGAGGCCGGGTCATTGCCCACCAGCACCACAGCCAGCCCCGGCGCACGAAGCCCCTGCTGTTTACGGGCCTCGGTTCCTGCCGCAACCTGTTGTCGCACAGAGGCGGCGATATCTTTTCCGTTGATCAGTTTGGCGCTCATGTCTTTGTCTTGTCGGTTGTGCGAAAATAAAGGCGCAGCATTGTCTCATGCTTGGGCTCCGTCGCCAATCGATGGGCGAAAACCCCAAATGCGTGTTGACGGACCGGTTCGGCGCCGGTAATATGCGCGCCAACTTTGCTGAGGTATCTGTTGTTCAGTTTAGACGGGGTATAGCGCAGTCTGGTAGCGCGCCTGCTTTGGGAGCAGGATGTCGGGAGTTCGAATCTCTCTACCCCGACCACTTTCTGGCCAGTCCAGGATATTGAACAGTCAGGTGGGCGAACGGTTTATGCGCTCGTAGCTCAGCTGGATAGAGCATCGGCCTTCTAAGCCGGTGGTCGCAGGTTCTTATCTGTACCTGGGTTTTATGCATCCGCAAAGTTATCCTTCACTTGCGATTTATGTCCCCCTAGCTCAGCTGGATAGAGCATCGGCCTTCTAAGCCGAGGGTCGCAGGTTCGAGTCCTGCGGGGGACGCATTCCTCAATAAATCAATGACTTATAATCCCGCCTAGCTCTAGTACTTGCGTTTCACAAGATTTTTCTTCTTTTTCGTTGCTCATTAGAGCATCCAGCACTACGATCCCTTCTGTACCTCAGATGGAGTGCATCCGTGGAAAGCAGGGTTCAGACACATCGGTTTCGGCATCATACTGGCTATAAAATAGCCACCTATTTTGACGTGGAGAGCGGCGCGGAGTTTTTAGGCCCGCGAGAGTTCCTTGAATATCTATCTGAGTCTGAAGGTTCCGGGCAAGCCACTCTCAACGCAGTTATAAATGACCTACAACTTTTTTTGCGTTATCTATGCGCCTGCTCTGACTTGCAGGTTCAATCTGGTTTGAAACTCAGTGGCTCGGGCCTTTTTTTGAACCGCGTATTATTTATGTATCCCTCTTTTCTGGCTGAGGGTCATCGTTCTCCAAGCCCATTTGTCAGCGCAGTCGCCCACCATCTTGGCTTTGAAGGTTTGGCCCGATCTTCGACAGGACGTTACTTATCAACCGTTAATAGCTTCTTGAAGTTCAACGATAAAGAGTGGATCTCTCAACAAGCTATCAACGAGCGGTTTGAGGTTGATACGTTCGTTAGCGAGGAGCACCTTATTGAGCAGCTTGGAAATATGAGATCGCTGAAGAAGTCTGAGAAGGCTGCGCTTCTAAGAAAATCTATGCTTGCCGGTTGTATCTCGGGTGGCCCAAAAAAAATAACTCGCCCGCACCTATCGATGCCTAAACGATTCGGGAAGTCTCAGGATCCTGATTATCGATTTTACGAAAAGTGTTTCCCGATAGATAAGATTTTGGAACTTATTAAGAATGCATCCTCTTATCGAGATATATGTTTGTTCTCACTAATGGCTGGTACGGGCATACGAACATCAGAGGCCATGCAACTGAGATTTGATGACTTACTGATTGAGGAAGAACTGGTCAAGATTCTGCCTTACGCAGATCGGATTCAGGTTTATGACGACCTAACTGACCGACAAATTACTGAGCTCGCGTTCAAAGGGCGAACGACCAAGTACGTTTTGTTTTTAAGTCCATTTAAAGAGATTTTTTTCGAATATCTGTTGAATTACCTAAGTGAAGAAAGAGACCGCTTTAACCCTTCGCATGAGTTCGTTTTCGTTACCATGGCTAATAATGCCCAGGGCCTAACTTGGTTTGATAAAGATTCAACATCCCATAATAGGACGTTTAAGGAAGCTCAGAGACGGATAGGTATAAAAGAAAAAGATTTGTACTCGTTGCACTCGCTTCGTCATTTTTATGGAACTTGGCTTCGGAACTACCAGCCGAACGGAGAGGGAGGCTTTGGCTTCCCACTGGGAGTTGTGAAAAAGCACATGGGTCATAAATTCGAGTCCACAACAGAAGGTTATTCCTTGCCTGACACCCATGTAACGATGAGAAAAATTCAGCAAGTACAAGCCTATGTCACTGCGCAGGGCTGGGATCTTACCAGTATTAAGCGGATTGCGGATCAATAGGTGGACACAATGAATTATGACCGCCCGTTCATAGCTACCAGGGAATCTTTCAGAAAAAGAGGAAGGCTACTTTCAGAAGCTATTGATTTTTTGAAGGTTGAAAGTGTGCCAAGCGATTATCGTGCAACGCAACATTTGCTGCTGGGCTTTTTCCAATCAGGAAAATTGCCCTTGGTTGCTGATCAGTTTCAACAACTCGTAAACGTGCTGTGTTATGGCCAAGGACCAAGCGATAATACTGAGAAAAAGAGGGTTTTAAGTGAAATTTTTTCGGAGTCACTTACAACCGTTCAGCTAAAATTGGTATTCCCCCTTTTTAACCTGCTGGTTCTACATTTGGCTCTGCAAAAAACGATATCACTGCCTCCTGCCCCGTTATTCTCTGGACCAATGGCCGGAAATATTACGTTCACCCCATGGTTTGAAAAATTACCTTCGGAGGTTCGTTTTTGGTATGTGGTAAGTAAGAAATCAATTTTGGAAAGGTATGCCGACTCTCTTGATCCCTCATTTGTAGAGTTCGCCTGGCAATGGTATGCAGAAAATAACGATCATAAAAAGATGAGTTCCGCTGGCATCGTTATGCGTCACTATTTTGCCTATCAAGGTGTAACTAGCTTTGATCTCCCTTTATTTGTTGAAACACAAAAGTTAATCGTTGCTCTAACGACGAATGTTAGAGGTCTTCGTCCAGCTCTTTGGCTTTATTCTCAGCTAAGAAGGCAAGACATTTATAAAGCATATAGAAAGGGTCTCGATGAGCAAGTTGTGCGCATTGGGGCGGTTCACCGTATTTATCATGACGATATTGTTGAGTTTCGACGGAAAGTTGGCGTTCCTGATCCATTCGATTTTAGCTTGGGCGCAAAGTATATTGGCGCCGATCATGGGCCTCGGAAGCGTAGGTCAGCTTCAAAAAATAGGAAGCTCGAAACCTATGTTAGTACTGATTTTGGAGTAGCACAATTTCGACCAAATATCCGCGCAAAACCTGATGGTTGTTCGGTCTATCAGTTGGTCCCTAAAAACTCTATCCAGTTCGGTGATTATTATTTGACCGCTAAGGCGCTTAGCAAATTTAGGCCTGAGAAACTTTACGAGGTTTATCCAAAAAGCCTTTGGCTGGCACATCAAAAAGACTTCTTGGATCAGCTGTATGAAAAAGGCACAAAGAAAACGAAAGCTACCGCACTACGGATCTTAAACGCATATTTATTCTCATATTTACCCTGGTTCAAAGAGAATCTAGAGCCAGAATTCCAAGTGCCAGAGCGCCTTGAAGAGTTCGATCCTAATGTATTTATTCGACATACGCATTCGTTTACATTGCGCATGGATCCAAACACAGTACTTCCCGTGACTTTTCCAGAGTTTCAAGAAAAATGTCTTGATGTCGGTGCGCCTGGGGGAAAATCGAATGTAAATGCAAAACAGTCGAGTCAAAAAAACATAACAAGCTTCTTTCGGAATTATATCGAAATCGAAGGTCTTTCTATTCACAATCCTATGGATAGTGCCAAGGGCATTAGGGGATTTTCGTACGCAGAATCTCAGAAAAAGAAGCTCGATTATGATTACTGGTGGCTCCTGAGAGAATTTTTATTTGCATTTTCGTCGTGCTCACTGCAGGTTCGTGAGGATATGCTTGATGAAAAGGTAAGCAGCGAGTCCTGGAAAGAAAAGTTTTTGGAGTATTCAGAAAATAAAGATGTGCGGCTCGGAAACGTCAAGTTAGATATGTCTAAGATGGAGGGGCTAGATAACTTTGATCCAACTACCGCTCATGTTTTTTCAACACTCCTTTGTCTTGTGTCTCAGTGCGGTATTCGGTTTTCAAACGCATTTTGGCTGGATGCAAGAACGTTTGACTCATTTCTGAAAGGCGGGGAGAAGGATTCAGATCTGATTAAGCTGTACATTAATACGGACAAGGCAAAGCTAACAACCTTTAATACCCATGTTAAAGTTTCAGTGATGAACCTGTTAATAAGATTGAATCAGATTCGGGGGAGTGTATTCTCTGACGAAGCTGTGTTTTATCAGAACAACAAAAATTCGAAATGGGGTCAGATCGTTCCTCTTTTCAGGTTCAACTCGGAAAAACACAGTGAGTCGGACGATTCCTATTTCAACGACTTCATGGCTGACCTTCTGTACTCATTTCAGTCACTTTTAAATCTAACTGGATTAGATTTTAGTTCATATCTCTATCCAAGTGTCATCGGGCTGACCCAAGATGATTATGAAATTTATAGGGCAACCCGTACTCAGGCTCCTTTTAGAACGTTTGTCATTGATCATTCTGATCGTTACGATGAGATCGAAATTGCGGAGAGGCTCCGTCCTGCCAGTTTGTTTAATTACAAGGCCTCAGTAACGGTCCATGGACTCCGAAAGACCTTCGATAGTTTCATGGCTAACTTTTTCACAAACGAACAAATCAGTGAGATCTGGACCGGTCAATCCCCTGAGATGGTGGGATATTATTCTTCAAATACTGTCGGTGAACACAAATTAGCTAGAACGGTTGCTGAGAGCGTGGGGCTGCCTCTTATAATCGGGAAAGGCAGTAAAGATGCCAATAGAATAGTTAATGAGCTGAAAGAAAAAGGCATTCCTGCCGAATCATTGACGATGTCCTCGATAAATATCGACGACTTTGATCTGAATGATGAGTATAAAAAGGCACCGGATAGAGAAATCAGTGTGAATCGGACACACATCTGCCCATATGGGAATACATGTCCGAAGAAGATAAAAGTCGTCCTTGAAAAGAAATTGTGTGGTATCTGTCCCGCCGCTCTTTCCTTTCCGAGCGATGCCCCGGCTATTGCTGCAACGATTCGAAAAATCGGTGACCAAGTTGCTGATCTTTCAAATTTAATTAATTCCGGAGATCTAACAGATGCCGAGCGGTCAGATTCCCAAGAGGAAAGAATGGACCTAATTGCCAAATTTTCGGCATGGATGGTTCGTCACGATCAGCTCATAAAGATGACTAACGGTGAAATTCTTCTTGGTGAGAATGGATCTGACCACTTTAGGCAGAAGCTTGTTTACAGCAAGCCTGACGTGGACTGGTCAGACGAGAGGAAAAATCTCTGGCGCATCATTGAAACATCCGAAACAAAAACGCTCCAAAGTGAGAGGTTGAAGCTCACTGCACAAAGGTATGCTCGGGAGATGATCTCAAGGATAAATCCAGAGTTGATCGGGCAACTTCAGACACAAATCGATATTGACCCCATAAAGGCGGCGGCTTTGTTTGTAGAAAAAACAGCGCGACTGGAAGGTGTTAGCTTAGATGATGTCGTTAAGTCTATTGAGCACCATAACCATAAAGGTAGTGCGCAATCTCTTAGGCAACTAATTGGAATGACTGATGGGTAATAAAGAGGCTCTTGATAGCCATTGGCGTGATCGTATTAGCAAAGATGCTGCGAACCTTGAGGACATTTTAAAGGAAGAGGTTAAGGTACGAGGTGAGCCTTTCAAAAACATTACCCGGGCAGCTCAATTTGGCGCAAAGAAACTTAAGGAAATGTCGCCAGAAAAAAAGGCGCCAGTTGCTGTGTCGACGCTTACTCGACCTAACTCCGCTTATCGGTCCATTCTAGAGGAATATAGCAGAAAGACTGGGCCGCAAGAGGTTACTGGAAGCGAACGAACAAAGTTTAAACTTGAGATTAGACACAAGAATAATGAAATTGAGAGGCTCAACAAGCAACTTACAACTGCTTTAGAGGACCGGTCTAGAGCTCACCATCGACTCGGGCAAAGTGTTTCTCACGATGCCTCTCAGAAAGCTGTAGAAGCGAGTTTTGCCACTTGGAAAAAAGTTATTGATAAGCTTTTAAAAGAGCTGAAGGGAGCAAAGTTCGATCTACAAAAAAGAACGATCGAAGACGAATTCGGAGTTGGAACTTTGCTAGAAGAGGAGGATTTTCCAGAAGGCTTTTTTGACTGGCTGAAAAGGAATGGCAGATGACCGGTGAGAAAAAACAGTCCGCTCAGGATAGGAAAGCACAAATTCTTGCCGATTTCTTATCGTGGACAGACATGCGAGAAGCGGAAGGTGATTGGGAAAAGTACATTTACAAGACCGGGGATAAGCTAAATCGCAGTGAAATAGCCAACGAACTGTGTTTCGCAAGATCAGCATGGACCTCGAACAAGGAGCTTCAAAACAACCTTTTTGAGCTTGAAGAGAGGCTTAGAGAAGAAGGCAAGCTCAGGCCGGCCAAAGAGAAAGATGCAAAATCATTCAAAGCGGAGTCAGCTCGCAAAGATAGATCGCTTGGTCAAAGTCAATCACGCATTAAAGCCTTAGAACAGCAAAATGCCGCACTCATTGCTGAGCGAGATGATTTGAAACGTAGAGTAGATCGGCTTGAGTTCTTGGAGCATCACATGACAACGAATGGACGGGTTCCTCATTAATGGTGGAATTTGTCCAGCTCGAAACAACTATCCGCTCTGTCCGGTTCAATTCCGCACAGCTGATACTCATGGGCTCGCAGTGCGTTAAGACTGGGAAAAGGATCGTGCTCAGAGCAGCGGGCAGGGGTTGGAGTGAGCCCTTTGAAATAGGGACAACATGGCGAGTTTCCGGGCATAAAACAGAGCAGACCCTTACCAGGGGGGATTACACATTCAAGGAAGAGGTTGTGAACCTTGATTCTGCTGAGCTCATTCTGCGTAACGGTGAAGCATTAATAAGACTTCTCAGCGAAAGCAAGAAGTTCTCAGGAATTGGTCGCGTCAAGGCTCAGAACCTTTGGATCGAATTTGGTGAAAACATATTCGACATCATTGAGCAAGACGATATCGAGTCGCTCAAGCTTATTATCTCGGAGCAGAGTGCCCTTAAGTTGTGTGAGGAGTTCCGAAGCCTAGGTTATATCCGTGCACTTCAGAGCTTGATGAGCAAACCGCTACCGTCGGCTGTTTGTCTAGATCTTGTTAAAGCCTATGGGTGTGATGCAGTTGATCGCGTGAAGGAAGACCCATATCGGCTGCTCACATTCATGCAGAATTGGAGGCGGGTTGATGATATTGCTCGCCATGAATTTGGCATAGACGTTTCAGATAGCCGCAGGATGAGGGCCGCTGTTAATGAGGCGCTATTGTCCAGGTTCAATTCCGGCAACACGGCTGCGAACCTTAAGCAGGTCAAAGCTACGATAGAAAATACGATTTCAATGAATTCGCAATTCGTTGAAAAAGCGTTGGAGGTCGAGGGGCGGAAACTGTTTAAGAAGAGTGAGCGACTGGTTCATCCGATTGGTCCATGGCTCATGGAAACAATAATTGCCGAGAAAATCGTCGCACGACTTAAACAGCGCTCTCACGGTCCGGAATCTATAGACCACATTGATGCTGCGATCGATGCTTACGAAAACGAAAATTTCATTGATCTCACGACAGAGCAGCGAGATGCCATTGTTTTAAGTGCCAGAGCGTCTTTCAGCCTTATTCTTGGCGGCGCAGGTTGTGGAAAGACAACCGTCCTTAAAGGCGTCTATAAAGCGCTTGAAAGCGATACGGCTGGTGTGCGGATTCATCAGATAGCGCTCTCCGGACGTGCAGCTCAGCGGATGCAGGAGAGCACAGGTTTTCCGGCCAGGACAATTGCGGCATTCCTGCAGGGTCAGGAAGTTAAAGTCGAGGATCTGGGGCCAGAGGATGTTGTTGTCATCGATGAGGCTTCGATGGTTGACGTCATCAGTGCTTATTACTTGATGCGCCGGATACCAGATTGTGTCCAGATTATATTAGTTGGTGACCCTGAGCAGCTTCCACCCGTCGGTCCTGGGCTTTTTTTGCATGTCTTGGCTGATCACCCAGGAATCCCAAAAACAACGCTGAAAGTGGTTAAAAGGCAGGCTGAAAATAGCGGTATCGTTGCTGTTTCGAGTGCCATAAGAGATCACCGGGCTCCGGATTTCTGCCACCAAGACATTGACTTCTGCTCGTGCGGTAACTCTGTGCTAAATTCCCGCGCCGCTGATGCATACTTTGCGCTCGGTGGAACGGGCGAAGATTTCTCAACTATTGTCGTTTGCCCCACCAAGAGCGGCGCAGGGTCAACGGCTGAAATCAACGCACAAATTATCAATCGCTTAAAACAGGATCGGCCCAGGGTCCGCACGTTGTCGATAACAAGTTCCGGACTGGAAGTCGTCGATTTGACTATCAATTTTGTGCCAGTAAGGCTCGGTGATTTGGTGCTTGTCAAGAAGAACGATTACACGCTAAACGTCCGAAATGGCTCGCTCGGTAAAATTACGCGTGTTGCGGAGGACGAACCTGAAGACAACAATTCGATAGCGTGTTGCATTGAAGTGGATGGTCGAGAAGTGGAGTTCCCGGTTGGGAAACTCGACATCATAGATCACGGGTACGCAGTCACGGTCCATAAGGCCCAGGGAAGCCAAGCCCATACTATTATCTTCCCGGTTCGGAAATCACGACTGCTTGATAAAAGCCTTGTGTATACGGCTATTACTCGCGCCCAGTCTCGATGCCATATTCTCGGTGACTACGAAGCTTTTGAAGTTGCTGTTAAGAGGCCATCAAAGGCTACGAGCCGAGTGGTAGGTTTGAGTGTTGCTCTAGAGCAAAGTGGAATCTTAGAAGTTCACTTGAGGGGCTAAATTTTATGGATACCCATGGTGACCTTCTCCCCTCTAGCTTTCTTCCAGATCAGCCTGCTCTTGGTTGATTATGGCGAAAATGTCCTTCGGCTCTACATCGTCTTTGAGCGAGTAACATTCAACCAGAAGTGTTAAAGGGTGAATGCCCATTGTTGCTGCCAGATCTTCGATCTTGTCGAGCGTCGGATTTTTAAGACCTCTTTCCAGCTCGCTCAAGTACGTCCGACTGCTAACTCCTGTGAATGCCTCTTGAGACAGTCCTTTGGCTTTTCTCTGCCGTCTCAGCGCTTGCCCGAATGCGTGGTGCAGTTCCATGCCGACCCCTGAAGGAAAAGGGCCATGACACCGGATTGCACGCTATAGCACTACAAACTATAGTGTGCATTTTGGAGGAAAACGTATGTTCATGACTCAAAATCACACGGAAGAGCTGCTAGGTCGACCATTTGGTCGTGAGCATTTTTGGAGCCGCGTCGAGCTTGCATACGACGATATTTGGTTTTATGTAAGCACAGGCTACACTCGGGTGGGAGGCAAAGTGCGTCGCTATTATCTACTTACCAAACCCTCTGACCTGGTGGCACTGATTGATGAGAGTAGAGACACGTTCTGGATTGAACGGGTAATGATTGTTACACCGCCATGGATGAACGGCACAGGGAGCTGGCAGATGTCTCAGTTGAAGGAGCTGATTGCAGTTGCTGACAGTTCTGATCTGATTTCGATTGATTATATATATCAGTTTACAAACGACTTATGTTACGCGACCAGAGATATGTCAGAGATCAACGCGCTCAGCTGGCGCCAGACTCTGTATTCCGAAGAAAAGCATGCATTTCCGGATGATAGCGAACGATAGCGCAGCGGAGGAGTTGGGAACTCATGCGTACAAAGATCGAATCTGACGGGGAGAATTTTTTTGTCCCTATTCCTGCGGAGATCATGGACCAGGTAGGGTTTGAGCCAGATCAACACCTCGAAATTACTGTTTCGGAAAGCAATATCGTCCTTGAGGCAGTGATTGAAGACCCGAGCGATTCTCACTTGAAAAGATTGATCAGCTTGGTACATGCAGAGGCGTTGGAGCTTTTCGAAGGTGATGTCGTAGCGAAAAACAGATGGATGACCCTGCCACAGGCGCCGTTAAGCGGCAGAAAACCCTCTGAAATGCTCCGGTCTGAACCAGACGTCGAGGCCCTTAGACTTTTAATCGGACGCCTGGAGCATGGATCTATACCATAGCAGGAGTTGAAAAGGAGCAAGATATGGCGCCTGAGAATCCTTCTACGGTACTGGCCAAAGCAACTATGCGAGCAGCATTTGCTCTGGACATCAACGAAATGCAGCTTGCGAGAATCTTGGGCGTCGATGAAAAATGTCTGGGGACCGAAATTGATCCTGCGAGCTGGCTAGGACAAAGGGCTCAGAAATTAATCCGAATCTACCAGTATTTATCTGCCAGAGCTGGAAACGACGATGCTGGGGTGTCCCAATGGATGAGGACGAGTAACAGGCGGTTCGGTTGTAGTCCCAGAGAGCGACTACAGAAAGCGGAGGGATTGGACGAAGTTATGGCCTATTTGGAGTCCCTTTTATAGGAGGGCCGGCAAACGTGGCCTGGCCGCGAGGGCATTGCCTTCAGTTGATCCAAGCTCGTAGGCTCAGAACCGGCTCCAAATCGCATGGGTCCAGAAACTGCCTGGTTTACCAGTGGCTCCAGTTCAGTCAGTTTCTTGCCGTTCATCGACCGGGTCTTCCTTTGACAAGTAGATTAGCTTGCTAAGCATGCTGTCAGCTGCGGCAGCGATCTAAAAAGGACTGCATCCATTCATTCTCCTGTGTGGATGGCTTAAGCCTGTACTTTTTCAGGATACGGAAGAACCGAGCCACGTAACTGCATTGTCCAACAGGCGGCAACCACTGAATAGGACTGCGGGCCCCTTTACTCTCTATAACAATATAAAATATCCCAAATGATCGTATGAGTGAGTGAATAAGCGTTTTTAGGTTTAGTAAGCATACTAATCTAAAATCCTAAAAGTTAGCTGAAAGAAACCATGGCGTGACTTCTGTTCATGTAGTAGCACGCAAAAAATCACCCCACTTTTGCGTCCACTCTGTTTTCAAAGCGGACCTTTCTGGACGTTCAGTTAAGCTCAAGCTCTTAAACAAAAGCGAACATTCGTAGAGCCTCCGTAATTGCTGCCGCCTCCCATGCTCGCTCTGAGCTCTCCTCGGTGTAGGCGCCCGCTGCCGATAATCTCCCGTGCAGAAATGCAGAATACTTACT
>Ga0315338_1002896_pt1 | contig 15943 bp, 14 predicted proteins | sample ASW8metaG_FD_204518 | JGI IMG/M metagenome (GOLD analysis project Ga0315338, IMG submission 204518) | Ammonia-oxidizing marine archaeal communities from Monterey Bay, California, United States - ASW #8 | ecosystem: Environmental > Aquatic > Marine > Coastal | place: USA: California | collected... | reverse complement strand
TCCACGAGCAGCTCGAACAGCGCGATCAACCCATCGCCATCATCGCCGGTCAGCGAGACACCAAGTTCATGCGCGAGGGCCGCAATCTCAACGACATCATGCCCAACTCACGCTTTTCAATGGTCGCCGAGGCGGGCCACGCAGCGCACCTCGAGTTCCCCGACGCCGTCGCCTCCATCATCAGAGACTGCTTCGAGTGAGTCAGGCCCGGCGGTGATGAGGACGGTTCAGCGGACATCGCTGCATTTGACGCGCCCGATGGTCACCGCACACGGGTCGATCTACGCTCGCCGGATCGCCGTCGTCAGCGTCGTCGACGGGAACCTCGTTGGCCACGGCGAGGCATCGACGCTTCCGGGGTTCGGTCTCGAAGACCAAGACGAGGCCGAGCGTCAGCTCGACGAGTGGGCTCAAGCCGGCACGATCCCAGGTACACCTGCCGCGGCGACGGCAGTGGCTTGCGCCGAGGCCAACCTGGCCGCAGCGCGGTCGGGCTCCTCGCTCGCTGCATCGCTCGCGCAGCGCCCTGTTTCAGGCCAGCTGAGATGCCAAGCCATCATCGGAGACGGCGACATCGAAGCCGCCGAGCGTGCAGCCGCGACTGTTGTTGAGGCCGGTCACGAGGCAGTGAAGGTCAAAGTCGCGGCCGGACCGACGAATAGAGACGTCGAACGGGTGCTCGCGATACGGCGAACAGTCGGAGCCGCTATGGCGATACGGCTCGACGCAAACGGCGGTTGGGATCTTGCAACCGCCACGTCCGTGCTTCGCACACTCTCCGACTCTGGCGCCGACATCGAGTTCGTCGAGGAGCCCACCCCTTCACCGGACGATTTCCGCGAGATTGCTTCGTCAACGGGTCTCACGATTGCGCTCGACGAGCACGCGCAATCGACCGAAGTGATCGACCGAGTTGCTGGACTCGGAGTCGACGTGATCGTCGTGAAGCCTGCCGTACTCGGCGGGCCGACTGCGACGTTCTCGGCGGCTCTCAGCTTGCTCGACCGCGGCCTTCGAGTTGTGGTCAGCTCGTTCATGGACGGTCCGATCGGACTCGACGCAGCGGTACAACTCGCCGCGGCCTTGCCAAGTGACGAAGTCCACGGCCTGGGTACCGCCAGCATGTTCAGCGAGGCGTTTCCAACGCATCTGATCCCTGTGGGCGGTCGACTGGTAGTGAGGTGAGTCGATGTCAGATGAACCAACGGACACATCGGCCCCGCCCCGCGATCACACCCGAGGTGGTCGCGACTCGCATCGAAGGCTCGCTCGCTCAGCTTCTTTCGTGAGACCCGGGTCTGACCCCGAGTCCTTCTCACGGGCCCAGGAGCTGGGCGCAGCGGTTCCAGATGCGGGCCGAGAACTCGGTCAGGTCCATATCGAGCTCTGGATCATCGATGCAGACGTTGAGGAGGTCGATTCCTCTGGCGGCCATCAGCGGTTCGAGCTCACCGTCGAAGGTCTCCACCCATGGTCGAACAGACGAATAGCCGTCGCGGAACCCGTCGAAAAGTATCGTGAAGTCGTCGCGCCAACGGGCGTAGTACAGCGTCGTCGCAACATCGAGAATGGGTGCCGCGAACTGCAGATCTTCGAAGTCGATCACCGCGTACCGACGCCGATCGACCATGACGTTCCAGTGGTGCATGTCTCCGTGCGTCACGATGATCGGTCCACGGTCGTGTGCATCAGCGACATGCTCGTCGCAGACGGCCAGCCAAGCAGCGGCGTTGCGTCGATGCTCGGGCGTGTACAGCGCCATCGCATGGTCGTCGAGAAGAACCGTTGGCTCTCCCATGTGGATCGTCGAGTCGTAGGTGACGAGGGGAAAGTCAGCCGGCGGGCTCCATTCGAGAGCGAAGCTGTGCATCGTCGCCATCATCTCGCCGAGCCGACAGTAGGAGGCTCTGGACGCAATATCGGCAAGGTCACCGCCAGTGACCCACGAGAACAACACGGAGTCGCGGTGTTGGGGCACGCCATCGGCTGACGCCTCGGTCACCAGCGATCCAGCGCTGTTCGGAATCGGCTTCGGTACAACGAGATCGGTGCCCTCTCCGATCGCGGCCATGAAGTGTGCCTCAGCAGCCACGATCTCCCGGCGGCGTTCGGGCCTCGGCAGCGAGATCCGCAGCGCGTAGCGAGTCCCGTCAGCTGTATCGACGCGGAACACACAGTTCCACGAGTTGGTGATCAGTCGGAGCCTCGTGACCTCGATGTCGTAGGACTCGAGTGCCTTCATGGCGAGCGGACGCAGTCGTCTGGCGCGACCGACCTCTGTGAGGTCCTCGAACGATCGTGACATCCGATTCAACCCCTACCTGACAAGGCGGCGGCAATGGCGACACCCACGTGCGCGTTGTTCTCCGCGAGGGCGAGGTTGGCCGGAATCGAACGACCATCGGTCGCGTCCATGATGCGCCCGAGAACGAATGGAGTCACCGCTGGGCCAGTGAGTCCCGCCGCGTTTACGTCACGGAGTGCGCCGTCAAGGGCCGCATCGAGTCGCTCCTCGTCAAGTGCGTCACCCTCGGGAATCGGGACAGCGAACAACACTCCACCGCGATATCCGACGGCCTCGCCGGCGGCGAGAATCGACGCCGCCTCCACGGCCGATTCGACCCGGACGGGAACGTCGAGCCCTGAGCTGCGGGTGTAGAACGCGGGGAAGTAGTCGGTGCCAACTCCAACGACTGGCACGCCCTTTGTCTCGAGGTACTCCAGCGTGCGGGCCAAATCCAGGAATGCCTTCGCCCCAGCCGACACGCATCCGACCGGGTAGCGGGCCAACGCATCGAGATCGGCGCTGATGTCACCAGAGGTCTCGCTGCCACGATGCACGCCACCGATACCTCCGGTTGCGAACACCTTGATCCCCGCCTCGGCCGCCAGAGCAAGCGACGCTGACACGGTCGTCACTCCTGCCTCCCAGCCGAGACCGATGGCGACTGGCAGCTCGCGACTCGCCACCTTCTTCGAGCAGGCAAGAACGCGCTCGAGCTCGTCGCCCACGATGCCGACACGCGCTCGACCATCGAGAACTGTCGTCAGCGCCGGCACGCCGCCGCCAGCCCAGATGGCCTCGGTGCAGCGGCGGTAGGCCTCGCCATTGTGCGGAGCGGGAAGGCCGAGATTGCTGAAGATCGTCGACTCGAGCGCAACGACGGGCGTTCCATCGGCCAGCGCATCGGCGACCTCATCGGACACCAAGACCGCATCGTTGTTCACATCACTCACCAGACATCCTTGGGTCATCGGTCGACTCGTCGCCCTGAAGCGCGCCCGTCGACTGCAACGATCGAGCGGCGAGGTCGTGGCCGAGGATGGCACATTCCTCAGGCGACACGCCTCTCGTCATGCCGATCATGAATGCAGCAGCGAATGCATCGCCGGCTCCCGTCGTGTCGACGACCGAGTCCAGGCGACGGGCAGGGACCTCGACGGTGAAGCCGTTGGACGCATGAACGACGGCAGGCTCTGGCCCGTTCTTCACCACCGTCAGGAATGCGCCGTCGAGACACCGGGTGACACCAAGCGCTGCCGCCTCGTCCTCGTTGCAGAACAGAACGGTCGGCCTGACCCTGTCGATCAGTGCGCGGAATGCGTCGATGCCGATGTGCTCGACCACCGGTACTGCTGAGGCGTCGACCGAGGTCGACTGACCGCGCGTCCGCACGTCGAGCAGGGCGACCTCGGCGACAGATGCCAGTGGTTCGTCGGTGAACGCGTACGCGGGCACGTGGAGAGCCGCGAGTGCATCGAGGGCTCGTTCCGGCAGCCGGTCGAGGTCGCCAGACGAGCCGCGATCTGTGAGCAGTGACCGCTCGCCTTGCTCGTCGATGAGCGCAATCACCGTGCCTGTTCGACCGCCACGATTGGCAGCCACGTCCACGCCGGCTTGCCGTAGAAGGTCGATCAGACGATCGCCGACGCCATCAGATCCGATGTTGCCGATGAAGCGGCCCTTGGCTCCGCCGACCACGGCTGCGGTCGCGACGTTTGCCGCGCTGCCTCCGCGGCGCCGCGCCACAGTCACGTCAGTATCCGTGGCGTGGCGAACGGGCTCAGCCAGATCGACGACAAGATCCTCGATGAGATCGCCGAGCGTTCCAATGATCGGCCGAGAGTCGCTGCTCGTCACTGCCCAGCTTCGGCGATCAGATCGGCGTACGCCGGCTTGATCACCTCGTTGATCAGCCGAAGACGGTCGTCGAATGGCCAGAAGCTCGACTTCATGCCGTTCACCGTGAGCCACTGCAGATCGGACCAGCCATACCCGAACGCGTCAACCAGGTTCATCATCTCGTCGGTCATCGAGACGTTGCTCATCAGCCGGTTGTCGGTGTTCAACGTCACCCTGAACTTGAGTCGCTTGAGCAGATCGATCGGGTGTTCCTCCAGCGATGCAGCCGCACCGGTGTGCACGTTCGACGACGGGCAGACTTCCAGCGGGATGCGGCGATCACGGATGTAGTTGGCCAGCAGTCCGAGCTCGGCCTCCCCATCTGGTCCGACTGAGATGTCGTCGGTGATGCGCACACCGTGCCCGAGCCGTTCTGCGCCGCAGTACTGCACCGCCTCCCAGATCGACGGTGGCCCGTAGGCCTCACCCGCGTGGATGGTGAAGTGGAAGTTCTCTCGCTGGATGTACTGGAACGCATCGAGATGGCGAGTGGGTGGATTGCCAGCCTCCGCGCCAGCGATGTCGAAACCAACCACTCCACGCTCGCGATGGCGCACGGCCAGTTCGGCGATCTCGAGGGACCGTGCCTGGTGACGCATCGCCGTACAGAGAATGCCGAGGACGATTCCCGTCTCGGCGGTGGCACGTTCGAATCCAGCCTGTACCGCGTCGACGATCTCGTCGAGACTGAGGCCTTCCTCTGTGTGGAGTTCTGGGGCGAACCGCACCTCGGCATACACGACCCCATCGGCAGCGAGGTCACGGCCAGCCTCGTGCGCGACTCGTTCGAGCGCATCGCGGTGCTGCATCACGCCAACGGTGTGGGCAAATGTCTCGAGGTACAGCACCAGGTCGAGCCGCTTTGCTCCCCGCTGGACCCACGTCGCAAGATCGTCAGGATCGCGGGTTGGGAGACGGTCATACCCGAACTCGTCGGCCAGATCGATGACGGTCTGTGGCCGGACTCCTCCATCGAGGTGATCGTGCAACAAGACCTTCGGGGCCTTGGTCACCGCATCTCTGTGTAGTCGTTCCATACACCAGTTTACGACGCCGAGTCGGCCCACCGTCGTGATGTTGGTCACCCACCATCCGCCACCTGAAACGCCTGTCCTGCAAGCATCTGGTCCCGTGCCGGTGATTGAGGTTCGTACCCGAATTTCCACATCCGCCGAGAGGGCGTTCGACCACATGCTCAATGTGGCCGCTCACGTGCGTGGCATGGCCACATCGAAGGACCAGTTGCTCAGCGCGATACCCGACGGCGGGATTCTCCGCCTTGGCGATGAAGTCACGTGGCGCTCGCATCACTACCGCATCGGGTTCACGACGACGAGCCAGGTAGTCGAGTACGACCGGCCGTTCCGCTTCGTCGATCTGCAACTTCGAGGGCCACTGCGGGCCTTCCGCCACGAGCACCTCTTCATCCCGATCGACAACGACGTCGAGATGATCGACATGGTCACATTTCGCGCCAAGGGCGGTCCGATCGGCCGGTTGATGGAGCGGATGTTCCTGACGAAGTACATGCGAGAGCTGCTCGAAGACCGTGGCGCGCACCTGAAGAAGGTGCTCGAGGCCGAGCACGTCCGCCACTCCGGCTACGCCATCTTCGACGAGCGCGACATCGCGTAGTTCCTCGGAGCCATCGTCTCCGACGAGATCTTCAGACGGTTGCGAGCATGACGCTGAGACGCGCACGCGGGCCCCAGGCGCTGACGGGTTCTAGCCTCGACCCCTCTTCACGCCGCGTTCCGTGACAACTTCGTCAGAGTTGGTGCGCTCCACCATCCTCTTGGCAAGTCCTCGACACGACGGACAACGCACCGATCAGGGAACTGTGGCAGTCCTGACATGCGATGAGAATTCGCCTCCAATCCAGAGCCTGAGGGATCCTGGCGTTGGCGCTTCGGTACTGCTGACGGCTGCTGCTCTGGCCGCCGTCTGGGCCGGCCCCAGGTCAGTGGCCATCACGCTGTTCGTGCTCGCAGTGTCCGTCTCGGGCTTGAGCGCAGCGCGTCGAACATGGATTTCGGGAACCACATCGTTCCACCGACTGACTGCGCTTGGAGTGGGCCTGCTCGCGGCTTCTGCCGGCGCGATGTACCTGCGGATGGCGCTCGCCACGCTGCACAGCAGTCCAGTCGCTACCTACGCCGCTGATGCGGTGACGGTCGCGGCCTACGTTCTCCTCGGACTCGCGTTCATGACCGCGCTGCGATCAACGGTCCGTGATGCCGACGTCGGCCCCGTCCTCGACGGCATCATCTTCAGTCTCGTCATCAGCACGACATTGTGGGTGTCGGTGATCAGCCCCTGGACCGCGTCGGCCGATCTCGGCAGCCTGGACGGGGCCATGATGTTCGGCTGCCTCGTCGGAGACATCCTGCTGTTGTGGCTTGGACTGACCGCCGTCATGAGCGACCCCGCTGGAGCGCGACCGGTGCGGCCTCTACTCATGGGTTGCGCAGGCATTCTCATCGCCAACGAGCTGCATGCATTGGGTCACCGTGTCGATACCGGTCAATTCCTTCGCTACTCGGCTGCAGCCACGTTGGTGTCATTCGCTGTGTTCGCAGTGAGCCTCGGACCGCGGGTACCACGGGACAGTGCGCAGGACCACGGCGCAGAGGCGCTGATGCGGCTCCGAATCGTTGGCCTGGTCGCTTCGGCTGTGTCGGCACCGATCATCATCACTCTGCAGGTCCGGTCCGCAGGACCGATCAGGATGTCGACCCTCATCGCGATCCTCGTTGCAACAGTGCTGCTGATCAGCCTCCGCGTATTCGAGATGTTCAACCGGTTGCAACGGGCCCAGCAAGAACTCGTCTACCAGGCAACACACGACGAGCTGACAGGTGTCTTCAACCGCGTCGCGCTGCTTGAACGACTCGAGTCTCTGTCTCACCATCCGCCCACGCCAGACAAGCACCACGCTGCGTTGTACATCGACCTCGACGGATTCAAGACGCTGAACGACACCCACGGTCACGGGTTTGGGGACGACGTTCTGCGAATCGTTGCCACTCGACTCGATGGAGCACTCCACGGACACGAGATGCTGGCCAGAATCGGTGGGGACGAGTTCGTTGCCGTTGCGCAGAACGTGACCAGCGAGGCATCGCTCGATCTGGCCGAGCGTCTGCTCTTCGAGCTCGGGTCAGAATTCGAAGTCGACGGAACGTTGGCGCGGGTCGGAGCGAGCGTGGGTATCGCCCTCGCGTCGAACGACCAGACGGCGCATCTTCTCGAGTGCGCAGACCGAGCGATGTACGAGGCCAAGGCCAGTCGGTTCACGCGCATCGTGACCTACGACCAGCACCTCGCGAACCTTGCAACGGGAAGAGCCAGCATTCGCTCGGCCCTTCGTGAGGCGCTCGCCAACAATGAACTGGTGCTCCACTACCAACCGATCGTCAGCATGACGACAGGTCGGCTCGCGTCGGTCGAGGCTTTGGTTCGGTGGGAACGCCCAGGCCACGGTCTGGTCTTTCCCGACAACTTCATTCCGGTTGCCGAGGAGAGCGATCTCGTCGCCGATATCGATCGATGGGTCATTCGGGAGGCACTGAGCCAGTTGGCCGTCTGGTCCAACAACCCACAGTTCGATGGCATCGACATCCACATCAACATGTCGGGTCAAAGCCTTCTCGCACCTGGCGCCGCGGCCGAAGTTGCGAGTCTCCTCGAATCCAGCCCACGGACGACATCACGACTCTGCTTCGAGATCACCGAGACCAGCCTTCCTGCAAACTTCGACAAAGCCGCGGCGACAGCACGTGAGCTGAGCGACCTCGGCATCTCGATCGCCATCGATGACTTCGGAACCGGGTTCTCCTCGTTGACGTATCTACGCCGTCTCGAACCTGACCTCATCAAGATCGATCGAAGCTTCGTCGAGGAGCTCGACGACTCGGCGGACAGGTCGATCGTCGAATTGATCATCGGAATCGGATCAGCGCTCGGACTCGACGTCGTCGCAGAGGGTGTCGAGACCGCGGCCCAGATGTCACAGCTCGCCGAGCTCGGGTGTGCCTACGCGCAGGGCTACTACCTCTCGCAACCATGCAGCGTCGAAGAGCTCGGATCGTGGGCGGAAACCCACGGGTGGGTGTGGACTGGGGAAGAGCTGCGGAACAGCCCAACGGTCGCAACCAGACCCAGCTCGTCGAAGTCCTGACTCACAGCGGATTCAGGTCGACTCTCGCCAGAGAACGCCGGTGAGGCAGCCGATGGCGCCTGCCGCTTTGCCGAGCTCTGCGGCCGGGGCGGTGATGCACTCGATACCGAGCTTCTCGTAGAAGCGCCGAGAGATGGGGTTGTCGGCAACAGTGAGCACCTTGCGTGGGCCGAGTGTGACGAGGTTGAGCGAGCGATTGTCAGTGGCCTCTTCCTCACTGGGGATGAACGCCACTTCGTAGCCCCGGTCACGAAGCGCCATCACCGCCGCGTGTGGCGTGCGCCTCGGCCAGGCGAGGGCCAGGTCTCGATCGACGATGCGGAGCATGCCCATGAGGTGCATCGTGCCGAACGGCACGTCGACGGCGATGACCGACACTTCCATCTCGGCGAGGGTCGAGGTGATCTGGTCGATGGCTGCCTGGTTCGTCCTGAGACCGCGCCCGATGAGAACGGTCTCGCTGTCGATCCACGCGGCGTCCGCACCCTCGGTCGTCGCCAACCCGCGCATCGTCCTCACGATCGGGATACCGAGCGAGGACAGGCGGCGGGCGACCTGACGCTCTTCGCCAGCGCGCACAGTTGAGGCAGGGCGGGACAGGATGGCGCCCTCCGGCGTCATGAACAGAAGGTCGGCGCAGAACATCTGATTCGGCGTCGCTGGGCTGTCCGGCTCGAGATCGTGCACCGTGACGCCGTGGGTCCGGTAGGAGTCGGCGATCTCGTCGTGTTCGGCCTGGGCGCGACCGAGATCGATGGTGTCCAGCAGCTGCATCGAGTCTGGGTCGTCTGACGCGACGAGCTCCTGGCCTGGTCGATGCAGTAGCACCGACTTCAGAGGCGCCCACTCGTTGATGATCCCGCAGCCAGCCCACACATCGCCGATCTCCTCGCTGGAGCTGCGCGTCCGTGGCGACCACCCATCGCCGCCATAGGCGGCAGCGCCGAACGTGCTCGGAGATTCGTCGAAATCGGCCATGGGGCGAACCGTATCCGGCAGGCGTGACAGAGTTCTGCTCGTGACCTCGACGGACACCAGCCCCACCCACACATACGTCTCGCACGTATGGATCCCGATGAGCGACGGTGCACGCCTCGGCGCTCGGATGTGGCTGCCGAACGGGTGCGATGGCGAGCTGACGGCGGCAGTCCTCGAATACATCCCGTACCGCAAGGACGATCACACCGTGGCTCGCGACTCGACGCTGCACCCACATCTCGTCGAGCACGGCTTCGCGTGCGTTCGCGTGGACATGCGCGGCTCTGGCAGCTCCGACGGCGTGTTGATGGACGAGTACTCCGAGCAGGAAATGGCCGACGGCGAGGAGGTCATCGCCTGGATCGCCGATCAGCCCTGGTGTGATGGCAACATCGGGATGATCGGCATCTCGTGGGGTGGCATCACAGGCCTGCAGATGGCAAGTCGCCGCTCGCCGGCGCTCAAAACTGTGATCGCCCTCGGATCATCCGACTCGCGCTACTACGACGACGCCGGCTACTACATCGGCTGCATGGTCGGGCAGACGATCGGCTGGGCGGCGATCATGCTCGGCTACAACACTCGCCCCCCAGACCCATTGCACGTGGGAGACAGCTGGCGCGATCGGTGGATGGAGCGGCTCGAAACCGCACCGATGTACCTCGGCATGTGGCTGGAACATCAGCGCGACGATGAGTACTGGCGCCGAGGCTCGGTGTCGAACGAGTACTCGGCGATCGAGATACCCGTCTACCTCGTCAGCGGCCACGCCGACTGCTGGCCGAACACCGTCTCCCGTCTGCTCGAGCGTCTCCCAGGACCGAGGCGCGGCCTACAAGGACAGTGGTGCCATCGGTACCCACAGATGGCCGTGCCGGGACCGGCTATCGGGTTCCTCGATGAGGTCGTTCGCTGGTTCGACCAGCACTTGAACGGAGCGTCGGCTGGCTCCGAGGCCGAGCCGATGTACCGCGTCTTCATGCAGTCGAGCGTGCGACCGGCGACCTTTTACGACGAACGACCCGGCCGTTGGATCACCGAAGCGACCTGGCCATCACCTCAGGTGAACCAACGACGTTTCCACCTCGGTCCCGGCTCGCTGGTCGACGCGCCATCAGGCGCTGGCCGGATCGCGTTCTCGTCGCCACAAACGGTTGGCGTCCGGGGCGGTGAATACATGCCGTGGTTCGCCTTCGGCCCTGGCCCTGAGCTACCGGACGATCAGCAAGCCGAAGACGCTGGTTCGCTCGTATTCGACACGGAAGCTCTCAGCTCCGACGTCGAGGTGCTCGGCAACCCGACGGTCACCGTCGATCTGTCGAGTGACCGGCCGCAGGCGCTCATCGCAGCCCGATTGTGTGATGTCTGGCCTGACGGCAGCAGCACGCTCATCACCCGTGGCGTTCTCAACCTGAGCCAGCGCGAATCGAAGGCCGAGCCGAGCGCAGTTGTTCCTGGCAGTCGTTACATCGTCGACGTCGAGCTGAATCATGTTGCGTACGCCGTTCCCGCTGGACACCGGCTCCGCCTCGCGCTGTCGACCAGCTACTGGCCCATCGCCTGGCCAGCACCGACCCCGACGGAGCTGACCGTTCATCCATCGACGAGCCATCTTTCGTTACCGGTTCGTTCACCCGATGCCACCGACGCTCCTGCCAGACCATTCGCCGACCCCGAACCGTCGGGAGCCGCGCCGATCGAGCAGCTCAGATCTCATCGTGAGGACCGAACCACCAGCGTCGACCCATCGACCGGCGAGACGGTGATCGAGATCGCCACCGACAACGGTCGCGACCAATTCACCGAGACCGGCCTCGAAGTCGACTCGGGGAGCCTCCAGCGCTACAGCATCCATCCCGATGACCCGCTCTCGGCGAGCGCGCACTACTCGTGGCGCTGGCAATATTCGCGGGGCGACTGGCAAGTCGAAACGACCGCGACCACAACGATGAGGTGCACCGAGACCACGTTCGACGTCGTCGCCGAGATCGTCGCAACCGAGGCAGGCGTCGAGGTCTTCCGCCGCCGATGGGACGAGAGCTACCCCCGCGACCACTTCTGATCGCGGCTGCGCTTTCTTCCGTGCCCGACGACTCCGCGGCCGAAGTGGAGTCGTTCGGCGTTGATTTCGACGCTCTACGACTCCGGTGTGGGTCGGGGTTCCGCGGGTCGGGCGAGCGGGCGAATCAGCTGTAGTTGACGAACTCGACGACATTGCCGTCGGGATCGGCGACCATCGCAATCGTGACGCCAGGCCGCAGCTCTGACACAGGAACCAGGATCTTGACCCCTGCCGCCTCACATTCACCGATGAGTTCGGCAATGTTCTTGCAGTGGATCGTGAGATACCGGTAACCCGTGGCGGCCTGAAGAGGGCCCTTCGACCCTTCCGGCGGAACGTTGTCGAGCTTGATCACCTTGATCAGGCTCTGTCCGCACCGAAGCCGGTGCATCGTGCCGCCGCCACCGATCGGCATCGGGATGTCGCCTTCGTGCACCATGCCGAGCAAGTCGCGATAGAACGCGAGCGCCTTTTCGCTGTCGGTGACCAGGATGCCGAGGTCAACGCTGTCACTGCCAAGTTCGATCGCCATGGCGTTGAAGTTATCGATGCCGCTCATCACCTACGGCATCGACCTGGCGCAACTACCGGATGACGACAGCGCGACGGACTGGCCGTGGGCCACTCCGCATACGCTCACGAGCGTGACTGAGCATGAGGGCGAAGACGATCGCTACGCGGTCTCCGAACGCGAACGGTTCGTGCCTCAACGGCTCGGTCCGCTCACCACCCAACTCTGCGATCTCCGTTGGGACGACGACAGCGATCGTGAGAAGTTCCGGGCATTCACCCGACTCGCCTCGGCGCTGTACCACCACGAGTTCCACGAGCGAGAACAGGCGATGCTCGACGCATGGGAAAACGTGGGACGGGACCCGCAGGCTGCCGATCACATCACCGCCGAGCTGACCGGTCTGCTCGAAGGAGCGAACTACACCGCCGTCACTATGGACGAGCTCGACGAGGCGATGGAACGTGAGTCCCTGATCCCGTTGAGGCTCGAGGTCGACCTCGACGACTACGACGAAGTCCTGATTTATCGGCGTGGGTCGCGGCAAGAAGTGGTCGACGTCGCGAGGTGGAAGGGTTTGCGGTCCGAGGAGAAGACCATCACGACCGACGACCGGGTTGTCGTGCACACGCGCGTCAAACCGCGGTGGTGGTTCGAGGACCGCGAGATTGAGCCGGACGACCGCAACCTCGTGCCGGGACACATCTCGCTCAAACAGTTCCAGAACGTGCCGCGGGCCGACATCGAGATGCTGCTGCCGTCGACGCAGGTGCGGTTCCGGCTCATCGACTCCCTGATGGTCGGCGTGCCGGCCGTGATCTCAGGGATCGTCGTCCTCGCGACAAAGCTCTTGCCGACTCTGGGGCTGATCATCCTGGTGCTCGGTGCATGGCTCGGATTCCGCGACGAAGAACCGGTGCTCGATCAGACGGCTCTTGTCGTGTTGTTCGGAGGCGCGATCACGCTTGCCGGATTCTTGTTCCGACAATGGTCGAAGCTGAAGAATCGCCGCGTCCGCTATCTGAAGACGCTTTCGGAGAATCTGTACTTCAGGACCCTGGGTGATGGTCCCGGCGTGCTGCACACGCTTCTCGCTGCGGCCGAAGAGCAGGAGATCGTCGAGGTGCTTCTCGCGTACCGGTTCCTCCTGGCAAACCCTGGCGGGATCACCGAACACGACCTCGATCAGCACATCGAGCGATGGTTGAACGAGACCTTCCACCACGACGTCGATTTCGAGGTCGACGATGCGGTGGCGAAGCTCCGCCGTCTCGAGGTGATCGACGGCGTTTCGACGCTGACCCCTCGGCCGCTCGACACGACCCTCGTCGAACTCGATCGCCGCTGGGACGAGCTATTCATCTTCCACGCGCCGACCTCCGTCCCGACCGTTGCCGCGTCGCAGCGTTCGGGGCGCCTCCCGCCGGACTCGCCGGTGCGGACCACGCGGCTCATCCGTCTCCGAAGGGTCGTGGATCGCTTTCGCGGTCGAGTAGGTGAGCGCACAGTCGTGACCGAAAACGACGCTGACACCGAGTCCACCTCGACCGATTGATCGAGGTCTCGTCCCCACCGCTGCCACGGCAACAACCAACCTCCGCGGCGACCCTCCAGACCTCATCGGCCGTGAGGAGGACATCGCCAAGATCATCGGACTCATCAACGAGCACCGGCTCGTCACCGTGACCGGCGTCGGAGGCGTGGGTAAGACCAGCATCGCCACTGCCGTTGCTCACAAGATGCTCGACACCTTTGACGAAGTCTGGCTCGTCGAACTCGCTCCCATCAGCGATTCGGGCACCGTCGCGTCTGCGCTTTCCAAGTCGGTCGGCATCTCGGGCTCGCCGAGCGAGCTTGATGAAATCGTGGCCGCGCTTTCTCGACGCGGGCGAACGCTCATCGTTCTCGACAATTGCGAACATGTTGTGGACGCTGCCGCCGACGCCGCCGAAGCATTATCGACAATCGTCAACGTCATTGTTCTCACCACGTCTCGGGTGGAGCTTGGGATTGGGGTCGAGCATCTGTTGCAGCTGGCTCCGCTCGAGGTCACCGAGCCATCTAGCGAACTGTTCCTTCGCGAAGCCGTCGGCGCGATCCGGGCTTCACAGCTAGCGAACGTGACCGGTTGACCATTCGCGAGATCTGCACGCGAGTCGACGGGATTCCATTGGCAATCGAACTCGCTGCGGCCAGGGCCAGTTCTCTCGACGTGATGAGATCCTGAATCGCCTCGAAGTAGTTCTCGGATCAGCCTCACGCAGAACTCGGGGCGACCACCGGCACGCAACGATGACAGCTGCGATCGATTGGTCAATTGGACTACTCGACAGCGATATCGCCGGAGCTCTCGGCACGTTGACCGTATTCGCGGGAACGTTCGACGCAACGGCTTCGAGATCAGTCCTCCAGGAAGTCAATGGCCTCGACGCGGTGGAGGTGATCGACGAACTGGTGGCTCAGTCGCTTCTCGAGACCTTGAGATCCAATGCTGGTGTGCGATATCGAGTTCTGGAACCCGTCCGGCAAAGGGCAGCCGAGGTGCTTGTACCCGAGCCGAACCGCCCACGGCAGGCACACCTCCGGCACTATCTCGATCGCCTCGAGCAGGCATATGCAACGTTCGCCAGCAGTAGCCCTGATCCGCTTCTCGCCATTCTCGACCACGACCTCGACAACCTGCGGAAAGTTCACGAGTGGGCACTCCACGAGGGACTCATCGACGACGACCTACGCCTGTATCGACCTCTGAGCCTTTCAACCTTGCATGGCATCCACGAACCGGCGGACTGGGCACTCGAGACCATTCTGTCGGCCGACGTCGACGGCCGACGTGGCGCCACGCTGCGTTTCGGCTCGCAGTTCGAATGCTCGTCGAGCGGGACCACGCGTCAACCGTCTTCACCACAGTCGTCGAGCGGTCAATCCGGTTCGTGCCATTCCAGAAGACCTCGATCTGACGACCGCAGCACGCGCAACCGCGCTGCGGTATCGCGGAGAATACGAGCGCGCGATAGATGTTTGGCGAACCGTGGAGTCCGACGACCCTCTCGTCGTCATCAGTAGGTATTCCGAAGGCGCTTTCGGCCTCGGAGCTTGCGCCGAGGATCCAAGATCGGCCATAGCCCAGTGGCTTGCGGGCCATGAGGCCTGGATCGACTCGATTGGCGCGCACAACTTGCACGCGGCTCGGCTCGGGTTCCTCGCCTACATCGAGGTCACTTTTGGAGATCCGCAACGTGCGTACGACCTCGCAACTGAGGCACACGCACTGAGCGATTCGCTTGGTATGGATGACAGGACACTGACGATCCAGGTCGATCGTGTTCGCGCCCAATTCCTCGGCGCACGAGAGCCCACGGATCCGAACAGCGATCTGCAGCAGGTACTTCGCGAGGCGTCCAAGCGGCGACTTGGAATCTGTGTGAGGTTTGCGCTCGACGTCGCATCGCGGATGCTCGATGGCAAGGCCGACGATAGGGTCACCCGACTCTGCGACGAATTTGGCTACGTCGCCTTGCCGTGGGGCTCTCGGGGCGATCCGTCACCACCGGAGGTCGACGCGGCACGAGTAGAACAGAGCCACGGCGGGCTCTCGGTCTACGACGTCGCTGACCTCGCGGGACGGGCGCTGGACGAGTTGAGATAGATCGAACGTGTGTTCGTTTCAGGGTGTGTGGATGTCCCACCCACTTTGTACTGTGACATGTATGAAGACGGTGGAAAATGCAGAACAAGAGGCGGCGCTGGCCGATCTTGATGCTGCGATTGACCAGTTGTTCGAGGCTGGTCTCACACCGAAGGACAACAGGGACGCCGGTCGGCTGATCGTGCGGTTGGAGTCGATTGGGAACCGCGTCGACGCGGCTCAGACCGGTCTGTTGGGTGAGATCGACGAGACCATGGTCTACGCCAACGATGGCCATTTCTCGGCCAAGGTGATGGTGCGACACAGAGGCAGGACCTCGGGAGTCGAGGCCGCGGCTCGAGCGAAGGTGCACACCGCGCTGAAGCATTTGCCCAATGTCC
>Ga0315338_1002894_pt1 | contig 15945 bp, 12 predicted proteins | sample ASW8metaG_FD_204518 | JGI IMG/M metagenome (GOLD analysis project Ga0315338, IMG submission 204518) | Ammonia-oxidizing marine archaeal communities from Monterey Bay, California, United States - ASW #8 | ecosystem: Environmental > Aquatic > Marine > Coastal | place: USA: California | collected... | reverse complement strand
TACATCTAATACCGGAAATTATTCCCTCTTCCATAGTTGTTTCTTCTAAACTAGGACCTATTCTTTGTCTAGATAGTTCTAATAAACCAAATTTACTTATTCTTGATATTTGACATTTTGCTCTATCATATCTAAGTGTCTCTTTTAATCTTCTTTCAATAAGAATTTTATTTCTCACATATTCCATATCTATAAAATCAACAACAATTAAACCCGCAATATTTCTTATTCTTATTTGTTTACAAATTTCATCTACTGCTTCTATATTTGTTTTTAAAGCTGTTTCCTCAACATTTCTTTCTTTTGTTGATTGTCCAGAATTTATATCAATTGCTGTTAATGCTTCAGTGGAATTAATTATTATATACCCTCCAGATTTCAGTCTAACTTTTGTATCATAAATTGAATTTATTTTATTTTCTAAGTCATAATATTCCATAATTGGTAGTTTGGTATTTTTGTATTCTTTTATTTTTTTTTCTTGATCTGGCAATAAAGTTTTCATATATTTTTTTGCTTGTTCATATGTTTTTTGTCCTTCAATAAGAATTTCTTTATATTCTTCAATAAAACTATCTCTTATAAATTTGTTAACAATATTAGAATCTTCATTTATGATTGTTGGAGCTAAGGAATTTATAGTTTTTTCTTTTATTGATCTCCAAATTCCTAAAACGTAATCAAAATCTTTTTTTAAATTATTTTCATCACAATCTCTACTAGCTGTTCGAACAATTAAGCCCATTTCTTTTGTTAATTTACATTTACTAGCAATTTGTGTTAATTTTTTTCTTTCGCTAAAACTACTTATTTTCTTTGAAATTTTTGTTCCTAATGGCTTATTAGGCATTAAAACACAATATTTACCGGCAATACTTATAAAAGTTGTTAAGGCAGCTCCTTTATTACCTCTTTCGTCTTTCACTATCTGAACTAACATTATTTGATTTTTTTTTATTACTTCTTGAATTTTATATTTTTTAAAGTTTGGAATTCTTGGAAGTTTTTTTTTTCTATCTTCCCTATCATCCTTTTTATAGTAATCCTTTACAATAAAATCATCGTCATTTTTTTTATTTTTTTTATCTGCTTTAGGTATTTTAAAATAATCGTTATTAATTTCACTAAAGGGTAGAAATCCTTGTTTATTGCCACCATAATTTATGAAAGCTGCTTGCAGAGAAGGCTCAACTCTACTAATTTTTGCTAAATATACATTTCCTTTTAACTGTTTCTTGTTTGAAGATGTATCAACTTCAAAATGTTCGATTTCTGATCCGTTAATAAATGCGACTCTAGTTTCTTCGTTAAACGAAGAATCAACAACAATTCTTTTGTCCATTTTGATAAAATCCTATAAAAAATTCTTTGAAATATTAAAATTTTCATCAAATTATTTAAAAATAAATTTGATTTTTTTTTTATTAATAATTTAAAATATGTTAAATGTAACTTTTGCATGAATAAATTATGTTTAAGTTCGTTTTTAAACTAACACATATATAAAGTGATATAATAACACTTTAACAAAAATAAAAGAAAAAAAAATTAATAAATTTTTTTAAAATAAAAAATAATGAAACCTATTAAAAGATTAATAACAATATTTACATCTGCATTCATCTCATTATTTGCTCTATTTATATTTTTATTGTTTATAATATGGCATTTTGTTTTAGATCTACCTGATCACGAACAATTAATAAAATATGAACCTCCAATGGTTACGAGGGTTTACGCTTCAAATGGAAGGCTAATATCAGAATACGCAGCAGAACAAAGATCATTTGTTCCACTAGAATCTGTACCTAAAATTGTAATAAATTCCTTTTTATCAGCTGAAGATAAAAATTTTTATAAACATATTGGTATTGATTTTACAAGTATTGTGAGAGCTGCGAAAAGAAATATTAATAATATTGGAGGAAGACCAGAAGGAGCATCTACTATTACTCAACAAGTTGCAAAGAATTTTTTTCTATCACGTGAAGTATCATATAAAAGAAAAATCAAAGAAATTTTATTAGCAATGAGAATAGAGCAGATTTTAGATAAAAATAGAATACTTGAACTTTATTTAAATCAAATTTATCTTGGATTCAGATCTTATGGAGTAGCGGCAGCAAGTTTAAATTATTTTAATAAATCTCTAAATGAATTAACAATTTCAGAGGCTGCTTTTCTTGCTGCTTTACCTAAAGCTCCAAATAATTACCATCCAATTAGAAAAAAAAAAGCTGCAATTGCTAGGAGAAATTGGGTAATAGGAAGATTACTCCAAGAAAGAATTATTACAAAGGAACAAGCTTTAAAAGCAAAAAATACTGAATTAATAACTGTAAATAGACAAGAACTGAAACCCGTTGAAGCCCAATATTTTTTGGAAGACGTTAGAAAAGAATTAGTAGAAAAATATGGTGAAGAAAAATTGTATAAAGGTGGGCTTACTGTAAAAACATCATTGGATCCTGCTTTACAAAAAATAGCCGATAAGACATTAAAATACGGGCTAATTAATTATGATAGAAGACATGGTTGGAGAGGGCCATTAGCAAATGTAAATATTAAAGATACAAATTTAAATAGAGATATAGCAAATATCGCTATTCCTGAAGCATTTCCAAATTGGAAAGTTGCAATTGTTCTACATGTTGATGATTTAGGAGTTAATATTTTTTTTGATAACGATAGTTATGGAAGAATTAATTTAAAAGATTTAAAGTGGGCAAGACCATGGATAAGAAATCAATATTTAGGTCCCCCAGTCAATCATCCAAACGACGTTTTAGTTACTGGCGATATAATTTATGTTGAAGACAAAAATGCGAAAGAAGATTTTATTGAATATGGGGAATTGCCTCTTTATAGTCTTAGACAATTTCCAGATGTTAACGGTGCTTTAATAGCCTTAGACCCTCATACAGGAAGGATTTTTGCGATCTCTGGTGGTATTAGTTTTAGCAAAAGTGAATTTAATAGAGCAACACAAGCATTTAGGCAACCTGGTTCCGCATTTAAACCATTTGTATATTTAACAGCTCTTGAAAAAGGCTTAACGCCAAATACAAAAATTTTAGATGCTCCTTTTGTAATTGATCAAGGTGCTGATTTAGGAAAATGGAGTCCTACAAATTATTCAAACAAGTTTTATGGATTGAGTACAATGAGATTAGGTTTAGAAAAATCTAGAAATTTAATGACTATACGTTTAGCGCAAATGATTGGAATTGAATCAATTGTCGATAAAGCAAAAAAACTTAATATAAGTGATGATATTGATCCGGTATTATCTATGGCTTTAGGAGCAGGAGAAACAACTCTTGAAAGATTAACTGTAGCATACGCAACATTAGTAAATGGAGGTAAAAAAATATCACCCTCTTTAATTGATAGAGTACAAAATAGAAATGGTGAAACCCTTGAAAAACATGACAGCAGGTTATGCATAAATTGCAAAATAGAAGAACTAGATTCTACTTTAGAACCAAAAATTGTTAATAGTCAGGAACAAATTATTGATCCCGTAAATGCTTATCAAATTGTTTCTATGTTAGAAGGAGCTATTTTAAGAGGTACTGGTAAAAAAGTTTCTGTTATCAAAAAACCTCTTGCAGGCAAAACTGGAACTACAAATGATAGTAATGATACATGGTTTATTGGATTTTCACCTGATTTAGTTGTTGGTGTTTATGTTGGTTTTGACACTCCAAAATCATTAGGTCCTAGAGAAACTGGAGCAAGTGTTGCATCGCCGATTTTTAGAGATTTTATGTATTTGGCTCTAGAAAATGAGAAAGGCACACCTTTTAGAATTCCATCAAAAGCTAAATTGGTTAAAATAAATTTAAAAACTGGAGATTTGGCAAAAAAAAATGATAAAGAAGTAATTTTAGAAGCATTTAATTCAAATTCTCAAATAAAAGATTATATAAATGAAAAGACCTCTGGTAGATTAAAAAATGATATACAAGGTCTTGGCGGATTATATTAATGAAAAAAGATATTCTTGATTGTTTGTTAAAAATAAAGGCTTCACTAAAAATACTTAGGGGGGGTCTTTGATTTAGATAATATTTCAAAAAAAATTAAGTCTTTTTGTGATATTATTCAAAAAGAAAACTTTTGGAGCGATCAAGAGAAGGCTCAGTCAATAATCAAAGAAAAAAATATTTTAGAAAATAGAATGAATTCATTTTTAAGTTTAGAAAAAGAATACGATGAATTAAATGAATTAATTAAAATTACTAATGATGATGATGAAAAATTAATTTCAGAAATAAATAAAAATACTAAAGAATTAATTGAAAAAGTTAGGAAAAAAGAATTTGAAAATTTTTTATCAGGCGAAGCTGACCCTAATGGTTGTTTTCTCGAAGTACATTCAGGTGCTGGCGGTGTTGAGGCACAAGATTGGGCAGAAATGATAGTACGAATGTATACTAGGTGGTGTGAAAAAAAAAAATTCAATTTTGAAATTTTAGAAGAAAATTCTGGGGAAGAAGCCGGAATAAAATCCTTAACTCTAAAAATAGATGGAGATTATGCTTATGGTTGGTTAAAAAAAGAATCTGGTATTCATCGTTTAGTTAGAATATCGCCTTTTGACTCTAATTCACGAAGACATACTAGTTTCGCATCAGTTTGGATTTATCCTGTAATTGATGAAAAAATTGAGGTCAATTTAAATGATAAAGATTTAAGAATTGATACATATAGAGCATCAGGAGCAGGCGGGCAACATGTTAATAAAACTGATAGTGCTGTTAGAATTACACACTTGCCTACTAAAGTTGTAGTTCAATGTCAAAATAATAGATCTCAACATAAAAACAAAGCTACTGCGCTATCAATGTTAAAAGCAAGGATTTATGAAATGGAATTACAAAAAAAAGAATCTGAACAACAATCAAAAAATCAAAGTAAGTCAGAGATAGGTTGGGGAAGACAAATCAGATCTTATGTTATGCATCCATATAAAATGGTTAAAGATCTTAGAAATAATACAGAAATATCAAATTGCAATTCAGTTTTAGATGGAAATATCGATGTTTTTTTAGAAGCTGCTTTATTTAAAAAAAATTAAAAAAAATGAAAGAAGTATTTAAAACATTTATTTCATTAATTATTTTATTTATAATATCCGCATTAATTTATTCAGCATGGATTATAAATAAGGGAGAATTCTCAAGCCAATACTTAGAAAAATTTATAAACAATAGATTTAAATCAGAAAAATTTTATACCTCTATTAAAGATCCAAAAATAAAATTTGATAAAGATCAAATGAGAATTATAGTTGATGGAAAAGATTTTAACATCTTCTCCGCTGATGAAAAAAAAATTTCAGAATTTAAAAATTTAAAAGTTTACATAAATTTTTTACCTTTAATTACTGAAAGGAAATTAGTTACTAATAAAATAGAAGTGTTTGAAGGTAAAATAGAATTGCCTACAGTTTTTTCAAAACCACTAATAATTAATTTCATTGATTTAGAAGGTAATTTAGATCTTAGTGATAAAGAAATAATTATCGATAAATTCTCCACATCTATAAAAGAAGATTTTTATCAAGGAACAGCAAATTTAAATTTAGAGGAATCTTCAGCAGATGGAGTTTTAACTAAACTTTTGAGAAAAAAAATATTTTATAATTTAGATTTAAATTCGGAAAACATAAAATTTTCTGTAGATAAAAATGGTTTTAGTGTTGAGGGAAATGCAACTTTGGGGCAAACAGATATTTTACTGAAAGGAAAAAAAAACTATATAGATTTAAGTAAATTTGTAAGTAAATACAATTTGTCAGGAAAAATTGATGAAAATACTATAGAAAAATCATTTAATTTAGAAGTCGCGCCTTATATTAAAGGTCCAATTGATTTCAATGCATCATATTTTATTTTTAAGGGTAAGAAAGAAAGAATAAAAACCTCTAATAACTTAAAAGATGTAGAATTAAATATACCAGCTTTAAACATAAAAAAATATAAGGGAACAGAGGCAATAGCAGACATAGATTTTGATTTTTTTAATAAAAAGTTAAAAGAAATTAAAATTGTGAATTACAAACAAGATAACAAAGAGTTAAAAGGTTTAGTTAAATTATCAAAAGAATTTAAACCTTATAAGAGTTTAGAACTTGATTTAAAGAATAATGATAAAAAAACAAGTATTAAAATTATAAGAAACAAGGATTTAAACACTTTAGATTTAAAAGGAGATTATTTGGATTTTTCAAAAACTTTAAAAGAAACATTAATAGAAAAACAAAAAGAAGATAGTTTTTTAATTCAATTACAACCTGTAAAAATAAATTTGGAAGCAAAAGAGATAGTAGTTAGGGAAGAAAAAAGTATTTATAGTGTTAATGCCATACTTAAATATGAAAATAAATTATTTAAAGAAGCAGAGTTACATTCTAAATTAAACAATGAAAAAGAATTTAATTTGACAATAAGTCCTAAAGAAAATTCTAGAGAATTAGTAATTGAATCTAATGATGCAGGATTATTTTTAAAAACTTTTAATATAAATAAAAGCGGAAAAGGAGGGGAATTTGTATTGCACGGAGAATACGATGATACAAAAGAAACTCATCCATTAAATTCAAGTGTAACTATAAGAGATATGAGATTAATAAAAGCCCCCACTCTTGCTAAAATATTAAACTTAGCATCAATAGGAATTGTTTCAGCTTTATCAGGAGAGGGAATTTTAATCAATAAATTAAAATCTGAATTTGTTTTAGAAAACGGTGTGTTAAATTTAAATAAATACGAAGCTTATGGTCCAGATGTTGGCTTTTCAAATCAAGGAAAAGTTTATTTAAGAAAAAAAGAAGTGGATTTAGAAGGAGCTATCATACCAATGGTAACTCTGAATAAGATTATTGGCTCAATACCTGTTTTAGGAAAAATATTAACTAATGAGAGAAAAGGAATTTGGTCTTTTGTTTATACTGTTAAGGGCGATATAGATAAACCAGAGGTTATGGTAAATCCAATCAAGACTATAACACCAGGTTTTATCCAAAAATTTTTTAGTGTTTTTAAAAAAGAAAAAAAAGAAGAAAAAGAAGAAAAAGATTAAATTATTTTGATTGCAAAATGATTTTTTTTACCAACTGAAACTTCAATCTTATTTTCTTTAAAATCCTTTTTAAAAAAAATCTTAGTTTCATCAGTTATTATTTTGCCATTAAATTTTACAGCTCCACCTCTGATTAATCTTCTAGCTTCGCTATTACTTTGGATAATTTTTTTATTAAGACTGACAATTTTAAATGCCTCTATACCTTTAATAAGTTTATTTTTTTTTATAATAAAACTATCCGCGATATTTTTTCCATGACACAAATTAGTTGTTTCATCAGCTAATATTTTTTTATTATTATTAATTTCGCTAGTTGAATTATTTTTTAAATTATTAATATCTTCAATTTTTAAATCTGTGAATATTTTTAAAAACCTTCTTACATCTTTATCATCAACATTTCTCCAGAACTGCCAATACCCATTAGATGAAAGTAATTTTTCGCTTAACCATATTGCACCTTTATTAGTCTTACCCATTTTATCTCCCGATGATGTGGTAATTAATGGCGTTGTGATGCCGAAAACTTCTTTTTTATTTATTCTTCTTATTAAATCTATTCCAGCAGTAATATTTCCCCATTGGTCAGAGCCACCGAATTGAACTTCACAATTTTCTCTATTATTCAATTGAACAAAATCATAAGCTTGAATAACCATATAATTAAATTCTAAGAAAGATAACGGCTGTTCTCTTTTTAATCTTTCACTTATACTATCCATTGACAGCATTTTATTAACTGAAACATTTTTACCGTATGTTCTTAAAAAATTTATATAATTAACATTGTCTAACCAAAGTGAGTTATATAAAAATTTTATTTTTTTAACTCCAGTATCTTTAATTGTAAATTTTTCAATATTTTTTTTTATATTTTGCGAATTATTTTTAATATCTTTCTCTTCCAATAACTGTCTTGATTTGTCTTTACCAGACGGATCGCCTATTTTTGATGTGCCATCACCCAGTAAAACAATTACTTGATGCCCATTTTTTTGTAGAATTCTTATAAGCATTAATTGAATAAGACTTCCTACATGTAGACTTTCTGCAGTACAATCAAAACCAATGTATGCAGTTATTTTTTTTTTAGAGGCTAATTTATCTAACTCTTCAATATTTGTACATTGATGAATATAGCCTCTTAATTGCAACTCTTGAATAAGATTTGATTTAGGTTTGAACATTTTTTTATAACTTTTTAGTATTTTTTTATTAACATTATAATACTCGATCTTTATTAGAAATTTTATTAATTATAATTTAATGATTTATTAATGTTAAATCCAAAAAATTATATTGCACTAGGATTAATGAGCGGAACTTCCGCAGATGGCGTTGATATTGGCATGATTATAACTGATGGTAAAACTAAAATAAAGCTGGGGCCATCGGGATACTATCCTTTTTCTAAATCTTTTATTACAAAAATTAAAAGTATTTTTAAAAAAAAATTAAATGTTAATAAATCAAAAAAGAAAAAAAAAATCATTGAAATAGAAAATGAATTTACTCAATCTAATTTTGTTGCAATAAATAAATTTCTAAAAAAAAATAAAATTAATAAAAAAGTAATTGATGTTATAGGTTTTCATGGACAAACTATCTCTCATAACCCTGCTGATGGATATAGCTGGCAAATGGGGAATTCACAAAATTTAGCAAATTTATTGAATATAAAAGTTATTGGTAATTTTAGAGAAAACGATATTAAAAAAGGTGGTGAAGGCGCTCCTCTAACGCCTATATTTCATTATTATTTAACAAAAAAAATAAAAAAAAAAATTTGCTTTATAAATCTAGGTGGAATTTCTAATATTACATATTTCAATCATAAATCTAAAAATAGTTTAAATAACATGTTGGCTTTTGATACAGGTCCTTGCTGTTCATTAATTGATGATTGGGTCTCTAAAAATTCAAAAAAAAAATTTGATAACTTTGGTTTATTAGCAAGAAATGGTAATGTTAAAAAAGAAATAATTCAGAACTTTTTAAAAAAATCTTTTTTTTCTAAACCACCTCCTAAATCATTAGATAGGAGTTTTTTTTCTCTATCTTTGTTAAAAAAAATAAAAGTTGAGGATGGCGCTGCAACTCTAACCTATTTAGCAGCTGATACATTATCAAAAGCTTTTGATTATTTTCCTAAAAATATAGATTTATGCATCTTATCTGGTGGAGGAAGACTTAATAAATTTTTAGTTGAGTTAATAAATAAAAAAATTACGAAATCAAAAATTGTATTAACTGAAAATTATAATTGGAATGGAGATTCTATAGAAGCTTATGCTTTTGCCTATTTATCTATTAGAAAATTGTTGAACTTACCAATTACTTTTCCTAAAACAACAGGTGTAAAAAAACCATTAACCGGTGGTCGAATTTTTAATTTTATTTAAATCTAAAAGAATATCTGAAATAAATTTTTCTGAGTATCTCATTATTTCATTTTCTTTATTTTTAAAATTAATATCTGAATTAATTTTTTTATATATAATTTTTATTTTTTTTTGACTTGAAAGTTTTCTTACTAATAAAGAAATATCTTTTACTTCAATATCCATTTGTTTATTAGGATGAATAACTAATCCAGAAGCTGGGCAGGGTGATAAAAAAGAAAAATCAAAATCTTTGGTTGGCATTGCAACATTTATAAATCCAATTACCTCTGGTCTTCTCATTAATAATTGCGAACCAATCCAAGCACCAAAATCTATTCCTCCTATCCAACAATTGTCTATATCTTCATTTTGTTCTTGTAACCAGTCAAGCGCTGTTGCTGCATCACTTAATTCACCTAATCCATCATCTTCTAATTCTCCCTCTGATTTATGTACACCTCGAAAATTTAATTTTAATGTTGAAAATTTTCTTTTCGAAAAACTTTCAAATAAAGTGGAAACAATGTTATTATCCATTGAATTTTCAATGCAGTTTCTTGGGTGCAATACTAAACCTATATTTTTAGAATTTTTTGAATGCTTGTAAAATCCTTGTAATTTACCTTGCGATCCATTTATTAATACTTCTGTCATATTCTAAATATTAGATTTATAATTAAATTGTTACTAAAAGCAATTAATAAATAAATAAATATATATATTTGTTGGATTTATAAATTAAGTAGAATTTTTTCATAAAAATAATTAAATAAATATATTATCAAATTATTATTTTAAATTGATGTTTTTAAAAAATTTTAAAGAATATTTAGATATTTATAAAGAAAAAGATCCTGCATCAAGATCTTATTTAGAAATATTAATGTGTTATCCAGGTCTACATGCTATTTTTTTTTATAAAATATCAAATTTTTTTTGGAAATTAAATTTAAAATTAATAGCAAGAATGGTGTCACATATTTCAAGATTTTTAACTGGAATTGAAATTCATCCAGCAGTTAAAATTGGTAAAAATTTATTTATTGATCACGGAATGGGTATTGTTATTGGAGAGACCACTATTATTGGAGATAATGTTAGTATGTATCAAGGGGTAACCTTAGGTGGTACAAAATGGGAAAAAAAGAAAAGACATCCTACTATTAATGATAATGTTATAATCGGTGCTGGGGCAAAAGTCTTAGGCCCTATTTTAGTAGGTAAAAACTCAAAAATCGGAGCAAATTCAGTGGTGACGAGAAACGTACCACCAAAAACTACAGTCATTGGTATTCCAGCACGAGTTGTTGATAACTCAACCGGTGGCGGTTCCGGAATATAAATATTTATGAAGAATAGAAATATTTATTTAGATAATCATTCCTCAACACAAATTGATGAAAGAGTTTATAAGCAGATGACCCCATTTTTAACAAATATTTTTGGTAACCCACATTCAGATTCTCATTCTCATGGGTGGTTATCAAATAAATTTATTGATTTATCTAGATCAAAAATAGCAAAAACTATCCATGCTAATAAAGAAGAAATTTTTTTTACATCCGGTGCAACTGAATCAAATAATTTAGTTTTAAAAGGTTTGGCATTTAGTCAAGAAAAAAAAAATCACATTATAACATGCGTTACAGAGCATAAATGTATTTTAGAATCTTGTAATTTTTTAGAATCAATAGGTTATAAAATAACTTACCTCAAAGTTAATAAATTTGGCGAGTTGAGTTTAAATGATTTAAAGAAAAGAATTAGTAGTAAAACTTTCTTGGTTTCAATAATGCATGTTAATAATGAAATCGGAACCATTCATCCAATAAAAAAGATTGGTGAAATTTGTAAAAAAAAAAGAATTTTTTTTCACACAGATGCTACTCAGTCAATAGGAAAAGTAAACTTTGATGTTAATTATTTAAATTTAGATTTTGCAAGCTTTTCTTCTCACAAAATCCATGGGCCACAAGGTGTTGGATGTTTATTTATTAAAAAAAGAAAAGATGTTAAATTAACGCCACTTTTTTCTGGAGGAGGCCAACAAAATGGTCTAAGATCTGGAACTTTACCTACTGCATTATGTGTTGGTTTTGGGCACGCTGTTGAATTGATAGAAAATGAAAGGTTAAAAACGATAAAAAAAATAAGAAATTTAAGAAATATATTTTTTAAAATTTTAGAAAGAAATAAAATAAATTATTTCTTAAATGGAAGAAACACTGTCGACCATAATATAAATATAACATTTCCAGGTATTAAAACTGAATTTTTATTTTCAAAACTAGATGATATTTCATTGTCCTCTGGCGCGGCATGCGGTTCTGGCTCTGGCGAACCTTCTTATGTGTTAAAAGAAATTGGATTAAATAGAAATAAAGCTAGTTCTACTCTAAGGATAGGTATTGGAAAAAAAAATACAGAAAAAGATATTAAATATTGCGCTTTAAAAATATCAAAAATTTTAAATAATTTAAATTAATAAATTAAAATTTTAATGATAAAAATAAAACATATAGATAAAAAAGGAAACCAAAAGTTAATTAATGCAAATAAAGGTTTAAGTTTATTAGAAGTATCGAAAAAAAATAATATAAATTTAGAAGGATCTTGTGGAGGCGAGATGCTATGCTCAACGTGCCATGTATACATTTTATCTAATCACTTAAATAAACTAAAAAAAAAAACTAAAGAAGAGAAAGAAATCTTAGCATTAGTGGAAAATTTAAAAAAAAATTCTAGACTTGCGTGTCAAATAAAAATAACAAATAAATTAAATGGGTTAATATTTTCTGCGGTGTAAATAATTTACTTGAAATCACATATTTTTTTATACATTCTAACCATGAGGCGAGGTAGCTCAGTGGTTTAGAGCAGCGGAATCATAATCCGTGTGTCGGGAGTTCAAATCTCCCCCTCGCTACCATATAATAATATGAAAAAATTATCTTTAAAAAGTAAAAAAGTTTTTGTAGCCGGTCATACAGGTTTAGTTGGCCAATCACTATGCAAAAGGCTCGAAAAAGAAAAATGTAAAATTTTATGTGTTAATAAAAAATCGTTAGATTTAAGGGATTATAATAAGACAAACAACTGGCTGAAATCAAAAAAACCTGATTATATATTTGTATCAGCAGCACGTGTTGGCGGAATTTTAGAAAATAGTTCTTACCCTGCAGATTTCATATATGATAATTTATCTATAGCAAAAAATTTAATACATCTATCACACAAAAATAATATCAAAAAAATTTTATATCTTGGATCAAGCTGCATCTATCCAAAATTTGCTAAACAACCAATAAATGAAGAGTCATTACTTTCTGGCCCATTGGAACCAACTAATGAATGGTATGCAATAGCTAAAATTGCAGGATTAAAATTATGTAAAGCATATGCGTTGCAATACAAACGTAATTTTATATCTGCTATGCCTACAAATTTATATGGTCCAGGAGATAATTTTGATGTTAAATCCGGGCACGTCTTACCTGGTTTAATTAATAAAATTCATAACGCAGTAAAACAAAATAAAAAAAACGTAACTATTTGGGGTAGTGGTAAGCCAAAAAGAGAATTTTTGTTTGTAGATGATTTAGCAGATGCTTTGGTTTTTTTAATGAAAAATTATAATGAAAAAGATCATATTAATGTTGGTTCTTCTAACGAAGTAAGTATTTTGAAACTTGCAAAAATTATTGCAAAAGTAATCGGTTTTAAAGGAAAATTTATTTTTGATAAATCGAAACCAGACGGAACGCCAAGAAAATTAATAAATTCAAAAAAAATTAATTCCTTAGGTTGGAAATCTAAGACTATTTTATATGATGGTATAAATTCAACATACCAATGGTATCTAAAAAATAATACTTAATTTGTATTTATTTTTTAATTTTTAAGAAATATTTGACAATTTCTGTTAATATTAAAAAACCGTCTTTTAAAGCATTAACTTTTTTTATTCCACCTATTCTATTTCTTTCATAACTTGGTAAACAAGAATAGTTCATATTTTGAAGTTTTGCTTTAATTGGAATTTCAACACAAATTCTAAAATCAAAATTTTTAAGTTTTAGATTTTTGAAGGATGATGTTTTTCCTAAAATATATGTATATAAAATATCTGATATTTTTAAATTAAAAAGAAAATTACCAGCAAAAGTAAAAAAATAATTTCCAATTAGGGTAACTAAAGTATCATCATCACTACCTCCACCAGGTTTTTGATACCTAGATGCAAATACAAAATCTTTATTTTTGCATAATTTTCTCATTTTATCTAAATACTTTGGGTCCATTGCTCCGTCTGCATTTATAATACAGCAATATTTTGTCTTTACAGAATTAATACCTTCAATTAAAGCATTGCCGTAACCATTATTTACTTGTTCAACAATTTTAATATTTTTAATTTTTTTAATTGCATTTTTTGTTTCCAAATCTTCTTTTTGTAAAACAATAAATTTCTTACATTTATAATTTTTAATTTCTTTAAGAAAAGCAGGCAAAGACTCAACCTCATTTTTTGTTGGAATAATTAGAGTTAAATCAAGCATATCGAATTATTTGTATTTAATATTTTTTTTTCCTTTCACTCATATTTATTTTTTTACAATTATAATTAATGGATTTACATGACTAAATATTAAAGGAATATTTTTAAATTGATATCTAGGCTCAAATATTTTTACAATTTTTTTTTTATTATAATTTGATATTTTTTTTGGTTGCCTCAATACATAAATTTCATAATCACACTTTTTTTTGATAATTATCTTATTAAAATTTACTGGAGGAAAATCAAAAGGACTAAAGTCTTTCTTACAAATAGATTTCTTTTTTTCAATAATATTTTTATTTATCCATTTTGCCGAATTTAATCTTGTAGAAAATTTGGAATTGTTTTCATCATAATAAGCTTTTTTTAGAGGCACCATTTGTACAATTGTAGATATCAGTAAAAGAATACAAAGTAATTTTTTATTTTTAATTTTATACGAGATAAATATTAATGATATTGGCAAGATATAAGGGATATATCTAAACTGAATATGCCAATCATCAAAACTACCTAAGATTGATCCAAAAAGTAAAAGTAATATTAAACCTAATCCTAAATTCCTTTCCGAGGATTTTTTCATAGATACTAATAAATAGTAGAAAAAACATAAAGAAAAAATAATTCCAAAACCAGGTACAAAAGAGTTATTAAAAAAAAATATTATTTTTTTATAATTTATATTTCCAAGAACCCACATATATTCATCATTAGCTTCTACTGCAAAATTTGAAAAATTTATCAAAATATATGGGTTAGTAACAAAAAAAACTATAAAACTTGTTGCTACTAGAATAATAATATTTTTTTTTGATATTTCCTTTTCTGTTTTAAAATATATAAAAAATAAAATAAAAAACAAAACGGGTATAAATAACACACTTGATCCAATAGCAAGACCTAGAAAAATTGAAACAAGTAACAGAAAATATCTTTTTTTTTCTTTTAAAAGATATTTTAATCCAAAAAAAATCGATAAATTTACCCATAATAAAGCATACCAATTAGGCTTGATTATTTGTGAATACATTATTGAAGATGGAGAAAACAAATAAATCATTGTAAAAATTAATGAAAAATTTTTAGTCGTTATCAAATTTAAGGATTTATATAAAAAAAAAGCAGAAAGAGTAAAACATAATAAAACAAAAAACCTACCTTGCGTATATATTTTATCAATTAAATTTTCATTTTTTGTAATTGAATCAATTTCTATATTTTCTATTAAATTTAATTTAATAAGAGAGTAATAATATAAACCTAATGGGTATAAAAAAGCTCCTCCATATTTATAAATTTGAGGATCAAATTTATTTTCATTAATTTTAATTTTTGATAATGCCATTATTGGAATCATTTCATCTGCATTAATGCTATATAATTTATATCTGTGCTGCCAAGATGGATTTAAATTATCCAGGTTTTTTTTTTTGATTTTTTTCGCTTCAATAAAGCTTTTAATATCATTTTGATTTAAAGTAATATTTTTAAAATACTTTAAGTCATTAATTTTTGAACCATAATCAAGTGTTGATAATTGAAAAAATAAGTAAAAAATTAATAAAAAAAGTATAAAATATTCTTTTTTCATATTTGTATGTTACAAAAAAAAAGACAAAAAATAAATCCATCATCAATAGGTGTTTATGTTGGCTTAGATTTTGTTGGTGATGGTTTGATAAAGTTACCTTTTATTAGATCTTTAAGGCAAGTTTTTCCATCTTCTAAAATAACTTGGATAGCAGGGACACATAAAAGTGAATTTAAACATACTTTAGCACCTTTAGTAAAAGGATTAATAAATGAAGTAATAGAAGAATGCAATATTGGCTTTATAGGCGTTAGTGAAGCAAAAATAAATCAAAAGTTAAACGACCTAAAAAATTTTATTAGACCACCATTACAAGG
>Ga0315338_1002891_pt1 | contig 15957 bp, 15 predicted proteins | sample ASW8metaG_FD_204518 | JGI IMG/M metagenome (GOLD analysis project Ga0315338, IMG submission 204518) | Ammonia-oxidizing marine archaeal communities from Monterey Bay, California, United States - ASW #8 | ecosystem: Environmental > Aquatic > Marine > Coastal | place: USA: California | collected... | reverse complement strand
TATCGGTTAGGCGCAAGTTCAAGTTGACAGAAACTGTAGTTGTTTGGCTCAATAGGTCGCCCCGCCGTGATGTTCAAAACCAGGAGTCTTCTTGATGACACACGTACGGCTTTTAACAGTAGCCACTCTGATCGGATTGACCGTCTCCCTCGTGCCGCTCGCGGCCCGTGCAGGCGACCCGGCCGTGAAATGCGAATCGGGCAAGCTCAAAGAATCGAGCAAGTACGCGGCATGCCGTCTGAAGGCGGATGCGAAAGCGGTGACGAAGGGCGAGGCTGCGGACTACGCGAAGTGCGAAGCGAAGTTTGCGGACAAGTGGGCGAAGACGGAAACGAAAGCCGGGGTTGGCATATGCCCGAGCGAAGGCGACCAGGTGAGCATGGACGCACGGATCACGATTGATGCAGCCGAGATAGCGACGTTGCTTGCAGGCGGATCAGTGACCGACTGGGCGGGCGAGCTTAGCGCATGCACTGGCAGCCTTAGCACATGCACTGGCAGCCTTAGCACCTGTAACGGTGACCTTACGAACTGTAACGATGTCGATGTGCCAGCTGCGTTCGAAGCCGGCGAGGAAGCAGGCTGCGTGGCCGGTGGCGGCACGTGGTCAGCAGTATCCTTTTCCTGCAGCCCGCCTTCCAGCTACAACTGTTTCGTCGGGGGATTCTGCGCGCAGGCGGCCATTAGCTTCCCCCCGGCATCGTATGGGTATACCAACGTGTATGAGGGGCACACCCAGTCAACAGAGCCCGCATTGGGTGCCGGTTGCAACAGCGTCCCAGGATCCCAAGAATGGAACGCGGGAGGGGAAGAGGGTGCCGTAGGCTTCGCGGATTTGTCCGCTGAGGGGGCGGCTGGTCTGCTTACGTTCTTCGGTCCCGAATGTGCCAGTAACTAGACGCACCGGTCCCGTTCCGCTTTCGCGGCGCGTTTCCATTTGACAACTCTCACAGCACTCATGGGGTGACGAAAGATGAACTCGAAGATGACATCGATGGCAGCAGCGATGGCGATGAGCATGGCGCTTGTCATCGCGCCTGTGACGCCGGCTCAGGCGGACCTCAGGTCTCAGGCGCCTTGGGGAGATATCAATCAGGATGGGAACCTCGATGCTGCCGATGCACTCGCTGTGTTTCATCTCATCCTGGACTATCCCAACGCGCCAACTGTCGATACCCTCGACTCGGTTTCCACGCTCCCAACCTGCGGGGAGGGAGAGCTCCTCAACCCCGCCACAAACGTGTGTGTGACTATCCCAACCTGCGGGGAGGGAGAGCTCCTCAACACCGCCACAAACGAGTGTGTGACTATCCCAACCTGCGGGGAGGGAGAGCTCCTCAACACCGCCACAAACGAGTGTGTGACTCCCCCAACTTGCCCCGGCGGATAGGAAAGTTAGGCCGCGTTTTCGACACTACGTCTGATAACGGGGCGGATAGGAATTTCAGTGCATAGGAAAGACAAGCCCCGGATTCGCTAGGCAAGAGAGTCACGAATCTGCCGGCGTGGCTCGGATGTACTCCAAAGACTCGGGCGGATGCTTCCCCGCGAGATGCGTACAGACGTGATGCCAGGTGGCGTCTGCGTCTAGGAATTTTAAGCGCCGGTGGGGGAGTACAAAAAGCGTCCTATAACGTTCTAAGTGTCAACTAGGATCAACGGCAGCGCTCGTGACCGCGGTTCATGGCCGATGCCCGGGCGCTCTGCAATTCCATCCGGCGTCATCCGGGCAACTCCAACCCAAAGGGGGGGGCCAGCGGGTCTAGCGCGTGAGTATATCGGTTAGGCGCAATTTCAAGTTGACAGAAACTGTAGTTGTTTGGCTCAATAGGTCGCCCCGCCGTGATGTTCAAAACCAGGAGTCTTCTTGATGACACACGTACGGCTTTTAACAGTAGCCACTCTGGTCGGATTGACCGTCTCCCTCGTGCCGCTCGCGGCCCGTGCAGGCGACCCGGCCGTGAAATGCGAATCGGGCAAGCTCAAAGAATCGAGCAAGTACGCGGCATGCCGTCTGAAGGCGGATGCGAAAGCGGTGGCGAAGGGCGAGGCTGCGGACTACGCGAAGTGCGAAGAGAAGTTTGCAGACAAGTGGGTGAAGACGGAAACGAAAGCCGGGGTTGGCATCTGTCCAAGCGAGGGCGACCAGGTGAGCATGGACGCTCGTATCACGACGGATGTTGCCGAGATCGCCACGTTGCTCGCGGGGGGCAGCGTGCCGGACTATTCCGGCGAGCTGGCGATCTGCAACAATGACCTCGATGTATGTAGCGCCGGACTCACGGGTTGCAACGGAGACCTTGGCATTTGCGACGCCGGACTCACGAGTTGCAGCGGTGACCTAGGGACGTGCAACGCGGGCACGGCAGGGGTGGGCGAGGTTCTGAGCGGGCAGACGTTTTCGAGCGGTGCTGGGCTGGGTGTTACCGGCACGATGACGAACGTGGGTCAGCAGAACGTTACCCCTGGCACGGCAGGCGTATCGATCTCACTGGGTTTTCACGATGGCACGGGTTCGGTGACCGGAGACGCGGACCTAGTCGCGTTGAACATCGCCAGTGGCGTGGACATCTTCGGTGTGGTCGGTAGCTTCGTGAGTGACTGCGGTAATGGGGTGATCGATGCGGGTGAGGATTGCGACCTGGGCAGCCTTGGCGTTGCAACCTGTACTTCGCAGGGGCAGTACGGCGAGGGGCTATCATGCGGTGCCGGTTGCGTATTCGACACGAGCGCATGTTCGGCGACGCGCTATGAGGACACGGGCCTTGGCACGGTGATCGATCATGAGACGGGGCTTGAGTGGCAAAAGACCGATGATGTGGGTGGCCTGACGGATAAGGACAACAGTTACACTTGGACGGGTGACGGGCCTGGTGCAACGGCAGCCAACGGCACTGCTTTTGTAACGTTCCTGGAGGGGCTAAATGGGGGGACGGCATCGAGCGGCTCCGGCCCAACGACTGCTGGGTACGCGGGTCACAATGACTGGCGTATACCGCGTATCGAGGAACTAAAAACGATCGTCGATTGCTCGTTTGGCAATCCATGTATCGACCAGTCGGTGTTCGGTGCGACAAATGCGTCGTCCGTCTATTGGTCGTCTACTACGTTCGCGACCGGTCCGAACGTCGCGTGGGTCGTGAACTTCCTCAGTGGCTTCGTGGGCGGCACGGATAAGGCCAGCGACTTTCAAGTACGTGCTGTGCGTGGCGGTTCGTGATCGATCATTTGGTGATTTGAGAGATTGGGTAATTTGATTTGTGGGGGGCGTTAGTCCCCCCACGTCGGTCGCGTAAGCGGCCGACCGACGCCGCTGGCAGGAGGATGCTCCATGGCACGCAGCGAACACCTTCCGATCTACAAGAGCAGCTATGACCTGTGTCTGTACTTCGAGCAGGTCGTGCGCAACTTCTCCCGCTACCACAAGTACTCGCGTGTCTAGGAATTATAAGCGCTGGTGGGGAAGTACAAAAAGCGTCCGACCATGCGCGTTATGTTAACCAGGATCGACGGCGGTGCTTGTGACGAGGGTTCATCGGTGCGGATGCCCTGGCCATCGTATCAACTCACTCTATTGCGCCGTACCTCGGCTTTGAAAAGCCGGTCCAACGCGCGGGCCACACCCCGACGGTAGTCGTCGTCCAGCCAAGGGTACAGCACGGAGAACACGTGATGGAGTCCCGTTCGTACGTCTTCGTCTTCGACCTCCGCGCTCGGTTTGCGTAAACATACGAAGTCCAGCCACGCCAAAAAAACCACCCACGTTGTCGTAGTGACTTGGTCGAGTTCTTTGCGTGTCGGTCTGATCGCGGGGCTGCCAAAGCCGAGGGAAGCCTCGATGATCGCGCGAATCCGGTCGCGTGATTGCGTTTCGAGCCGAAGGTACTGGGCCCGCAATTGTTCGTCATTGCGCAAAAGCTGCGGGAGCCCACAGAAGAAGAACCGGTAGTCATACATGACACGGAACCCACCGAGGTAGTGTCGGGCGAGAACCTCCGGTCCGGTTGCATCCGGCTCGGGTGTTAGTGCCTCTACCAATCCAGCGTCGATACGAGGGAAGAGCGCGCGGATGATCTCCTCGCGGTTTTGGTAGTGATAGTAGAGATTGCCGGGGCTGATCCCGAGCGTTTGCGCGATCTTCGCGGTTCCGACGTTCTCCTCCCCGAGGCGGTTGAACAACTCGAGCGCGGTCTCAAGGATACGATCGCGATTGTTCCGGGTGGGAGATTTCCGTTGCTTAATCTCGACTTGTGACATTTCTTAGCCTTGGGATCATTTTTCTCTTGCCAGATTAGAGTATAGACTCTATAGTCTAGTCTGTCCAGCCCAAATAGAGAGGAACACGTGATGAAAATCGGTCTTCAGATGGTTTTCCAGAACTACGGACGTCGCAGCGCCGACGCGGACTTGGTGCAACAAGAGATACGGCTCGCAGAACTCGCCGAAGATCTCGACTTTGACGAGCTCTGGCCCGTCGAGCATCACTTTACTGACTACGCGGCCTGCCCGGACAATACTCAACTCCTTAGCTACTTGGCTGCGCGCACTTCTACCATCGGTCTTGCAACCGGCGCGGTCATCCTGCCGTGGAACGACCCGTTGCGCGTAGCGGAGAAACTGGTGTTTCTCGACCACCTGAGCAACGGCCGTGCTGTCTTCGGAATGGGGCGTGGACTTTCACGCCGTGAGTATGCGGGGTTCGGGATCGACATGGAGCAGTCGCGTGATCGTTTCGACGAAGCCTCGGTTATGATTCTTGAAGCTCTGGAGACGGGCTTCATTGAGGGCGACGGTGCTTACTATCCGCAGGCCCGCACCGAAATCCGACCCGAGCCACGCGGCACCTTTAATGGAAGAACCCATTCGGTCGCGATGTCCCCCGACTCGGTACAGCAGGCCGGTAAGCTCGGGGTAGGAATGCTTCTGTTCTCGAACAAACCCGACGAAGCCAGCGCTAAAGACATCGAGGCTTACAATGCGGTGTTTGCCGAGTACCACGACCATCCTGCTCCGGCTCCGCGCTTTTGTGATTTTATGGTTTGCGATCCCGACGCGAGCAATGCCGGCGATTTGGCTACGAAGCATATCGGCGGGTACTTCAGCGAGGTGATGCACCACTACGAACTCGGTGGCGAACACTTCAAGAGAAGCCGGTCTTACAAATCCTATGGCGAGCAGGCCAAGGAAATGGAAAAACTCGGTATCGACGGGGCACAAAAGGCTTACGTTTCGGTTCAGGCGGCGGGAACCCCCGAGCAGATCGTTGCGCGCCTCGAACGGCGGCGTGACGCCGTCGGCGATTTCGATTTGAACCTATGCGCGTTCTTCGGTGGGCTGTCGCCCGAGCAATCAGAGAGCAGCATGCGGTTGTTTGCACGAGAGGTGATCCCGGCGCTTCGGGCTTGGTGAGACCATGGCCAAGCCGACGCCGAAACGCGATCACGTCGCGATTGTTACAGGAGCGGGTTCCGGTATCGGCCGCGCTGCCGCTGCAATGTTGGCAGATAACGGATGCTCGGTGTCTGTCTGGGACTATGACGAAGCGAGTGCCGCACAAACAGCCGCCGAGATTGCAGCGACCGGAGGTAACGCCATCGGCATCAGGGTGGACGTTCGCGAAGACGACGCAGTCGCTGCGGCAGTGGCCGAAACCGTGGACCGACTCGGAAGCCTTACCGTGGCCTTCAACAACGCGGGGATTGGGCTGCCGGTTGCGCCACTGACCGACATTGCGCTTGATGACTTCGACAACGTCGTAGCGACCAACCTGCGTGGTATATTTTCTTGCATGCGCCACCAGATCCCACGCCTCGTTGAAAACGGTGGTGGCGCGATTCTGAACGCGGCGTCGGTTGCCGGACAGGTCGCACTCGCCGGTGAGTCTGCCTACACCGCAACCAAACACGGCGTGATCGGTCTATCGAAAGCTGCGGCGGTAGAGTACGGCCCCGCTGGCGTGCGCGTCAACGCGATTTGCCCGGGCGCGATCCGCACGCCGATGCTCGACATCCTCGCCGCAGGCGGGGTGAGCGAAGAGGCGCTGCTAGCAATGCACCCTATCGGCCGGTTGGGTGAGCCAACCGACGTCGCTGAGACTGCGACGTGGCTGTTACTAAACGCACCAACTTTTATCACCGGCGCGGCCATTGGCGTAGATGGTGGATGGACAGCGCAATGACGAGCGAGAACAGAACTGAACAAGACGAGTGGGGCGGCTGCAACCCGCTCTCGGATAGTTTTCGTGACGATCCCTACCCATCGTTGCACCACCTCCGTGAAACCTCACCGGTGAACTTAACGCCGCTCGGTACCTGGCGAGTGTCGCGCTTCGCCGACATTGACGAACTTCTGCGCAACGGTCCCGTCAGCCAGACCAACGCTGCTGGGATTAACCCCATGTTCGATCCTAAGGATCGAAGCCCCGGCAGTTTCGTTGACTTCATGTTGAACGAGGACGGGGAAACTCACGCTCGGCTGAGAAAGCTCGTGTTCAAGGCTTTTACGCGCCGTGCGGTCGAGGCGATGGAAGCCCAGGTCGAAGAGACTGTCGACCGGGCGGTGACAAAAGGTCTGAAGCAAGGAGGCCTCGACATCATCGCTGATCTCGCGTTGCCGGTTCCGGCGTCCATGATCTGTAAGGTTCTCGGCGTCCCCGACGAAGACCGCGACCAGTTCACGACATGGACTCAGGCGCGCACCAACGCATTCTTTGCGGCGATGTTACCGCCGGAGGTTTGCAAAGAGGTACGAGATGCAGGCCAAGCACTCGCGGACTACTTCGATGACTTGATCGCCGAGCGACGTAAGAACCTCGGCGAGGATCTTCTCAGCGAGCTGATTCGCGTTGAAGAAGACGGAGAGAAGCTATCTGTTGCCGAGATGATCCCTCAAGTTGTCGGTCTGCTTGTCGCAGGGTTCGAGACAACGATCGGTTTGATCGGAAACGGCACTCGCGCTTTCATCGAACATCCCGACGAGCTGGCCAAGCTGCGCGAAGACCCGACACTTATCGACAACGGCGTCGAAGAGTGCCTCCGCTACGACAATCCGATCTTGATGATATGGCGAGTCCTCACTGAACCCTACACAATCGGAGACGTGACCATACCGACCGATTCGGTTGTGTGGCCGATGCTCGCGTCCGGTAACCGTGACCCAGAGGCAAACCGCGAACCCGACCGCTTCGACATCAGGCGCGAAAAGATCCAGTACCACTCGTTCGGGGGGGGGAACCATTTCTGTCTCGGCCACCAACTTGCACGAATGGAAGCACGGATTGCGATTGGAGAACTGCTGCGACGTGCACCCAACTTGCGCATCGACTATGACGGACTCGAATGGTCGGATTCGTTTTTCCGGGTGTATGGAAAACTACCGGTGCACTTCGACGCATAGTTGAGTGCAGGAAACCTAGGAGGCGAACGTGTCCGCAACACCATCATTGGAGACTGAATTTCTGTTCCTTCTCAAAGGCGAGATCAGTACACCCGTTCAAGCCAACGAAAACTTGCTCATCTTTGAAGTCGGTCGCGCGAGTATCGAAGGCCCACGCATCCGTGGGACGGTTGTTCCGCCCATGGGGGATTGGATCCGAATCATGCCCAACGGCAATTGGAGGCTTGATGTCCGATTCACGATCCTCACCGACGACGGCGAGCACATCTACTGTAGCTACACTGGGGTGCTACGCATGGATGAAGGTCTCGCCGACCGTATCGCAGCGGGGGAGAGTATCGATGGCGACGAGATGTACTTCCGCAGCACACCGTACTTTGAGACGACCTCTAAGAAGTACGCATGGATGAACGACATCGTCGGCGTGGGTCGCATGGCGGCATTTGGTGGTGGCAAAGCGCGATACGAAGTGTTTCACGTTCTTTGAGTGAAACGATGAATCGCGTCTAGGAACTTTAAGCGCCGGTGGGGGAGTACAAAAAGCGTCCTATAACGTTCTAAGTGTCAACTAGGATCAACGGCAGCGCTCGTGACCGCGGTTCATGGCCGATGCCCCGGCCAAAAATTGACGGACGCTAAAGGCGCATAAGTCGCCCAAAAGAAACTCCGCTCGATCACTCTCAACTCGCGTCGGTTGGACAACCCGACGCGAGTTAGAGATCCCGCTTCGCTGCATCGGTCGGATCGACCGATGCAAGTTAGCTTGCAGCGCAACTCGCTTCGGCCGATGCACCCGCCGCGACTTTCGTCCGCCGAAGCGAAAGCTGATGTGATAGTTGCCGGAAGGATCGGTCTGCAGCCAGCGTCCCGAAGGGCGCTCGGTGCGAACTCTCTGTAACGCATCCCAAAGCCTTTGCACACAGCGGCCTCCGGCACGCAGGGTGGCACCCGAGTCATTTCCACTTGTTCATCAACGGCATTCAACGCGCAGTCCCGCTCGCCTTTACCGTGCCGCACAGTTCGCGTGTCTTGAACAGGACAAACGTCAGCGCGATCATCGCGCAGATCATCTCGTTGACCTCGTCCAGGTGATTGATCAGCATGTCGAACCGGTACGACGGGATCCAGAACTCGTGCATCAGGTCGAGGCTGGCGACGACCAGCAGGGGCACGAACCACCAGAAGAAGATCGGCCGAGGCATCAGATCCTTGAGCACGCCGCTGCGGTTGAGGGCGACACCGATCAGCCCCGCCAAGGCGAAGAGGATCGCGAAGATTTCGAGGTATTCTTGAAAGAGCTGGTGATTATGAAAGGTCGTCTCGTTCTGGGCGTTGGTCTTCGCGATGACCTCGGGGGTCTGCCATTCGAAGAACTGCTGGCCCCAGGATATCTCCTCCATGCCGATGACGAAGAAGCCCAGCCCGCAGAGGGTCAGCCCGACGAGCACGGGCTTCGTCACCCGCGACCGGACCCGGTAGGCGAGGATCAGCCCCAGGACGCCGGCCGAGGTCATACAGGCGAATGAGGCCAGCTCGACCGGGCCGTTTTCTTTGAGCAGCCTGACGCCGAAGTCGTGCGTCGGGTCGTACGTCAGCATCGCCGAGATGATGAAATAGATCACCGTCGGGACCGCCGCGAACGCGATGAGGCTGCGTGATAGTTGGGGCGAACTCACAGGTTTCTTATCGTCCGTTATGGCCCGCGGCATAAACCTGGGTAAGGGGGCGCGTCGCCTACTGATAGCGATTTGAATAGTCGGTAGTGGACCAAGAGTAACGCAAACGGGCGCGTCTAGGAACTTTAAGCGCCGGTGGGGAGGTACTAAAAAGCCGTATGACGTTCTAAGTGTCGACCAGGATCGACGGCGGCGCTTGTGACGACGGTTCATCGGTGCGATGCCCTGCCAACCGGGGGGGCGTATACATGGACAGGGCGGCGGCAGTGGTGGTAGGCTCGCGGGTCTTCTGGAGGGAAACCCACCATCCATCCACCAAGGTCCGGCACTCATGGAATTGGAATTGACCATCGGCATTGCAACAGCCGGTCGCCCGACCCTGCTGGCGCGAACTCTGCAATCTATGTCTGAGGCTGTTCTTCCAAACGGGTATCGGGAAACCATTGTCATCGAAAATGGACCCAGGTGTGGCGTGGAGGACGTTGTCCGTTGCAGCCCGAAGTCCCTCAGGACACGCTATCTTTATGAGCCACAAGCCAACAAGAGTGCCGCCCTGAACCGCTTGCTCGAGGAAACCGTCGACGGCTTGATCCTCTTCGCCGACGACGACATACGGATCGAACCGGAAAATCTCTGCTGTTATCGCGAGGCTGCAGTGAAACAGGGTCCGGGATGGTTCTTCGGTGGATCCACACGCGCCGAATATGAGCTTCAGCCGCCGAGTTGGCTCATGAAGTTCCTTTTGCGCTCAACAGGAAACACGACCCTCGGAAACTCTACACGTACGGTCCACCAACCGGTTTTTATGGGATGCAACTGGGCCGCGCATGTCAGCGACCTGAAGGCCACGGGAGGGTTTGATGTTCGTAAAGGACCCGGCTCAGCCACCAGAAGTGTCGGACAGGAAGCAGACATGCAGCAACGTTTTCTGAAGCGGGGCTTACAAGGTCTTTATCTTCCCGACGCGGTCGCCTGGCACCATGTTCCCCGTTCCCGTTGCTCGCCCCAGTGGACCCTTGATCGATCCTTCCGAGAAGGTATCTGTGGTGGAATCGACGCGGGAAAGCGTGGAACATCTCTGTTTCGTCGCCCGCTCAAAGACTCCCTGAAACTTTTTCGAAGCCTGGTCGGCTACGGAGCGACACGGCTCAGCAATAATCCGCGACTCCGTTTTTATGGAGAACACAAGTGGCACTGGCGCTTAGGCTATCGGCAGGGTTGCAAACTGGAAAACACCACTCAAGCGATCAACAACCCGCGCCACGCAGCCTGAGCGGCCCAACTCTCGCAGCGCTCGTGACCGCGGTTCATGGCCGATGCCCCGGACTGCACCGGCGTTGGCGTGGACCCGCGTAGGCTCACTCTGCTAGCGTGAGCCTTCCCACGGCGTCCATTGCCACGCTTCCGATGTACAGGTGATTGGCGTGCTCGAGCGCCCCACTTGAGCTGATGAATCGGCGCTGGGCGTCTTGAAGATTGCGGACCACATTCCCGTCTAGATCCAACGCGATGATGAAGCCCGGGTCTCCGATCCAATGCGAGTCAGAGTCGGGAAACGTATTGGCGACACACTTGGCGATGAAGTTCTTGACCCAGGGGTAGGGCTGTATCCAGTCCGCCAAGGCAATTCGCTCCCCCACCATCGCGACCCAGAATAGATCCCTTCCGTTGAACTGGATGTCGTCGGGCATCGCTGGAAAGTTCTCGGCGAAAACTTCGGTGGTTCCAGCCTGCGGGCCTTTCAGCCAGTGCCGCAGGGTGCGGTAGCCCAGAGTTTCGTTGGTCAGGAAATAGGCGTCGTTCGGCCCCAGCGCGATGCCATTCGGGAAGCGAAGATTGTCGAGCACGGTGCGGGTCTCGCCGCTCTCTGGATCGTAAGCCAGAACGCGCCCCGTTGATCTCGCCTCGAGCAGCTCGAGGTGAATCCATCCGTCCGCGTGGAGTGCGGTGGCATCCGTAAACCAGATGATTCCGTCAGCGGCAATATCGACGCCGTCGTTGAAGACGAACGACTGACCCTCGGAGGCGGTGGCCAGTGTTGTCACGGAGCCAGACGGGTCGATTGAAAGCAAGCCTTTGTAGGAGTCGACGACGATGAGATTTCCATCGGCGTCGAAACGCATCCCGTTGGCACGACCGTTCGTGTTCGAGAAGTCTTCCATGCCGGAGCCGTCGGGCTGGAAGCGAATGATGCGGCCGCCTTTCAGGCCTGTGTAGAGCATCCCGTCAGGGCCGAATGCGAATGATTCGGGCCCGTGGCCGCCCGGTACGGGCATGAGCTCGATTCCCGCGAGCCGATCGTTGTGTTCGTAGGCACCGTTGAAGCCCGCAGATGGCGGCGGTGTCCAGGCGACCGAGTCGATGGGGGACGCCTGCAGCGCGACCCACCCTGCGAGGGCAAGCATCAACATCATTGCGACGGCCAGGATTCGCCTCATCTCTACACTATAGACACGGTGTCTAGGCACTTTAAGCGCAGGTGGGGAAGTCAGGGCAGCGCTCGTGACCGCGGTTCATGGCCGATGCCCCGGCGAGGGCGAGACGCCCCTCACCGAAGTATCCACTCCACTTACTTAGAATGGCGCGCCCGGCATGATTCGAACATGCCGGGCGCGCATTGAAATCAAGCAGTTGCCGCATCGCGTTTCGCGTCGCTGACGTGCGAATCGAAATAGCATCCACCGGCTTTGGCACTAGAGACTTTTTCGTCCGCAGATCTGTGCGGCATGGAGTAGCGCAGATGGCTTTCCGGCCTAGGTCGCCATCCACCCCATTCGCGATGGTCGCAGCAGAAACATCGCCCCCGCGCCCAGAACGAAAACCAGCGCGAGGATACCACCGATGCCGATTCCCACGCGCTTCTGCCACGCGACGCTCGGCTCCTCTTTGTAAGTGAAGGCCGGAAAGCCGTTGAGGTCGCCCAGCGTCAGCGACTCGCTCCGGTGGATCTTCGGCGCATAGAACTCGGAGACCTCTTGCTTGAACTCGCCAACTTGCTCGCGAAACGCGCGGTAGCGCCAGTATCCCGTGCCGGCAAGGTCGGTAAGCGCCTCCTGCATCACGATGGCCGGGGAGACGAACCGCCAGCGCCCGACAGCGATCTGCTGCTGCTCCAGCTGTTCGTCGAAGCTCTCGCGCACGGGGGCGATCGCCTCTCCCGCCTTCTCCTCCGCGGTGAGGGACACGGCGAAGTAGCTCATGGCCTTGTCCTTCGGTGCGAGCTCGGGGTGGTCCTTGTAGAAGGAGTCCATGAGGTCAGCTTGCTCCCTCGCCTCAGCCGCCGCGTGGCGTGCCTCGGCCACCAGCTGCGGTCGCGATGGAGTTGGGTAGAGCGACTCGACGGCCACGTTGAGGAGCGTCGGCGCCACCAGCACGAACGCCACCCACGCCGCGCCGAGAGTCGTCGCGGACTCGGCGGCGCTGCGTGCGACCACGTTCACGGCCATCGCCAGGACAACCCAGAACAGCCCGTAGGACAGCACGATCCCCATCGCGAGCAGCTGTCGCGAGGGCGAGTCGTTTGAGGCTCCCACGTAGGTCGCAACGAAGGTAGCGATGACGGCGAGCGCGAGCATGGGGAGTGACCGAGCAACGGCACGCCGCAACATCCAACGCCACGGCGTCATGCCTTGCGACAGCGCGAGTCGCAACGTGCCGGACTCGCGGTCGCCGGCCATGAGGTCGAAGAGAAGCGCGAGAAGCAACAGCGGGAAGAGCCATACGAGCGCGAACGCCAGATCGAAGGTGCCTGTAAGAAGATGCGAGGGATTGGCGAGCTCCGGGCGTCCTCCCGCGGCGGTGTTCATCTTCAGGAGCACGAATGTCTCGTGTCCTGGTGACAAGTCGGACTGCCCCGTGGCCAGGAGCGGCATCGGTGCCGCGGGCAAGAAGGCCCGCGCGCCGTTTTCCTGGTTGGCCGCCCAGAGCGTGAGGCGCGGATTCGGCCCCTGCGCGAGATAGGTTCGCAGTTGTTTCCGAAAGTCCTCGACGCCTTCCTCGAACTCGAGGTTCGTGGTCCTGTTACGCTCCGCCACGATGGCGCCGTTCCACATCCCGTACGCGAGGGCCGCGCCGAAGATCAGCATCAGGACCCACGTCCCCCGCTCGCGTACAAGATGGCGCAGCTCGAAAAGAAACAGCATCGTCGTGCTCAGTTCGGCTCCAGGCGAGGCGCCGCGAGCAGCATCAGCGTCCACGCGACCAGCGCCCACACCCCGAGCACGATCAGCCCGGGCCTGGCTTCGTAGAGAGCGGCCGCGGATGACCGCGGCTCGTATCGAAACTCCGGCAGCGACTCCCAAAGTTCGCGACCAGCTTTTCGGCCTCCGTGCTCCATCATGTGCTCGTTGAGAACCCGCACGAAGTCCAGGCGGTGCTTCTCGGCAGCGGTCGCGAAATGGCGGTGGTGCGAGAAGTCCGTGCCGGCCAGCGCCATCGACGCGGAGCGCAGCCCGAGCAACGGAGCGATGAGTCCACCCCATGTGACGGTCGCGTCCTGACGGTCAAGAAGATCCCAAAGCTTGGCGTAGTGCTTCTCGTAGACCTCGCCGGATAGCCGCTCCGCCTCCAGCATGAGGAGGCCGTTGTAGTAGCTCTGGGTCAGCGCGTTGCCCTGCGCTTCGAACGCGCGGCGCCGGACCTCCTGCACCCAGGGAAGGTTCTGATTGAAGTGGTGGCTGCCGCGGGGCATCCCCTCGGCCTCGAGCTCGTCGTCGATCGCCGCCTCGAACGCGGCGAGCTTCGGCGTCGGCTCGAGCCTCTGGGCGACGTCGGAGGCGAGGCGCGGAGCGATGATAGCGTTGACCGCCCAGATGGTGAGCAGGATAGCGAGCGCGGAACGCGCCGTCCGCGCGAGCGCCGATACGGTAATGCACACCGCAAGAATGATCGCCAGGTAGGTGGCGTACGCTCCGCACATCCAGGCGAAGCGAATCCAGGTGTCCGCGTTTCCGCCTGCGCCTTCCCCACCGGTCAGCTTTGACAGCGCGATGGCCGCAAGAATCCCCACGGGCACCAACAGCACCGCGAGCGCTGCACCGAGACCGACCGCCTTGCCCAGGACGAGGCTCGTCGGCCGGACACCGAGACTCAGCGCTTGTCGCAGCGTGCCCGTCTCGCGCTCTCCGGCGAGCGCCCCGAACGTCAGCAGGACAACGAGGAGGGGTACGAGCATCTGCAGCGCCGTCGCGGCAGTGAGATCGCCGAAACGCCGCATCGCCGTGGCGTCCTGCGCAGGCAAGAACGAAAGTGGGTTTCTCTTGTGAGCCTCGAGGAACACGGTCGTGCCGACGAAGGGCTCGATCCCACGGTCGAACACGGCCAGCGGCGCGGTCGGCTTGAACACGTACATTCCGTAGTGTCCGGCCGAGTGTGAATTCTTTTCGTCCTGGTTTAGCCAGTTGTCGCGCTCGACCTTCGCGGCCGTGCGCCTCTCTTCGTCGGTTCGCTCGACTTGCTGCCCCGCCAGCAGCATCGCGACGCCGAGCAACACGAGCACGACGACTGCGGCCAGCCGGAAGCGACCGTCGCGCCAGGCGTCGCGGAACTCCTTGCGGGCGATGGAGAAGATCATGCCCGGATGTGCTCCAGGTAGAGTTGCTCGAGGTCGTTGGCCTTGACCTCCTTGCCCTCGTACTCGCCGGTGAGCTTGCCGTCGATGATGATGCCGACACGAGTGGCGTCCTCCTGGGCGCGGAAGAGGTCGTGCGTGGCCATGAGGATGGCGACGCCCTCGCCGGCGAGCCGGCGCAGGAGCTGCGAGAACTCGTGCGATGCCGATGGGTCGAGGCCGGATGTCGGCTCGTCGAGCAGCAGCCCCTTGGCCTCGGTGGCAAGAGCGAGCGCGATGCCCACTTTCTGCCGCATGCCCTTCGAGTACGTCGAGACGCGGCGGTCGGCCGGACCGGCCTGCAAACCCGCGCGCTCGAGCAGCTCTAGGCACTCCTCGTGCGTGTGCTTGCGCCCGCCGAGCATCGAGAAGTAGGCAAGATTCTCCACACCGCTGAATCGCGGGTAGAGCATGACCTGCTCCGGGATGTACGCCAGCTTGCGTCGCGCCGCGATAGGATCGGCGGCGACGGAGGCGCCGTCGACCCTGGCCTCACCCCGGTCCGGTACGAGGAAGCCGAGAAGCATGTTGATCGTCGTCGTCTTGCCGGCGCCGTTAGGGCCGAGGAGCGCGTAGACGTCACCCGGCTTCACCTTGAGGTCGAGCCCGTTGACGGCGACGTGACCGTTGAAGTTCTTGGTGAGCTTGGATGTTTCGAGCATGGGGGGGACTAGGAATTCCGAAAGGTTCCGGCCGAGTACTGCGACCGGCTCATGATATCATTTACGTAAACTTTCTGGCGCGTCTATGACGAAATGACGGTGCTATCCCCGCAGTACCGTACCCCAGCTCCGCGAGTCTAAGCTTTCTCACTCGCTTCTTAACATAGTTCGACGACGGTGGCGACGGAAGAATCGGCGCGGCTTCCCGTCGAAGCCATAGGGACCAAATCTGCCGATAGCCTAAGAGACGCTACCGAATTCCAAAGTGAAAAGTGGCGCGCCCGGCAGTGAGCCACGAGCTGGCGAGAGGCGTCTAGGAATTTTAAGCGCCGGTGGGGGAGTACAAAAAGCGTCCTATAACGTTCTAAGTGTCAACTAGGATCAACGGCAGCGCTCGTGACGAGGGTTCATCGGTGCCGATGCCCTGGCCTTCAACCGACCGTAACGTCCCCCCCACGCGCTCTGTAATTCCAGCCGGCCTCATCCGGGCAACTCCAACCCAAAAGGGGGGGGCCAGCGGGTCTAGCGCGTGAGTATATCGGTTAGGCGCAAGTTCAAGTTGACAGAAACTGTAGTTGTTTGGCTCAATAGGTCGCCCCGCCGTGATGTTCAAAAC
>Ga0315338_1002890_pt1 | contig 15958 bp, 12 predicted proteins | sample ASW8metaG_FD_204518 | JGI IMG/M metagenome (GOLD analysis project Ga0315338, IMG submission 204518) | Ammonia-oxidizing marine archaeal communities from Monterey Bay, California, United States - ASW #8 | ecosystem: Environmental > Aquatic > Marine > Coastal | place: USA: California | collected... | reverse complement strand
GTTCATATAATTCAATCGTTCAATCATAATAAAATTATCCATTCGGGTCATGGACCTGACACCACATTATTAATTGAATTAGAAAAAAACCCATTTTTGATTGAATTATGTGATAAACAAAATTTATAATTATGAAAGTTGTCACATTATTAAAGAAGTCCAATTCTAAACTTTATAGTTTTGAAATCATTTTTTTTAACTTTCAATTAGATAATTAGATAGTTTAATTTTTCTCTCTATTCAAATTTTAATATGAAAATTTCAGAAAAATTAAAAGAATATAAAAATCAAGGTAAAACATTCTATAGCTTTGAATTTTTTCCACCCAAGTCTGATTTTGGTTTAGATAATCTTTATAGTCGAATTGATAGAATGGCATCCTTAAGACCGGCTTATATTGATATTACTTGGGGCGCAGGAGGATCAACATCAGATAGAACCTTAAAAATGAGTAAAATAATTCAAAAATACTTTGGCTTAGATGTTATGATGCATCTCACTTGTACCAATATGCCAAAAGATTCAATTAGACAGGTTCTTATAGATGCTCAAAAAAATAATATTTCAAATATTTTAGCCCTCAGAGGAGATCCCCCTGAAGGTAGTTCCAGTTGGGAAAAGGATGATCAGGAATTTAATTATGGTATTGATCTTGTCCGTTACATACGGAAAGAGTTCGGGGACAACTTTTTTATAGGAGTCGGTGGTTATCCAGAAAGTCATCAAGAACAAAATGACATAGATTTGGACATATCTTTTTTAAAGAAAAAAGTTGATGCTGGTTCAGACATTATTATAACTCAGTTATTTTATGATGTCGAAAATTTTTTAATTTTTAGAGATAAGTGTTCTGATGTCGGAATTGATGTTCCAATTATTCCTGGAATTATGCCAATAAACAACTATGCACGGTTTAATAAATTCACTCAATTCTGCAAGGTTACTATTCCTAAATCAGTTACAAAAGCACTTGAACCAATAAAAAACAATGATTCAAGTGTGATTGATTATGGAATTGAACAGGCTTCTAATATGTGCCAACAATTAATTTCTGAAGGTGTGCCTGGATTGCATTTTTATACACTAAACTTAGAACATTCTGTTACGGAAATATTATCGGTGCTCGGTTTGGTATCAACAAAGGGGACCGATAAACCAATGCCTTGGCGACAGTCAACAGTATTAGAGAGGAAGTCAACTGAAGATGTTAGACCAATCTTTTGGAGTAATCGTCCCGTAAGTTATCTAACTAGAACTGAAACATGGGATGATTTTCCTAATGGTCGATGGGGTGATATAACTAGTCCTACTTTTGGAGAGCTTAACCAGTATCACGCCATAAGGGCAGGTTCAAAAAGTGATAAAGTTAAAGCCAGAAAAAGAAAACTCTGGGGCAAGCCAAGATCAATGAAAGATATATCGGAAATTTTTGTATCTTTCTGTGAAGGTAAAATTGGTAGTTTACCTTGGTGTGAGACTCCATTAGCTATTGAAAGTAAGCAGATATTGAAAGATTTGGTGAAACTGAATCTAGCGGGTTATTTAACAATAAATTCACAACCAAAAGTAAATGGTTTACCTTCAGAAGATCCTAATTATGGATGGGGTGATAAAGGAGGTAAAGTTTTTCAAAAGGCATATTTAGAATTTTTTACTTCTAAGGATAAACTAGATCAATTACTCATAATTTTAGATCAATTAAAAAATATATCCTATCAAGCTATAAATAGCACAGGTAAAATAATTTCGAATTTATCTGAAAAAAATGTAAATGCTGTAACCTGGGGTGTTTTCCCAGGACAGGATATTTTACAACCCACAATTGTTGATGCACGATCATTTTTAATTTGGAAAGATGAAGCTTTTGATTTATGGATTAATGATTGGGCAAATATTTATAAAAAAAATTCTGAATCTTACAAGTTATTGCATACTATATATGATAATTATTACTTGGTAAATATTGTAGATAATGATTTTATTGATGGCAATATGATAAAGGATATTCTGGTAAAATGAAAAAATTAGAATCACACCATTTTGAGGAATCATTAACTTTTAATTCTTTTCATAATGAAATGTCTGAATTCTTATTAGGTGAAAAACGATTATTAATCGCAATCTCTGGAGGAATTGATTCTGTAGCCTTACTTCATTTGTGTTTACAATTGCAGCCCAATCATAAATTATTTGCTGTGCATGTGAATCATGGTTTAAGACATAATTCAAAATCTGAACAAAGTTTTATTGAACAGTTATGTTTAAAATATGAAATCCCTTTGTTAATTAAACGATTTCAACCTGATATTAATAAAGAGAGTATAGAAATGTGGGCACGCCGAGTTCGTCTTAACGCATTTTTGGAAACCAGAAAAGAATTTGATTGTGATTATATAATGACGGGACATCATTCAAATGATAATTTAGAAACGATTCTAATGCATCTCGATGATGGTTGTGGCGTAGAAGGGCTTCGAGGAATTCCAAAACAAAATGGATCTATTATTCGGCCACTTTTGAATTTCAGCCGTCCAGATATTACTAAATACATTCATCAACATAATTTGAATTATTTGGAAGATTCATCCAATTTGGATACTTCTATTAAACGGAATTTTGTCCGTCATAAAGTGATTAAATCATGGGAAATCCAATCCTTAAACTTAATTGAACGATTTAATGCTTTGGCCAAAAAGGCAACAAAGGCCGTTGATCGTATGAATTGTTTGATTGAAGCAATAGGGAATGATATTTTAGATGATAGTAAACCGATAATAATTGAAGATGAATGGTCAAAATATTTATCAGATAATCAACTAGTTCGCTTGATCAAACATTTGGTTGGCGAGATCCAGATTGCTTGGCGAGGTTATCGGTGGATATCATTGGAACAATGGATTTCGACCGCTGATACAGGATCGACTTACAAAGTTAATGCAAATTGGACTTTATTACGGAATCGTGAAGAATGGGTTTTGAAAAAAAATACAATGGGTTCTGATGGCTTCAGTCTTGTCTTTCAACCTATACACCAATATGAAATCAATGATGATCCCTCTAAAGAGGTTATTGATGGACGTGCAATTTTTGGTAAAGAAATTACCTTGAGACAGTGGAAAGCTGGTGACCGTTTTCAGCCTTTGGGGATGACTGGAAAGAAAAAAGTCAGTGATCTTCTTGTAGATGAAAAAGTGGATTTATTCAATAAAAAGAACCAATTAGTGGTGACTGCTGATGGTGAAATTATCTGGGTGTGTGGCCGTCGCATAAGTGAGAAAGCAAAGGTGACTGAAAAAACTACAAATTTTATGGAACTTTCACTAGTTCCTAGGCTAGGATAATTATGATCAAAAACAGACACAAATTAACAGAGTATATTTCTGAAGTGTCAATATTGAAACGTGTCAATGAACTTGCCTCTGATATTTCTAAGCGATATTCAGATGAGGCACCAATTTTAATTGGCATCCTTAATGGGAGTTTCATCTTTGCGGCGGATCTTATAAGGTCAATAGATATCGATTGTGAAATAGATTTTATTAAAGTATCCAGTTATGTTGGAACAGCATCAAAAGGAACTGTAAGATTACGCAAAGATATTTCTGCTGATATTACAGATCGTCATGTGGTGATTGTCGAAGATATCATCGATTCTGGTTTAACTATCAAATTTATTCGGGATCGAATGTATGAAGCAGGACCGAAATCCGTAGCTATTGCTACATTATTAATCAAACCAGAGATTGCCAAATTAGATTTTGATATAGATTGGGTAGGATTTGAAATTCCGCCTGAATTCGTCGTAGGATACGGGTTGGATTATGATCAAAAATTAAGAAATTTAAAAGGTATATATCGCTATGGGGGAAATGAAAGAGCATCAAGTGAATTCTAAGCATTCAAATAATAAAAACAATAATGGATTTAAAAGCCAAAAATCGCCTGACAAAAAACAGGATAAAAACCAGTCTGATCAATTTCAGTGGCGCCGGGCAGGAAAAACAAGTTTTGTCTGGGTCCTGATTATTATATCTGCAGTATTTTTATCTAACCTCTTCACTGGGAAAGGTGTAGATGAGGTTGAGATCCAATATTCTCAATACCGCAGATTTTTAACTGATAGGCTGATTGTTAAAGCTGAGATTGTGGATGAAGAATTTTATGGTGAATTATCTGAAACCCAAACAGTACTGAACGCCGGTGGGATTTCCCAAGATGTGTTGAAATTTAGATTAAAACTCCCTTTTGTTGACCGTGAAGTTATGAACGAGTGGGATCAGTATAAAGTAGACTATACCTTTAAACAGAAATCTATCGATTGGACGGGTTACTTTTTAAATATTCTTCCATGGATTGCCATTCTCGCTTTTTGGATATTTTTAATGCGGCGTATGCAGGGTGGCGGTGGTATGAAGTCTATTTTCAATTTTGGCAAAAGTAAAGCCAAAGTTTGGACATCGGATATGCCTAAAGTTACCTTCAATGATGTGGCAGGTTGTGTGGAAGCAAAAGAAGAGTTAAAAGAGGTTGTTGACTTTCTAAAAAGACCGAAGCGCTACCAGAAGCTCGGTGCAAAAATTCCAAGGGGTGTTCTATTGGTCGGTGCACCAGGGACAGGTAAAACTCTATTGGCTCGTGCAATTGCCGGGGAAGCCAATGTGGCCTTCTTCAGTCTAAGTGGTGCGGACTTTGTAGAAATGTTTGTAGGAGTTGGAGCGTCCCGAGTACGCGACTTATTCGAGCAGGGTAAAAAAAACCAGCCCTGTATCATTTTTATTGATGAGTTGGATGCTGTGGGGCGTCAGCGTGGTGCTGGTTTAGGCGGTGGGCATGATGAACGTGAACAAACTTTGAATGCCCTTCTGGTAGAGATGGATGGATTTGAAACGCAAGAGGATATCATTCTTATGGCTGCTACAAACCGTCCGGATGTATTGGATTCAGCTTTGCTTCGCCCAGGTCGATTTGATCGGCAGGTTGTGGTAGACGCACCAGACCTGAAAGGTCGTTTAGGCATACTTCAAGTGCACACCAAAAAAATTGTTATGAATAAAAAGAAAGTTGATTTAAATGCCATTGCAAAAGGAACGCCGGGCATGGTGGGTGCAGATCTTGAAAATATTGTAAATGAAGCAGCCCTTTTAGCTGCACGGAAGAAAAAACGTTCAGTAGATATGACCGATTTTGAAGAAGCAAAAGATAAAGTGATGATGGGTGTCCAACGAAAAAGTGTGATTCTATCTGAAGGTGAGAAAAAAACCACAGCTTATCATGAAGCAGGCCATTCGCTGGTTGCTGCACAGACAAAAGGCGCAGATCCTGTTCATAAAGTAACCATTATACCCCGTGGCCGTGCTTTAGGTGTTACTATGCAGTTACCCATTGATGAAAAACACGGTTACTCTAAGACATATATTGAAGGTCGCTTGGCCATCCTTATGGGAGGCCGTGCTGCAGAAGAATTGATTTTTAACGAATTAACCACTGGAGCAGGAAATGATATTGAGCAAGCCACACAAGTTGCTCGAAAAATGGTATGTGAATGGGGGATGAGTGATGTTTTAGGCCCTATGACATTTGGTAAAAAAAATGAAGAAATATTTCTTGGACGAGAAATACAGAGCCATAGGGATTTTTCGGAAGTGACAGCGCGAATGATTGATGAAGAAGTGGTGCGAATTGTACGCAAGGCTCAATCTACTGCTGAACAGGTTCTCAATGATAATATTGATCTACTTCATAATCTTGCAAAGGCATTACTTGAGCATGAAACTATTGATGGAGCTGAAGTTGACGCCATAATGGAAGGAAAACCAATTATCCGCTCTAAAAATGGATCCACGATAAAACCTCCTAAGAAAAAACCAAAACGTAGACCGCCAAAAAATAAATTAAAAAATACTGAAAAAAATTAATAATAAAACGCCTCGATTACTGAGGCGTTTTATTTATGTGTCATGAATAACATACAATTCAACTCTTGGCTTAAGATGCCATCCCATACTCTTATCATGGGTATCCTAAATCTAACGCCCGACTCTTTCAGCGATGGCGGGCAGTTTTCCGATAAGAATCAAGCAACTGACTACGCATTAAAAATGATAGAAGATGGTGCGGACATGATTGATATTGGTGGAGAGTCTACTCGTCCTGGTGCTGTACCTGTATCTGTGGATGAAGAATTAAAACGTACTATTTCTATCATAGAATCGATACGACAACAGTCAGACTGCCTGATTTCTATTGACACTTATAAGTCGCCCGTTGCTGAGGCAGCTTTGGATGTAGGAGCTAACTTAGTTAATGATATTTCCGGACTGACATTTGATGCGAAAATGATTGACATTGTAGTTGCTCGAAAGGTGCCAGTTATTGTTATGCATATGAAAGGAACACCTCGAAGTATGCAGGTAGATCCTCATTATGATAATGTCATTGAAGAAATATGTGAATTCTTTAAAAGAAAAGTGAAAAGTGCAAAGAACTCAGGTATATTAGATAATATGATTATTTTGGATCCAGGTATCGGGTTTGGAAAGCGATTAGAAGATAATTTTGAAATCATACGCGAATTGAAGCAAATTTCTACCATGGGATATCCTATTTTATTAGGTCCGTCGCGGAAATCATTTATCGGGGCATCACTTAACCTTCCTGTTGAAGAGCGTTTGGAAGGAACATTGGCATCCATCACAGCCGGTATAATGAATGGAGCAAATATTATTCGAGTTCATGATGTAAAAGAAACTCTTCGTGCAGTTAAAATAATTGAAAAAATTATGGTAATCAACTAGATGGTGCTGTTTCAAATTGGCTTTCTTACTATCACATTAATCGATGTGGTTGACCTACTTCTCGTAAGCTGGATATTCTATAGAGTTTATATGTACTTCAAAGGAACTCGCGCGGGGCAAATGTTGGCAGGAATGATTTTTCTCATGCTTGCCTCATTTTTATTTAATGCTTTTGGATTAAGTGCATCCTCATGGCTGGTGAACCAGTTTCAGACTGTGTGGGTAGTGGCATTTGTGATCCTGTTTCAACCTGAATTAAGGCGGTTATTGATTTATGTGGGGCAAACTCGGTTTTTCCAACGAATTTTTCGTGTTGGGACTTCCCGCACTATTGTTTCAATTGTTGAAGCGGCAACTCAACTTCAGGAACGTCATTGGGGTGGGTTGATCGTGATTCAACGTGAGACAGGTTTGCGCTCATACAAAGAGCAAGGAACTCAACTAAAAGCAGAAGTGACAACTCCATTACTCTTATCAATATTTAATCCATCATCTCCGTTGCATGATGGTGCTGTAATTATTCAAAATGATATTATTGATGCAGCAGCCTGTATCTTACCCTTAACAGAAAGTACAATGATTGATCCTGAAATGGGAACCCGTCACCGCGCTGCTTTGGGTATTTCCGAAGAAACAGATGCTATAGTAGTGCTAGTCTCAGAGGAAAAAGCTCGAATCTCAGTTGTAGAGGATGGCCGAATCGCCCACATTAGTATGGATGACATTGCACTCCGAAAATATTTAAATGATAGGATGTTCATTGCATCAGGTGATTGACATTTCAGCAACTATTAATCATTTATTTGGAGATTAAAAAGAGTAGATTGATTTCTTCTTTTAAAAGAGGAGAATTAGTGTTGATGGTCAAATAAATCATGTCTATTATATTCTATACAATTCTTAGTATCATTCTTGTCAGTTTAGTTTCCCTGATTGGACTAGCCACATTATCACTCTCAGGAAAGATTATGGATAAACTCATCAATTATCTGGTGAGTTTTGCTACAGGTACTTTATTCGGTGGTGCCTTGATTCACCTTCTTCCACAAGCTTTTGCTTCATCCACACAACCAATTTTCGTTTCACTATTGACGATCGGTGGTCTTGCAACCTTTTTTATAATGGAAAAATTCTTTCGTTGGCGCCATTGCCATCACTACATGTCTGAAGCCCACATTCATCCATTTGTACCTATGAATATTATTGGTGATGCCATGCATAATTTCATTGATGGTGTGCTTATTGCTATTAGTTATTCCACAAGTATTCCATTGGGGATTGCGACAACGGTGGCAGTGCTTTTCCATGAGATTCCTCAAGAAATAAGTGATTATTCTATTCTCATCAAAGGTGGCCTTTCAGTTAAAAAAGCAATATTAGTTAATTGTATAAGCGCTTCTATGGCGATTTTTGGCGCCCTCATCGCTCTACAAATGGGAAAAAGCATTGCTGGATTAACTGAAGCGTTGATCCCTTTTACTGCTGGTGGATTTCTTTACATTGCCGGCTCAGACCTCATACCGGAATTGCATCATAATACAGAAATAAAAAAATCATTTCTTCAATTAATGATGTTGATTTCAGGTGTAGCGGTCATGACTGTTCTGGCTATGAAATTTTAAAGATTTTCATCTCGTACAGTTTATGCATTGATGTAAATTTTATCCATGGAATTAAATGATTTAAAAGACAGATATACCTCAGCAGTAAAAAAATATTCTGAATTAAAGAGGTATCTTTGACCTCTCTATAAAGCAAACTGATTTAGATAAAATGCGAGAATTATCGACTGCATCTGATTTTTGGAATGACAATGCTGCGGCTTCATCTCTTCTAAAAAAATTATCCTTGTTGGAAAAAGAGATTAATCTATGGAAAGATCTTGATTCGGTTAAAGGTGACGTGGAGGTTTTATTGGAATTTGCAGAAGCGGGCGAATCGACTCTAACAGAAGTGAAAATTGAATTAGATAAGTTTGTTACGACCATAGAGGATCTGGAATTAAAGATGATCCTTGGAGAGCCAAAGGATGTGCAGGATGCCATTATTACTATTCATCCTGGGGCTGGGGGAACAGAGAGCCAGGATTGGGCTGAGATGCTTTACCGCATGTACACACGTTGGATCGAGCGAAAGGGTTTCAAAAAAGATATCATGGATTATCAGCCTGGTGATGAGGCCGGAATCAAAGATCTCACGATGACAGTGAAAGGTGATTATGCTTATGGTCTGCTTAAAGCAGAGGCTGGTATTCACCGATTGGTTCGTATCTCACCATTTGATTCCAATAGTAGGCGTCATACTTCATTCGTATCAGTTTTTGTATATCCTTCTTCAGAAGAAGAAATTGAAATTGAAATAGATCAAAGCGATTTAAGAATTGATACTTATCGAGCTAGTGGAGCTGGAGGCCAACATGTTAATAAAACTGATTCGGCCATTCGGATAACTCATATTCCATCTGGAATTGTAGTCCAATGTCAGAATGAGCGTAGCCAGCATAAAAATAAAGCATCCGCAATGAAAGTATTGAAGGCTAGGCTCTATCAGGTCGAAGTTGAAAAAGAAAAAGAAGCCATGAAAGATCTAGAGAATACTAAAATGGATATAGCTTGGGGTAGTCAAATTCGATCCTACGTTTTTCATCCCTATAATATGGTAAAGGATCACCGCACTAATGAAGAAATAGGAAATGTTGCTGCGGTAATGGATGGTGATATTGATAGATTTATTCGAGCTTTTTTAATGAATCAACTGGGAGAAACTGTAGAAGAAAAGGAAGCAGCAGATGTCTGACGAGCATAAAAGTCTAAACCAAATCATAGATTTTCGGAAAGAAAAATTGGCTAAGCTGAGGAAAGCAGGAATAGATCCCTATCCTCAAAAATATGAGCCGACCCATTTTAGTGCCGATATTTTAAATGATTATAATAATCTTGAAAAGCAGGATGTAAATATTGCTGGGCGTGTAATGTCAATAAGGAAAATGGGTAAGGCATCTTTTTTTCATATTCAGGATCTAAAGGGGAAAATCCAGGTGTTTATAAGGCGAGATGATGTGAGTGAAGATAATTACAATAATTTTAAATTATTAGATATAGGTGATTTTGTAGGTGTTAAAGGCTATGTTTTTAAAACAAAAATGGGTGAAATTTCAATTCATACCAATGAGTTCACAATCCTTTGCAAATCCATACGTCCGCTACCTGTTGTAAAAGAAAAAGAAGGTGAAACATTTGATGCCTTTAGCCATAAAGAACAGCGTTATAGAAATCGCCATTTAGATTTGATCGTGAATCCGGTAGTGAAAGATACATTTGTAAAGAGAGCTAATATCATTAAAGGTCTTCGTGAATATTTAGATAATATGGGGTTTCTTGAAGTGGAAACACCTGTTCTACAACCTCTCTATGGCGGAGCCAATGCCCTGCCTTTTACTACCCATCATAATGCAATGAATCAACAGCTTTATTTGCGGATTGCTGATGAATTATACTTAAAACGTCTTATTATTGGAGGAATTGATAGGGTGTATGAGGTTGCTAAAGATTTTAGAAATGAAGGTATGGATCGAAACCATAATCCCGAATTCACCATGCTAGAATTTTATTGGGCCTACGCAGATTTCGAGGACAATATGAATTTGGTGGAAGATATGATTCGCTCTATTGCAATAAGTATAAATGCACTTCAACTAAAATGGGGTGAAATGGATATCGATCTTTCAACTCCATTTGAAAGAAAGCCGATACTTGAATTGCTGAAAAATGTTACGGGAGAAGATCTAACAGGAGTTTCTAGTAAAAAATTAAATAATATCTGTAAGGCAAATCATATTGATGTTGAAGATAATGACAATTATGGCCAAATGCTTGATGCACTTATGACTGAATTGGTAGAACCTAAATTGATTCAACCTACTTTTATAACAGATTATCCAAAAGCTATTTCACCTTTGGCCAAAAAGCATAGGAATGGAAATCCCCATTTAGTGGAAAGGTTTGAATTATTTGTTGGTGGAACAGAAATTGCTAATGCTTTTACTGAACTTAACGATCCTCTTGACCAGCGTGAACGATTTGAATCTCAGGTGAAATTGGCAGAGGGTGGGGATAATGAAACGCACCCAGTTGATGAACTCTTTCTTCAGGCCATGGAATGTGGAATGCCTCCAACAGGTGGTGTGGGAATCGGTGTGGATAGACTTGTTATGCTATTGACCGAAAATGTTTCCATCAAGGATGTAATCCTCTTCCCAGCGATGCGCGCGGAAGATTAAATTTTCTCCAGTGAATTTCCCTTTTTACCTATCGACCCGTTACATGCGATCGACTCAAAAAGGGAGTTTTACCAGGGTGGCTAGCATCCTTTCTGTAGCCGGATTGGCTGTGGGCATTGCTGCTCTTCTCATTACTTTATTTATCTTGAATGGATTTGAACGGGTTATCTCCCAAAAAATTTCTGAATTCGACGGGCACATTCGAATACGTCATTTTTTAGGTGATCCGATACAACCTCACATTGCTGGATTTGACAGTTTGATGGCTATAAATTCTGAAGGATTCACGAGATCAGGTTTTGTGCAGGGCTCTGCGCTCTTACGAAAAGGCAAGTCTGCTGAAGGTGTTATAGTAGAGGGCTTGGAAACTTTAGGAGGAAAATTTATTCAAAATATGCTGGTTGAAGGGAGTGCTAACCTTGAGGGAAACCAAACTATTATCGGTCAGAGTTTGGCAGATCAATTTAGTCTTACCGTCGGCGATAAAATTGTTCTCTTCGATATTGCAACTTTACAGACTTCAAAAAAACGATTGAAGCAGTTTGTTATTAGCGGCCTCTTTCATTCTGGCATGACAGAATATGATAATTCGTTAGTATTTACTTCGATCCAAAAAGCAAATGAGTTATTTGCTATGGAAGGAAAAGTTTCAGGACATATCATAAGGCTTAATGATCATAGTCAATACAAATTTATAGCCAAACTGCTAGAAAAGACTCTGGCATATCCTTATATGGTTATAACTTGGAAAGAAAAGAATCAAACTCTTTTCAGATGGATGGACGTTCAGCGCTTGCCAATATTATTTATTTTTAGTCTAATTGCTTTAGTAGGATTTGTAAATATTATTTCTGCTTTAGCCATGATCATTATTGACAAAACACGGCAAATTGGTCTTCTGAAATCCTTGGGGTTGAGTAAAGGTAAATTGTATCAAGTTTTTCTTATAAAAGGATTAATTATTGGGGCGGCAGGATCCCTTGGTGGCAGTTTATTAGCAGTTTTGCTTGCACTGCTTCAAAATAATTTTAAATTGATTACAGTTCCTGAGGATGTATATTTTATGGATTTTATTCCCATAGACTTTAATGCTCCAGATATTTTATTAATTTCTGTTTTGGCATCTTTAGCATCTGTTTTTGCTGCTTTATGGCCAACTTTTAGATCAGGACAGATTCAATCGGCGGATGCCCTTAAATACGAATGAATTTTCCACGAAAAATTGCTAAACGGTTCATGTTGGGCGGTAAAGGAGCTGGCCCGAGCCGGCTAACTGGGTGGATTGCTATTACTGGTTTAGCTGTTGGATGTATGGCAATGGTGTTATCTATCTCAGTATTGAATGGATTTGAATCTAGAATAGTAAAAAAAATTATGGGATTCGAGGGAGATATTCGAGTGAGTAACCTTTCCAATTGGGATAAGGCCGTAGCTGATATTAAATCTATGGATGATGTTCAAATAGCCATTGAATTTCAACAAAGAAAAGGTCTAATTCTTGGCAGGGGAGATTCTCAAAGGATGGTTTTGCTCAAAGCAGTTGATCCAGACTTAATAACTGAATTTTATAATCTAAATTTAGTAAAAGGTGATCAATCTAAATTACCAATGGTCTATTTAGGCGAAATGACAGCGAAGCGGCAAAACTTAAAATTAGGTGATGAGTTTCGGATAGTGAGTCCTATTGATCAAGGATCTGCATGGGGTATGCCAATACAAGTCCAATGTGTTGTGGGTGGTATTTTTAGTATCCAAGTTTTGGATCTAGATGATAAAATCGCATTCATTCCAAGAAATGTAGGAAAAAAATTATTTATCAGAAAAAATAGTCCAGATGGTTTAGATATTCGATTAAAAAACCAGGTTGATGTTGATGTAATCGCAGCATTAATTCAAAGTCAGTATCCATTAGCAAAAGTAAAAACATGGAAAGAGCTACATCATGAATTATTTGGTGCTATGAAATTTGAACGAATTGGCGCATTGGCTGTGTTGAGTCTCATTATTGTTGTGGCCTGTTTTAACTTGGTTACTACCCTTCTTTTAGTAATGGCGCAGAAAATACGAGAGTTTGGTATTTTGCAGATTATTGGCACCCCGCGTAAGATTATACAATCTATTGTCATGAATCAGGGCTTCATGATTGGTGGGATTGGAGTTTTCACTGGACTTGTGATTGGCCTTGGGCTCATAATGTTTCAAAACGTATTCGGTATAATCTCGCTACCTGAAGATATTTATTTCACTCCTTATTTGCCCATGGATATTTTTGCCTTAGATTTGATTATCATCTTGTGTATTTCAGTAGGAATGGTCAGCTTTTCTACATTCATAGCAGCCAAACGAGCCTTAATGATTTCGCCGCTTGAAGCGGTCTATTCAGAAAAATGATTTTAAAAGTAAATAACATATCTAAGTCGTTTAGGAATGGAGAGAAAACGCTTTCTGTTTTTAGTGATGTATCAATAGAAATTGAGAGTGGTGACCTAATTACCATTATGGGTCCAAGTGGTTCCGGAAAATCTACATTATTGAATATTTTAGGAACGCTAGATACGGCCGATAGCGGATCAATTATATTGAATGGTATGAATATGGCAGGCTTATCTCAAAATGATATTGCCAGCGTAAGGAATACACAATTAGGTTTTGTATTCCAGTTTCATCATTTATTACCTGAATTTACGGCGTTAGAAAATGTATTGATTCCGAATCAGATTAAGGGAAAAGATGGCGATATAGAAAAAGGAAAAAATTTACTGGATTATATGGGTCTTTCTGAAAGAGTAGATCATTTTCCTTCTCAACTTTCAGGTGGTGAAAGATTGCGTGTGGCTGTTGTGCGTGCTTTAATGAATGACCCTACACTAGTATTTGCGGACGAACCAACTGGTAATCTGGATAGGGAGAATGCAAATCGGCTAGTAGAATTATTTAAGAAAATTAATAGAGATTTGAATCAAGCATTTGTCGTTACCACACACAATCCAGATGTGGCATCCATTGGAAAGAAACAATTTTATTTATCGGAAGGAACTCTTTCTTTTTCAGATAGGGTTTGAACTTTTATTTCCACTGTTTAACTTCACGGTATCATGAAAGAAAATTTTTCTAAGCGAGTCCAAAATATTATGAAATATGCAAAGGAGGAAGCCATTCGCCTAGGGCATAGTTATGTGGGCTCTGAACATTTATTATTGGGACTGCTTAGGGAGGACTCGGGACTTGGTGCAAAGATATTTGAAATATATGATGTTGATGTTGATGATATCCAGGCAATGGTAGAGGATATGATTAAATCATCTGGTGGCACCATGACATTGGGTCATTTGCCACTTACGCGTCGTGCAGAACGTATTCTTCGGAACGCATTTAATGAAGCAGCAGCAATGAGTGCTACCATCGCTGATGATGAGCATTTGCTCCTTGCTATTTTGAAAGAGACGGAGGGGATTGCTTACGAAGTTCTTAATTCCAACAATCTTGATTATGAAAGTGTGGTTGATCTCATCAAAGATGATTCTGAGGATAAAACAGTTGACTCTGCGAAGCCAAAAGAAAAACGAACCAAATCCAAGACACCAGCTCTTGATCATTTTTCTCGTGATATTACACAAATGGCTAGAAAAGAAAAATTGGACATTGTTATTGGTCGACGAGACGAGATTGAACGAGTGGCGCAAATATTATCTCGCAGAAAAAAGAATAATCCTGTATTGATTGGTGAACCTGGTGTTGGAAAAACAGCTATTATCGAAGGACTAGCTCAAAAAATTATAAAAAAAGATGTGCCTAGGCTTCTTCATAATAAGCGGATTTTATCCTTAGATCTGGCTGGCTTAGTTGCGGGCACTAAATACCGAGGCCAATTTGAAGAGCGGATGAAGACTATTATGTTGGAGTTAGAAAAAACTGAAAATTTGATTTTATTTATAGATGAATTACACACTCTTGTGGGTGCTGGTGGTGCATCTGGATCATTGGATGCTTCAAATATGTTTAAGCCTGCTTTGGCCCGAGGTGATATCCATTGTATTGGTGCAACTACATTGGATGAATATCGTAAATATGTCGAAAAAGATGGTGCTCTCGAGCGTCGTTTCCAAAAAATTAATGTAGCTCCTCCATCTATCAGTGAATCTATTGCTATTTTGAAAGGGCTTCAGCCCAGTTATGAAAAACATCACCACGTTCTCTACGATGAGGATGCCATTGAAGCTTGTGTTAATCTTTCCTATCGTTATCTTACCGATAAGTTTTTACCAGATAAAGCTATTGATATCATGGATGAAGCTGGATCCAGAGCCCATATGTTGAATATGAAAGTCCCTCAAGAGGTTATTGACCTTGAATTGGAGATCGAAAAAGTTCGATTTAAAAAAGATTCTGTTATAATAGAACAAAAATTTGAAGATGCGGCTAACCTCCGTGATACTGAGCAGAAACTAATACGAAAATTGAAAAATCTTCAGAATGACTGGAAAATGGATGAAGCATCCAACCCAATTCGAGTATCAGAGGATGGTATTGCAGATGTGGTATCTATGATTACAAGAATACCTGTTAGGAAGGTAGCTGAATCTGAAGGCCAAAAGCTTTTGAAAATGAAAGCGGAAATGGCAGAAAGTATCGTAGGCCAAGACCGTGCCATTGAAAGTTTGAGCAAAGCGATTCAACGGTCCAGGGCCGGATTAAAACGGAAAAATCGTCCTATAGGTGTCTTTTTATTTTTGGGTCCAACAGGTGTTGGAAAAACTGAAACAGCTAAGGTGTTATCCAATTATTTATTTAGCCATGGTGAATCACTTATTAAATTAGATATGAGTGAATATGGAGAGAGATTCTCTGTCTCACGCCTTATTGGTGCACCTCCGGGTTATGTAGG
>Ga0315338_1002889_pt1 | contig 15963 bp, 9 predicted proteins | sample ASW8metaG_FD_204518 | JGI IMG/M metagenome (GOLD analysis project Ga0315338, IMG submission 204518) | Ammonia-oxidizing marine archaeal communities from Monterey Bay, California, United States - ASW #8 | ecosystem: Environmental > Aquatic > Marine > Coastal | place: USA: California | collected... | reverse complement strand
TTGAGTGACCTTGCAGTCGCCGTCGATGTCGGGTGACTTCACTCCAAGCCAGACGAGGTGCGCCCACCCACGGCACCTTACTGTTGCCCGACCAACCTGTGCGCAGCCACCGCCTCTCAGGGAGAATTCGAGGACGCCATCCTCATCGACTTCACCGTCGATGTTGGGGTGCTCCTGTCCGGAGTCCCATTCGATCGCTTCGTCGAGGGGGCCGTCGATCCGCAATTCCAATTCCAGACCCTGGCCGGCGGGGTCACCGGTACAGATGTCTTCGTAGCGAGCACGGGTGGGCGGGAAGCCGGCGGGCCCGACTGTGAACCATGAGATCTCGGCGAAGCCGCGTCGGCTACAGCTCAGAACATCGCCGATGCGCGAGACGAGAGTTGGCTGTCCGTTACGTTCCTCGATCCAGGCTGCGCCCACTCCGGCCCGAGGCTCCGCATAGCTAAATCCCGCGACAGATCCGGCCAGCCCCTGGGTGGTGAGGCTTTCTTGCCCGATGACTCTGTTGGGGTCGAACTGCAACAGATGATGCTGGCGAGTTGTAGGTGAGTCGTCTGTCCAGGTCAGGAGAAGACGATCGGGAGCGCCCACAGTCTCTCCACACCACGCGCCGTCGGGTGTGTCTACGTACGGGGCGGAAATCAGATTTGGGTTGTTCGATACGACACCGTCATCGGCCGACCGGAGTTCCACTCGGCGGACCTCTCCATCCTTGATCTCTGCTGTCCAGACTTCCGCGACGCCTGCTGGCGCAACGTGAGTGAAAGCGAGGACGGCGGCGGGCCTGATCCAGTCGCCGCAGCACGGTTGGTGGACGATGACCGGGGATGTGGCCGGACCGGGCAGGTCCGTGACCCTCACTTCCTGCTGAGGGACCCGATAATCGTCGAGTCTCCGAGTATAGATCTCCGAAGTACCATGTCGTACGTCGACCCAGGCCAATGCAGCACCGTCTAAGTAGCCGTCCCATTCCATTGAAACGGTCGGAGCGGTCATGTCTTCCGTCCCGCTCGCCAGGGTTACGGCAGCATCGAAACCAGCTTCGCCGAGCCAGCGACCAGCGATCCGGGTTGGGATTGTTCCCTCTTCCCAAACGACGAGGCCAAGTTGTGCCCATCCGCGAGGGTTGGTCGAAAAACTCGGACTACTGGACGGAACGGCATCTTCGGTCAGGCAGGTCTCGAGGTCCCAGGCCGTACCGTCGTAGCTGCGGAACCAGATCTCGGAGTGGCCGGTTCGTTCGTCTTCCCAAATAACGATGAGCCCATCCTGGTGTTCTTGGATCAGGGGGCGAGTCGAGAGAGCAGGATCGTCACTGACCTGTACGGGCAACTGCCAGACGCCGCCGACGCGCTCTGCGAGGTAGATGTCGTCGTGCTTGACGTAGACGAGATACCACGAGTCGTTCCATCGGATCGAAGATGAGCCAGGAGCTTCGGAAACGGCCGAGACCGGTGCATCGACGGTGGTTGTGTCTTCCCACTCGAGGTAGGGAATTTCGGCTCGGGCCGACAGAGCGAAGATGCAGGTGATGAGGAATTGCATAGAGAATCGGAAGATCGAGCTAATCCGAACGGAAACGCGAGAATCGATCTCAGGGCGGGACATTGTGGTTTCCTCCCAGTCCGGCAGAGCGCCAGCAGTTTTCGCACCGGGAAAGTGAGTGGAGGCCGGTCGCTCTTCCCAGGTACATCGGCCGCTTCGGGAGGGGTAGCGAAGCGGGACAGCTAGAGGCGGTACGAAAGAAGGATATAGGATCGGTCCATGCCGCGCGACAAGAACCGGAACTCTGGTCGTTCCCAAACTAGGCATATCCCCTCATATCCCATGTCTCCAGGCATAACCCACACTCGATCCGGGCGACTCCCAGGCTGGTCTTCGCAGCCAGGAGCTGTGGACCTGTCTTAAGAGGGGGATGCCATGTCGAACCGACCCCAGACCAACGAGAAAGACGGTGCGTTCTGGCAGCGTTTCAGCACGTGGAGCGTAGCCGCGTCCCTGGTTTTCCTGACTCTTTCTGGACTCGCCATCAAATACCTGGCGACGGGCGGTTTCAACCAGATCAATGTTCTCGTCCATACTGCGGTCGGTTTGATTTTTCTTGTTCCAACGATCATTTACACAGTTCGTCATTGGTCGGACTATCGTCGCTACGGGATGAACCACTTCAAGCTGACGGGTTACCTCGGTGTCGCCGTCCTCGCGGTCTGTCTCTACTCCGGAATCATGCTGACGTGGCAGGGGTTCTTCGCCACTCGGATCAGTTACATGGATCGAAGCCTGCACCTCATTACGACCTGGGGCTTGATCGCTTTTGTACTTCCTCACGTTGTTTTGCTTATCATGCGGGACCGTCGATCGAGTCGAGACCCCGTTCGGTCGAGCGTGTCGCGTTACCTAACCGGAACCTTGGCGGGGACGCTCCTTTGCGCACTCGTGCTTGCGGCGGCCTACTTCGTTCGTCCGCAACCGGATCTCCAGAAGGACTTCCCCGCCGACTATAGTTATCTCTACGCCAAGGACGATGATCCCCGTCCCTTCGCCCCTTCGATGGCGCAGACTGAACACGGTGGGCCGATCGATCAGCGGGTACTTTCAGATTCCAAGGGCTGCGGCACGGCAGGGTGTCATGAACAGATCTACCGGGAGTGGGCTGTCTCGGCACATCGGTGGTCGGCCATGGATGTGGGCTTTCAATCCATCCAGTCCACGATGGCTGCACAGAATAGCTACGAATCGACGAGGTACTGCGGAGGGTGTCACGACCCTATCTCCCTCTTTAGCGGCACTAAGAACACCGATCCAGATCACCTCACCGACGAAATTGGTTACGACGAGGGCATCTCCTGCCTCTCCTGCCACGGAATCAAAACGACGGACTTGCAGGGCAACGCAAACTACGTGATCAGCAACTTGCCGCGATACGTTTTCGAGTATGGAACGAGTCGAGCGTCGAAGATCGTGAACGATTTCCTCATCCGCACCTATCCGAAACAACACGTCAGTCTCCTTTCCAAGCGCTTGTTCAAGAAGCCAGAGTACTGCGCGGCTTGCCACAAACAATTCATCGACGAAGATCTAAACAACGTGGGGCGGGTCCAACTACAGAACCAATACGACATGTGGGATAAGTCGAAATGGCACGCCAAGAATGGCGACGCCACCAAGACGGTCGAGTGTCGCGAGTGTCATATGCCACTGGTGGCAAACTCGACCGACCCAGCCGCCGGCGACGAGCTCGACTACAATCGTTGGGTCGACGACAACAAACACCGCAGCCATCGGTTCCTCGCCTCCAACCAACTCATGCCCTTGCTGCTGAAGGACCGGTTGGCCGAGGACGTTGGAGCGGAAGCCGTCGACGAGCAGATTGCATTGACGAAAGACTGGCTTCGTGGGGAGTTCCCGATCCCAGAGATTTCCGACAAGTGGAGTGATGGCCCGGCTGTCCCGATAAAACTACTCGCACCAAGCCAGGTTGGGCCGGGTGAGGAGTTCACCGTTCGGGTCGTGATCACAGCGAACAAAGTCGGGCACGACTTTCCGACCGGTCCGCTCGACATCATCCAGAGCTGGGTAGAAATTGAGGCGACGGACGAACGGGGTGACGTCTTCTTTACGTCTGGACGCGTCGACGAAGACAACTTCATTGAACCCGGCGCCTTTCTCTTCAAGGCTGAGCCGGTCGATCAGTATGGCAACCTCATCGATCAACACAATCTCTGGGAAATGACCGGAGTCCGCTACCGCCGTTCACTCATGCCAGGTTTTCAGGATATGGCCGAGTACCGCATGCTCTGTCCGTCTTCGGTTGGCGAGGGGACAGGGGGTGACTTCGAGCATTATCAGGAGAAGCCGGTAACGGTTCCAACGGATGCGACCGGTAAGATCACGCTGACGGCCCGCCTCCGTTACCGAAAGATCGATCAGTTCCTGCTCAATTTCCTCTACGGTGAAGGCGAGCGACATCAGACGGAGCTGACCTCTCCGATTACGGATCTCTCCGAGGACACGGCCGAGATTCTGGTCGTTCGGTCGAAGTCGGAGAACCTGCGCTGATGGATTCGCCCGCGTGAAAAGACGGCAGCGAAAGATTCTCCAGACGGTACTGCCCGGACTTGGGCTGGTGGCTCTTGCTCTTTGGTTGACTCTGGATTCTCCGTTTCGGGACAAACCGAAGGCCTACGCACCGGACGAAGAAAACTCCGACGTCACGCGGAGCCTCGATATTGCCGGGTCGGAAGGGCACACTGCGGTTCACTTTGTCGATCAGGCAATCGAGTCTGGTCTCGATTTTGTGCACTTCCGCGATGGAGTTCGCACTTCCCGACTCCCAGAGGATATGGGTAGCGGCGCAGCCTGGGGCGACTACGATAATGATGGCGACGCAGATCTCTTCCTTGTCGATCTGGCTCACACCGTTCGGTCTGATCCCGAGTTTGGGACAGCAGGCGAGCCGGGCCGGGGGAGCCGTCTCTACGAGAACATCGGGCAGGGGCGGTTCCGTGACGTTTCAGACCTATCAGGGACCGCTGAAGCGGTCATCGGGATGGGAGCGGCCTGGGTCGACCTGGATAGTGACGGGTTTCTCGATCTGATTACGAGTGGCTACCGCTTTCTCCACCTCTATCACAACCAGGCCGACGGAACTTTTCGGGAAATGTCGAGAGAGGCCGGCTTCCTTCAGAGCGGCTTCTCTTCTGGACTGGCGGTCGGCGATTATGATCTCGATGGTGATCTCGATGTCTACGTTTGTGGCTATGTAGATTACGACGACGCTGTCGCTGATCAGATACGAGAGGCAACTCTGCAGTACCGAACTGCAGTCCCTGTTTCTCTCAACCCGTCCTCGTTCTCCGATAGCCCAAATCGTCTCTACCGAAATGATGGTGATCTTCGGTTTGTCGACGTAGCCAAGCCAGCGGGAGTTGACGGTGTTATTGCCGGTCGCCTCACGGGTAAGTCCCTCGGCGCAGTCTGGTCAGACTTCAACGAAGACGGTTGGCCAGATCTCTACGTGGCCAACGACGTTTCGAACAATCATCTCTTTCTCAATCGTCAGGATGGAACCTTCGAAGAGATGGGAGCGATTGCCTGGGTTGCTGACCCCCGGGGTTCGATGGGTTTGGCCATCGGTGACTTCGACAACGACAACGACACGGATATCTTCGTTAGCCACTGGATTGCTCAGGAAAACGCGCTCTACGTGAATCAATCTCGAGAAATTCATGGCCCAGGGCTCGGGCCGGCTGCCTTGAAAGCCGGCGACGTTAACTTTGCCGACCGCGCGGATGTTCTTGGGTTGGGCCAGTCCGCGCTCGACTATGTGGGTTGGGGTACGAGCTTCTTTGATTTTGACAATGATGGTCATCTCGATCTCTTCGTCGCCAACGGCTCGACCTTCGAGAGTTCAGACGATCCGACACGATTGACCCCGATGCGTTCCATTCTCTATCGCAACCTTGGAGGAAAAGCCGCGACCGCCGGGGAGAGTGCGGAAACGACCTCAGTTATCCATCGTGGCTTTGCTGATTGTGCGGAGTTTGCCGGCGGGTTCTTCGAGGAAGAGCATGTCGCTCGTGGCTTCTCTCCCTGTGACTTCGATGCGGATGGAGACCTCGACCTGCTGGTCTCGGTTTTTGGCGAACAGGTACGGCTTCTTCGCAACGAGAATGAAACAGGGCATCACTGGCTTGACCTGCGCTTGCGAAGCCCGGGTCCGAACCGATTTTCCATCGGGGCGGACGTCTATATCGAGACGCCCGGTTTCGCGCGGCACCATAGCCACGGGTCCGAGGTTTCCTATCTTTCTGGGAGCGTGACGGATATCCACATTGGGCTGGGAGTCTATGCGGGCGAGGTGCAAGTGCGAGTCTCCTGGCTGGGTGGCGGGACTCAATCTTTCTCCGTTGAACGGACTGACTGCACCGTGCTCCTGACCGAGGGCGTGGCCGAGGTGACGTACATCCAGTCGCTTGCTGCAACCCAGCGCGAAAAACATCCTCTCGGGGCGACGGGGCGGCGACTAAAAGGTGAAGCCTACCTGACCTTTCAGAAAACGTTCCGGGAAGCGACCCAACTGCGCATCGCCCGCCAATACGGCCGGTCCGAGTCGCTCTATGTGAGAGTCCTCGAACTCGATCCCGAACACCTCGACGCGCGGTACTATCTGGGATCTGTCCTCTTCGATCAAAGTCGCTATGCGGAAGCTGCGGAAGCTTGGAGTGACCTCCTGGCTATCTCTCCGAAATCGACAAAAGGCCACTTCATGATGGGGGTTCTCCACGCCTGCCCTCTCCCGGGTGCGCCCACAAACTTTGACCTCGCTCAGGATCAGTTCTCCGAGGTCTACGAACTGAACAAGGAAGACTCCGGGGTTGTGCTCCGGCTTGGGGAGGTCGCACTTCTGCGAGGTGACGCCGTCCAGGCTCGGGAGTTCCTGGAGAAGGGCGTTGGATCAAACTTCAGCTCGGCGGACGGGCATTACCTGCTTTCTTATGTCCTTTGGGAAGCTGGAGACACGGCTCGCGCCGCAGAGGAGATGGATCTCGCCCTCGAATACGCCTCCCGCGAAGGTGTGCCGGAACGAGCGGCCAGCGGAGCACTTACCGAGGGTGACATCGAGGACCCGACGATGCTTCGGCTGGCCGATACCTACCGAGTCCGCCCGTTGGCGAATCGGCTCATCGGACTTAACGAACGAGCCGGCGACGTCTCCACGACCGAATTCTGCCGAATTGAGGCGAATGTCCTCCGGGAAAGGGTCGCCGCGATCCGGAAAAGACACGGATCCGGGTAGGCATTTTTGCGGATACGAATGTCCCATCGTCCCAGCTATGCTGCCTCCTCGAAGGACCACTTGCAGTGCCTCCGGCCTGCAAGGGATGAAACGTCGTTGCTGTCGAGCGGTGGTGTTTCTGCGGGCTTTCCTACCAGCCACCCGCCGTTTCGATCCAGATGCATTTGGTTGAACTGGAGGTGCAGTTGTGGCGAAGCGTTCCTGGGCAGAACCCTACAAAATCAAGATGGTCGAACTGATCAAGATGACCAGCCCCGAACGTCGTATCGCCGCGATGCGGGAAGCTGGATACAACACGTTTCTCTTGAAATCAGAAGATGTCTACATCGACCTCCTCACGGACTCGGGGGTTGGAGCGATGAGCGATCGGCAGTGGTCCGGAATGATGATGGGTGACGAGGCCTACGCCGGGAGTCGAAATTTCTACCATCTGCGGGATACGGTCGAGGAATACTACAGCTACAAATACACTGTTCCGACCCACCAGGGACGCGGAGCTGAGAACATTCTCAGTAAGATCCTCATCTCACCTGGTGACTACGTGCCGGGCAACATGTACTTCACGACGACTCGCCTGCACCAGGAGCTGAATGGAGCCACGTTCGTCGATATCATCGTTGATGAGGCCCACGACCCCGTGTCTGAACATCCTTTCAAAGGAAACGTCGATTTCGACAAGCTCGATACTCTCATCCAGGAGGTTGGGGCAAACAAGGTTCCGTACGTTTGTATTGCCACCTGCGTAAATATGGCTGGGGGCCAGCCGATCTCGATGGAGAATCTCAAGCAGCTTCGGGAGCGGTGCAATCAACACGATATTCTCATCGTGCACGACATGACCCGGGTGGCCGAGAATGCTTACTTCATCAAGCATCGCGAGGCCGGATACGAAGACAAGTCGATCCGGGAGATCGTCTATGAAATCTGTGCGTTGACCGATGCGGCTACGATGTCTTCAAAAAAAGATGCGATGGTCAACATAGGCGGCTTCCTCGCCATGAACAGCGAGAAATTCTACAACAAGGCCTGTGGTCTGGTTGTGGTGTACGAGGGGCTCCATACCTACGGTGGAATGGCTGGTCGCGACATGGAAGCGCTCGCCATTGGTATCACCGAGAGCATTCAGGACGAGCACATCGAAGCTCGTGTGGGGCAGGTTGAGTACCTTGGTGAGCGACTCATTGCGGCAGAAGTTCCGATCGTTCATCCGATCGGGGGGCACGCGGTGTTTCTTGACGCCAAGAAGATTCTTCCCCACCTTCCCCAGGAACAGTTCCCAGCTCAAGCCCTCGCGGCCGCGCTCTACATTGAGTCCGGAGTGCGTGCGATGGAGCGGGGTGCTGTTTCGGCCGGTCGCAGTAAAGAAACGGGCGAGAACTTCATGCCCAAACTCGAGCTGGTTCGTTTGACGATTCCACGCCGGGTTTACACGCAAGCCCACATGGACGTGACGGTAGAGAGCGTGATTCAGGTAATGGAGTCAGCTGATCAACTCAAGGGTCTACGCTTCACTTACGAACCGGAGGTCCTGCGCTTCTTCCAGGGACGTTTTGAGGAAGTGAACTAGCCGTCCGTTTCGATTTGCGGGGGCGCCGCATCACTGTCGTGTAGAACGAGACTCTCTACCCTTTTCGTTCTGCTACTCCAAACAGTTGCGCGTCCCCGTTTCCTTTGGTTCGCCGTTTCGTCACCGTCCCGCCGTGATCAGGAACGGACAAAGAAGCTGTTCAGGCGCGAACAACTCAGCTATCGTGGATGCGTGAATTCAGGGCTGTCTAGTGCGAGCTGGGCCGAGACGTTCTCCACTCCGCGTTTCCCAATTCCCGGCGCTCGGAAGCTCCCTGGGCAGCGCGGCGTCATCTTCCCATCCAGCTTTTCTCGGGGAAGTTGAGGGAATCCGCTCGTCATATCGGCCCGACTCGGTAAAGGCAGTTCAGATCAAGCCCGGAGAGGTGGAGAAGATGATGAATCGAGATTTCGACCGGAACGATCGCGAACGGCGGGAACGAGAACTTACCGAGGACGAGAAGATCGAGCGGGATGCTCGAAGTCACCATGAGTTTACTTTGGCCGATGCCGTCGGTCAGGTTGCTTCTGATGGATTCCTCAAGGGAGCGTCGCCGGTTCCCAGGCTTCGCCAGATAGAAATGGAGCTCGTCGAGTACGTGAACACTCATCTGCTCGATAGTCCCGGTGCGCTCAAAGACGCTCTGCGCGTCGAGATTGAGCGTAACTCGAGTGTGTTGGCCAAGCATCTCGACGCCCCACTCGAGGGACTAAGTCAGATCCTGAAGGGGATACTCCGCTCAGACGAACGCCTCACTTTGTTCGTCGAGGAAGTAGACGCGACCTGGGGGCGGATCTACCAGGAGCGTCCGGTTTTTGAGAGGCCGGGAGAGCCACCGGACCCGGACGATCCGTACACGATCGAAGTTGTTCGCAAGAAGCTGGAGAGCCTGCGAGGCAAGCTTGGGGGCGCCTCGGCAGAAAGGATGGCCGGAGAATGACAGGCAAGTCGCTGATCGTCGGGGATCAGGTTGTCAAGATCAAGGACGGGGACCTCGTCGAGAAAGGTTCCTGGGTCTACGTTTGGATTCGGTTCGGTGAAACCACCGAGGTCGTGTACGTCGGCGCTACAGGTCTGCCTCCCCAGGTACGGGCCTGGCTTCACCTCCACGAAGAGGATCCACGGGTAGGGCGGGTTCGCGCTGAGCGCCCTGATGCGCTGCAGGGGGAACTCGTCGTGCACGCCTTCCGACTCGACGCCAGTTTGGATCGGCGGCGAGTCAAGAACGCCCTCGTCACAATACTCGACGGGAACCAACTCCCGGATCACGCGCTGTCCGATGTGACCTGGAAGGCAGCACTCGACGTGGTACAGCGAATTGGACTTTCAAAAATCTGAACGCCGCACCGCTGACTAAACCAGTCTCTCGATCATCGCTGCCGCCAAACTGAGGACGAGAAGGAATCCACACACATCCGTAATCGTCGTCAGGATCGGGCCCGAGGCGAGAGCAGGGTCGAAGTGCATCCGTTTGAGAACGAGCGGAACGACGCCACCGATCGAAACGGCGACGATCGTGTTGGCGACCATGGCTACCGCTATGACCGCTCCGAGCCACGGATTGCCCTTCCATAACCAAGCGGCGAAACCCAGGAGACCTCCGAGAGCCACGCCGTTGATCAATCCAACGGCAAACTCCTGACGCCAAACCCGAAATGCGTCGTTAGGACGAGCGATTCCTAATGCCAGTTCTCGCATGCTCACGGCCACGGCCTGGTTCCCGGTGCAACCGCTCATGTCCGAGATGATGGGGAGAAAGACGGCCAACGCGATCACCGCCTCCAAAGTGTCCTGGCGGGCAGCAATGACGGAGGCGGCCACAATGTTGAGGATGATGTTTACGCTGAGCCAGGACAGACGTCGGCGAGCTCGCAGGAACACCGGCATGGAGCGTAGTTCCTCTCCACCGACGATTCCGAGCGACTTGAGATACTCGTCTTCCTGCCGCTCTCCCAAAGCTTCTTCGACATCGTGACGGCTGAGAACTCCGAGAAGGCGATGTCGATCGTCTACCACGGGTACAGCGAGATACTGAACGCGATCGAAAAGATCCTCGAGCTTGTCGAGACTGTCGTTGTCCCGGACGGTGCTCGGTCCGGCGATCATCACTTCGTTCAGCATCCGCGTTCTTGATCGTAAGAGAATGTCGCGGAGTTGCAGGACTCCGACGAGAGTGCCGGTGCGATCGGTCACATATATGTACTGGATCTCATAGTTCCGGACGTCTTCCCCGATGTTTCGGAGGGCCTCGAGGAGTCCTTCGATCGTCATATCCTCGGGGTAGGCGAGAAACTCGGTCCGCATGAGACCGCCGGCAACGTCGTCTTTGTATTCCAGGAGGCGGCGGGCATCCTCTGCCTCTTCCGGGAGCATGGCCTCGAGGATTCTCTCGCGATCGTCTGTCTCGATATCGGAAATGTAGTCCGCTTGGGAGTCACTGGGGACGACGTCGAGGATCCGCGCGGCGTGGTCGGGAGCCAGGCTCTCGAGCGTCGCGACGACTTGCACATCGGGCAGCTCATCAAAATGGCCGGCGGCATCTTCTGGCTCGAGGGTGTACCAGAGTTTGATGCGTTCATCTTCTTCGAGCTCGGTCAGGACACGCGCGAGCCCACCTTTGCCCAGTTCGTCGATCAGGTCCGTGACCTGGTCCCGGTCCCCCGCTGCGAGTGTCTCGCGGAGGCGTTCGACGATCTGTAGGTCGTCAATGGCCAAGACGGTTCCTCCTCATGAAGCTTCTTTCCAGGCTATGATCTCTTCCGCAGTTTCCAAACCTGCTCGGACGGGAATCGTTTCGCCCACGCAGCTGGGACGGAAAACGGGTCTTCCGTGCAGCGTTCCGGGGCCTGCAGCTCCAGGTAGTCGAGGACTTCGAATCCGGTCTCCGTAAAGAGTCGAAACCAGGAGGAGATCGGAAGATTGAATTCGACTCCGCCGGGATCGATTTCCACCTCTCGCCAATCCAGCTTGTCGAGAGTGAAGTAGTCGCGATGAAGTTGCGGAGTTGTCGGTTCGCCGCTCGGGGGTGTGCAGACCAGAGCGAGTGGTGCTGTCCCGAGGAAGACCAGCTGCCCGCCGGGGCGGAGTAGGCGATGCGCCTCGGGGATCCAGAGCTTGGGATTACACCAAATGGCAGCACCATACTCGCTGATCGCAAAATCGAAAGACGCATCCGGATAGGGAACCGATTCTGCGTTTCCGTGGAGGAGGGTCAGCTCGACCTGGTGTTCGGTCGACAGGCGCCGAGCAGTCTCGAGCTGTTTGGCCGAGTTGTCGATTCCAGTGACACGAGCGCCGCGCCGGGCCATCCAGCCGGAGACGTACCCTGTCCCACACCCCAGCTCAATGGTCTCCATTCCAGTCATGTCGGGGGGGAGAATCTGAAGATCGGATTCGGGGATCTGCCAGCATCCCCATTCGGGAGAGTCTTTTGCCCAGTCCCGCTGGCCACCAGCGACCCATTCGGACGCAACTTCATCCCAGTGACGTCGATTTTCTCGGACGTGATCTGATAGCTCGTCGAACATACCAGCGAACCTGCCAGATCGAGGCTCGGCTGTCGACCCCGAGGTGCTGGACTACCTCAGGGTCGGGAGGACTAGCGCTGGGCGATCGAGATCCCGCCACTGCCGGTGTCGAGCCGGACGCGAGCGTCGCCGTCGCCAATGCTCACAGCCATCTCATCACGGTCGCGATGGTGGATGCGCGGGTCAACCAGGTCGAGGCGAATTCCGCCGCTTCCTGTCTCGGCGAGGATGTCTGCGGAGGCGTCCTCTGGAAAGAGGATGTCGATCCCACCACTTCCGGTATCGATGATGAAGTCGCCGTCACCCATTCGGACGAACTCGATCGTGACGGACCCGCTTCCAGTGTCGATGTTCGCTTCGTCGGTCCCGATGTCAAGCGCCTTGACCCGGCCGCTTCCCGTGTCGATGCGCAGCTCCTCGCACTCCACGTCCGTCACCTGGACATGACCGCTTCCCGTGTCGACATTGACCATTGGGCCACTTACTTTTTCGATTTCGACATGACCCGAACCGGTATCTGCGACCAACTCGCCTTCGACATCAAAGATCGTTACGTGACCGGAGCCCGTGTCGACGAGGAGGTCCCCTCGGCTCGTTTCGACATCGACGGATCCGGAACGAGTCTCCAGAACCAGTTCGCCATTGACGTTTTTGGCCACGACATTTCCTACGCCGTGATCGACCCGGAGCTTTCCACCTTCGGGAACCCGCACCTTTATGTCAGCCCAGACCTCCATGCCGGATCCGCTGCCGCGGACATCGATGCCATCTACGAGTCGACCACCGAAGAGCTTGTGCAGCCACCCACGATGAGTTCCCGAGCCCGAATGCTTAGAGATCGAGAAGGATGTCCGGGAGCGTCGGCCGAGCTTCGGATAGACATAGTCGCGTTCTTCATCGAGAGGGAACTTGACGAGGAGAAGAGCCGAGCGACCTTCTTCGGTTTCCAGTTCGACCTGGTCCGCATCCTCACCCAGGATTTGTGTTTCGACTTCGAACTTGTCGCCACTGTGCCCCACTACTTCGATTTCGCCGATCAGATTGACGATGAGGAGGGATTTGGCGTCGAAGGTCGTCGTCTCTGCCTGAGCCGAGAGCGGGAGAAGGGCCACGAACAGGGTGGCTGTCGCAATCTGGAGTGCACCGATACTCAGCATCCGTCGGGATGAGTGAGATGAGTGAAGGGTAGTTGAGTTCATCGCTGTCTCCTCGGCAAGGCGATCTGAAGGTTGGCAAACGTGTCGGTGAGCGGGACGCGACTCCCCTCAACCTGGTGATGGAGGGTACGTTTCTTCGTCTTCTGAGGTTGCCTACGGGTTTAATTTTCGTGCGCCTCTCCCCGTCGATCCGTATTCTGTGGCCAGGAGTGGTGGCGGCGGTGGCAGCAGGTCCTCAGAGGTGACACGGGGCGTGTCGGACCTAAAGCATAACTCACTGTAAGAGAAGGGTTTGTCTTGAAGCTTCGACGAAGCGTGGACCGGAAGCGGAGTCCCTGGGGATGGCGGTGTGGCCGCTCTGACTTCGCCTCGCGATTCTGGGTCGTCATCGCTCTGATCGGGATCACCTGGTCCTGTGCTGGCTCGAGGCCCGCCCCTCTCGATCCGGCCGACCTGGCCAATCGCGTTCCCAAATTCGAGGAACGAGCTCTTCGCCGGCCGAACGATCCGGTCTCGCTTTGCGACCTGGGGGTGACTCTCTATCTGCTCGGGAATACCGAACGAGCCCTCCCTCTGCTTCGTGAGACGATCCTCTATGACCCTACTCGCCTTCCCGCGGCCCTCATAGTGACGCGGGAGCACTGGACTGAGCGCCGCCTTCAGCAGGCGGACCAGCTTCTCGATGTGCAGCGCCCCGTCACGGAGCTCGAACGACGACTCGTCCGGTCCTTTCGCTGGCAGATCTCGGACGCCAGAGCCAGGGAGCGGGCTCTGGCCGTGGCCCGCCGTCGGACGAGTGGGATTGTCGACAACTCGTCGACGATTGTAGTTTTCGATTTTGAAGCAGGCCTGGTTTCGCGGGAGACCCAGGCTCTCGCTCTGGCCAGTGCGGAGCTCTTCCGGGAAGAGCTGCGGAAGGAGCTCGGCGATCGTTTGAAATTTGACCTTTGGGCCCGTCATGTCCGGCAAAGCCTGGAACGCCTCGATGCGGGCGAGGGGCGTACCGAGATCGAGCCTCTGGCCTCGGTAACGACTGTGCGGGGTCTTCAACAACGACTGAGTTTGCTCTCCGATGGCAACGGGGTACCGTACTTTGGGGGTCAGACCGATGACGTCCTTGGCCGGGAGACAGTGGCCGCGATCAAACGGTTTCAATCGGACCACGGTCTTCCGATCGACGGAATCGTCGGACCGACGACACGGGCAGTTCTCGCGGAACGATTGAACCAGGCTTTCGTCCAAGCTCCACCGGCCGCTCGTTCCCGGGCGGCGGCGGAAGCGGCGCGGCTTGCTGGAGTGCGCTACGCTCTCGACGGACAGTTTTGGGAGGACAGCGAGGGCCGGGTTCAGGTTCGTCTCGATTGGATCGACGCCTTGGATGACGCTGTGATTCAGACCTGGGCCCATGATCTGCCCGTCGCAGAAGTCAGTCAGCTTGCTTCGGTCCTGGCAGCTAAAGTCCTCGAGCACCCACTCCTCGGTGCTGCCGAAGCCGACCCGGTTCCGACTCCAGTTCAGATCGACTCTCTCGGCTTTGCCGGCTTTGGTGAAGGGCTCAGGCAAGAACGACTGGGACGATGGGGCGACGCCGCTGTCGAGTATGCCGACGTCCTCAAACGGCTCCCGACTTTTTGGCCGGCGGCCTGGGCTTCTGGTCGTCTCGCGATTCACGGCGACGACTGGAACAGATTTATCGATCTTTCCGTGCGCGACGCACTCGATCGCTGACACCCACCCCGCTATCGGAGCGTGTTCACGACCTCGTCGATGGCGACGTCACGCTTACCGTCCATGTTGTTGCGTTCGCTGATTTCGACGAGTCCCTCTCCCACCTTTCGGCCGACGATGACGCGGACAGGAAAGCCCAAGAGGTCGAGATCCTTGAACTTCACACCGGGCGACATCTTCCGATCGTCCAGGCAAACGTCGACGCCGGCTTTCTGCAGGTCTGAGTAAAGCTTCTCCGCCACGTCGACCTGTTCGGCCTTTTTCGCATCGAGTAGAGCAACAACCACCTCGAACGGCGCGATCGGGCGCGGCCAGACGATACCGGCTTCGTCGTAGTTCTGCTCGACTGCGGACTGCGCGGTTCGGGAGATTCCGATGCCGTAGCAGCCCATGTGGAAAGGCTTGCTCTTGCCGTTTTGGTCGAGGAATCTCGCATCCATCGCCTCGGAATACTTCGTTCCGAGCTGAAAGATGTGTCCCACCTCGATGCCACGCTTCTCCACCAGCTTGGCGTTGGGGTTGCGGGGAGACCCTTCACCGCCTCGAGCCTTCCGCAGGTCGCAGAACTCTGGTTCGGGGAAGTCTCGACCGAAGTTCGCATCGAGACAGTGCACATCGGTCTGACAGCACCCGACCAACACATTGGTCATGCCCTTCAACGAAAGGTCGGCGTAAAGTTTGACACTCTCGTCGATCCCGATGGGGCCGGCGAACCCAACGGCTGCGTTCGTAACCTTCTTGATCGTCGCTTCGTCGGCCAGATCCAGAGCGAGCGCGCCCGTCGCATTGATGAGCTTGACCTCGTTGATCTCGAGGTCCCCGCGCATCATCACACCAACGGTCTCGGTGCGGTCTTCGTAGGTTGCCGTGTAGAGGACTGTTTTGGCCATGCGAGCTGCGTCCATCGAGAAAAACTCACAGAGCTCCTCAACGGTCCGAATGTTTGGTGTCGGTTCGTGCCGGAGAGGAAGGGCCTTGCCGCCATCGGGCGACGGCTCCAGAATCGAATCTGCTTTTTCGACGTTGGCAGCGTATCCACCATCGTCGGCGATGAGAATTGCGTCCTCACCCTGGTCGGCGATGACCATGAATTCCTGGGAGCCGCTTCCTCCGATGGCTCCAGGATCGGCGTCGACCGCGGAAAACTCGAGCCCACAGCGCTCGAAGACGGCGTGATACGCT
>Ga0315338_1002888_pt1 | contig 15976 bp, 13 predicted proteins | sample ASW8metaG_FD_204518 | JGI IMG/M metagenome (GOLD analysis project Ga0315338, IMG submission 204518) | Ammonia-oxidizing marine archaeal communities from Monterey Bay, California, United States - ASW #8 | ecosystem: Environmental > Aquatic > Marine > Coastal | place: USA: California | collected... | reverse complement strand
CGGCGATGCCCCCATCGTGGGCCACGGGCTCTCGCGGTCGGTCGCGTTCCTCGCCACGGCCGGCGTCGCCGCCGCACCCGTGCTGTGGGACCTGAGCGAGCTCGCGGCCCTGCTCATGCCCGGTGCGGCCGATACGTCGCTCGAGTCTCTCGCGGGCCTTCTCGGCGTCCCACCGCTCGAGACCAGCGGCGGCTCGCACGCCGCGGCCCACGCCAACCTCACGAGCCTCGTCTACCTCGCTTTGATTGAGCGTGCCCGTGCGGAGCCGGCCGGCTTGCTGCGGCGCCTCGCCGACCTCCTCTACCGATCGCACAGCGCGCTGGCTGACCTTGTGACGGCGCTCGCTGAGGCCCCCAGCAGCGTTGAGGCACTGGAATTCGGCGAGGCATCAAACGCGGGCCAGGGGCGGGCGGACGTCAACACACGGGAGGTCGCCGCGCGCCTCGAGCGACCGCGGCCCATCGGCTCGCCCAAGCCGCCGCAGCCGCTGGACCTGGATGAGATCACCCGCCTGCTCTCCGGCGACGGTCCCTTCGCTCGGCGATTCCCGCGCTACGAGCCACGCCTGGAGCAGATAGCCATGGCCCGCGCGGTCGCGGAGGCATTCGGCACTCGGGAGGACGGCGAGCCGCATCACCTGGTCGTCGAGGGCGGCACCGGGATTGGCAAGTCGGTTGCCTATCTCCTGCCGGCCGTCCTGTTCTCCGTCCGCAACAACGTCCGCGTCGTCGTTTCCACCAACACGATCAACCTCCAGGATCAGCTCATCGCCAAGGACATACCCGACCTGATGGAGGCGCTCAGCGAGGTGCCGGGGTTGGACATAACCGGGTTCCGCTTCTCCCAGATGAAGGGCAAGGCCAACTATCTCTGCATGCGGCGCTGGGAGGCAATGGCCAACAGCGATCAGACGGCCGCCGACGAAGCGGCGCTGCTGGCCAAGACGCTGCCCTGGCTGCGCGAAACTCGTACCGGCGATCGGGCCGAGCTCGGTTTGCGAGGCCAGGAGCTCCGTGCGTGGGACCGCATGGCCGCTACCAACTTCGGCGTCTGCAACGGCGCTCGCGAGGGCGCTTGCTTCTACCGCCACGCCAGGGACCGCGCCAACGCCGCGCACCTCGTGGTTGTGAATCACGCGCTGCTCATGTCCGACATGCAGGTCGAAGGCACCGTGCTCCCCGACTACGACTATCTCATCGTCGACGAGGCGCACAACCTGGAGGAGGAAGCCACCCGGCAGTTCGGGTTCCACGTCTCAGAGACCACCGTTCAGGAACTCGTCGAGCGCCTCGGCGCCGTTGTCCACAGCCTCACCAGCGTGCTGCGCGTCAGCCCGCTGACTGACGAGCGCAAGGACGCCGTGCGTCGCAGGCTTGACGAGGCGCAGATCCCCCTCTACGCCGTGCGCGACACCTGGGCAAGGCTCGTGGCGGGCCTCACCGTTTTCGCAGCTGACGAGCGCGAGTCCGGCGAGGACGGCGAGGTGCGCATCACCATGGCTCGCCGCGCCCAGCCCGCATGGTCGGAGCTGGAGATCGCGTGGGACGAGTTCGAGCGCGCCGCATCCGAGGCGGCATCCCGTGCCGACTCCCTTCAGCGCGAAGCCGACGAACTGCCGGTGGATGTAGTCCCTGGACTCGAAACCATCAAGGGTGAGCTCGCCGAGTGGACGATCGACCAACAAGAGGCTCGCGCCCGGATCGCCGCGTTCGTGTCCACCCCCGACGAACAGACCGTCTACTGGATCGGCAGAGGTGGCGGCACGCTCAGCCTCAACGGTGCACCGCTGGAGGTCGGCTCTCGCCTGAACGCCGACCTGTTCACCCAGAAGCAGGCGGTCGTGCTCACCAGCGCCACGCTGGCGGTAAGGGGCGGCTTCGCGCATGTCCGCGGGCGTTTGGGCGTGGAGGATATCGCGGAGCTCTGCCTGGGCTCGCCCTTCGACTACCGGACCGCGGCGCTCCTCTGCCTGCCAACCGATGTGCCCGAGCCCAGCGTGCGTGGCTACGGCGAAGCTGTCGCCCAGATCATCGGTGATCTCGCGGCCGAGGCGCGCGGCCACACCATGGCCCTGTTCACCTCGCACGCCGCCGTTCGCTCCACCGCTGCTGCACTGCGCCGCCGCCTGCCGCGCGCGGGCATCCGTGTCATGGCCCAAGCTGTGGACGGCACCCCCCAGCAGCTCGTCGCCCGCTTCCAGGAGAATCCCGAGTCTGTGCTGCTCGGAACATCCAGCTTCTGGGAGGGCGTCGACATCGCAAACAACGCCCTGCGCGTGCTCGTCGTTGCACGGTTGCCGTTCAACGTGCCGACGGAGCCCGTGTTCGCGGCACGCTCTGACCTCTACGAGCAACCCTTCATGCAATTCGCCGTGCCTCAGGCGGTCCTGCGCTTCCGCCAGGGCTTCGGCCGGCTGATACGCAACAAGCAGGACCGCGGGGTCGTCGTCGTGCTGGACAGCCGCATCACGTCGAAGCCCTACGGCGGAACGTTCCTCGCATCGGTCCCACCCGCCACGACGCTGAAGGCGCCGATGGCTGAAGTCATCGAGCGCGTGCGCGATTGGCGCATGGGCGGCGGGCCGGCGTGAGTGACCCCTTCGTCCTGACGGTCAGCCAGCCCATCGACCTGCCCAGCACGCTGGCCAGCGGCCAATGTTTTCGCTGGAGACTTGCAAGTGATGATGTCTGGACCGGCGTGATCGGCGGGGACATGGTGCGCCTCTGGGCCACTCCAGAAGGCATCGGCGTCGCCAGCGCGCCGACTCCACCGGCGGAGCTAGCCGAATCCCTCGCGTCCTATCTGCGGCTCGACGACGACCTGCCCGTGATCCAGGCCCGCATAGCAGTCGACCCCCACGTCCGCGACGGCATCGAGCACTACCCCGGTCTGCGTTTACTCCGCCAGGACCCGTGGGAGACGCTGGCCGGGTTCATCCTTTCGGCCACCTCCAACATCGCGCGTATCTCGCGCACGGTGGAGCTGCTCGCCACCAGCTTCGGCGAGCCCATAGACCTAGACAGCGAGCGGCGACACGCGTTCCCCCGTCCAGAAGCCCTCGCCGAAGCTGGCGAGCAGCGACTGCGCCAGCTGGGCTGCGGCTTTCGCGCACCGTATCTGGCTCGCGCGGGTGCGGCCGTTGCCGACGGCGCCCTGCGCCTCGACGCGCTGCGCGGGGCTCCCTATGCCGACGTCCTGGCGGAGCTAACAGCACTCCACGGCGTTGCCGACAAGATCGCCGACTGCACCATGCTCTTCTCTCTCGACCGCATGGAGGCCTTCCCTGCGGACCGCTGGGTGCGCAGGGTCGTTGTCGACCGCTACGGCCTGCCGCCCAACATCACGTACGACGGCGTGCGCCAGTGGGCCCGAGAGCGCTTCGGCGCCGACGCCGGCTATGCCAACCAATACCTCTTCTGGCACATCCGCCAGGAGACCCGTGCCCAACGCTCAGGGTCTGTGTAGGCCAAGCAGTAGTCGGATGGTGAGCGCACTGGGGCTCTTGAATCTCCTTCCGGGCCGAAAGGGGGCAGGGAGATGGTTGAAACGCCAGCGCGCCACCGGCGCCGCGACCGAGCAAACGCCCCTAATCGCGGACCACAGCCCCCGGCGCGAACGGCGGGTACACCCGCGGGTTCACCACGTGCCGGTCGAGGAACAGGTCGACCATCGCCGCGCACGCCTCCCCCATCTCCGGATGGCGGTCGAACGCATGTGGCACGCCCTCCATCGCATGGATCTCCGCGGCCACCCCCGCCTCGCGCAGCGCGTCGAACAGCCGAACGCTCGATGCCAGCGGGATCGTCGTGTCCTCCGTGCCGTGGAACAGCACCGTCGGCGGGAAGCTCGCCGTGATCTGGCTGTACGTGCTCGCCGAAGCGATGATCTGCTCTGTGCTGTCCGCGGGCAGCAGCGGGAAATCACCAAGAGCCGGGCGCACCTCCACCACCGGATAGTAGCCGAGGCACGCCGCCGCCTGCGAGCCGACCCCTTCGTTGCCGCCGTCGCCCTCCAGTTCCTGGGTGTTGCCGCTTCCCGCCGTTACCAGTGCCAACAGGCCGCCGGCGGAGAAACCTCCAACACCGATGCGGTCCGCATCGACGCCCAGCATGTCCGCGTTCGCGCGCGTCCAGCGGATCGCCGCCTTTGCATCATGGAGCTGCGCAGGCCACGTCGCCTCGCCTGTGAGCCGGTACTCCGCCGCGATACACACGTGGCCAGCCGCGGCGAAGTGTGCGGCCCGACCAGCGATCGCGCCCCTGCTGCCGCCGCGGAACCCGCCTCCGTGGAACAGCACCAGCGCCGTTCGCTTGCCCGCTTCGGCCGCGGGGCGATGGATATCGCAGCGCAGCTCCCGCCCGCCTCCGGTACCGAATACGACATCGGGCTCAACCGTCACGCTCGCTTGGCCGTTCGTGCTCATCGTCTGCCTCCTCGCGTCGTCGTGATCATGCCTCTGCTGTCAGCGTTCTGCCTGCGAGCCCCCGGAAGTCGGGCGCATAGCGCCGCGCTCGGAACAGCGAGTTCACGTAGCCGTGGCGTGGGTGCTCCCCGAAGAACGGGTTCACATACTCCCATACCACCTCCGAGTCCATCGTCACCTCGAATAGACGCCCGGTCATCCCCTCGCAGATCAGCGTGTTGCCGTTGGGCAGCCGCTGAGCGCCGCTGATGAAGTAGCTCGAGAACTCCCACGGCGGCTTCGTGCGGTACTCCCATACGGTCTCGTCCGTGCGAGGGTCGATCTCGAAGATGACCGAGCCCGACGGACCAGGCACGTGAAAGCCGTTCGCGAACACCAGTATGTTGCCGTTCTCCAGCAGTGTAGGATCGTGCTGGTGTCCCAGCGCCATGTCACGGTGCTTCCACGAGAACGTGCCCGTGGTGCGGTCAACGATCCCGATCGTGTTCAGCAGGCGGAAGCTCGTCAGCACGTTGCCGTCCGGCAACACCGTGCAGGCGTTGGCATGCGTCCATTCGCGGCGGTCGTGCAGCGGACAGATCGTATCCTCCGCGAAGTCCAGCCCCTCGTGCGTATGCCATTCCCACACCACCTCGCCCGCGGGTGTCACCTCATGGAAATAATCGCCCAAGATCCCCTGGCTGGGCTCCGAGCCTGGGAATCCACCCTGCACGGCGCCCGTAAGCTCGCTCGGCACCAGCTCGCGCCCAAGGATCATCGTGTTGCCGTTGGGGCAGCGGCTGAAGTCGTGATGCTGCTCGTCGTCATCGTAGCGCCACACCTCGTTGCCATCCCAATCCAGCTCCAGCACCGCGCCGCCACCGCCTCCCTCGCCCCCAAGCGTGCTCTTTCCGGTGCTGATCGCCACCAACAGGTTCCCGCTTTCGAGCAGCTGCGCCCACAGCCCAGCGGTCTCGGGCAGATCCCAGCTGTGCACCAAGCGGCCGTCCAGGTCCACCATGCGTGTCTTCCGCTCGCCGAACGAGCTAAACACCGTATAGCCCGCCGACGCCTTGCCCTCGATGTGTTCCGTCAACCCCACGTTCCGCTTGCGGTCCATTGCTATCCTCCCCAGTCCCGTTCGCGCGAGATTGTAGCGCCTGCGACCCCCCGCTATCCTGTGGATTCGTTGAACAGTGCGCCTCCGCCTGTGGTCACGGCTCTGGACTAAAGGTTGCGGCTTTCGCTGCTCCAGCGTAGCGATTGCTGAGCCGCAGCCTGCGGAAGGTGCAGGGAACGGTGGTTCCCTGCCGAGTGAGCGCGAGGGAGTGACTCTCTCGTCCCAAAACATTCCGCGGTTGCGAGAGTGGGAAAGTCCGCGGCCGCTTCGCAGAGTGGCAGCAAACGGAGGATCGATGGCAGACGATTTCGACTTCACTTACAAAGTAGCCGTCGTCACAGGAGCGAGCCGTGGCATCGGTCGTTTCATCGCGCTCGCCCTGGCCAAGCGTGGAGCGGCCATCGTCGGCACTGCTCGCAAGCTCGATTCCTCGGCTGGCGCAGGCGGCACGCTCAAGGGCACTATGGATGAGATCGCTGACGCGGGCGGAAAGGGCCTCGCCGTCCCCGGAGAGATAACCACCACGAGGGGTGTGAAGACCGTGCTGGCAGCAGCCAAGAAGGAATTCGGCCGCATCGACATCCTGGTCAACAATGCCGGCGTAAACCCGTGGACCACACTCGCCGACACCTCCGACGAGCAGTGGGACGAGACGATCGCCATCAATGTGACCACACCTTTCCTGATGATCCGCGAAGTGTTGCCCATCATGATCGCTCAGGGAGGGGGGCGGATCGTCACCATCTCCTCGGGTGCAGGATCCACCAACCCGCGTGGCGTCATGGGGCCGTATGCGGCGACCAAGGCCGCCGTCGACCGACTCACCATCAACGTTGCGGTGGATGTGCGCGAGCACAACATCGCCGTGAACACCTGGCAGCCGGGGATCCTGGCTACCGACATGAACGCGGGACGCGAGGCCGCGCCCGTCGACGTCATCGAAGAGTCCATCATCTTCCTGCTGGCGCAGGACGCTTCAACCATCACCGGACAGCTCGTTCGCCGCGACCGCTTCGGCGTCGACTGGGGTCCGGGTATCACCGGAGGGTAGGGGAATGTCGACCAACGGCAGCACAGGAAACCTCGCCGGCAAGGTCGCCGTGATCACCGGCGCTAGTCGCGGCATAGGCCGAGCCCTCGCCCTGGCGATGGCCGATCATGGCGCCACGATCGTGGGCAGCGCCCGCAAGCTCGATTCCTCCGACGGCACCGGAGGCACGCTGAAGAGCACGGTCGAGGCGATCCAGGACGCGGGCGGCACCGGGCTCGCCGTCCCGGCCGACATCACCAGTGCCGAGGGCGCGCGTGGGCTCATCGACCGAGCGGTGGAGGCGCATGGGCGCGTCGACGTGCTGGTCAACAACGCCGGGGTCTTCCCCTATGGCGCCATCTCCGAGTTCCCGCCGGATGAATGGGACGCCATGATCGCCATCAACCTGCGCGCGCCGTTCCTGCTATGCCAGGCGGCAATCCCCGCCATGCAGCGGCAGGGCGGGGGCAGCATACTCAACATGTCATCTGGTGCCGCGGTGAAATACTTCGTTGGACGCGTCGCCTATGCCGTCTCGAAGGACGCGCTAAACCGGTTCTCCGTCATGCTCGCGGAGGAGCTGCGCGCCGACAACATCGCCGTCAACGCATATGCGCCAGGCCTCGTGGCCACCGACATGAACGACTACGAGGCCGCAGGCGTGGCGCCTGAAGCTCTGGTCGAGTCGGTGATGTGGATATTGGCCCAGGACGTTTCGTTCACCGGCCAGTTCGTTCGCCGCGACGAGTTCGGCAACACATGGGGCCCGCGCTAGCTAGCCCACCGTCAGCACGAACTTGCCGAAGTGATCAGCGCGCTCCATCTCCTCGTGCGCCCGCGCCGCCTCGGCCAGCGGGTAGCGCGCGTGGATTGCGCTCTTGATCTGGCCGCGTCCCGCCGCCGCCACGATCTCGCCGAGTTCCTCGGTGCTGCCCATGAATACGCCGAAGACGCGGAGCTGCTTGCTGAAGAGCTGCCCGAGGTGGATCTGTGCCTGATAGCCCATGGTCACGCCGCAGTTGCCGTAGCGCCCACCGCGCGCGAGGCCGCCGAACGCCGCCTCGAAGAAGTGCGCCCCACTGCTGTCCACCACCAGATCCACGCCCTTGCCGCCCGTCAGATCCTTGCAGCGCTCTGCCAGGTCCTCGTCGGTGTAGTTGATCGCGTGGTCGGCGCCCAGGTCGTAGGCCTTCTGCACCTTTTCCGGCGTGCTGGTCACCGCGATGCACGTCGCACCCACAACGCCCTTGATGAGCTGGATCGCCGCCGTGCCGACCCCCGACGATGCCGAAAGCACCATCGCCGTTTCGTGCGCCTGGAGCCGACCCTCGCGGACCACGATTCCCCACGACGGCAGGAACACCGTGGGTAAAGCTGCCGCCTGCTCGAAGCTCAGCGAGTCGGGGATCGCTACTACGTTCGTGGCGGGCACCGAGACCAGCTCGGCACAGGAACCGTTCTGGTGCGTGCCGACCATGTTCGGGAACGGGTCGGTGGTGATCAGCGGGTTGATCACCACCCGCTCCCCCACGACATGGCCACTCACGCCCTCGCCGAGGCCCGCGATCTCTCCGGCCGAGTCGCCGCCCAGGATGCGCGGCATCTGCTCCGGCTTGAGTCTCGTGCCCCTGATTCCCGCCCGCGTGTACAGGTCCAGCCGGTTTATCGACACGGCCCGTACGCGGATAAGTACCTCGCCGTGGGCCGCTGTTGGCTCCTCCACGTCCGTGTACTCCAGCACCGAAGGGTCACCCTGCTCTCTTATCAGTACCGCTTTCAATCCGACGCCTCCGAAAACAATGCTTCCACGTAGCCCAACGCTCCCGCGCGGGAGCGCACCTTCCCGTCCACAACGGCGGAGCGTACTGTTTCGAGCACTACGCCCACCAGCGGGCCCTGCGGCACGCCGAGATCGAGCAGGTCGTTGCCGTCCAGCAGCGGGTGCATCGCCCGAGCCCGCCGCACATACCAAGCGAGCTTCGCTCGCACCACCGGCGAGACCGATGCAACGGCGCCGACGGCCGCCGCCTCGACGCCCGTCTCGCTGGCTAGCGAGAACAGCGCGCTCCCTTGCAGATCGGCCATGCGGCCTTCGGCGTCTCGCAGTCGGCGGCACAGTGTTACGAAGCTTGCCTGGCGTCGCGTGAGCCCGATCCTCCGCACCGCACGCCCTCTCGTGCCGGGTGGTAAAGCGTACAGCATCACAGCGATCAGCGCGCTCGACGGCAGCGTCTGCCGCGAGGCCCGCGACAGCGCATAGCGCGTCTGCGGCCGGTCGATCGCGCCGTCCAGCGCATCGAGCACGCCGAGCCGCAGCGCCTGGAGCAGCGCCCTGGCACCGGTCTCTTCCTCTGCGGTACGCACGATCTCCCGGTGGATGCGCGCCGGCGAGATGGACTGGAGGTAGCCGAGGTCGCGTCGCAGCCAGCGAGCCGAGCGGCGCTCGATGCGAAATCCGAGCCGCGTCGCGTAGCGGACAACCCGCAGGATCCGGGTTGCATCGTCCCGGAACGATCGTTCGTGTAGCACGCAGATCGTCCTCTGTGCCAAGCCTACCGCACCTCCCAGCGGGTCCAGCAATTCGCCGAACGTCCGCGGTGCGAGCGATGCCGCCATGGCGTTGATCGGCAGGTCGCGGCGCGCCAGGTCCGCCTGTATATCGGCGGGTGACACCTCAGGTAGCGCGCCCGGTCTGCGGTAGCTCTCGCGGCGGGCCGTCGCCAGGTCCAGCGTTCGGCCACGCACACGCAGTTTCACCGTGCCGAAGCGAGTGGGCGTGCCCGAGACCCCGCCGGCGGCAGCGGCGAGCACCGGAGCCAGCTCCGTCGCGGCCATCTCGGATGTGACGTCGAGATCGGCCACGCGGCGGCCCAGCATCGCGTCCCGAACGGCCCCGCCCACGAGCCACAACTGTGCGCCTGCTGCATCGGCGGCCGCGCCCAGGGTGCGGAGGAGGGCGAGATCGGAGGGTTGAAGGACCGTTTCCAGGGGCACGAGCGTCATACGCGTTCCGTGCCTAAGACCAGAGGCCGTCGACCATGGCGCCTTCGGGACCTGGTGGATAACCCTGGTGGAAAACCTCGGTGCGTCCCGTCATGTGCCCGATCACGTCGGCGCCCCACAGCGCATCCTCCTGCGAGCGGCACCGCCGGAGCGCCGCTACCTTGGAATCCCAATAGTCACCGACGTGGACCTGGGTGTTGGGCATCGTCGCGATCCCTCGGATCGAATCTAGGTCCAGCCCCACGTCGTCCCCGAACTCCCTGGTTGGTGCCCAGCGCATCCAATTCGCCACGGGTCGCGCGTATCACGTACACGTCGCCGCCTTTGGCCGCCGACATGCTGATTGCGCCACCGAGGCCCGAGGTCTCGTCGTCTGGATGGGGGAACACCATCATGATCCGGCGCGGTTCGGGCAAGCCACAATTGTGGGCAAAGGCTGTCCCTAGTTTGCCATCAAACGGCTATCACCTGCACCCCCGCCGCATCCACCACCAGCAGCACCGCATCCCCTGGTGCCGACCGGATCTGCTCAACCAGCGTATCGATCTCGTCGCCGCTGGGCTCGGGGACGCCCGCGTCGTCTCGCCGTGTTTGTACCGCCACCGTCACGCCCAAACGAACTCCCAACGCATCCAGCAGTGCCTGGGCAGCCGGCACGGCCACCGCGCTCACCCGCTTCGCAACTGTGGCGGGTGCTGGTGCGTGTGATACCGGCTCATCCGCATCCGCGTTCTCATCCTCGAGCGTGGCAGAGGCGCGATCCTCCTTGAGCACCTGCCAGTAGTACAGGCTGACAGCCCCGGCGGCGAGCACCGCTCCGATCGCCCACTTGCCGGTGTCGAGCATCCGCATCGACAGTTCGCCATCTAGGACCGCCTGCAGGAGCAGGAACAGCACCGTGGACATGCCGGCGATCGTAGTCAGCATCGCGATGCCGAACACAGCGAAGATGAACGTACGCCTGGACCCGGCCTGCCGCTCCTCGATGCTCGCGCTTGCGTCTAGCGCGCTCGTCACCAGCGACGACTGCTTCAGCCAGAACCACGCCCACAGCGGCCCGCCCACGAGCAGCGCCGTGAGCGAAGCGGTGAGCGGGCCGCCATAGAAGCCTGCCCCCGCGAGCCGATTAGCGCTCGGCACCAGCACTCCGATTACCGTGCCTGCCAGCAGCACCATCCCGGTGGTGAGCGTTGCAAGGCCGACTCCCGCCGTAAGATAGCGATACGCCCGGCGGGCCGTGGGCAGCCGGGCGCCCGAGCCGCGAGCCTCCTCGACCCCAAGCGACGAGTGGTAGCCCCATACGCCCAGCGCCACCAGCGTTGCCGCCAAGGCGGCCGGGATCACCGAGAAGTTCGAGGCAGCCGACACCGTGTCTGGCCTATCGATGACCCACTCCAGCACACGGTGAACGATCACTGCGCCCGAGGATACCGCCGTCACGATCCCGCCGAACACGCCGAGGAAATAGATCACCACCTGGCGCAGCAGAGAGGCCTCGTCACCCCGGCCGTGGCGGTGCCAGTGGAACCACCACCAGAGGCCGCCGACCGCCGTGCTGGCCAGTGCATCCTGTAACGTCTCGTTCCATAGGCCGCCCTCTGGCCGCAGGAGCGTGCCGCCAAACACCGACGAATATCCCGTGCTCAGCAGCGTCGCAGTAGCCACTCCCAGGCCCATCGACAGGAGCACCAGGCCCTGCGACGAGGTCACGTATACGTATAGGCGCCGCATCGACCGCGCAATCTCGGTCGGCTGCCCTTCCGCTACTTCCCAACGCCAGTGGATTGCCCACACCGCCCCCCAAACGACGATCGGCGCAAGCGTTGTTACGTCCACGCTCGAGGCACCAAGCGCGTCGCTGATGAGACGCTGGGCAGAGAACGCCGTCACCGCTGCGGAGATGCCCAGCACCAGATACACGTACATCTTGCGCCCAAGCGTCCCGCGCTCGCCGGGGTAGCGCTCGATAGATCGTTGCGCCGTACGCCAGAACAGCAACCACGCCGTAAGGCCGACGATCGTCGCGGCGAGGCCGAACGCCATGCCGAACGAAGAGCTCCGGAACACGTCTGACATGGACAGCGCCGCCAGGAGCTCGTTGAGTATCGTCGCCACGCCGGATGCGGTCAGCATCAGGCCGACGAACGCCAGGCCATAGAAGAAGATCCGGCGTATCGTCCCGATCCCCGGCTCGTTCGTCTCGCCGCCGATGCGGCGCAACCCAACCACGATCGCCACCACCACTGCTGCGATCAGGATTAGCGGGACGAAGGACAGCAGTCCGAACAGTAGGAATTCCATATCGCTATGCTCCCGTCCCGGCGTCAGGCGCCTCGCTTGCCGAAGGATCGGGCGCCACCTTGAGGGGGCAACTCAAGAGCGGCCATGGTGCGCTATCGATGCGCCAGCCTTCCGCCGTCTCCCGCAGGAAGTAGTGCTCATCGAACGTCGACTCGCTAACCTCGAACGGCGGCGATCCACGGAACTGCGTGATGGTCACGATCACTTCTGTGCCATCGCTCATCTCCTCGACCGAGTTGAGCCGGATGCGTACGTTGTCGTCGAGGCCGAAGAAGCGCGACCCTCGGAAAGCGTCAGGCGAGCAGCCCTCGTGGTATCCGGCACCGAGCAGCGCATATGCCGCCTCGAACTCGCGCTCGTCGACGGCGAGCAGGTACCGCTGTACGGTGCCCTCGGGTGTGCCCTCGGGGAGCAGATCCATGTCGCCCGATCTAGCGAGCGTCACGATCACGCTCGCCAGTGCAAGCAGCGCCACGCTCACCGCGATACCGGCGAGCCAACGGCTTGAAGATGTCTTGGGCATCAAGTGGTTTCTCCTCGGGACCGAGTCGGATAGCGATGCCTAGCGTCCCATCGTGCGATCAGCGGCGCCACACGTCCGACTACTACCGCTATAAGTAAATCTACAGCGGCACGCTTCGCGGCTCCATGACCTACGCCAGCATCCCTTGCAGGACGCCGAATGGGTCGGCGGGTGCCCCTGCCAGCGAGCTACTCGGTAACGTCGAGACGGAATCGAGCGGCCACCAGCGTCTTCGGCGCGATCGCCGTTACCACCACAACCGACGACGCGGGCGCAGTGAACGTTGCCGAGTTGCGCTCGTCCGGCTCGACCGACGTTACAGATGCCCCGGCGCCGGTCCCTTCGATCACTCGGATCAAGAATCGCTGCTCCACGCCGGCGCTGCTCGCGCGCACGAATCCGTTCGCTTCCCAGTTCCTAGCCGACTCAGCGTCGTCGGCAAGCCCGATCTCCGCCACGCTGATGTCGTCGATGCACCAGCCGGCTCCGCTGGCCGCATCGTCTGTCACGTACTCGAACCGCAGTAGCACTCGCTGCCCGGCGTACGCGCTCAGGTCGACCATCTCCTCACGCCATCCGCCCGAGTCGCCCGTGTACGAAGGGCCCACCGCCGTGCCGAGCGGGTCGTCCAACGAGGACCCCGCCCCGGCCAGGGCCTGCCACGAACGCCCGCCGTCCGCCGAGACCGCCACGTAGCCGTGGTCCCAGCCCTCCTCGATCCGGAACCAAGCCCAGAACCGAAGCGTGGCGGAGGTCACTCCGCTCAGGTCCAGCTCGCGCGTGAGCGTCGCGTCGATATTCTCCCCGCGGTTCCCCCACCAGCAGTGCTCGCCCGAGCGAGGCGGCGCCGGGATCAGCGGCGTGGCGGTATCGCCCTTGAAGCGCACCGTGAGCGGCCCATCCGTATCCACACGCAGGTACCACGCTCCGAGCTGCTGGACCGTTGCATCAGTGCTGCCCGGACCCATCAGCACGCGGTCGACGCTAGACGTGCCGGGATGGTCGGCGTACGCAAACCGCCCGCTCTCCGCGCTCACCACGTTGGCCACGAGCCAGTCAGCGTAGATCTCCTCGAAGGTTGTGCCCAAGTCCGCCGCCTCCAGCCAAGCCTGTATTCCGTCGGCGCCGTCCGAACGCTGCGCCACGAGTCCGTGGATGGCCTCCAGGCCGAACCGGCTCGCAAGGTAACCGCTGAACAGCGAGCCGCCCGCGTAGTTGGGAAGCGAGGCGCGAGGCGAATCAGGCCAGTCGGTCAGCGACACCTCAGGGTCCTCTAGGTACGGTCCGTACGGCAGCGCGCCAAGTCCCAAGGACCGCACCGCCAGCTCCGCCAACCCCTCGTTCACCCACGTCGCCTCCGACGGATCCACCAGCCAGTGGACAAGGTGCTGCAGCTCATGGGCGAGCGTGCCCAGATGGGATTCGCCGCCGAACTCGCCGGGCTCGTTGATGGACAGCACCATGCGCTCGTTGCTGAACCGGTACGCCGATCGCGGCAGCGCGTCGCCCCCGGAGAAATAGCCCGCCACCCGGGGCAACTCGGCGTGGAGCACCGTCACCCGGCCCGGCGGCGCCGTCCCTCCGCCGAATTTACGGACCACGTGCGGGAGGATCGACCCGTCGAAGACGCGCGCCGTCTCCTCCAGCGTGTCCTCGCCGACTCGTAGATCCCGGCTCACGTACCAGAGCGCCGTCTCGCTCACGTGCCGAAGCTCGGCCGCCACCTCGAACATGCGGGTCGATCGCAGATCGATTGCCCAGAAGATGCGCTGCGTGCCAACGGGCTCGGTCGGGTACAGCGCGCTGTCCGGCAACGGCGCTAGCTCCGCGCCGAGAAAGCGCCCAGCCAGATCCAGCGAGTCGCGTTCAGGAGCGGCCGGGATGTTTCGTAGCGCTGTTGCGGGTCCAACGGGCGTGGACGATGGCGTGACCGGTGTTGCGCAGGCGATGGCCGCGGTGCACAGCAGCGCGAGCAGGCCCGAGCGAATCCCCATCAGTTGAACAGGTTCATCGCATGGCCGATCCCGTGCTCGGCCCACGCCTCCACCGCGTCGGCCGCCCGCGCCATCGCCTCCTCGAGCACCCGCTCCTCGTCCTCGGAGAAACCGGCGAGCACGTGCTGGATCGCGTCTCTCTGGGGGCGGCCGATCCCGACCCGAAGCCTGGGATAGTCCTGGCTACCGAGCTCGGCGTTGATCGAGTTTAGCCCGTTGTGCCCGCCCGATCCGCCGCCCGCCCGGAGCCGGATGCTCCCCAGCGGCAGGTCGAGGTCGTCGATCACCACCAGGATGCCTGCCGGCTTGGCTCTGAACCGATCGGCGAGGTAGCGCGCCGCGGCCCCGCTGTGGTTCATGAACGTACGCGGCTTCGCGAGTACCACCTCGGTCTCGCCCAGCGAGCCCTGACCCACCAGCGCGTGCTTGCGCTTGTCGTTGAAGCGGATGCCGGCGCGCTCGGCCACGAGGTCCACGCAGCGGAACCCCACGTTGTGCCGCGTGCGGGTGTATTTCTCGCCCGGATTGCCGAGTCCCATCACGACCGCTGGCGGATCCTTGCGCAGACCCGCGCGACGCTTGCGGAGCCATCTCAGTGGATTAGCCACGAGCTCGCCCCGGGATGGCGGGCTCGCGTAGCAGAGCGTCAACGAACGTGGTCACGTCGCCGTCCATCCGCTCCCCGAGCGCCACATCCCAAGTCGCTACGGGGTTCATCTCGCCGCGGTAGCGGATCGCTCCGTGCACAACGGAAACCTTGGCGATCCTCGAGCATGGATCCCTCACGCCTCAGCCTCCAGCGCCAGCCCGCGCAGACGCTCCTCGCCGATCACCTCGACGCCCAGGCGCTCCGCCTCGGCCAGTTTCGACCCAGGCTCTTCGCCGGCCACCAGGTAGCTCGTCTTCTTGCTCACGCTGCTGCTTACCGCCCCCCCGCGGTCCTTTATGAACGACTCAGCCTCCGAGCGCGTGAGTCCTTCGAGGCGCCCCGTCACGACGAATCGCATGCCAGCTAGCACCTGTGCGGGAGGCTCCTCGGCGGATGTCTCCGCTTCGAGCCGCACGCCCGCCGCTGCCAGCTCCGCCACGATCTGCCGGTTGCCCTCGTTGGCGAAGTGACCGGCGATCGCCTTCGCGACGATGGGCCCGATACCAGGGACGGCCTGCAGCTCCTCCTCGCTCGTGTCCATCAGCCGCTGGATGGCGCCGAAGCGGCGCGCCAGCAGCTCCGCTGTCTCACCACCCACGTGCAGCACGCCGAGCCCGGAGATCACTGCGGGCAGCGGCCTCGCTTTGCTCGCGTCTATTGCCGACACGAGGTTCGCGGCGCTCTTCTCCCCCATGCGATCCAGCGCCGCCAGCTGCTCGGCGGTTAGCGTGTAGATGTCGGGGAAGTCGTGGATCAGCCCCGCGTCGAGGAGCGCGGCGACCAGCTTCTCGCCGAGCCCTTCGATGTCCATGGCGGCCTGCGAGACGAAGTGCCGGATGCGCTCATACTGCTGCGCGTCGCACCGTGCGTTCACACACCGGTGCGCTGCCTCGCCCTCCTCGCGGACCACCGGGGTGTCGCACACGGGGCATCGGTGCGGCATGACGAACGGCA
>Ga0315338_1002887_pt1 | contig 15979 bp, 15 predicted proteins | sample ASW8metaG_FD_204518 | JGI IMG/M metagenome (GOLD analysis project Ga0315338, IMG submission 204518) | Ammonia-oxidizing marine archaeal communities from Monterey Bay, California, United States - ASW #8 | ecosystem: Environmental > Aquatic > Marine > Coastal | place: USA: California | collected... | reverse complement strand
GACGATCTAGAGGCTTCCGCTACGCGGGCCGTTGACTTTATTCATTCAAGGCTATGGAAAAATGGAAGGCTTCTCGCCAGTCATAAAGATGGTAGATCTCGTTTCCCAGCCTATCTTGACGACCACGCATTTCTTGCTGAAGGTCTCATAGAACTATTGAGGTACCGCTGGCGCTCGTCCGATCTGGTATGGGCCTGCCAACTGGCAGATGTGCTTCTGGAACAGTTTGAAGATCCTGGCGGCGGATTCTTTTTTACCGCACATGATCATGAGACTCTAATTCACCGACCCAAACCACTGTCAGACGAATCAACACCCTCTGGCAACGGTGTAGCAGTAAGGGTGCTCCTGTGGTTAGGCTACCTGCTAGGCGAGCACCGCTACTTGGTGGCTGCGGAGAGGGCTCTCAAAGCTGCGTGGCCAGTCATAGAACAGTATCCAGAAGCTCACTGCTCCCTCCTTCAGGCTCTAGAACTCGCTTTGGCTCCCCCAGAAATCATCGTAATACGCGGTCAGGTTGTGAGTGCTATGAAGCAGTGGCAGCGGTGCGTTAACGCCGGCTTCCATCCCAACCGGATGAGCATCACTATCTCTAATGATGAAGACGCCCTACCAGGCTTTCTTGCCCAACGGCAGCCCCACGATGATATCGTTGCCTATGTATGTAAAGGTAAAGAGTGCCTCAAACCAATCACCCAATTTAGAGAGCTCACTTCCGTACTCGATAGTGCAGCTAATCACTCTGCTTCCTAGAGGAAGTGTGTTGACCGTACATAAGACTGTCTCGGTCTGTCGCTTACTCTTTCAATGCGGCCCCTCCTAGTAACCCAAACCTACGAGCACGGTTGTCAGTAAAGTTTGGGTATAAGCTTGCGCTTGAGGCCATTTGCTGGCACGTGGCCCAGCAACATTCAAAACTTGAATTTGATGAGCAGTTATAAAGTTTGTGATCAATGCACCAGCATCCGCCAGAATTATTGCTGATGCATCGATTAGGACGTAAGGCTTGGATTCCTGAATACAGTAAGCCGTCGTAAGCTGGGTTCCCCCCTCCAGAGTGTCGCAAAAAATAATCGCTGTGCCGTCAGAGTCCTGTACATTGCACAGCGTACGACCCGAGTAACTCGCACCTCGAAGCTCACACACCGGATAGATTTCTGGAATCACGCCGCACTCAGATTGACGCCCCTCAGGACACCACCCACCACAAGGCGTTCCGCGATCAAGTGCAGCCGCAAGACCCCCTTGATCAACCCCAGTCTGCCCCCCTGAAACGATTTTTATTGGGTCGTAGATCACTGAAGACATTGATTTTCGTGAAACACATACAGAGAATATGTTTAAGGTAATTGGATTTTAAGCCAAGCAGACACCCAGACTTGAAGACGTAACCACCTTTGCGGTGGGCCTCTCGTCTTAAACTCTCATTCCAACGAGTAACGCCGCCACTCTTGATCGCTGTTGCGTAACTCGTAGCTGGGCCAATAATGTTTGTCCAACTTCAACGTGATAACTTCGGGCACGTTGTTCCAGGTGACCGTGTTGATGCGAACGGAATCTCGGTTTGACAGACCGTCCACTGCAGCAAGAAACTGGTCTATATCCGAAGTTGGCTGACCATTAACTCTCACTATTCTCCGACCAGCAAATAATCGTGATCTACTGGCCGGTGAACCAAAGCCAAAGTAGGACACGTAAACCCCCTCGGCCTGGATACCTTTTTGTACGGAGATTGCTCGATGAGGGGCTTGTAGTAGGGCTCCTGCCCACAGGACGACGCGATCAATACCCATTCCATCTAGGGCAACTGTCTGTACCTGCTGGCTTACCTCATTATCATCACGGTACACAGTAATATTTACTTTCTCACTCTGCGACGCGCGCTCTATTTCCCCGAATCTGTTCCACACCTTGCCATCAACACTCAACAGAATGTCGCCGGAGCGAAAAAACTCTGCTGCAGGCGAACCTGCAACGGTACTGGACACGGCAAGCACCTGTCTTCGTTGGGGATTGTGCTCCTCGTAACGTCTTGCCCAACTTTCGGGCAGCCCAAAATTACGCGCCGAGGCCAGAGGCATCACTCGCCACTCCACCTCAAGTGAACGCAGTGGTTGATCCGCCTTCATATGATCTACCATGTCGACAATAAGGCCGGCGGGAACCCCCATATTGATTTGCGTGAGATCGCGTCCCTGCTGGTAGGCGAAGCTGGCCCAAAGCGCTGTGACGCGACCCTCAGTATCAATGACAACGCCGTCGAACTCATCGGGCCCGTTGACCAGTGTGATCCCTTCCAAATTCGAGTCCCGAAACCGAAGCGTTCTAGACATTGGTAGGTTGGCTGCAATAACTGCTCTCACTTCACTTGGTTGGGAGAGCAGCGTATGGTCACCTCTCAACCCGACCACCTCAATCATCTCGCCTGGCAGTAATTCAGCTACCGAAAATTCGGCAGCCCTTACAGGTGTGTTACCGATCAACTTAGGATCGTAGGACACGACAGCTAGGTTATGCAGCGGATGTATGTACTCAACCTTACCGGGAATCTCTAGGGACCCTGCAAACGTAATGCGAACGTCGCCGATCGCTACAGGCACCGTGTTGCGATCAACTACGACCCAGCCCCGCTCGGTATCGGCAATGATTCCGGTACCATAGTAGTGACGGTCCGACACACCAGACACCGTATATGGCATATCAAAATTAACTAATACCAGCGACGGCGTAATGATCTGGACATGTTCATCCCCACGGAGAGGGAAAGTCGTTTCGCTGGCTAGAATCTGTTCAGCAGGTGGAGGCTGGGCAAGTTCACCACATGGCCATAGTCCTAGAGCATCATCTCGCCGGCACCGTTGAGTCGGGAACCACCGCCAATTATTCGTTATAGATCGTTGGCGCTCGGTCTGTGGATCATCGAATTGCAAAAACCTCACACTAACGCGCTGCCCTTCGGGAAGAGTCTCCAAAATGCGCTGGAAGTCGTCCAGGCTCACCATAGACTGGCCATCAATGCTCGTAATCAGACTTGCCCTCGGAATCGCGGCTGTTCCAAAAACATAACCCGGATTAGCGACGTATACTCCCGAAACGCTACGATTGAAATGCCTTGCCTGCTGATACGAAAGATTGTGGAAGACACCTTCGCCAAATTCTATAAACTCATCGGAGGTGATCCGATGCAGATCATCCACTAACAGCTCTTGCTCCAAATAAATACCACCGCGCTCAATCCCCACCGTCACGCGGTCGTCAACATGTGCGTCCAACGTAGTCGCTAACGGTACAAATTCCGCAATCAACGCTCCATTGATTCGCAGTAAAATGTCACCTGGCTGCAGAAATCTATCTGCACCAACGCTGGGAATTACTTGCTGAACAACCAGAAGACCAGTTTGACTGGGGAATGCTCCTCGCATTGCAGCTTCCGACTCGCTAGTCAGACCCAACCTCCGAAGTTCTGCATAAGGTTTGTGCACAAACTCGCTTTGCAGGGTCCCTCTCGGAACGTGCTGATCATTTTGAATGAACGCAAGAGCCCTGCGTACGCGATCCAAGGGAAGAAAGAAACTAGACGATGCCTGAGTGTTGGCGCCTGCGTTCAACGCAACGACACGACCCTCAATATCAACGACCGGTGACCCTGAAGACCCCCCAGAAGTTCCAGAAGCGGCTTGGAAATAAAATGTATTGAAATCATTGTAGTTACCACGCCCGTAATTCGGCGCCTGCCGATTCAGTCGTGCAATCGTACCCGCCAATATGGAAAGCTGCTCACCGGCGTCGTTACCAATCACTCTGATATCGCGCCCAATCTGTGCTGCCTCTGGAACCAACACCAACTCAGTGGGCTCAATGAATCTAAGTTCGTCTGGGTCGTAGCGAAAAAAACCAAAATCATGCACTGGATCACGATAAACCGGGATCAGGTCCACCTCTTCCTGGTTCAGAAAGATTGCCTGAGCAATTACAGGACCAGGAGTTACCACATGTCGGTTTGTCAATATGAATCCACGCTCAGCATCAACAACAAAGCCGGTAGCCTGACTAGATTGATTACGTTCGGTGTCGAATGCACGGGTGATATCTACCTGGATCGAAACCACTCCGGAAGATATTGCCTCCAGTGTTGCATCCCAGGTAGGCTCTTGTGCGACAACTCTAGCCGCAGCAGCTCCCAGAATCGCTATGATCATTGTCGATAAAATCTGTTTCATAACCTCAATTGTATGACTCCAACCAGGACTGTGACCAGAAAGTTTTGGCTTGCATAGTCATAAGATCGGTCACCTGTTACCGAGCCAGACCGCACATTAATGATCATATAGAGGCATCTCCTGGCTGGTAACGCACATCCAGGTGCCGCGCTGCTCGAACATCATCAAGCCTCCGAACAGGCATGCGGATAGGAGCCTCTTTCACACGCGCTGGATTCACTCGCGTCTCCGCAAGAATTTCTGCCATAGCCCCAATAAACCGATCTAAAGTCTCCTTACTCTCTGTTTCAGTCGGTTCGATTAATAAACATTCGGGCACGAGCAGGGGGAAATAAGTGGTAGGAGCGTGAAACTCATAATCCAATAGCGCTTTTGCAAAATCCATTGCGGTTACGTTGTTCTCCTTTGCCTGCCTTTTGAGAGTCACAACAAATTCATGGCTGGCCCGCCGATCAGGGAACGCGAGATCAAAGCCGATCTTTTCAAGCTCTTTCATCAGATAGTTCGCATTTAAAGTTGAATAGTCTGCGACCCGTTCCATGCCCTCCCGGCCAAGAAGCCGCATGTAAACGTAAGCTCGCAACAGCACCCCGGCATTCCCCATGAACGCGGAGAGACGACCGATGCTCTTAGGACGATCCGCTCCGTCCACCCAATGAAAACGATCTCCACGCCGATCAACGATTGGTGTGGGCAAGAAAGGCTCTAATCTCTCACCAACGCCCACCACTCCCGAACCAGGTCCACCGCCTCCGTGAGGGGTCGAGAAAGTTTTGTGCAAATTGATGTGGATTACGTCGAACCCCATGTCACCTGGAAAAGCCTTACCCAGAATCGCATTAAGGTTCGCGCCGTCATAGTAGAGAAGACCTCCGGCTCCGTGAACAATCTCCGCTACATCCTTAATGCGTCTCTCGAACACCCCCAGAGTCGATGGATTTGTCAACATTATGCCGGCGGTCTGAGGACCGACCAGCTCTCTGAGGGCATTAATTTCCAGGTCGCCATCCGATTGGGTCGGCAATTCTCTCACGGTACAACCACACATGGTTGCGGTCGCCGGATTGGTGCCGTGCGCCGCATCAGGAACGAGTATTTCTGTTCGGCCAGCATCCCCACGGTCCAGATGATAGGCTCGAATCATTGCCACGCCTGCTAACTCCCCTTGTGCACCTGCCATCGGTGTAAGTGAGAAGGCGGTCATCCCAGTCAAGTTTGCCAACATCTCCTGAAGTTCAAACAAACACTCCAGGAACCCCTGTGATGACCCCTCATGGGCGAGCGGGTGACGGTGTAGAAACCCAGGCAACATCGCGAGTGAGTTGCAAGCGCGTGGATTGTATTTCATCGTGCAGGAACCTAGTGGATAGAACTGGGTATCTATGGAAAAATTTCTCTGGGATAACCGCGTGTAATGTCGCACCGCATCTAATTCAGAGATTTCTGGCAAAAGGGGTGCTGATTTCCGTAGCATCGCGTCAGGCAAACTGATTTCAACATCCTCTCGCGGCACCTGTGCCCCTGACAAACGCCCGGGCTGCCCCAGCTCAAAAACTAGTGGTTCCGTCATAAACCTTCTCTAGAAACCTCGATTGCCTCTCTCAACATGCCCGCATATGTTTCGATATCCTCCTCAGTCTTCGTCTCAGTGGCACAGACCAGAAGTGTATTGCCCAAATCGGAATACCAAGGCCCCAGACTAACCCCGCCAAGAACCCCACTCTCCCGCATGCGCTCCAGGACACCACTTACTGGAACAGGTAACCGAATGACCACCTCATGGAAACGGGGCACCGGGAAAACGATTTCGACTCCATCAATGGTCACTACAGCCTCTGCCAGCAACTCAGTACGAGCGTGACACAGTGTGGCAATGCGTCTGAGCCCCTCTGGGCCAAGAAGACTCATAAATATGGTCGCCGCCGTCACCATTAACCCTTGATTAGTGCAAATGTTGGAAGTCGCTCGTGAACGCCGGATGTGTTGTTCTCGAGCCTGAAGCGTCAGCGTAAAACCTGTCCGCCCATCCACATCCAGTGTTCGTCCTACCAGGCGCCCCGGAAGCTGACGAACGAGCTCCTCCCTACAAGTGAGAAACCCAAAATAGGCCCCCCCCGAACTCAGCGGTACGCCTAAAGGTTGCCCCTCTCCACAAGCGATGGGTACCCCTTCACGACCCCAATCACCTGGTGGCCTTAATAAACCTAAAACCATAGGGTTTACTACCGCTATACCAAGGGCGCCATGATCGAGCGCCCAGTCGGACAACGCATCCACATCCTCAAGCACTCCAAAAATATTAGGCTGCGGAATGACCAACGCGGTGATATCTCTACCAGCATGTCTACCTAGCGCATCAAGATCAGTTCGACCGCTGTTACGATCGTATGGCAAGTCGATAGTTTCTATACCCTGACTTGATGTGATCGTACGCACAACAGTGTGGTAGTGGGGGTGAAGGCTTCTGGGCAGAAGGATGCGCCTCGAGTGTGACCCTCTATTAGCCCTGACGGCCATGAGAATAGCCTCTGCTAGAGCAGACGCCCCGTCGTACAGTGAAGCATTAGACACCTCCAGCCCTGTGAGACTGGCCATCATCGTCTGATACTCGTATATCACCTGAAGCGTGCCTTGACTGGCCTCTGCTTGATAAGGCGTGTAGGCGCTGTAGAACTCACCGCGAGTCGCTAACTCCCAGACAGCTGCCGGGATGTGGTGCTCGTAGGCACCTGCCCCTAGAAAGTTTAGTTCAACTTCATCCTGCTTAGCACGCTGGCGCAGTAGCCGGCTAACCCCCCCCTCTGAAAGCGCTTCGGGTATGCCATGAAGCCCAGCACATCTCAAACTGTCAGGAATTTCATCAAACAGTTCATCAATGTCGTCGACTCCGATTGCTCTCAGCATACTGTCAGTGTCACCCTGAGTGTGTGGAATGAAAGGCATTAAATATCCTCAATCATCAAGCTCGGCGATGATACTCGCGTAGTCCTCGCTAGCGAGAAGCTCCTCGACCTCCGTGGGTGAGTCGGGTCTCAGGCGAAAAAGCCAACCTTCGCCGTAGGGATCTGAATTAACTAACTCTGGCGCATCTACAAGCGCCGTATTAACTTCTGAAACGATGCCGCCCAATGGACAATACACGTCGGAAGCAGCCTTCACCGATTCCACCACAGCACAAGCATCTCCGGAAACTACGATGCCTTCGACCTCAGGCAACTCCACAAATACTAGATCTCCTAACGAACGCTGTGCGTGATCCGTAATACCAATCACCAGGGTACCGTCGTCGTCCTCACGTGCCCACTCGTGATCCTTTGTGTACTTCAGTTCGTTTGGAATCTCGCTCATCGTACGTTCTCCTCAATCATTAGCTCTGTTTCCAGCTCTACCTTTATTTCTCCGTTTCTTACAAACGGGGGCTTGACACATCGCACAGGGATGGATTGTCCTCGAATGAGAGCCTCACAAGGGCCCTGTACGGCAGCGGTTGGCACTCGTGCTAGCGCGATCGAGCGGGCAAGCGTCGGCGAGAAAGTACCGCTTGTTACGATCCCGTCGCCAACTCTCGTCTTTACGGTAAAGCCCGCCCTGAGTACCCCGCGGCCTTCTAGAATCAGGCCGACTTGCTTCAGTGCAACACCTACTCGGAGCCTCTCCTCAAGTACATCGCGGCCCATAAAGGCGCGGTCTCCTCCGAAAGAAACGGTCCATTCAAGCCCGCATTCTAGTGGGGTTATAGACTCATCCATGTCCAGCCCATAGAGGTTGAGCCCGGCTTCCAAACGCAGAGTGTCACGCGCACCTAATCCACACGCCACAACGCCCTGTCCTGAAAGATCCTCCCACAATGCTGACACCTGGCCTGCAGGAAGCAGAATCTCAACGCCGTCCTCCCCTGTGTAACCGGTCCTCGCAACTAACCATTCGTTGACCAGTCTCGCAGTGAAAGGTGCTAGAGCATCGAGGCCCGTATTATCCGGCAACAGTGCGCCCACAACAGTTCGAGCCTGGGGACCTTGGACCGCCACCATGGCCAACTCAACCCGTTCAACAAGTTTTACGGAATACATGGAAGCGGAATCACTCAGCCATGCTAGATCCTTCTCCCGTGTCGCTGCATTTACTATTAGACGAAATAATCCCTCATTCAATCGATAAACAATTAGATCATCCAAGATCCCGCCATTGTCGTTGAGCATGCATGTGTAGAGGGCTTTGCAAATACCGTTCTTGGACACCTTTAGTTTTGCCACATCATTCGCCAGCAACCACCTGAGGTATTCCTCGACCCGATTACCCGAAACATCAACAATGGTCATGTGAGAAACGTCAAACATGCCAGCAAAACTACGAACAGCATTGTGCTCATCGATTTGGCTCTGATAAGCAACAGGCATGCTCCAGCCACTGAATCCAACCATGCGAGCGCCCGCTTCTACGTGGATTTGGTGCAGTGGTGTACGTTTTAACTCAATCATGGTCAACAACATAGAAAAACGGCGAACTCGTGGCTCGCCGCTCCTCTGTCCTGTTACCTGAGAGATTAGGCGCTGGGCGCCGCTCACCTTCGGTGGACCCCACATTGGCTCAATCTAAGGGTCACTCTCCAGAGTCAATCCGGTCCTGCCGTCCTTTTGCCTGAGCGTTTCCGAGCGGTGGTTGCGCCTTCGGCGTCTCGTTAGAGCGAAATCTCTCCGGCGGGCCGTCTGATTGAGCGTGTGAGTTTAGCTCAATTACCGTCGGAAAGCCTCTCAAGCAATCCGTGGCTTTGCAGCAGTCGGAAAATCGTCGCGCAATCCGAGTGCTTGGCGCATCAGCATGGTCTTTGCAAAGGGCGTAATGTTAATCGCGCTCAACCCCACAGCTCGGAGAGGAGGTATGAGCGAACCAGAAACTTGAAACAATCGGTGAAGTGCATCGAGTGCAAGAACCATTTTTAGATTGTCCCCTTTGCGCTGGCGTTCATATCGGCGCAGCACGCGTAAATCTCCAGGATCCTCGCCCCTATTCAGTGCATCAATAAGCACATCGGACAACACCGCAGCATCCAGAAAGCCGAGATTCATCCCCTGCCCTGCTAGCGGGTGCACCGTATGAGCAGCATCTCCCACCAGAGCCACTCTCGAATCGCAATAGCGGCGAGCGTGTGCAGCGTTTAGCGGAAAACTCACGCGCTCCACGGTTGCGCCAAGCTGACCCAAAACTCCACCACTTGCGATCTGAAGCTCGGTTTGAAATTCCGTATCATCTAACTCACATAGCGCCTCAACATGCTCGGCCTGAGCAGACCAAACTATGGAACTGCGTCCATCATCAAGTGGCAAAAACGCAAGCGGACCACCTGGCAAAAACCTTTGCCAAGCCGTTTCAGCATGCGGCTGTTCCGTCGTGACATGTGTGACGAGGGCACGTTGCGCATAGGACACTGTGCTTATCGGTATTTTCAAAAGGTTACGGACCGTAGAAGCACTACCATCAGCTGCCACCAAGACGGTGGCAGACAGCGTTTCCCCGTCGCTCGTGGTGATATCAACCCCCCGTTCCCCTATATCAATAGCGGTTAACCCCACACCAAATGTCAATTCCACATTAGTGCGCGCCAAAGCGCCCGCCAATTGAGCTCGAAGCAAGCTGTCCTCCACAATATGGCCAAGATCCGGTTCACCCATTTCCGAACTATCAAAGGTCAATGAACCTATGCGTGCATCGTGCTCCCCTTGCCATACCCGCATGCGGCGATAGGGAGCCGCGCGCACCGCCGCAACAGTCTCCCATACGTCTAAATTCTCAAGAACACTTTGGGAAGCACGGGAAAGCGCGTACACCCGCAAATCTACCGTACCGACATCCCAACTCGGAACCTGACGCGGCTCGAACAAGCGGATATCTAGATCTTCGGTATGAGAGCTCGAACTGAGCAATCTGGCAATGGAGAGCCCCACAGGCCCGCCGCCGGCAATAACAATGATGCGCCGCTGTGCTGCTGGCGATCGGTTCACGGCACTAGCGGCAAACCACGCGCTAAGCGTGATAGGCGCCCGCCCAACCCCATCGTCTGCCTTGCGAGCTGTCCTTTAGCTCCTGGAAGCAGGTCAAAGGCTATCAAACCCAGCCCACGGGTAATGGCGAGTGGCCCTGTCTCGTAACCAAATAAATGCACTAGGCCATGCGTGAAGGCTGCGACACGTCGCTGATCGCTTATCCGCCACGCCTGATAGTCTTTCAATAAGCCTGTGCTTCCTAAATCAGCTGCATTGTCGGCACGATAAGCATCACTGAGTATTTCCGCTAGCGCCGCAATATCTCGCAGTGCGAGATTAAAGCCCTGACCCGCGACAGGATGCAGGCTGACAGCAGCGTTTCCTACTAAAACGGTACGGTTCGCCGTAACTGTTGTGCTCCGCACACGGCTGAGCGGATAAGAGCTCCGTGATCCAGTACGTCGGATTCGACCTAGACGCTGACCGAATGCCTGTTGTAACTCGCAACGAAACTCATCGTCCTCAAGATTGATAACTCGATCCGCCTCCTGCGGGCCTAGCGTCCAAACAACAGCTATGCGCTGATTGCTCAACGGAAGAAACGCCAACGGGCCTGCCGGTGTAAAACGCTCGAATGCCCGCCCCATATGCGCTATCTCAGTCTCACAGTTGATAATGACTGCTGTCTGGTCATACACGTCTTCAAGAGCACTGATACGCAGCGCGCTACGAACCCGAGACCTAACACCATCCGCCGCAACCACAAGCTTTGAGCGGATTCCACACCGCAAACCATCGGATTCGATTTTTGCTATGACACTACTGTCTTCTACGGTTAATGAATCCAGTCTTGCCGGTGCCTTACAAACGAGCGAATCGGCCTCCAGCAACCTAGGCCAGATTGCGCTACCGAGAATTCTATTCTCAACAGTGTAGCCCAGAGCAGAAACACCCTCTTCCTTAGCAAGGATGCGGGACGCCCCGAAGCGACCACGCTCTGATATATGGATCGACTTAATGGGTTCAGCCACTCGGGCAAAGTCCCCCCAGAGACCAAGTCCCTGCAAAATTCTCTGACTACCATTAGCCAGCGCCGTCGAGCGATCATCGAAATCTGGTTGCTCCAAGAAACCAGGATCACGCTCCTCAACTAATACCGTCCGAATAGAGACCTGCGCTAGTGCGTGAGCTAGAGTTGCGCCGACCAAGCCGCCACCGACTACAAGAACGTCACACTGAAGTTCATCTTGACTCAATGAGCCTGCCCCATGAACTTCTCAATTTCCTCTGCGCTGGAAGGCAGCTGATCGGATAGCACTTCAGGCCCGGTCTTTTGTATATGGACATCATCCTCTAGCCGAATGCCAATACCCCTCCAATGCTTGGACACACCTCTCGCATTCGGGGAAATATAGATCCCAGGTTCAATGGTCATCACCATCCCCGGTTCCAGTAAACGTGGTTGCTCTGCCACCCGATAGTCGCCAACATCATGCACGTCTATACCCAACCAATGGCCAGTCTTATGCATAAAGTATGGGCGATAGGCCTCACTCTTTATCAGGTTTGCGAGCGACCCCTTGATGATCCCCAGATCTCTGAGTCCGCGGGTAATTTCTTTGACCGCGGCATCATGGGGATCATTCCAGTGATTCCCGGGCTGTACCTTCTGTATAGCCATGATGTTAGCCGTGTACACGATGTCATATAGGTCCTTTTGAGATTCACTAAACTGCCCGTTGATCGGAAAAGTACGGGTGATGTCGGATGCGTATAGATCGTACTCGCAACCCGCGTCGATGAGGATCAATTCACCATCATTCAGTACACCGCTGTTGTCGGTGTAGTGCAGGGTACAGGCATTGGCTCCCGCAGCCACAATCGGTGCATATGAACATTCGGCACCATGACGAGCAAACTCATGGCGAAACTCAGCCTCGAGCTCATACTCCCTCATCCCAGGCTTACAAACGCTCATCGCACGCTGATGAGCGGCTACGGCAATGCGAGTGGAGCGTTTCATAACACTCACCTCGCGCCGACTTTTGAATAGACGCATTTCGTGCAGAAGATGATCCAGCGCAATGAGTTCATCGGGCGCATGCCCGCTCTGGCGCCTTGAGTGCAGACGGTTCATCCAACCCAATAGGCGCTGATCAAAGTCCGCAAAAACACCCATGGAGTAGTAAACGCGGTCACTCTGTTCGAGCAGACCAGGCAAAATCTCCTCGATGTCTTCCATTGGGAATGCGTCATCGGCTGCATAATCCTTAACAACTCCCTCCGGTCCGACACGCGCACCGTCCCACATCTCACGCTCGCTATCCCTCTCTCTACAAAACATGAGAAACTCGCCCTGACGACGCCCAGGTATCAGCACCGCCACAGCTTCGGGCTCGCAAAACCCAGTAATATAAAAAAAATCGCTATCTTGGCGGTACGCGTAGGTTGTGTCGCGGCTACGGAAACACTCGGGGGCAGCAGGTAACACCGCGATTCCACCCCGCCCAATGAGCTCCATCAAATGGCGCCGACGTCTTGCAAACTCCTGGGAATGCATTGCCGTACCAGTCAGTGGATAGTCTCTGAACCAGGAGATGTAGTTTGCGTCGACTCGAGTTCCTCAAACATGATTTGCACACTAACACGCACATACTCAATTAACTCGGCCAACGCAAAATCTGCTTCGTCCTCATCATCGAACTCGTCCGCACTTATGTCGGCTCGACTAATTTCTGACAAATCGTTCACTATTTCCCCCAACTGTACGGCACCAGGATCGCCCTCCTTCTCATCATCCAGCGAAAACCCTGCCAAACCGAGCCCAAAAAGGAATCCTTGACACCAAAGAGCTAGCGCGCCAACTCTATCTTCTAGAGAGGCGTCGTCTTCGGGGAGCAGAGGACAAAAATCAAGTCCAGACCCCATTAAACTTCGCCACGAGTGGAGCTCCAACTCTCGGAGTTGATTGCGGGCAATATCCAGAGCGTCTTCTACCGGATTGCCGGCACCGAGGCACTCCTCTACCCAAGTCGGAACTACTGAGGGGCCCCCCGCGCACAGTAACCCACACATACCGCCATGCAGTTCGGAAACCGCGATAGATACCTGCGCTCGAGTCATAGCAGAATGTAGGACAGCATATTCGGCGAATCTCTCGGTCAACGTAGCCTCTCCGCAAAAAATGGTGCTCAATGCTACCACTGTAAAGAGTTTTATTGACCCCTGGAGGTCCCCGGTTTTATAGTGACCATATGAGCACTGAGGACACAAACAAACGCTTCGATCTAGAGCTGCAACGACTAGAGAAACGCTTGGACGAGCTAGTGGTTGTCTGTAATAAACTGCAAGAAGAAAACCACTCGTTGAAACAACGGCAAGACACCCTTATTGAAGAACGGGCTACACTTCTACAAAAAAACGAGCAAGTACGTGCCCGCGTTGAAGCTATGATTAATCGACTCAAGGCAATGGAGCAAACACAGTGAATGATATGTTCGCCCACGTTACCATCCGAATACTTGAAAAGGAGTATCAGGTTGCTTGTCCCGCCGGTGAAAAAACAGATCTACTAGCGTCAGCGGATTTATTAAATAAAAAGATGCGCGAAATTAGAGACAGTGGGAAGGTGGTCGGACTAGATCGTGTTGCTGTTATGGCAGCGTTGAATATGGCCAATGAGCTTCTCAGGAGAACTGGAGATGATCAAGCGCTGAAAGATATCGTTGGTCTCAGAGTCAAAGCCATGAGCGAGAGACTGGATTCTGCGCTGGGCCCGACCCGGCAATCGAGCTTTTAGTTTTCGGCGCTCCCTGCAGTGTGCGATTCAGATTGGATAGTCTTTCGACCCTAAATTCTGACCTTGGGGTTATGTTCTGTCGGTGGCGTTGTGCAAATCCGGTAATGCCGGGAAGCCTTCAACTACCACGGCTTACCCCACCTTTTGCTCTGGTTCGAGAGCAACCATCTGCGACGGCACTAACGGGGAGCGCCACCTCCGCCTCGGTAACTTGGAAGTTGGATTGATATCTCCTTTATCTGACAAATATCTTTCTCCTAGCAACCGCCATCTCACGCTGCGAAAGAGCATCTGCAAACGGCGTAAGGCCTTACCCGAGCAAGCACGGCGAGTTGCGGAACGGGATACAGCAAGAAATTTGTTAAAACTCGGCGCAGTTCTACATGCTCAGCGCATAGCAGTTTATCTTTCGGTGGACGGGGAACTAGATTTGGAAATAGCAATAATAGATTCGAGGGTGCGGCAAGCATCAATCTATGCTCCCGTTCTAAAAAGCAATACCCTACGCTTTGCACCGCTTCGAGACGACACGAATCTACGTGATAATTCCCTTGGCATTCCTGAACCGATAACTAATGCCTACATTGCTCCGCGCCACCTTGATGTCGTACTCACGCCGCTCGTCGCCTTCGATAGTAACGGGACAAGGGTCGGGATGGGAGGAGGATATTATGATCGCTGCTTCAGCTTTCTAGCATCCCGCTCGAGCTGGCTCAAACCGAAATTGATTGGAATTGGTTATGAGTTCCAACGTACACGCAATCTTGAACGTCAATCATGGGACATCCCTCTTTGGGCTGCCGTGACAGACCGTAGCATCTATCGTTTTTGATGGCGGAGGATACAAAAATGAATTATTGGTTGATGAAATCCGAACCCAATGACTTCAGCATTGATGACCTACGAATAGCGCCAGGGCGAGAAACGTACTGGGATGGTGTACGCAATTACCAGGCACGAAACTTCATGCGAGACCAAATGAAGCAGGGGGATCTCGTTTTTTTCTATCACTCAAACTGCGCGGAACCGGGCATCACAGGAATCGCTAAGGTAAGTCGCGAAGCCTATCCGGACCACACGGCCTTCGACCCTAAGGACAAACACTATGACCCGAAAAGTGACCCGGATAATCCTCGCTGGTGTATGGTGAATATCAGCTATCAGCGCAAGTTAAACTGCATGATCCCCTTGAGTAAACTTCGCGAATATAGCGATAGGCAACTCAAAAACCTTACTTTATTGCGACGCGGTAATCGCTTATCGATTACACCGGTTGATGCTAAGGAATGGTTTTTTATTTTGAGTTTAGAGTAACTCGACTACCTGAATACCATACTTCCAACTACCTATAATCAAAATTTTGAACTGTTGTTTACACTTTCATGTTTTAACATCGTTCTTGAAATATGCAAAAACCCATAGCCTGCTGGAAATTTTGATCCTTTTATATATACTCCGACCCGGTTAACCCGACCGGAGACTGCCCATGGCTAAGAAACCTGCTTCGAAGAAGCGAAAGAAGGCACCAGCGAAGCGCAAAACCGCGCGACGCAAAGTGTCGAAAAAGCGCGCCACTAAGAAGAAGGCGACGCGTAAGAAGGCTAAGAAGAAAGCCACTCGTAAGAAAGCCAAGCGCAAAACTAAGAAAAAAGCCACTCGTAAGAAAGCCAAGAAAAAGGCTAAGCGTAAAGCTAAGAAAAAAGCTACTCGCAAGACGGCCAAGAAGAAGGCTAAGCGTAAAGCTAAGAAAAAAGCTACTCGCAAGAAAGCCAAGAAAAAGGCTAAGCGTAAAGCTAAGAAAAAAGCTACTCGCAAGAAAGCCAAGAAAAAGGCTAAGCGTAAAGCTAAGAAAAAAGCTACTCGCAAGAAGGCCAAGCGAAAGGCTAAGAAGAAAGCTACTCGCAAGAAGGCCAAGCGAAAGGCTAAGAAGAAAGCTACTCGCAAGAAGGCCAAGCGAAAGGCTAAGAAGAAAGCTACTC
>Ga0315338_1002886_pt1 | contig 15980 bp, 15 predicted proteins | sample ASW8metaG_FD_204518 | JGI IMG/M metagenome (GOLD analysis project Ga0315338, IMG submission 204518) | Ammonia-oxidizing marine archaeal communities from Monterey Bay, California, United States - ASW #8 | ecosystem: Environmental > Aquatic > Marine > Coastal | place: USA: California | collected... | reverse complement strand
CCGTTCGCGCAACTCTATAGGATGTGGTTTGCCCATAAGTGACCCCCTATATTTGGTTCCAAACACAGGGAATCACAGATCAGAGGGTATGGGAATCCCGAATCTGAATAAAACCGACACGCTCTAGCCGACGAAGCGTGCATCGCGCCACGCGATCGCCGCCTTGACGCCTTGCTCCTTGCGGATGCGGCCGAACTCCCGTTTCTCCCAGGACGGCGTCGCGTTGATCTCGACATCGATATCCAGGCCGGTGAGCAGCGCCTGGCGCAGCCCCATGACCTCATAGCTGCGGTTGATCGCTTGCTTGGTGAGTTGCACCGACACCGACGATGATTGCACCATCTTGCGCGCGATGCTTTTCGCTCGGGTCAGTGCGTCTTCGGCCGGCACGACGCGATTGACGATACCCATGCGCAACGCGTCCTCGGCGCTCACCCGGTCGTCACCGGTGAGCAACAGCTCCTTCGCCTGTTTGGGGCCGGTGATCCAGGGTAGCAGCATGGCAACGATGCCGGTCCCGAAGCGCACCTCCGGCTCGCCGAAAAAGGTGCCCTCGGCGGCCACCGTGATGTCGCAGGCAAGCGCCAGCTCGAACGCGCCGGCCAGACAGTAGCCGTGCGCGACGGCGATGGTCGGTTTCGGACAGTCCCAGAATTTGATAATGAAATCGAACTGCAGCGCCATCTGCGCGCGCACTTTGTCGATGCTGTCGAGATTGCGTTCCGACGACGCCTTCAGGTCGAACCCGGCGGAAAAGGCGCGGCCGGCACCATGTACAATAACGGCCTTAACGTTTTCGTCGGCGGCGAAGGCATTCATCGCGGCCAGGCACTCATGCATCATCTCATTGTTAAATGAGTTCAATGATTTAGGCCGATTGAAGGTCAGCGTTCCGACGCCGTCCTCGACCGTGGTGATGATGAATTCGTATGCCATCTAACTTTCTCCGATGCCAAAATTTTGCGCCAATAACTCGTAGCTCCGCTTGCGCGCGTCAAGCCCATGCGTCCAGGTCAGCACGGCGATTTCTTCCACGCCGAGCTGTTCGGCCAGATTGCGAAGCTGCCCGCCGACCATGTCCGGCGCCCCGACGAAGGCGTCCGCGCGCAACTGTTCGAGCCGCGCCTGTTCGGCCGGCGTATAGGCCTGGCCCACCGCCATCTCAGGCGACTCGATCGGCTGCAGCTGGCCGCGGTCGCGCATTAGGCGCGAGCGCGCGCGCGGCATGTACTGGAAATAAGCCTCTTCCTCGGTGTCCGCCACGAGGGCCCAGACGCAGATCGCCGCCTGCGGCTCCGGATGCCGCTCGCTCGGCTGGTATTGCTGGCGGTACAAATCGAGTGCTTGGGCGCAGCCCTGCCCCTGGGTGATGAAATGCGCGAAGCAGTACGGGATGCCAAAATGCGCGGCCACCTGCGCACCGTAATCCGAGGTCCCCAGCATCCACATCTCCGGCGCCGTCTCGCCCATCGGAAAGGCGCGGATCGTGCGGAACGGATGCTCCACCGGCAGCGACCCGCCCGAGACCCAGGCCATCAGATCGCGCACTTGTGCCGGAAACTGCTCGGCTGCCTGCGCCGCATTGGGGTTGAGCGCGTAGGCGGTGCGCCCGTCCGAACCCGGCGCGCGCCCGAGCCCCAGATCGATGCGGCCGGGCGCGATCGCGTCGAGCACGCGGAACTGCTCCGCCACCTTGAGCGCCGAATAATGCGGCAGCATCACCCCGGCGCTGCCGATGCGGATGCGCGTGGTCGTCGCCGCGATCGCCGACATCACGATCTCCGGCGCGCTGCCGGCGATGGTGTCGTGATTGTGGTGCTCTGCGACCCAGAACCGGTTGTAACCCAGCCCCTCGACATAGCGCGCCAGTTCAATCGTCTCGCGGATCGACTCGGCCTGCGGCCGCCCGGCGATGGCGACGGACTGGTCCAGGACGCCGAGGCGGGAGACGGTCATGAGGATGAGACGTCGACGCGGCGGTACGCACATGTGCAGAAGGAATCGCGATTGCCCCCCTCACCCGGCCCCTCTCCCTCAAGGAGAGGGTGTTCGGATCGCGCAATTGTCCCCTCGCCCGCAAAGTGGGAGAGGGAGGGGCCCGCCGCGCAGCGGTGGGAGGGTGAGGGTCCCGCTACCACTCCCTAAATCACCTTCTCGTCCGCCAGCGCCGCGACCTCGTCCGCGCCGAGCCCCAGCCAGTCGCCCAGCACCGCGGCATTGTCGTCGCCCGCCTCGTGGAAGAACTCCAACGTTTCAGGCGGAAATTCCGACAGGCGGATGGGCGAGCTCGGCAGGACCACGTCGCCGATATAGGGGTGGCTCATGCGGTGCAGCATGCCGCGTTCGTGCATATGCACGTCGTTCATCACCTCGCCCACATCGCGGACGGGGGCGACCGGAATACGGTTGTCGCGGATCGCGCGGTAGGCCTCGTCCTTGCCGTGCCGGGCGGTCCACTCGCCGATCATCGCATTGATTTCCGCCTCGTGCCCGTGCCGCAGCGGGCCGCTGGCGTATTCCGGATCGTCCTTCAGTTCGGGGTGGCCGATCAGGTCCGCGAGCCGCTGCCACTGCGCCTCACTGACGCAGATCAGCGCGATCCAGCCGTCCCGGCATTCGTAGCGGCCATAGGGCGAATTGGCCGCCGCCGTCTTGTCGCCGCGCCGCTCCGGCAGCTCGCCGGTGCGGTGGTAGGAGGCGTATTCGCTCGACATCACGAAATACATCGCCTCCTGCATCGCCACCTCGACCCGGGTGCCGAGGCCGGTCGCGTTGCGCGCCAGCAGCGCGCTCAGGATGCCGGCGTAGAAATGGATGCCGCCCATGATGTCGCACGGCGTGCCGCCCGCCCGCGCCGGCGGACCGCCGGTTTCGCCGGTGACGCTCATCACGCCGGCGGCCGCCTGGACCGTGTGGTCCATCGCCAGCTGGTCCATGTCCGGTCCGGTCACGCCGTAGCCGGTGGCGGTGCCGTAGATCAGCCGCGGGTTCAATTCGTGCATGATCTCCCAGCCCAGGCCCAGCCGGTCCATCGTGCCGGCGGCGAAATTCTCCAGCATCACATCGGCCTTGGCCGCCATCTCCTTCAGCAGCGCCTTGCCCTTGGGATGCTTCAGATCCAGGGTCACGCATTTCTTGTTCGAATTCAGCATGGCGAAGGCAAGCGGCGTGTCCTTGCCCCCGCCGCGCCGGATGCGGTCGCCGGCATGGCTCTCGACCTTCACGATTTCGGCCCCCGCCATCGCCATCAGGAACGAGGCGTAGGGGCCCTGGTAGATCTGCGTGAGGTCGAGCACCTTGATGCCCTGAAGGGGGGTGGGTTGCATGGCGCGTCCTTGTTGGTGTGCGTGGCGGCGGTATTAAAGACGCTGGGGGACGATCAAGGAAGGGGTGGCCATTCGATACGCGGGTAACGATGTGACGCCCTCAAATTACAATTACGCGCCAAGCTCGTTATGACATGACGCAACCTTCGACGGTTTCCTTGAAACGGCCCGCACCGCTCACGGTCGTATCCCCTTACTGCCGTCCACGTCGACGCCGTAATCCTTCAGCGCGCCGGCGCGGGACACAAATCCGTTGCGGACATCCTGCACCACCTTTTCGACCGCCCGTTCCCCGGGGTCGCCGAAGCCGGCGCCGCCCGCTTCCAGGATGCGCACGATACTGCCCGGCGGTATCGCGACACGCTTCTTGGGGTGGACGAGGCGTCCGTCCACCTCGACCGTGCGCAACGAGCCGTCGGGTGCCGAATCGTAACCGCGGGCCGGAAAGTCGGTGCGCGACGCGAATGCCGCCATGTTCAGGGGCGAGCCGGTATCGTTGCGCAGCACCACCTCCTGGCCAAGGCCGCCGCGGCTGCGTCCGGGTCCGCCGGAATCGACCAGCAACGCTTTTTTCAAGACGGAGATGGCGTTCTCCGCCTCCCAAATCTCGGCCGGGGCCAGGATCATGTTAGACGGTCCGGGCAGGGCCGACCGGCCGTCCCGGTCCTTGAAGGCGCCGTAGCCGCCCGACGAGAAATAGACGCTGGAGATGAACCGGCCATCGGCCAAACGCCCGTGGAAATTTAGTTGGCTCAGCATGCCGGAATCCGCCTGCACCTCGTCCGGGAAGGCCTCCGCGAGCGCCCCGAAGATGAGCGGCGCGACGAAATGCCCGAGGATGTGCCGTCCCCCCGTCGGCGAAGGCTTGACGGCATTCAGCACGCATCCCTCCGGCGCGCTGATGGCGATGGCGTCCAGCGCGCCGCTGTTGTTCGGGATCTCCGGCACCGTCAGGCACTTCACGGCGTAATAGGTGAACGCGCTGGTGTAACAAAGCGGCACGTTGATGCCGCGCCCCACGGCCGGATCGGTCCCGCTGAAATCGAAGGCGATTCCGTCCGCCGAAATGACGGCGGAGACCGCGAAATGCAGCGGCTCGTCATAGCCTTCCACCTCGATCGCATTGGAATAGGTCCCGGCCGGCACCCGGGCCAGCCTCTCGAGCATGGCATGGCGGGTCTGGGCGTGGATCGCCGCGGCCAGCGGGTCGATGGAATCGAGGCGGTAATCCTCCATCAGTTCGAGCAGCAACCGTCCCCCCACCTCGGTACAGGTGACGTTGGAGAAGATGTCGCCAAGGACGACGGATTCCGAGCGCACGTTCTGGCGGATGATCTCGATGATCAGGGCGTTCGGTTCGCCCTCTTCGATGAGCTTGCAGACGGGAATGGTAAACCCTTCCTCGAAGACGTCGCGTGCATCGGCGCTGTAGCCGATGCCGCCGATATCGGCGAGATGAGTGACGCTGAGGGTGTAGCCAACGATGGTGCTGTCGCGGAACACTGGCCGCACCACGTTGATGTCGAAGACGTGGCCGGTGCCGATCCAGGCGTCGTTGGTGGCGATGACGTCGCCGGGCCGCAGGCTGTCGGGCGGTATGATCTCCAGCATGCGGCGCAAGGTCGCCGGGCCGGTGCCGGTGAAAGATGGTACCGATGTGCGGCCCTGGGAGACCAGGCGGGCGCGGCTGTCGAACAGCATGCAGGACAGATCGGCGCTGACCCGCACCATGGTGCTGAACGAGGTCCGCGTCAGGCTGCTGACCATTTCGTCGGCGATGGAGACGAACCTGTCCCAGATAATGCCAAGCTCGACGGGATCGATGGTGGACATTTCCGGCCTCCCCTATTCGAAGCGGATGTCGACGACGAGGTTGCCAAAGGCGTCGACGATGGCGCGGTCGCCGGGCCCCAGCAGGACCGTGGATTCATGCTCCTCGATGAAGGCCGGCCCTTCGATCTCCATATCCGGCACAAGACGATAGCGGTCGTAGACGGGGCATTGCGGGTGCCACTGGCCGGGCGGAAAACAAGCCGCCCGCCGGCCTTTGAGGGCGTCGCCGCCGGGTTCACCGGACGTGGCGAAGCGAACCCGCGCCGCCCCGTGTACCGCGGCCGACAGCTCGACCTTCCAGTCGACGCACTCGATGGGCTGGTCGACGAAGGAAATGCCGTGGACCTCGCGGTAACGGGCGTCGAAGGCGGCCTCGATGGCGGGCATGATTTTTGTCCCGGCAAAGGGATCGGGAATCTCCGCGGTGACCTCGTGCCCCTGTCCGAAATAGCGCATGTCGAGGAAGTAGTGGGCGCGAATGCTGTCGGCCGTGGCGCCGGCATCGGAGAGGAAAGCGCGCGCCTCCTCTACGAGGGGCTGGAAGATGGCGCGGACGGCGGCGGTGTCGAGACCGGCGAGGCGGCCCAGGTGGGAGCGCAGAATTTCGTGCCCGAGCGGGCTGACCAGCAACCCGAAAGCCGACATGATGCCGGCGCCCAGGGGAAACACCACCTTGGGCGCCCGCATCTTGCGCGCGATGTTGACGGCGTGGATAGGCGCCGAGCCACCGGTGGCGACGATGGGGAAGCGCCGGTAATCGATGCCAACCTCAGCGGCGTGTACGCGCAGCGCGCGCGCCACATCCTCGTTGACCGTGTCGTGGACGCCGAGCGCCGCCCTGTCCAGCGCGATTGCCAGGGGCACCGCGATGTGCTCGTCGAGCGCCTTTTCCGCCGCCGCGGTATCCAGCGCCATGGTGCCGCCAAGGAAGGAATCCGTGCCCAGATATCCCAGGATCAGGTTGGCGTCGGTGAGAGTCGGCTTGTCGCCGCCCAGGCCGTAGCAGGCGGGGCCCGGATCGGCGCCGGCGCTGGCCGGGCCGACGCGGATCAGCCGGCGTTGGTCGAGTTCGGCGATGGCGCCGCCGCCGGCGCCAATCTCGATCAGGTCCAGCGCCGGCACCCGGGCGATGAGCCCGCTGCCTTTCTGGTGCGCATGGCAGCGCGCTACTTCAATCTGAGAGTTCTTGAGCGGCCGGCCGCCGGCGACGAAGGCGCCCTTGGCGGTGGTGCCCCCCATATCGAAGGCCAGCACATTGCCGTTGCCACCGAGGTCGCGGCTGAGGTAGGCCGCCGCCAGCACACCCGCGGCCGGCCCGGATTCGATGAGGCGCACGGGGAAGCGGCGCGCCACGTTCACCGTGGCGATGCCGCCCGCCGACGTCATGATGGAGAAGCTGCCGGTGAAACCGAGGTCGTGGAAGGCGCCCTCCAGACGGTCCAGATAGACGTCGACCAGGGGCTGCGTGTAGGCGTTGATGGTGGCCGTGGTCCAACGCTCGAACTCGCTCGAGAAGGGTGCCACCTGATGCGACAGGGTCACGAACAGGTTGGGGAAGGCGGCGGCGATCCTTTCGCCGGCCCGAAATTCATGGGCGGGGTGCAGATAGGAATTGAGGAAACAAATGGCGAGGGCCTCGATTCCCTGACTTTCGACGAGGTCGGTAACCGTGTCGAGAACCGCGTCCTCATCGAGCGGCGTCTCGACGCGGCCGTCGGCCATCGTTCGTTCGTCCACCTCGCGGCGCAGGGCGCGCGGCACCATCGGCGCCGGAAAATCGATTTTGAGATTGGTCAGATCGTAGCGGTGCTCGCGGCCGATATCGAGCGTGTCCTTGAAGCCGGCGCTCACCAGCATGCCGGTGGCGGTGCCGCGGCGCTCAATGACGGCATTGGTGATCAGTGTCGTGGCGTGGACGACGCGCGCCAGTTCGCCGGGTGCGACACCTGCGCTGGACAGCACTTCGCGGCTGCCGGCAAGAACGGCGCGGGCCGGATCGTCCGGGGTCGTCAGTATCTTATGGGTGGCGACGACGCCGATTCCGCCATCGACCAGAACCAGATCGGTGAAGGTGCCGCCAATATCGACGCCAAGTTCCACTCCGGCCAATCCCCTCTCCTTTTCAGCCGCTCTCACGCGTCAGGCAAACCTGTCGCGGCGCGGGCACCTTCAACTCACCGGCGCGCGGCAGCGGTGCCAGATTTCGCCCAGGTCGGGCAAGGCGCGCAACGTACCCGCGGTCATCTGCAGCGTGTCGTCGTCGACCAGGGCCATGTCCACCCGCTTGCCCGCGCCGGACGCGCCCGGCGGAACGATATAGGCAAACGCGTGCCGGTCGTAATCGCCGGTCATGGCGGTGCCGTTCGGCGTGACGATGCGCGAGCCTTCGATGCTCAGCCGCTTGCCGTTCTTATGGCACCAGTAACCATCGATTGCGTCCGCCTGCACCGCGGTCGGCGCCAGCAACAGGATAACCGCACAGACCGCGCCGGAAAGTTTCATCGCTGTTGCATGCATCGTCAAACCTCCCGGCTAGTTTTCAGGGTCCATCATAACCCCGGTCCGGCAGACGCGACATAATTCGAAATCTCACACGAGAAGACACCCCGTGCCTGCAACAGCCCCATGCTCTACCTTTGCCTCTCTCACGCCAATACCAACGGATCGACCGCCATGGACAAACTCACCGTATTCACCGCCAGGCGCATCCGCACGATGGATGTCGGCCGGCCCGTCGCAGAGGCCGTCGCCATCGCGGACGGGCGGATCGTATCGGTCGGCACACTGGAGACGATGAAGCCCTGGCTCGACCGCTGCGACTACGAGATCGACGAGACCTTCAAGGACAAGGTGATCTTTCCGGGCTTCATCGATCCGCACACCCACTTCCGGATGTCCGGCGTCTTCATGGGGCTGACCTATATCGGGCCGATCGACCAGCAGGGACCGCGCGGCTTTAACCAGGGGATCGCCACGCGCGAGGGCGTCATCGCCAAGCTGAAGGAAGCGGATACGGCGCTGGCGGACGATCCGGCGCGGCCAATCCTGGCCTGGGGCCTCGACCCCGCCGTACAGGGCGGCCAACTGCACAGGGACGAATTGGACGGCGTTTCCGCGACCCGACCGATTTGGACCGTCACCTACGCTCCGCATGTCGTGGTCTGCAACTCGCCGATGCTGGAAGTGGCCGGCGTGGACGAGTCGACCAATGTTTATGGCGTCGAGCGCTATGGCGGCGGACGGCTGAACGGCCAGTTCATCGAACGGGCGGCGACCCGCATCGCCACCCGGCCGGTGGCAAAATATTTCAACGAACCGGGCATGGGCGTCGAGGCGATCCGGGCGCTGGCGAAGACCGCGCAACAGGCCGGTATCACGACGACGGCGGAGATGATCTTCGGTTATCTCGATTTCGAGGCGGAATTAGCCGAGCACCGAGAGGCCGTTCTCGACCCGGATTTTCCGCTGCGCATGTTCCTGGTGCCGATTGAGGGGCGCATCCGCGGCGCGCATGGCGACCGCTGCGCGGAATTCCTGCTCGAAATGCAGCAGCAAAACACCGACAAATTGGCGTTCCACGGCGTCAAGTTCGTCAATGACGGCTCCTATCCCGCGATGACATTGCGCCTCCGTCCGCCGGGTTATCTCGATGGGCATGAAGGCCACCGGGGCGAGAACCCTTGGGAGGAGCTGGTCGAGGCCATGCTGCCCTACTGGAAAGCGGGCATTCAGATCCATAGCCATGCCAATGGCGACGAAACGGTCGAGATGACCCTGGATTTGCTGGAGCAACTGCAGCGCATTCATCCGCGCTTCGATCACCGCTTCACGATCGAGCATTACTGCATCTCGACCCCGGACCAGGCGCGTCGGCTGAAGGCGCTAGGCGGGCTGGCCAGCGTCAACAACTACTTCGTCCATTACCGCAGCCTGATCCACGCCGAACAGGGCTTTGGGCCGGACCGGGCGGAAGCGACCGCCAGGCTGGGTAGCCTGGAACGCGAGGGGGTGGTGTTCGCGTTGCATTCGGACTTCAGCCTGGTGCTGACGCCGATCCATCCGCTGACCGCCGTCTGGATTGCGGTTAACCGCGTGGCCCTGGATGGCAGCGTGCAGGCGCCGGGCGAGCGCATCGGCGTCGACCGCGCGATGCGGGCGATCACTATCGACGCCGCGCATATCCTGTCGCGCGACCGCAAGTTGGGCTCGATCGAGGCCGGCAAACATGCCGATTTCACCATCCTGGACGACGATCCCTACGACGCCGATGCGATGGCGATCAAGGATATCGGCGTGTGGGGCACGGTGCTCGGCGGCCGTATCTTCCCGGCCGATGGCTGAGACCCCGTCGCAAGCAGACTACGCCCGCGCCTACGACACGCTGGACTTCCTGCGCGGCGCGGTCGAGGCGGCGGCGTTTCAGCGCGCGCGAAAAGGTCAGGCGGAACTGTCGGTGGTGCTGGTCACCGGGTTCCTCGGCGCCGGCAAGACCAGCCTGATGCGCCGCCTCGTCTCGCAGGACCACGGCCTGCGCCTCGCCGCCATCGTCAACGATCTCGCCAATTTGAACATGGACGCCGCCCTGGTGGCGGAGGCCGGGGCCGACAGCGGATTGGAGACGTTGGCGCTGGCAAACGGCTGCGTCTGCTGCAGCCAGTCAGGCGGCGTCGCCCGGACCCTGGCGGAGATCCAAGGCTGGGCGGAACCGCCCGACTGCGTGCTGCTGGAAGCGAGCGGCGTCGCCGACCCGTCCGCCCTCGCCATTGTGGTCGGCGGCATGGACGGCGTGCGGCTGGACGCGGTTGTCGCCGTGGTCGACGCGGCGGCACAGGACGAGACCGAAGAACTAATCGCGCGCGGCGTCCGCGCCGCCGACATGGTGCTGATCAACAAGACGGATCTGGTCGCGCCCGCGGCCGCGGCGGATTTGGAGCGCGAATTGGCGGCGCTGGCGCCCAAGGCGGCGATCCTGCGCACGGTCGATTGCGCCGTACCGCCCGGCCTGATCCTCGACCCGCCGCCCCGCAATGAAGACGCGCCGGACGCGCCACCAGCGCTGGAAGACGACCGCTTCGCTACATTCGAGCTTGTCCAGACGGCGGCGGTTTCGCGGCGCGAGATCGAAGCATTGATCGCTACAGCGCCAGCCGGCCTGTATCGCGCGAAAGGTGTACTGCGGCTACGAGATGCAAAGGCGCCCGAGCTGCTGCAGGCCGTCGGCCGACGCTGGCGCTGGTCCCCGGCCGGCCCCGAAGCTTCGCGCCTCGCCGGCCATCTGGTAGTGATCATGGCGTCGGATGCTAGCGATACTGCGGCGCATTTCAGCCCAATCTTCGCCGAAACGCCCTAAATCGCGTAGAAATTTACCCCGACGATGATCCGATCGGTTTCTCCGCTGTAGGTCGTCGAATGGTCGGAGGCACTGGGGAAGAGGAGTATGTCGCCATCTACCGGGTTAACGGCGAAATCCGGGTCGTGTAAGGTCAGAATGCCGGGTTCGGCGGCCGTCTTGTCGCCCGCGTCGACATAATAAACCATGCTGTATTTCTGCGCTGCGAAGCCCAGCACCTTGTCGATATCCTGGACATGGTTGTGCCGGTTTACCCGCGATCCTGCGTGGTAGATGTTGAAGAAGGAGTCGACGATAAAAACATCGGCGTCCAGCAGCGCAGTTACGGACGCCACAATACCGTCGCAGAGCGTCCGGATGACGGGATCGTCCACATCGAATAGTCTGAAATTCTCGCTGAACCTGACATTGCCCTCACGGATACCAGCGCTGTATTTATCCTTCTCGAGGCCGGAATTCGTCTCGGCCTCCGGGTCGATCACGGCGAGCCCGTACAGCGTTTCAAGCAAGCCCGTTTCCACCGGCCGGTTCCAGACGCGCAATCCCGGATGTGCGACCTCGTAATCACGCTGATCGTCGGGTAGAGCGCATGTCGGGAGCGGCTTTTCTTCCAGATCGGCAAGGACCCGGCGCAGACCGACATCCGCCATTCCGGGAACCGGATCGATCGCGATACCCGCCTGGTATGCCTCCTTCGCTTCGGCCAGCCGGCCCTGATAATGGTGCGTCATGCCGATGCCCTTATGCGCCCTGGCATATTGCGGCGCCGTGGCCAGAGACTCCTGGAAATGGGCGAGCGCCGCGTCCAGTTTCCCCTGTTTGCGCAACGCGCTGCCGAGGTTGCAGTGCGCCACGGCGAAGTCCGGCTTGATCGCCAAGGCTTCGCGAAAGCGGGCAATCGCCGCGTCCAGCTTCCCCTGTTCGCTGAGGACATAGCCAAGATTGCTGAGCGCCGCGACGAAACCGGGGTCGATGGACAGCGCGTTGCGGTAGGCCGCAGTGGCTTCGTCCAGATTCCCCTGATCCTTCAACGCGATTCCAAGCCTGTTGTGCGCCAAGGCGTAATCCGGGTTAGCCTCCAGTGCCCGGCGATACGCGGCAACGGCCTCGTCCAACTTCCCCTGCTTCCGGAGCGCAAAGCCGAGATTGCACTGCGCGGCGGCGTGATTCGGGTCGTGGACGAGTACCTTGCGATAGGCTGCAATAGCTTGGTCCAGCGCGCCCTGCGCCTGCAGCGCCTGGCCAAGATTGTAATGCGCCTCGACATAGTCCGGATCGATGGCCAGCGCCCGGCGATAGGACGCGACGGCCTCCGCCAGCCGCCCTTGCGCCTGCAGCGCGTTACCGAGATTACCGTGTGCTTCGGCGTAATCCGGCGCGACGGAGAGCGCTTTCTTCATCAGTTCGACCGCAGCGTCGCGTTTTCCTGTCTGGTGGGAGATCACGCCGAGCAGATGCAGCGCCATGGGCTGATTGGGCACGGCCTGCAATATGCGTTGATAAATCTTCTCGGCTTCGGACAAGCGGCCCGCGCCGTGGTGCTGTACGCCGAGTTCAAGGGCCTGCTCAATGCTGCCCTTCTGCCGCCCGGCGCCGGTTTGCGGTTCTTCCGCTCTGCCCATCTTCCCGCTCATTCCTGGACGAACTGCGATCCGGCAAGACAGTAGAGCAATGGCCGCGCGATTAGAATTGGCAATCCGCCGTCCTCGGTCCGCTCCCCTGGTTCGGCCGACCCGCAGCCTCTATTCTCGGTTACCTGGCCCGATGCCCACCGCAGAAAGGGACGCCCCATGGCGCCACACCTCGAACATGTCACGGGCACCGTTACGCCCGCCGACCTATGCGCGTTGCTGGAACACGATGGCGCGGCCGTGGTGGAAGGGGCGCTCGCGCCGGCCGTGCTGGAGGGGCTGAACTGCGACTTCGACCGGATCGTCGCGGCGACACCGCCCGGCGTGCGCCATCCGACCGAGGACGACATGGTCGATTTCTACGGCGAGGCGACCATCCGCGCCGATGGGCTGCCGGGGAAGTCCACCGCCTTCATCGAAGCGATGCTGTCGCCGTTGCTGTGCGGCGTGGCGGACCGTTTCCTGCTGCCGAATTGCGACGACTATCTGCTCAACACCGGCCAATTGATCGAGATCGGTCCGGGCGAGAGCGACCAGCGGCTGCACCGGGACGAAGGTGTCTGGCGGCACATGCCGCCCCCGAAACCGGAGCTGGAAATCGAAGCGCTGTTCGCGCTCAGCGACTTTACCGCCGCCAACGGTGCGACCCGGGTTGCGCCCGGCAGTCACAGCTGGCCCGCCGGCCGCGAGGCCGAGGCAAACGACATCGTCCAGGCGGAGATGACGGCCGGCTCGGCGCTATTCTATCTCGGCTCGACCCTGCATGGCGGCGGCGCCAACCGGACGACGGAGGAGGCCCGGCGCGGCCTGTTCATCGGCTACGCCCTCGGCTGGCTGCGCACAGAAGAAAACATGTTCCTCAGCGTCCCGCTCGACAAGGTCCGCGCGATGCCGCGGCGCGTCCAGGAACTGCTCGGCTACAAGGCCGTACGGGCGTTGGGCGTGGTCGATGTCGGCAGCCCGATGGCGCTGCTCGACTAAGGCACATTGCCCGGTAAAATACCGCAGTGCAATTTCGGAGGCTATTGCCATGTCAACGAGGATCACCGTTCCCAAGGAAGACAGCCTGAGCGGCCAAGTCGCCCAGCTGGCCGCGGACTGGAAGGAAGTCGGCAGCGACTCGTCGTTCCTGCGCATGTTGAGCTACCGGTCCGATCTCGTACCGCCCTTCTTCGAGTTCTATCAGACCATGCGCGGCGACGGCCTGGTCAGCGCAAAGATCAAGGAGCTAGCGCGCTTGCGCATCGCCCGGCTGAACAGCTGCGCATATTGAGTGGGGTCATTGTCCGTTCTGGCAGAACGGCAAGGACTGACAGACGAACATATCGCGGGCTTGATCGACAGGCCGGACGGCCTCTTCACGGACCAGGAGCTGGCCGCGCTGGATTTGGCGGAAGCGCTGTTTCGCGAAAACGCCGGCACGGCGGGCGCCAGCGCGGACCTGATGAACTATCTCCAAACCCAATTCTCCGACGGCGCACTGGTCGAGCTGACCTGGGCGATCGGACAGTTCATCGGGCTGGGAAAGATGATCGCGTTTCTCGGCCTCGAACGGGACGGCGGGACGTGACGGTCCGATCAACCGGTAAGCATCGTTTTCTCTGACTTTTATCGTATACTCGAGCGGGACGAGGGAGACATAAACTGAATATCGCGGGTCAACCCACGGAAATGCTCATCGATGAATGGGGCGACGAATGGCAAACGCGCGCCAAATATTCATCTGAAGGATTCTTTGAAATCGAGCATGGCACCGAACTAGTGGATGCGTTCAACAATTGGCCATCCAACGATTCCAAGAATTCGAACCTAACCGCATTATTAAATACCCGGCCCAGCATTCGCCGGTGTATTTCAGCCGTAATCGAGACTGGCCACACCGAAGACCCGACTTGCTATATCGTCAAGGAGCATCGGAACGAGAACGCGGAGTCCAAGAATTTCGACGTACGCGGCGTAGCGATTTGCGACCTTCCAATGAACCAGCGCCACGCGATGCTATGTGCGATCGAATACAATGAATGTCGAAATAGCGGCCAGCCAAGTTTCTATCACATCGATCAGCGCGTCGATGAATTGGACCGCGCCTACAGGCGAATAATCATCCCTTCAAAGAGGGAGAACGGCAGAACGACCGAGCTGTGCGTGATGTCTCGAAAGATTATGCGGCCCTCCTTAGTTTAGGAATTCGATAATGAGAATTCTGGAGCGCCGTGAAATTACCAGTGGGAAAGAGCGTCAAGTACGCTTCGGCTTGCATCTCGAAGATGCACTTAGGGCTGAGGCGTCGAGCGACCTTGGCCGACTGTATCGATTTTGGGAGCGCGCACCGACCGCGACCGACGGTGTGCGGTACGCGGAGATCATCGAGCTGTTGGATCTTGTGCCCGTGGCAACACCTGATTTCGTAACGATACTCGGTACCGATGTCGGAAGCGCTTACGAGTTTTACGTGATCGAGTCGGCACGAAAAACCGGGTTCGACTACGAAAAATCCATGCGTCTTGGCGAAATCGTCTCGCCGTTGGACCGCAAATTTCAAATTGTCGACTACGCCTTCGCGAAAAAAGACCGATGCGTCAAAGTCGACGAAATTCATCAGTGGCTCGAAGTGCCGGCAGGCGACCGAATTCAAACACGGAACTATCTCCGGTTCCTATATCCGCTGTGCGACGCAAACGGTGGAATTGTCAGATTTATGGTTGCAACGCGCCTGTTGGCTGAAAATATCGTACCACTAACCAGTGCGTTGCAGACGCCCTTGCTGACGGTGGCGTAGAGGACGGCGTTCGTTGCAAAGGTCGAGTATTTCTTCCTTTTGCGCCCACAAAAACAGCGAATCCGCCACGTAATTGTCTCGCCCAGGGTGATGACCGGTTGTCAGAGGGCGGCTGTGCGGCCAGCCAAGCGTTTCGGCGCTCCAGGATTTCCGTTTCGTGGTGGCTTTGATGAAACAGGTGTAATAGTCGACGCGCAGATGGCGAAGCGCGATAACCCGCCCTAGACGGCTGGTTACGCCGGAAAGATCCAAATTTCGCCAATCCGGATGAACCCAGGAGCCGCCACCATAACCGACGCGCCCGTATATCGTGGGCGGATTTTCAACGAACCCGTATGGTTCAAGCTGGAGGCGCGGTTTCAGATCGCCGAACAATAAATACGTTGTGACGAACTCCTCGATAAAGTCCGTCGTATCGACCATTCGCGCACCGACACAGGCGATGGTTTCGCCCTTGACCGTTTCCAGTGAAATCCAGAACGCCTCGTTTGGCTGTATGTAGTTCACGGCCGGATCAAGCGGTTTGGACAACGACTCGACCCCGGGTGCAGACTCCAAGAGCGCCTTCCATGCATCGAGGTCGCAATGCGTTTCAAGCCTGAGGCCAAGGTTCAAAAGCTGTTCTTGAACATGGTCAAGATACGACTGCGTGAGCGCGAACTCGTCATAGGAAAGTCGGGACAATGCAACCTTCATATAGCTATGTGTAGGCCTGCTACCCGCAATATATAGTAATTCGCGACCGAGTGGGACATACGAATTGATGAATTCGTATTTAGCCTCCTTGCCAAAGATCGGCCCATTAAGTTGCCGGTAAAGGCCAGCAGCATTGACAGGGGCTCGTTCGCAATCTGATCCTGCATCATGGTGCGGTCGCATCTGGAACGCCCGCCACCACGGATACGCTAAGTTACGTTTTTGCAAACACACCAAACTTGGGATCGGAGGCGTTCGAAAATGCTCAGAACTGGCAAGCAATATCTCGAAGCGATCCGCGACGGCCGCGCGGTTTTTCTCGGCGGCGAGTTGGTCGAAGACGTGACCGAACATCCGGCGTTCCA
>Ga0315338_1002885_pt1 | contig 15985 bp, 10 predicted proteins | sample ASW8metaG_FD_204518 | JGI IMG/M metagenome (GOLD analysis project Ga0315338, IMG submission 204518) | Ammonia-oxidizing marine archaeal communities from Monterey Bay, California, United States - ASW #8 | ecosystem: Environmental > Aquatic > Marine > Coastal | place: USA: California | collected... | reverse complement strand
CCGGAATCGAGATCGAAGCGTTCGAACGCCTGGTCGAGACGATCGTGCGCGGCGAGCGAGTCTCGTATTGGTGGACGATGGGCGTCAATCAGAGCCATGAAGGCGTGCGCGTCGCCCAGTCCCTCGTCGACCTCGCCCTGATGACCGGACAGATCGGTCGGCCGGGAACCGGGGCCAACTCGATCACGGGCCAATGCAACGCGATGGGGTCGCGACTCTTCAGCAATACGACGAACCTGCTTGGCGGGCGCGACTTCCGATCCGAGTCCGATCGCAGGGATGTCGCCCAGATCCTCGGCATCCCCGAGGACGCGATCCCGGATGCGCCGAGCCTCGCCTATGACGAGATCCTCGAAGGTGTACGTGAGGGCCGAATCAAGGGGCTCTGGATCGTCGCGACCAACACTGCCCATTCGTGGATCGACCAGGAAGACTTCAAGGGCCTTCGGGAGAAACTCGACTTCCTCGTGGTCCAGGACATGTACGGGAACACCGAGACGGCCGATCTCGCGGATCTGATCCTCCCCGCCGCGGGCTGGGGAGAGAAGGAAGGGACCTTCATCAATTCGGAGCGCCGCATCGGTCGGATTCGAAAGCTGCGTCGCGCGCCGGGCGAAGCGCTCGCCGACTTCCAGATCTTCCGTCTGGTCTCGCACTACGCGGGCTGCGATCGGCTCTTCGGACGATGGAAGACGCCCGAGGACGTGTTCGACGCACTGAAGGCGCTCTCCGCGGGCCGACCCTGCGACATCTCGGGCATCCGGGACTACCGACAGCTCGAGGAAGAGGGCGGAATCCAGTGGCCGGCGCCGCCCTCACTCTTCGAATCGCCTGAGAAACTCCAAACGGAACGTCGACTCTTCGAGGACGGCCGCTTCTACCACGAAGACGGGCGAGCACGCTTCCTCTTCGAGGAGCCGAGACCCGTCGAGGAGCCGACATCGAGCGCGTATCCCTTCGTGCTGCTGACCGGACGCGGATCCTCCGCGCAGTGGCACACGGAGACCCGCACGAAGAAGTCCGCGATGCTGCGTCGACTCGCTCCCGCCGAGACGTCGGTCGAGATCCATCCGGTCGATGCCGAACGACTTCGGATCGTGACGGGCGATTCGGTCGTCGTCGCTTCGAAGCGGGGAGAAGTCGCGATGCTCGCGCGGGTCACGGCCATCGTGCCGGAGGGCAGTCTCTTCATCGCGATGCACGACCCCGCGACGAATCGTCTCACCCATGCGTCCTTCGATCCCTATTCACGGCAGCCGAGCTACAAGCACAGCGCCGTTTCGATTCGTCCCGCGGAATAGATCCTCTTCGCGCCCGCGCAGTTGACCATTCGATCATCAATGCCTGCCGTCCCCTTCGGCAGTGGCTGAAATGCTTGCCACCCCGAATGCGATCTCGCTGACGACTTCGCGAAGGGGATGTTCGTTCGCATGCCCAAGCGTGCAGGAGTCGGCCCGCTTGTTTCGATTCGACACACGCCGCTCGATTGGCATCGATCTTGAAGTACGGACTGCGAAACAGAGGACCGCATTCGAGTGATGGCCGCATGGGTCATCACGCGCCGACAGGCACGACGGGACACGATGCCCCAAGCCGTTGGACGTCTGAAGCGAGAGAGTCTGACACGCGAAGCGCCCGGCCTTCGGCTGGGTCGCATTGGAAAGGCCAAGGAACGTGACGATAGGCGTACGAAGCGAGGGTGGGATCCGACCAGCAAGAGCGGATGCCTTCCGGTGCCTCGCGATGGCGACGGCGATGATGATGCTGCTTGCGGTCGGGATCGCCTCGGCCGAGGAGTTCGAAGTCGAAAAGGACGAGCTCAAGTTCGGATTCATCAAGCTGACGGATTGTGCGCCGCTCGTGATCGCGAAGGAGCATGGGTATTTCGAGGACGAGGGCCTCTTCGTCACGATCGAGTCCCAGGCGAACTGGAAGATCCTCCTCGATCGCGTGATCAGCGGCGAACTCGACGGGGCCCACATGCTCGCGGGTCAGCCGATCGGCGCGACGATCGGAATAGGCACGAAGGCCGATGTCATCACGACTTTCAGCATGGACCTGAACGGCAATGGCATCACGGTCTCGAATACGATCTGGGACCAGATGAAGTCGATCGACCCCGCGCTGGCAGAGACTCCGCCTGCGCATCCCATCACGGCGGACGCGCTCAAGCCGATCGTCGAAGAGGCGAAGGAACTCGGCGAGCCGCTGCGCATGGGCATGGTGTTCCCCGTTTCGACGCACAACTACGAACTTCGATACTGGCTGGCGGCCTCGGGGATCAGCCCGGGCTTCTATACGCGGGGCGACACGACGGGGATGACGGATGCCGACGTCCTCCTGTCCGTCACGCCGCCACCGCAGATGCCGGCGACGCTCGAGCAGGGCACGATCCAGGGCTATAGCGTGGGCGAGCCGTGGAACCAGCAGGCGGTCTTCAGGAAGATCGGCGTTCCGGTCGTCACGAACTACGAGATCTGGAAGAACAACCCCGAGAAGGTCTTCGGCATCACGAGGGAATGGGCGGAAGCCAACCCGAACACGGCGATCGCGGTCACGAAGGCCTTGATCCGCGCCGGCAAATGGCTCGATGCCAGCGACGCGAACCGCCGCGAAGCGGTGAAGATCCTGTCGCGGAGCGAGTACGTCGGCGCGGATGAAGAGGTGATCGCCGCGAGCATGACGGGCACCTTCGAGTACGCGAAGGGCGACAAACGAGAACTGCCCGACTTCAACGTCTTCTTCCGCTACGACGCGACCTATCCCTTCTATAGCGACGCCGTCTGGTTCCTCACGCAGATGCGGCGCTGGGGTCAGATCGGCGACGCCAAGCCGGATGCCTGGTACGGCGAAGTCGCGAAGAAGGTCTATCGCCCGGACATCTACATGAAAGCCGCAGCCTCGCTGCTCTCCGAGGGCAAGCTCGAGGAGTCGGAGGTGCCCGAGACGGATGGATACAAGGCACCGGATACTGGGTTCATCGACGGGATCGTCTACGACGGCCGCAAGCCGAACGAATACCTCTCGAAGTTCGAAATCGGAAACCAGGGCGGCGGCGCCAAATAGTCCACTCGCTCGTCGGCATCGACGGCAGGAGTTCACATGGAAAGCGATACACCGAGTTTCAGTACCGCGAAGGCGCGAGCGATCAGCGCCCTGGAGAGTCTCGGCCTCGAGATCTTCGTGCCAGCGGTTCGTCTCGTGACCGGCGAGGACCCGAAGGTCCAGCTGCAGGACCTCACGCGGTCGATCGGCGTTCCCGTCGTCTCGATCGCGGTCTTCCTTCTCCTCTGGTCGACGCTCGCCGCCTCGGTCGAGACGAGCATCGGATCCGTTCCGGGCCCCGCCGCCGTCTGGACGGAAGCCAAGGGCCTCGTCGTCGAACACCAGGCCGAACGCCAGAAGGAAGTCGAGTTCTACCAGCGCATGGAGGTTCTGAAGGAGAAGTGGGCTGCGAAGGGCAAGGCGTGGAAGGAACGACGCTATTCAGGTCGACCCACCTACTTCGATCAGATCTGGACCAGCCTGCAGACCGTCTTCGTCGGCTTTCTCGTGGCGTCGCTCATCGCCGTGCCGATCGGGATTCTATGCGGGTTGTCTCGCACGATGAATGCGGCGTTCAGTCCTTTGATCCAGGTCTTCAAACCGGTCTCGCCCCTCGCGTGGTTGCCGATCGTGATGATCCTCGTGAGCGCGCTGTATACGCCGGAGAATCCATTCTTCGAGAAATCCTTCATCACCTCGGCGCTGACAGTCAGTCTGTGCTCTCTATGGCCGACGCTCGTGAACACGTCCCTCGGCGTCGCCTCGGTCGACCAGGACCACTTGAACGTCGCGCGAGTGCTCAAGCTTCCCTGGACGACGCGCGTGTTCAAGATCGTCGTTCCGTCGGCCCTTCCACTGATCTTCACGGGACTTCGGCTCTCCCTCGGCGTTGGCTGGATGGTCCTCATCGCCGCCGAGATGCTCGCGCAGAACCCGGGGCTCGGGAAGTTCGTATGGGACATGTTCCAGAACGGAAGCTCGCAGACCCTCGCTCAGATCATGGTGGCCGTCTTCACGATCGGGCTGATCGGCTTCATGCTGGACCGACTCATGGTGGTGCTGCAGCGCGCAGTGAGCTTCGACGGCGCCGCAGCGGCCTAGTTCGGATGAAGGGAGAATCGATGATGAGCGCCCGACCGATCGACGACATGCCGACAGCTCGCGCAGCGAAGCCCTTCCTCGAGCTTCGCGGCATCTGCAAGTCCTTCGGCGAAGGGCCCAGCCGGAGCGAGGTCCTGTCGGACATCGATCTCTCCGTCGCCGAGGGCGAGTTTCTCGCGATCGTTGGATTCTCGGGGAGCGGCAAGTCGACGCTGATCAACCTGATCGCTGGCCTGGAGAGGCCCGACGCCGGGACGATCGAGCTCGACGGCAAGCCGATCACGGGTCCGGGACCCGATCGCGGGGTGGTCTTCCAGAGCTATGCCCTGCTTCCCTGGCTGAGCGTCCTCGGCAATGTCCAGCTCGCCGTCGACGCCGTCTTCAAGGACGAGTCCGCCGAGGAGCGCCGCATTCGTGCACGTCGTTATGTCGAGATGGTCGGCCTCGGCGCAGCGCATTGGAAATATCCGCGTGAACTGTCGGGTGGAATGCGCCAACGCGTGAGCGTGGCGCGTGGACTCGCAATGGATCCGAAGATCCTGCTCCTCGACGAACCGCTCTCGGCGCTCGACGCGCTCACCCGCGGCACGCTCCAGACCGAGATCGAGCAGATCTGGGCTGCGGACCGGAAGACCGTCGTCCTGATCACCAACGATGTCGACGAGGCGATCCTGCTGGCCGATCGGATCGTGCCGCTTCGACCTGGCCCGCGCGCTTCTCTCGGCCCGAGCTTCGAGGTGCCGCTCGAGCGGCCGCGAGATCGGACGGCCGTGAACGACGACCCGCATTTCAAGAAGATCCGAAACGAGATCACGCATTATCTGACCGCCGTGATGGGTGAGTCCGCGAGCGCGAATTCGAAGCGACGTTTCGTCAAGCCCGATGTGAAACCGCGGGACCTGCGACTTCGCGGTCTGCCGTCGGCGAGGTAGGGATCCATGGCTGGTTATCTGGAAGCGATCAAACTCTCGAAGATCTACGACACGCCGAGCGGGCCGCTGCCGGTGGTCGAGGAGTTCGAGCTCGAGGTGAAGAAGGGCCAGTTCATCGCGCTGATCGGGCATTCCGGTTGCGGGAAATCGACGGTCCTGCAGATGGTCGCCGGACTGAACGACATCTCCGATGGCAACATCGTCCTGGACGACCGCGAAATCGACGGACCCGGACCCGACCGCGGCGTCGTCTTCCAGGCGCCTTGCCTGCTTCCCTGGATGTCGGCACGCGAGAATGTGATGCTCGGAGTCGATCAGGTCTATTCGCATGTCGGCGAAGAGACGCGATCGCAGATCGTCGAGTACCACCTTGCGCTCGTCGGACTCGAAGGCGCGATGGACAAACGGCCCGGCGAACTGTCGAGCGGAATGCGCCAGAGGGTCGGACTGGCGCGCGCCTTCGCGCTCTCGCCGAAGCTTCTCCTGCTCGACGAGCCGTTCGGCATGCTCGATTCGTTGACCCGGATCGAGTTGCAGGAGATCCTACTCGACATCTGGTCAGAGGATCAGATGACGGCGCTGATGGTGACGCACGACGTCGACGAAGCGCTCTTTCTCGCAGACCGGATCGTGATGATGACCTCTGGACCGCGCGCCAAAGTGGGGCGAATTCTCGACGTTCCCTTCGGTCGCCCGCGAAGCCGTGGGGAAGTGCTCGAACATCCTGACTACTACAAGCTGCGCGGCGAGCTGATCTCGTTCCTCGAGTCAGAGGATCGCGAGAAGCGGGTCGAAGATGCCGCATAGAACGCGTCGTCGGATCGTATTGTGCTGCTTGCAACACAGGCCGACGAGCGACATTCTTCTGTCCGAAGCCGGGACTGCGATCCGCGATGGGGTTTGGTCGAAGGCGTGATGGAGCCGTATGGCTCAGAGAATGAAATCCAGAATGGTTCGGCGATTCGCGCTGCCCATGGAAAGGAACGATTTGGGAACGCTCAGCGAACGACCCATCCGAATGCTCTCCTCCACCTTCCTGATCTTCATGTGCATGGCCCTCCTTGCGCCGCTCTCCGCGAACGCAGAAGGGGAGGGCGGCGGCTCCGAGGCAGTCTTCGACGAGATCCTGGATGGTATCACCGGCGGCAAGCCGATCCTGGACGTCAACCTGCGATACGGCTACGCCAAGATCGACGGGTTCACCCATTCCCACGCCGCGACGGTCCGCACGCGTTTCGGCTATCAGACGAAGCCGGTCTATGGCGTGTCCGGTCTGCTCGAAGGCGTGAACACGGCGTCGCCCAAGCCGAGTGAGTACTACGACGGTGTCGAGTCTCCGACGAGCCAGTCGATCATCGCCGATCCCGAACGCACGGACATCAACCGGGTCTGGGCGAAGTACGAGAACGCGGACTGGGCGGGGCTCGCCCTCAAGACCGGGCGCCAGCGCATCAAGCTCGACGACGATCGATGGATCGGCAACGTCGGCTGGAGACAAAACGAACAGACCTTCGACGCCGTTCGACTCGAGAGCAATCTCGGGAATGAAAAGATCCTGGCGCAATACGCGTACGCCTGGCGCGTAAAGCGGATCTTCGCCGACAAGGGCGCTCCCGGGACGCGCGACTACGGCCCGAGGTCGCACTTTCTGCACGCCGCCTACGATCACGACGAGACCTTGAAGGCATCCATTTTCGCCTATCTGATCGATCCGAACGACAACGCGTACCGTGCCAACGGCTCGAACACCTACGGCCTGCGACTGACGGGAACGGTGCCGATCGACGACGATTTTTCGATGCCCTACCAGGCTTCCTACGCGCATCAGACGGACGGTGGGAACAACCAGGTCTCGTACGATGCCGACTACTACATGATCGAGAGCGGGGTGAAGATGAAGAACGTCGGTGGCCTCTCGCTCGGCTACGAGGTGTTGGGTTCCGATCGCGACGCCGTGGTCGTGACGCCCTTCTCGACCGCGCACAAGTTCAACGGCTTCGCCGATGCCTTCCTGAACAACGGAGGCGTGCGCGGCTTGCGCGACGTCTTCGTGACGATCGCGCCCGCGATTCCGCTGAAGGGCGTGACGCTGAAGATGATCTTCCACCAGTTCTACGACGATCAGGGTGGAGACAACCTCGGGCAGGAATACGACCTGGTCACGACCTACCAGCTGAACGAGTACATCAGCTTCCTCTACAAGGTCGCCTACTTCGACGGCGGTAAGAACCGCTCTCCGGGGAGTCGGACGCGCAGCACGCTGCAGACGACCTTCAAGTTCTAGCGGGATGGGTCGACGGACGAATCGGGCGCTTGCGCGTCCGATGCGGTGTCGCTGCGTCCGACGCAAATCGCTTCGATCCGGGGAGCTCTCGTCCTGATGGGGCGACAGATTTGCGTCCCCGCCGGATTCGATTCCCACGCCTGACGACATACACTCGGAGTCGAGTCCCGCGCGTAGGTGTGGCCTGCCCGATGATGCGCTTCGTCCAGGAATGGCCATGCGAATGACCCAGATCAGTCAGTTCATGGCAGCGTAAAGGGACGATCTTCGAGGTTGGCGCCTCCTGCGGCAATCGATCCGTGGGCGGACCTGGAAGACCGGAGGCAGGGATCGCATGGCAATGCTGAGAGCGATGGCGCAGACAAGACCCGGCGCATTCCGATGCGCTCCGCGAACCGGCACGTGTGTCGAACGCGCTGGCGCCTCGATCGGCCTCCTGGCGATCCTGATCCTCACGGCCTCGCTCTTCGCGTGTTCGAGTGGCGGCGGCGGTTCGTCGGAGCCGATCGTCGTCGATTCGCTGGCGGAGCCGGCGTCCGCTCCGCCCGAGGCGATCACGCTCCGGGGTGCGCTGGATCAGGCGAAGAGCGGCCAGGCGATCGTCTTCGATCCGAGCCTCGACGGCGCCACGATCGGTCTCTCCGTCGTGGGCGAAGAGCATTCGATCCTGAAGGGCGAGGTGATGGGCATCCGGAACGAGCCCAGCGGCCCGGTCTCCTATCTCGTCGGCTACTTCGATCGCGACTACGGCCGCTCGGCGCTCTATGCGAGAAAGAACGTCGTGATCGATGCCTCGGACCTGCCTTCCGGTATCACGATCATGTGGCTGGGAGGGGCGATGGATCCGGCCCGCGTACTCGCGGTGTACGGTGACCTCACGCTCCGCAACGTGACGATCACGGGCGGCGTCAACATCACCGAGGACATCTCGACCGGAGATCCCGCGGATCAACCCTGGACGCTGGCGAGGGGAGGGGGCGTCGCCGTTTGGGGCCGCGCGACGCTCAGCGATTGCGAGATCCACGACAACCATGTCGAGGGCGACTTCGATCCGTCTCGTGACCGGGGTGCCTTCGGCGGCGGTGTCTACGCCAATATCGTTTCGATCGAACGCTGCGTCGTCAGCGGTAACTCGGTCCTCGGTGGAGGGGCCGCAGGCGGCGGCGTGTTCTCCGTCGGCGGCGCGCAAACCTCTCAGTCCATCTCCGAGATCGGCGAGTCCGCGATTACAGGCAACCGCATCAGCGGACTCTTCACTTACGGTGGCGGCGTGTATACCGACGGTGGTGGCATCGGGAATCGAAAGACGCTTCGCATCCACAATTCGACCATCGCGCAGAACCTGGTGGAGCCCGCGCCGGGTCTGCCCCCCTTCGTACTCGCCTCGGGCTACTGGCGCGGAGGCGGCGTCTACATGTCGAATGGCTTCCTGCTCTTGAAGGGAGTCACCGTCGTCGAGAACGAAGTCCACGGTGTGCCGCGCACGGACTCGCTCGGAAGGCGAAACCTCGCTGGCGGCGTCGCGGCGACGATCGGCAACGCCCATGCGATCGAGGACATGACGATCGGACATTCCGTCATCGCCGGGAATACGGTCCATGAGCTCGGCGGATCGATCTACGACCACGACGTGTTCACGGGCTCGACCTTCTATTTCCGGAGTCTCGGGCACAATCGCTTCGGCGCGATCGACTTCAGCCAGATGCTGGTTCCCGTCGGTCAGCGATACTGGGCTTCGCTCTCGCGGCGACACTACCCGCAGGCCGGAGACGAGGACGAGATCGGTGTCGACGATCTCGTGAACCGGACGAGCGGGATCGCGCGTTCCACGACGATCGTATCCGTGGGCGTCGACGCAGGGAATCTCGTGCCGCTCCACTACGAGCCCTGGGATCGCGCGCGCGATCAGGTTCCGCCGTCGATCTACCTCGTGAGTGAGATCCTCGCCGAGTACGGGATCGGGTCGGGCGTCACGAACGATTTCCTCGAGATCGTGCTGGCGCGAATCGAGGCGCATTTCGCGCTGGCGGGCTTCGCGGCGGACTTCACCATGGACTTCGAAGATTTCCTCGCCGACGTCGATCTCGATCCGTCGATGCCGGGCAACCAGCCCTACGAAGACCCGGACGGCTTCCCGATCCTCACCCTGGCGGACACGCTGTGGTTCGGTCCGGCCGTCACCTGGCCGCGGGAACTCTACAACTGGCCCTACATCGAGTTCTGGCATCGCCTCGACGACGCACTGCTCGACGAGAACATCCCGGGGATGGGCGCCGAGGCCTTCGCCGACGCACTCTGGGACGTCCTTTTCTCGAGTGGGCCGCTCGCGGAGAACCCGGGGATCACGATGTACATGGAGAATCGTCCGGCGTATCGGGTTCAGCTCGAGGCGGCGGATCAACTCGGCAACACGCGTCCCGCCAACGTGCTCGGCGACGTCGGTGCGCGCGAGATCCCCTAGGCGGATCGGACGATCGGTTGGCTCACTCGATGTAGCCGAGCGATCGGAGCTGTTCTTCGCGGGTGGCATCGATCGTGACGTCTTCGTCCGCGTCGTCGGCGCGGGCGAGTGTCGCTTCGCTCTGATAGGACACGATTCGCGCGGATACGTCCGAATCCGGGCAGAGTTCCGTCGCGGCGCGGCCGGGCATGTCCGCTGCGGCCGGCGCGCCGATGCAATGAAGGGCCGTGGGGACGACGTCGAGAATCGAGAGGTCTCCGACACTCGCGCCCGGGTCGATGCCCGGACCGGCAGCGATCCAGACGCCCTCGACGCGATGTCCCCCTTCGCCCTGTTCCAAGGCCGGAGCGACGCCGTGGTCGCTGACGACGAAGACGAGCACGTCGGGGGGAAGAACGTCGAGGAAGCGACCGAGCAGACGGTCGGCCTCTCGATAGGCCTCCTCGACGGGATCCCGCCCTTCGAGTCCCGCATGGGGCGCGAACGCCTCCGGGTAGCCGGCGGGTTCGTGATCCCGCCAGAACGGGTGCTGGATCCGATCCGTCAGCGTGATTGCGTAGGCGAAGAAATCGGGTGTGTCGTCACGCAGGAGCGCGAGGGCCGCTTCCGCATGCACGCGTTCGATATCCGCTAACGTGTCGGGAAGCGACGCCGCCACCCGCGCGTCCCGATGCGCGCGCCAACCGACGCCCTCGACGACGTAGGGCAGGTCGCCTTCTTCCCGCGACGGGAGGTCGACGTTCGAGGCGAACGCATAACGCGGCGTGCGAGGATCCTGGAAGGCCGGCGTCAGATAAATTCTGATTCGATCGGGGGTGGCCTCGAGGACGCGTGCGCGGAGCATCGCTCCTCCGTCCGAAAGGCTGATCCGGATCCACTCCGACCAACGATCGAGCGGCAGGGCGACCCGAGCCTCGACGGCATCCGAGGTCAGGACGACCTGATCCGCCTCGAGTCGAGCACGTCCCACGAAGATGTCGTCGGCGACGGGGATCAGTCGATCCTGGGTCGCTGCGTCGACGAGGGCATGGGCGATCCCCTGGATGCGAGGGCGAAGGCGGGGCGCCGCGATCGGGAAGTCGAACTCGAATTCGTCGCCCTCGCCGGCGCGCAGACGGACGGTCGTGATGGCCCCGTCGTCGTCGACGTCGCTGCTGAGCACCGTCCCGGTCAGCTGGCCTCGACCTCCGGAAACGATGCCCGGAATCGGGAATCCGGCGAGCAGTCTGCCGCGCCGCACGGGCGTGGGGGGCCAGGTCCCGGGAACGTTCACGACGAGCGAAGTCCGGTCGTGTGCACCAAACAGGTCCCAGAGCATCGGAACCCGGCGATTCCGGTTGTCCGAGGTCGCCCAGTCCCGCAGGCCGTGAACCTCGGCGGGTCGTCCCGAGAAGATCGTCGTCCACACGACGGGCGAGAGTGTCGGTTCGATCGAACGCAGGACGCCGTGGCGACCGCGGGCCATCAGCTCTTCGAGATTCTCGAGTTCACCGCGTTCGAGCATTGGCGAGATCACTCGCCAGTCGGCGCCGTCGATCCCGATGATCGCGAGCGGCTGATCCGGAAAGTCGGGGACGACGTCCGGTGTGGCCATCTGGACGGGCATGTCTCGCTCGTCGAGCGCCGTCGCGTTTCCCCAGAAGATGACGATGGAAAGAACGAGAAGGGCCGTCGCGCCGCGCGCCCCGAAACGCCCGGCTTCCAATCCAGCGAGTGCGCCGAGACCCATCGCGGCAGCGATGGCCAGCAGTCCTTCGAGTCCTGCGAGCCATCCCCACGCGTAGGGCATGACCACGAAGAGCGGGCCGAGCAGCAAGGCCCCCATGAGCCCGAGCACGATCGACCCGCGCGATCGCCAACGCGGAATGAAGAACGTGACGGCGAGCTGCAACAGGAGTCCGGCCGCCGCATGACTCGCGGCGAGAAGGGGAAGCGAGAGCGCTGTCGGGCTGTAGGCCACGAACCAGAAGACGCCGAGCAGGGCGCCGACCGTCAATCCCATCATGTTCCGAACGCCTCGTCGTAGGGGAAGTCGGAGCCGATGCGCGCGAGTGCTTCTCGGCAGACGCGATCGATCTCGGTTTGCTGCATCGCGTTCAACATCTCGTCGGATTCTCCGGCCTTGCCCTTGCGCACCATCTTCGGGCGATCTTCCGGCGTGGTGAACGGGAGGAGTGGAGGCGCGAACTGGAGTTCGTGCTCCTTCATGTACGAGAAACTGCTCCGGGCCACGACCTCGTCACGCTGCGCCAGGTCGAGCTTCACACCCATCGTGTTCGCCACCCGATCGATCGACTGGACGGGACCCTGAATGATCTCGGCGTAGTTCAAGACCAGGACGTTCGGTCGGTCACGCCAGGCCCAGAAGCCTGCCGTGTGAATGGCCCAGGATTCGGCCATTCCGCCGGGTCCGACGAAGAGTTCGTGCCATTCGTCGATCGACATGTGATTCAAGATGCCGAAGAGGCCGCCCAGGAAGAAGTAGGCGGAGACGACGACCTCCTTCGGATCGCGCAGGACCGTCAGGTAGGTCGCGCGTTCGTCGTAGGGCACGAATCGCGTATCGAGATGGGTCTTGATCACGCGCCGACCCGTCGGTGGTGTGTCGGGAGCGCTCGGGTCGAAGGGCGTGATGGGCAGTGGGAACGGGGAGTCCGGCCAGGGCACGACATCATGGATGTGTTCGAACTCCGCATGTCCGAGCCATGCGGTCTGCTGCGCGATCTGCATCATCCAGTTCGTGCCGCTCTTCCCGAAGGTCGCGACGAAGACGTCGTGTTCCGTCGGTTGGTAGTCGGCAAACGAGCCGGCCTTCGATTTCGGGCTGAGCATCCGCTTGACAGCGAGCTGCATCATCGGACGCGCCAATCCGACTCGCTTGGCGAGACCGAGCGCGAAGAGCACCGGGATCATCCGACGCATGTTGGGCTCGTTCGCGGGCATGCTTCGAGTCTAGCTCGCGGGATCGAACTCGCCGTGCTAGCACAGGCTCCCATGTCGAGTGAAAACGAACTACCCGAGCACGTCCGAGAGAACCGGACCTACTGGGACGGGATGGCGGAGGACTGGGTCGCTCCGGGTGAAGCGTCCTGGAGTTCGCCCGATCCCTATTGGGGTTGTTGGCAGCTTCCCGAATCCGATCTGCATCTCCTGCCCGAGGACATGACGGGGATGGATGCGATCGAGCTGGGTTGCGGGACGGCCTACGTCTCAGGGTGGATGGCGCGCCGTGGTGCACGCCCGGTCGGGATCGACAATTCCGAACGCCAGCTCGAGACGGCGCGGCGTCTCGCTTCGGAGCACGGCGTAGAGCTGAAACTCCTGCACGGCAGCGCGGAGACCGTCCCCCTCCCCGACGCCTCCTTCGACTTCGCGTTCAGCGAGTACGGCGCGGCGATCTGGTGTGACCCGCGCATCTGGATTCCCGAAGCGCACCGACTCCTGCGGCCCGGAGGGCAGCTCGTCTTCCTCGGGAACTCGCCGCTCGCGATCATCTGTTCCCCCGAATCGGGAGCGGCATGCGAGCCCGTCCTGCACCGCCCCTATTTCGATCTCCATCGCATCGATTGGACCGAATGCGAGATCGAGCCGGGGGGCATCGAGTTCAACTTGATGATCTCGGAATGGCTCGCATTGTTTCGGGAGACAGGCTTCGAGGTGATCGACTATCTCGAACCCCGAGTGCCTGCAGGAAGTCCCGATCGATACAACACGCCGGGCAGCTGGGCTTCGAAGTGGCCCGCCGAACAGGTCTGGAAGCTGCGCAAGGTGTAGTTGCGATGAGGCTCGGCTCGTCGCGAGTGCGCCGAACTCAGTCGGCGCCGCGGCTCTGCAGGTCGACGAAGCGTCGGTAGGCTCCGCCTTCTACGCGCATCAAGTCCGCGTGCGTCCCTCGTTCGACGACTCGACCCCGATCGAGGTAGATGATCTCGTCTGCTTTTCGGATGGATGAGAGCCGATGGGCGATCACCAGCACGGCGCGCGATCGGCTCGCCTCCTGCAGGGCGCGAATCACACGATTCTCGGTCTCGGTATCGAGCGCCGAGGTGGGTTCGTCCAGGACCAGGAGGGGCGCGCCGCGCACGAGTGCTCGCGCGATCGAGAGGCGCTGCTTCTGGCCGACCGAGAGCTTGCCGCCCGCGCGGCCCAGGCGCGTCTCGTAACCGTCGGGCATGTCGCGAATGAACTCGTCGGCGCCCGCGATTCGTGCGGCCTCCTGCACCTCGGCGTCCGATGCGTCCGGTTTACCGAGGCGGATGTTTTCGGCGATCGTCTCGTCGAAGAGCGCGGTCTCCTGGAAGACGAACGCGATCTGCGTGCGCAGCGACTCTCGCTGCAGCGTCGAAGAATCCGTGCCGTCGACGAGCACACGTCCTTCGCTGGGCGGCAGATAACCACAGGCCAGATAGGCGAGGGTCGATTTTCCGGCGCCCGCCGGTCCGACGAGTGCGGTGACCTTGCCGACGCGAACGTCGAGGTCGACGTGGTCGACCGCGAGTTTTCCGTCCGGGAACGAGAACGAGACGTCCTCGAGTCGAATGCCCTCGCGGATGTATGAGACGGCGCGCGTTCCCGGCGAGTCGTCTTCCGAGGGCAGGTCCATCAGCTGGAAGACGCGATGGAGTCCTGCGGCCGATCCCTGCACGCGAAACCATAGGGCGCCGACTTCGACGCTCGCCCCTGCGATGATGCCGAAGTAGGTGAGGAGCAGGAGAAAGTCTCCGCGGCTGATGCCGCCGTCGATCACGAGGTCGACCGTGTAGAGCAGAATGTTGCCCCAGATGAGGATGGTCGGAACCAGGATGATCACGACGGAGAGCAGGATCATCCGGATCATCGCGCGGTAGTCGCCGAAGGATTGCCAGCTCGCGTCGTCGAACCGATCACGTTCGCGCGATTCGCTTCCCAGGCTCTGGACGGCGAGGATGTTCGACATGCCTTCCTCGACCGCGGTGGTCGTGTCGGAGCCGGCGACTCGGCTCTGCTGTCCCCTGCGGCGGAAGGCGGAGGCGAAGGGCAGGGTGCCGAAGAAGACGAGAGGTAGCAGTACGAAGGCCGACCAGACGATCTCTGGATGCGACCCGAAGACGAGATCGAGGATGCCGACGACGCAGAGGATTGCGATCACGGAGAGCGCGGGCGTCAGGATGATGCGGAAGCAGCCGTTCGTGATCGACGGTGCGTCGTACATCACGCGATAGACCGCGTCGCCGATGCTCTCGTCGTCGAAGGCGGAGATCGGGAGCGATTGGATGCGCTCGAAGAGCTTCGTCCGGTAGTGGTGGTTCAGGTCCTGCGTGAGGCGCAGCGTCCAGCGAAAGTCGAAGTATCCGAGCAGGCCGCCGGCCATGCTGAACCCGGCGTTCGCTTCGTTTTCCGTCGTGGTCGCCGTGTCGTGACCCGAGGAGAGATAGGCGTCGGTGTGGTCGGACTCGCGACCCGACGTGCCGATCGCGCCGACGAGGACGAGCAAAACGACCTGGAATGCGGCGATCCAGAGCACCTGGGTCGTCGTCGATGCACCGACGAGCGGGGCAATGAAGGGCTCGACGAAGAAGGGAATCGGCGTGAGCGATTCCCCGATCGGAATCCCTTCGATCACCTGGTCGACGAGGAATTTGGCCGGCCACGGAACCAGGAAGAGCGGGACGAGGCTCGCCAGCCCGAGTCCGAGTTTCACGAGGACCCGCGCACGGAAGGGCTCTATGTATCGCAGTGCGCGCCGCAGGAGCCCGATGGTCTCGCGGCTGTCGGGTATGTCGGGTCGTGCGGCGGCACTCATGCGACGGCGCCCTCGCCATCTGCCCCGAGTCGTTCGGCCTCGACCAACGCCCGATAGGCGCCGGCGTCCCTGCGAACCAGCTCGTCGTGAGAGCCGTGCTCGGCGACGCTGCCGCCGACCAGATAGATGATCTGATCGGCGCGGCGGATCGTCGAGAGGCGATGCGTGATCAGGAAGATCGTCTTGTCGACGCCCCATTCGGCGAGATTCGCGAGCACCCGAGCCTCGGTGAGCGCGTCGAGAGCTGCGGTGGGTTCGTCGAGGATCAGGATATCGGCTTCCTTCAGGACCGCGCGCGCGATCGAGAGCCGTTGGCGCTGCCCGCTCGACAACTTCGTGCCGCGTTCGCCGAGCATCGTGTCGTAACCCTCGGGCAACGC
>Ga0315338_1002884_pt1 | contig 15987 bp, 11 predicted proteins | sample ASW8metaG_FD_204518 | JGI IMG/M metagenome (GOLD analysis project Ga0315338, IMG submission 204518) | Ammonia-oxidizing marine archaeal communities from Monterey Bay, California, United States - ASW #8 | ecosystem: Environmental > Aquatic > Marine > Coastal | place: USA: California | collected... | reverse complement strand
TTAGCAAGCGTGCGAACCATCGGTTTGGAAAATTTCTCAGCAGCCCGTGGAATTGTTCCTGCGCTCGATAGAGCAGGGTTCGACAGCTCCACTCTACTAGGGGTAAGTCGTCCTGTGGATTTCCTTGGTCCCGGTAATGTTTCAAGACCATGGAAGTTAGGTAGAGATAGCTCAATATATCGCCCAAGCGTGCGGAAAGAAGCTCTTTCCTCTTTAGGTCACCACCCATAGTGAGCATGGCTATATCTGAGGCGAGTGCGAAGGACGCGCTGTAGCGATTAACATGTTGGTAGTAACGGCGTGTTACGCCGCGTTCTGGTACACCAGTAAATCGGGCATGAGTGCACGCCATCACGAACGATCTCACCGCATTTGAGAGAGCGTAGCCTATGTGGGCGAAGAGCAGTTTGTCGAACTTTACGAGACCGCTTTGTCGATCCTCGTCGGTAACAGCTGCTATCTCCTCGAGCACAAACGGGTGGCAGCGAGTTGCGCCTTGACCAAATATGATGAGACTGCGCGTGAGGATATTTGCGCCCTCAACCGTGATTGCGATGGGGACAGACTCATAATTTCTAGCAAGATAGTTTTTGGGCCCCAGCATAATGCCTTTTCCGCCATGTATATCCATAGCATCGTTCGCAACCCAACGACCCATTTCCGTGTTGTGGTACTTAAGAATGGCGGTTGGGACAGCAGGTTTTTCGCCAGCATTGAGCGCCGTACAGGTGACGCGAGAAGCTGCTGTCATAATGTAGGTGTATCCAGCCATGCGTGCGAGAACCTCACCTACACCATGAAACTTACCGATGGGGAGGTTGAACTGTCGACGGATCCGCGCATAGGCGCCGGTGGCATACACTCCGGCCATGGCGGCACCTAGTGCGTTGCTGGGTAAAACAATCCCGCGACCGACAGACAAAAGTTCCACCAACATCCGCCAACCTTCACCAGCCATCTTCGGCCCGCCGATGATGTAGTCCAATGGTACAAAGACATTTTTACCTTGTGTCGGACCATTCTGAAAAGGAATGTTAATGGGAAAGTGGCGGCGTCCGATTTCGACCCCTCTGAGACTCGTAGGGATCAAGGCCGCTGTGATTCCATACTCGGTTTTGTTACCTATGAGGTGGTCGGGATCGTAGAGTTTGAATGCAAGCCCAAGGACTGTCGCGATGGGTGCTAGTGTGATGTAGCGTTTGTCCCAATTAAGGCATATACCGATGATTTCCTTGTCGTTAAATTTTCCTCGGCAAACTACTCCTTTATCGGTTATTGCGGTGGCATCAGACCCTGCGCGCGGTGAGGTTAGCGCAAAGCATGGAATCTCATCCGCCTTGGCAAGTCCTGGTAACCAACGTTTTTTCTGTTCTTCCGTACCGTAGTGGAGTAAGAGCTCTGCAGGCCCTAGTGAATTGGGTACGCCTATCGTCGAGGCTACAGTCGCATTTCTTGAGGCTATTTTTGTGAGTACCATCGAGTTTGCGAGAGGAGAGAACCCAAGGCCGCCGTATTCCTTGGGGATAACCATGGAGAGAAAGCTATTTTTCTTAATGAAGGCCCAAACATTGTCTGGTATTTCCAGGAGCTCATGTGTGATTTCCCAATCATCCAGGAGGTAACAGAGCTTTTCGGTGGGCCCATCCAAAAAAGCCTGCTCTTCTTCCGTGAGTTGTGGTGCAGGTAATTCTGTGAGTTTCTGCCAATTAGGCATACCGGAAAACAGTTCGCCCTCCCACCATACGCTGCCGGCTTCGAGCGCATCCCGCTCTGTTTTAGAAAGAGAGGGGAGCATATTGCGAAAAACTTCAAGGACACGAACGGTAGCGTGTTCACGACGCAGCGATTCAACATTTAGAATAGCTAGAGCGATGAAAATAACCCACAGAATGACGGCCCAAAAAATGACCCCGTCAGACAAAATAGTATAAATAACTAAGATTGCACCGAGGGCCGCGGTGGAGGTTTTTAGTTCAACTCGTTTATAGGCTAATGCGAGAGGCACCCCGAGAATTATGATTAACCAGAACAATGTTTCCATGGCGTGCGCACCTCAATCACAGGTTGAGAAAAGCGCGATCTATAAAAGATCCGCGATATTTTCGCGCTCTGCTCGCAGCTCAGCATCTGTTGTATCCATTCGCTTCCGGCTAAAGTCATTTATGTCTAGTCCTTGAACAATCTCGTATTGCCCGTTTCCTGCGCATCTAACGGGATAGGAATAAACTACGCCTTGCTCTATTCCATAACTTCCATCGGAGGCCACTGCCATGCTAACCCAATCATCTCCGGTGGTACCCAGAGCCCAATCTCGAACATGATCGATTGCGGCAGAGGCCGCAGAAGCGGCTGAAGATGCGCCGCGCGCTTTAATGATCGCTGTGCCGCGCTGCTGAACTGTGGGGATAAAAATTTCTTGATACCAGTCAATGGATATAGCGGAAGAAGCAGGCGTACCCGCCACTGTCGTATGTGAGATATCCGGATACTGAGTTGCCGAGTGATTGCCCCATATGATCATTCCCTGAATTTCTGACACATGCACACCACTTTGCTCTGCTAATTGAGCCTTGGCACGGTTGTGATCCAGTCGTGTCATGGCAGTGAAATTTTTTGGGTCGATATTTGGCGCATTTTCTCGCGCAATCAAAGCATTAGTATTTGCTGGATTTCCAACGACCAGTACTTTTACATTGTGGTTTGCTACCTTGTTTAACGCTTTTCCTTGTGCAGAGAAAATCTTAGCGTTAGCTACGAGTAAATCTTTTCGCTCCATGTCAGCGCTTCTCGGTCTCGCGCCTACTAATAATGCGTGATCAGTATCTTTGAAACCTACTAGTGGATCATCAGTGACGATAACATCGTCAAGAGTGCTAAAGGCACAATCATCCAGCTCCATTGCGACTCCCCTGAGAGCATCCATCGCCTGCGGTATTTCTAGTAATTGGAGAACAATCGGTTGGTCCGGCCCAAATAACTGACCAGATCCAATTCGAAAAGCCAACTGGTAACCGATTTGTCCTGCCGCACCCGTAATAGCAATTCGGGAGGGTGTTTTTCTATCTTTTGTCATGATCCTCTATGAACTCCGCCTAGGCATTTAAAGCCCGCGTCTATATTGAAGGGGCGGAGATTCTAGCATGCAATAAAAATGATCTTGGTTGAGGTGTGCGCGTAGCCCGCGGGGAGTTCGATGGTGAGCGTAGGATCAGCATGCTGTTACAGCACGGCTCGCAGAACTCGGGGGCTGGTTAAAATCCTGGAGAAGTCTTAGCCGCCAAGAATCACCCTGAATCGGGAGTTATCGACCTAGTCGAGTAGGAGCCGGCTGGTTTAATCGTTGCCCGCATTGGCGGTTCTATACGCTTGGACTTCTACATTGAAGTCTTCCGCCACAGCTTCCATCTCTACAATGGCGGCGTTATATCGGCTAGACATTATTGCTTTGTATTCCTCCGGCGCATCAGCGCCAGCGGTCGAGGACTCGTCATCCAGACATGCTAGAAAAGCTTCCATCGCCTCCATGTACGTTCTTATTCCTGTCTGCGCGGTGAGAAGTTCTTCCATAGTTGCATCTGCACCAGCAGGAATATTAACTAGTGGAGGGTAATCGCATGCAATCGTGGCAGCCGTTGTACCACTGGCCACCAGCAGAATCAAAAACCGCAGCGTATTCATGGTTGTACCTCAAAACTAACGCAACTAGCGAGTGAACTATACCCCAGGGGTCTAAACGATACCAAGCGTTCAGCGGGTGCTGAGCGCCTTACGGGGACAAGGAAATCGTTGAATTACAACACTCTAATATTCAATTTAATGACTTAAAATAAAGAGTATTGACCTCTCTTTACGTTATCTTGTGGAGCATCATTTGCACTTGTCTTACCGAGCTACGCTAACCCATTATAATGAGTAGCCTAGCGCTTCTGGGTATGCGCTGGGGGCTTGCATTATTGAATCAGTCTTTATGGGGTGTCGTTTGCTGAGCTCGCAGATCGGTTGGCTGCGTGATGGAGATAACGCTACGTTATTACGGGGCGGATTGCGCGGACTTGAAAAAGAAAGTCTTCGTGTAGACCACAAAGGCATCCTCTCTCATCGTTCACACCCGGAATCTCTCGGCTCTGCGCTAACCCATCCCTACCTCACTACCGATTATTCTGAGGCCATGATGGAGTTCGTGACACCGGCCTACCCTAGTAATTGGGAGACGCTACAGTTTCTCTGTGATCTTCACAGCTTTGTAGTGGATAACCTCGAGGATGAGTTGCTCTGGGCCCAAAGTATGCCGTGCCTGATGCCTCAGGATTGTGAAATCCCTATCGCCGACTATGGCACATCTAATTTGGGACGAATGAAATCTGTATATAGGAATGGATTGGGATTTAGGTACGGTAGAGCTATGCAGGCTATATCAGGGTTACACTTCAACTACTCTCTTCCGGTGGCATTCTGGGAGCCCTATCGGGAACAACAGCAGAGTCGCCAGAATCTAAGTGAGTTCATATCCGAGCAATATATGGCTCTCATCAGGGGGTATCGGCGTCATGCTTGGCTTTTGATTTATCTTTTCGGAGCTTCTCCGGCATTCTGTAAGTCTTTTTCGACGGAGCGGCACTCTGTGCTAGAGGAGCTCGACTCCCAAACGTGGTACGCACCATACGGTACCTCACTACGCATGAGCGACATTGGGTACCGAAATAAATCTCAAGCGGCTCTCCATATTTCAGCAAACTCTCTAGAAGAATATATTTCCGGCCTTGCAGCAGCGGTTACTACTCCGAACTCACAATACGGGGCGATTGGTGTTCTAGTGGATGGTGAATATCGACAGTTGAACAGTAACACCTTGCAAATCGAGAACGAGTACTACAGTCCTATTCGCCCAAAGTCACGTGCGGACAATCTAGACCGTCCTACCTTAGCCTTAAAAGAGTTAGGGGTTGAATATGTTGAGGTTCGGACACTCGATCTGAACATGATGGATCCAGTTGGGATAAATCAGAACCAACTCCGGTTTGTTGAAGCTCTGTTAATCTATTGTCTACTCGTTGAAAGCCCGCCGATAGACGCACGTGAACAGGCTGAGATTGACGCACGGGATCTTCTGGTAGCCCGTGAGGGCCGTCGACCGGGGCTAAAACTACTACGCAATGGGCGAAAAGTTACCTTGACGAGCTGGGCTTTGGAGGTTCTGGAGACCGTCAGAGAAATTGCTGTGGCACTAGATATCGACGACGAGGGTTATTTGAGTGCCGCGGATGCACAGGTTACTGCCGTACTAGAGGCTGAGGTGACGCCCTCGGCTCAGATTTTAAACCACATGCGCACCGCAGGAGCGAATTTTTTGGAGTTTGCACTAGAGTCATCCCGCGATCATGCAAAATATTTCTCGAACCTGCAGTTAACCCCCGAGAAGCAGAATATATTGTGTCAGCTTGCAGTTGAGTCACTACAGGAACAACGTCGATTAGAAGAGCATCCGCAGCAGCCATTCGATGGATATTTGAAGGACTACTTTGAGCGCGTCTAGCATCAGAAATAGGTGCTTTAATTCTGGCTCTATTGATGAAAGTAGTTTCAAGAGCCTCCCCTTATGATTTAGTTAACCTCTGTGTCTGTCCAGATGCTCATAGGGGAATACTTGGGTTAGTTATCAATCAGGCTGGCGAGATTGACTGTCTCGTCCGCTAGCAATTCAGCATGTATTGGTATGTTGGCTGAGATCAGCTTTTTGCCTACTAAGAAATTCTTCGGGGAATTAATGGCGTTGACCGCGATCAATTGCCCTGAACGAAGGTAAAAAACCGCGAAGGGGGGCTTGCTGGGAGTACCTCTGATGACAACCTGTTCATATCCCTCAGATAATCCAGCGATTTGCAGCTTTAAATCGTACTGATCAGACCAGAACCATGGTATTACTGCATAGGGTTCCAGCATACCTAGGTGAGTAATTGAAGCCGTTTTTGCCTGGTCAATGGCATTTTGGACGGATTCTAGTCGTACATGCTTGCCGAGTAGGCGGCTCGGGTGATTGGTGCAGTCTCCCGCAGCGAGGATTTTGTAATCTTCAGTACGTGCAAACTCATCCACTAGAATACCGTTTTTGCACGCTATTCCCGCGTCTGCTGCTAATCTAACCTCAGGGACCACACCGATGCCGACAATCACCAGATCACAAGGAAACTGTTGTCCGTCTGAAATTTCTACCGCCTCGACTCGCTCCCTTCCGATGAAACGATTTATAACGGTGTTGCATCGGATTTTAACGTTGGCTCGGGTGTGATACTCGAGATAAAACTGAGACACTTCCGGGCAGACGACGCGCGCCATTACACGATCTACTGCTTCTAAAACCGTAACCTCAAGGCCTCTCAACGCGGAAATTGCGGCTATCTCTAGACCGATATATCCCGCCCCGATCACGATGAGACGACTGCCGACCTCCATGCTGCTCAGAATGGCGTCTGCATCTACCATAGTCCGCAAGTAGTGAATTCCTAGTAGCTCTGCCCCAGGGACCTCTAGGCGCCGAACACAGCTTCCCGTTGCAAGCAGCATTCTGTCGTAGTGTAGGGTCCGCCCATCATCCAGAGTCAGGTGGCGTAAATCGGGATTCAATTGTTTCGCTCGAACGCCGAGCTCCATGTCCACACAGTTCTTTTCATAGAAGGTCAGTGGCCGCAGGAATAAACGATCCCGTTCCAGTTTACCGGTAAGATATTTCTTCGACAGTGGGGGGCGTTGATAGGGCGGGTAGTTCTCCTCGCCTACAAGCGTGATTTTTCCGTCAAACTTGTTCTGTCTCAACGTCTGGATTGCTTGGACTGCGGCCTGACCTCCGCCCACGATGACAAAATGTTCCGTTGTCATGGGTTTGTTTATTCACAGTTATTGGTTAAGAATTCCAATCTTAACTTTTTCAGGCAGGTGAGCGGAATATGACGCGCGCAATTCGAATTAATGAATTTGGAGGTCCCGAGGTTCTTCAATTGATTGAAGTGGATGTAGGTGAGCCGGGCCCCGGAGAAGCACGCATTGCCCACACTGCTATCGGTGTTAACTTTATTGATACCTATCATCGCTCGGGGCTTTACCCTCTCGAACTGCCCACCGGTCTTGGTGGGGAAGCTTCGGGCATTGTCACGAGTGTTGGGGAAGGTGTTGATGGCATCGTACCTGGAGACCGGGTTGCTTACGCTGCTCCTCGACCTGCAGGTTCCTATTCCGAAGAACGCATCATGCCCGTGAAATGGCTTGTCAAATTACCTGAAGATGTCAGTGATGATATGGGAGCTGCCATGCTTCTGAAGGGACTGACGAGCTGGTATCTACTTCGTCAGACATACCGAGTTCGGCCTGGTGACTGGATTCTGCTCTACGCAGCAGCCGGTGGGGTCGGACTGATAGCTGCACAATGGGCCCAGCAGCTGGGTGCTCACGTTATCGGGGTTGTTAGTACGGAGGAGAAACGCCAACTGGCACTGTCACGTGGGTGTGAAGCCGTGCTGCTTTCTGATGACGATATCGTTGGGGCAGTGCGCGAACTGACTGGGGGCGAGGGGACACCAGTTGTCTACGACCCCGTCGGTAAGGACACTATTGTCACGTCGATGGACTGCCTGAGTCCTAGGGGTATGTTGGTTAGTTTTGGTAATGCGTCAGGCCCTGTCGAGGGTCTCAACCTATTGGAGCTGGCCAAGCGTGGGTCCTTGTATGTTACGAGACCTGTGATGTGGAATTACGTGAGTAATCGGGAAGAGTTGAACGAAGGTTGCACAGAGTTATTCGAACAGGTTCAAGGCGGTAACCTAGAGATAGAAATAGGTCAGCGTTTCCCTCTCAGTAATGCTGCGGATGCGCATCGCGCGCTGGAAGCACGCCAGACAATTGGTTCGACTCTTCTGGTGCCCTGACCGGGGCTGGATACGGGTGTCATCAGGGCACAACTGTCAGCGGCCAAAAAACTGGGAGTAGCAACATGACGGTGAGAAAGACAACGATCGTCAATGGTAGTCCCAGCTTCAGATAATCAGCAAACCGGTAACCTCCTGGCCCCATGATCAGGGTATTGGCAGGGTGAGAGATGGGGCTGGTGAAGCTAGCCGAAGCTGCCATAGCCACGGCCATCATTGCGGTTTGTGGAGCTAGCCCTAAATCTGCGCTAGCAGAAAGAACAATAGGAGACATGAGAACTACGAGAGCAGCTGTTGGAATTATCATTGTGCCTGCAGCCGTTATTAGGTAGAGACCTCCGATTACCCACCAGGGCCCTAACGGTCCTAGCAGTTGCATGGTCTGTTGGGCTAGAAATTCAGCTGCGCCAGTTTGTTGCATTGCCGTTCCTAAGGGCAGCATTCCAGCGATGAGAAAAATCGCACGCCAATCGATGGCTCGGTAAGCTTCCTCCATACTTAAGCACTGCGTAAGTATCATCAATGTTGCGCCAATGACTGCTGCGATATGGATAGGTAGCCAACCTGTCATGACCGACACCACTACAGTTAGCATGATGCCTACGGCAAGAGGTGCCCGTGCTGTGTTGACAGGTTTTTGGGTAATGGGAGTCAGGATCAGAAACTCTGGATCTAGTTCCAGTACCCCGAGTTTGTCGCGCGGGCCGAGCAGCAGAAGCGCATCACCAAGCTGAAGTACCAATTGATCCAGGTCTGAGCGAATCGCCTCACCCTTGCGCCAGACAGCGACGAGTTCGAGGCCATACTTGTCTCGAAAATTTATATCGGACAACGGTCGACCTGCCAAGCTGGAGCGCGGGTCCAGCGTGGCTTCCAGTAAGCTCAAGCGATCTGATTCGAATACATGGAGATTCATCGCTGAGCTGCGTTCTACTTTCAGTTCCTGGAGACCTCGTAGAACGTCTAGGTCCTCCTCGCGTCCCTGAATGAGCAATAAATCACCGCTTCGTAGGGCCTGATCAGACTCGGGCATTATGCTGAGTTCCCCTTCCCGAAATAGTGCGAGCAACCTGAAGTCAAAAGCATCTCCCAGACGACTTCGCATGAGGGTGTCACCGGCCAGCTGAGACTCACGTGGGACACGAACCACGAAGATGCGTTCCTGAAGCCGATACGTGTCGCTAAGTTCTTTCTCATTGACTTCACGGCAATCCGAGAACTCAGCTGAGCGTTCAAGCTCCTCTACAATTTCCGGGCTGGCCTGAAGCAGCAGGGTGTCGTTTGGTCTGAGAGGAACGTGGGCGAGATTGACACGACGAACCAATTCATCTCTGCGAATAGCAAGGACATTAGCGCCGTAAGTCTTTCGGAACTCTGAGTGATGAAGTGGCTCTGCTACTAGCGGGGAGCTTTCTTCCACGACAACCTCCACTAGCTTAACTTTCCCTGCCATTAATCCTTGCAGTACTGGAGCTTCACGTTCGATCACTAATTCACTCCAGCGCTGGAACTCCCGGAAGCGATCGAGCCTGCCCTGTACGATCAGTTTCTGTCCACTCTGGAGTATGGTTTGGTGTGAAGGCATGAGTTCAGTGCGACCCTTATGCTCTAGAGCAGTTACGATTAAGCCTGCCGCGGTGCCGATGCGGCTTTGACCGAGGGTCTTGCCCACAAGAATTGAATTTTCGGGGACGCTCATCTCAAAGGTTCGGGAGTGCAACCCGTACTGGGTCCGAAGGTTGCGCTGACTGCGTCTTTGAGTCGCTTCCTTTGGTTTTATACGTGGTAGAAAGTAGCGTACAGACACGGCCATGAATAGCGTCCCGCAGAGGAGCGCCGTTCCACCGATGGGAGTAAAATCAAACATCCCAAAAGGGGATTCTCCAGCCAGCTCTAACGCACCGCTGATCAGGAGGTTGGGTGGCGTGCCGATCATTGTTGTCAACCCTCCCAACAGGCATCCATAGGCGAGCGGCATGAGCAGTCTTGAGGCGGGAATCCGGGTACGCCGCGCGATCTCAATAACCACTGGCAGCATTAGTGCGGCCACTCCAATATTATTCATGAACGCAGAGAGCACACCGGCTGTCAGCATGACCACAACGATCATGCGACCTTCCCGCCTTCCAGCGAGTCGTAGAACTGTGCGCCCAATAGCATTAGCAATGCCTGCACGTGTCAGGCCGTCGCTTAGGATAAACATTGCCCAGACAGCAACTACCGCCGCGTTTGAAAATCCAGCAACGGCTTCCTCGGGTGTAACTAGCTCAGTGAGGACAAGAGTGCCCAGTACTGTGAGTGCAATCAGATCCATTCGGATTTTTTCGCTGACAAACAGAACCAGCGAGGCGGTCAGAATGGTTAGAACGAGGCCTATTTCAAACGTCAAGATTTATCTGCCGACTGGATTTTCCCCGCTGCGTTTTTCCTTCAGCGACGTCATGGAGTTATTAAACTGTGGAATTCTAAACGTTCAAGCTTCCGGCAGAAAGTCGGTACTGACCACGAACAACGGAGAATCCTCAAATATGGTGTTTTTAGATCGCAAGGTACACGTATAAATAGAGCTTGTGAGACGCATACTGATCAGTAACTGGTCGGTTTTTTTAAGGCTCACTGATTTTTGTTCCACGGATTTTGGATTACGACTCATCCGGTAGAGGGCTTAATAGATCATTTGTGCGGCGTGACATCTGGTCAGCCTGGTAGGTGGCAACGTGGTATCGCCAATTGCTCAACCTCTGATCAAGTTCACGGGCTTCAGCTTCTACGCCTAGGGCTGTTTCTTGAGTAGATGGGCCCTCCTCGCCTGTTAATTGGGATGGGGGCTCGTAACTAGCACGAAGGGCGACCCAGGCATTTTCTTCTCGCTTAATCGTCTCTGCCGTTATGACTAGTCCATCAAAAGTTCTAAATTCAGTTATGGTCATAGGGGTATCGTCATCGGTTCTTAACTCGACATCCTGCAGGTTAAGGTTTGAAAGGACATTACCTATAACATTCGCAACACTGTCGTACTGAAGTTCCCTACCCGCTGGTATGCTATCCACCATAAAATTCGCCTGTTCGGCATCTTCTTTGAAGACAGTCAGAATTTCACCGTCAGGGTGAGTTACCGTGATCCGCTGTATACGTTCCCTCGCTATTGCTAGTACTTCTGTATCTAGCCAGTCTGTTATGGACCCGCCCACTCCTGGATCTCGGTCAATCAAGTAACTCTGAGGTTCATCTACTTGGCGAATATAGGCTTGGCTGTCACCAACAGTATTGCCAAGAATTATATTGACCGGCGTATCAGCTCCTGCCAAGGAGATAGAGATACCGTTCGCGTTTGAATTTTCAATTGCTTCTACACCAAGGCGATCATGCCATTCTGGATTCGATGTTTTGGCTTCCAGGGTTTTTGCTTCAGCGAGGCTCAGTAATGTGTGCCGGATTTTTTGTGAGTCGGCGGGATAATTATCTCGCTCCATGATAGACCACCTCTCCATCCCACGATTGAGTGTTGCGATTATCTCTCCTCCGGCTCCAACCAGCTTCATTTGGTTAATCTCATCTAGACTATCTTTAAGTGTTGGTAGAAAGACCACGGCGTCCGCATTTGCAGGTTGCTGTTCCTGTTGTCCTAGTATTGCCAGTAGACTAAAGATCACCAGTGCACTGATGAGTATGATAAGCGTTCGGGGGGTCATAATTATTTCTCCGCTCTACGCCGTCGAACACCAACCACTATTAGAACTAGTATGGTCAGTAATATAGGCACCAGCGCGGTATTGATTATTTGCAACACGGTGCCAAGTTGCTCAATGCTTCGATCGAGATTGCGTTGTACGGCTCTTAGATCCTGTCGTATGCGTACTTGTTGATCTAAAAAACGCTGAATTTCAGCCTGCTGTTCATCACTTATCAGCAGCGACCCCTGGTCTGTCCGTGCAGCTTGCAATTCGGCCAATCTACTCTCGGTTTCGGCAAGCTCCGCCTGTAAGAATTGTTCAGTCTGTCTAAATTCGGCATCGGCGTTTCTGCGAAGTTCTTCCACCCGTGTAAAGGGGCGGGAATACGTGCCACGTGCACGAATACCAATGAGTTCAGTGCTACCTGACAGGTTATCTAGGGCGTTGATGACAAAATCACCATTGTTTGCGAATGCTGTTACCAATTGTTGCCCAAGAAAATTCTGCCGCTGAACCCACAGACGATCACTTAGAATATCGACATCACCTACCAAAATGACATTAGCGTTGTTGGTGGAACTCAGGTGATTGTTTGTAAGTGGTTCCCCGCCGTCATTCTGCGTATCCCCCTCAACATCCGGACTAATTTCATCGTCGGTCGGTGGACCGTCTGGGAAAGCGCTCGTCAACGAACCATTTAGGCGTGCAGCGAGCACGTAAGACTCCCCTGTCGGTGTAAAGCCATCTTGCAGTGTTTCTGGATCCGCTAGCATCTGAACCTGGATCGCAGGTAGCGTTGCTGCTTCGGTGCTCGAGCTCAGAAGTGGATTAAGGTTCACCGTGCTGTCCTCAATAACGGTGAAATGACCTGCTGAGCCTAGGTTTAGACTTCCCAAACCATCGATGATGACATCTTCACCGTCCATAGCATCCCCAGTAATGCCCAGGAGTCCTAGGTGTCGCACTGGCCGTAACCCAGATCCTGTGCTGATGCTAAGCGCGTATCGGTTATCCGCAATGACCTCACTACCAGAGAAGGCTACGCCCCAAGCACTCAATAACGGTTCTAGGTTGGAGCCACTTCCTTGAGCGAGTGCTGCGGGATCCATGCCAGTGGCAGCCATGTCTATTTCAGCAAATGGGTCGAGGAAAATCAGGGCTCTTCCACCACGGAGGATAAATTGATCAATGGCATATAGTGTGCTGGATTCAAGATTTTTAGGGTGTACCAGCCACAGGACATTTATGTCTTCATCTATTGAGACTAGTTCGAGGCCTAGGGTGCGAATTTCAAATAGCTGTCCAGCTTGGTTATATACGGCCCAGGGTTCGGTCATACGTTGAGCTTGTGGGTTGAATTCAGCTGCCATAGAAATTCCCGAAAGTAGCCCGACAACGACTTTGTCTGGGCGTGCCAGGCTATAGATCATTCGTGCAAGCTCGTACTCTAGAAATCGTTCGCGTTCAGGGTTGAAGATGGCAATGGTTTCTTCTTCACCCACACTATTAGTCCCAGCTAGACCAAAGTAGAGGTTTTGACCTATTCCCAAACTAATGGACTGTAGACCAAACCGCGAAGCGCGATCTTCCTCCTCGGAGAACGGTATAGGATCTATGACATGTAAGCGGAGATTTTCGTCTGAGGCTGCCGCAAATTCTTCAAGCATCTCTCGTACTCGAGTTGCGAAATTTCTTAAGGGAGTAATATCTGCTGTTTCGCTATCGGAGAAAAAGAAATACAGGTTTATCGGCTCTTGAATAGTTGTAAGGAGTGCACGGGTTCCTGGGGATACTGTGTAGAGGTTATTTTCCGTCAGATCGAAGCGTAACCCCCTTAGGAGAGTATTATTTGCTGTCACTGCCGCAACGAACACTAAGCCGAGTAAAATCAGTGAGGTTGCTCCAATATTTTGTTGTCGCTTGGCCGTCATGCCGTGTTCAGCTCGTTTTTTTCATGTGCAGCACTAAAACATTTGCGTAGAGAAACGTTCCGATGAGTAACGCAAAATAAATAATATCGCGAAGATCGATAACTCCTTTACTAATATCTGAGAAATGGGTCAAGAAACTCAAACTTGCAATGGCATCAATAATGGCTTGAGGAACCCATCCAACTAGTGGGCTGAGCAGAGGTTGGAATCCGGCTAGAAGAAAAGCAAAACAGATAACTACTGCTAAAATAAATGCAATAACCTGGTTGTTAGTTGTAGCAGAAATGAACGAACCAATAGCTAGAAAACCACCAGCCATCATCAGGCTGCCCAGATAGGCGGCCATGATTACACCGTTGTCAGGGGCGCCTAAGTAATTCACTGTGATCCAAATAGGAAAAGTCAGAATAACGGCGATTGCAATGAATGCCCAGGCAGCTAGGAATTTGCCTGCGACCGACTCCCAGATTTCTAGCGGCAATGTAAGTAGTAGTTCAATGGTCCCAGTTTTGTGCTCTTCAGCCCACAAGCGCATTGACAATGCAGGGATCAAAAAGAGATATAACCAAGGGTGATAACCGAAAAATGGTGCAAGACTCGCTTGCCCACCGTTATAAAAATTTCCAAAGTTGAACGTAAACCAACTCGAAAGAACCAGGAAGATAACGATAAAAACATAAGCGAGTGGAGTGGAGAAATAACTCCTCAGTTCGCGTCTCATGATTGTAAGAGTTCCATTCATGTAGCTGCTCCCCCCGTGATCGTCCGGAATACTTCATCTAATCGACCAGACTCTAGGGAAAGTTCGGAGAGATCCCATCCCTCGGCATTTGCGAGTTCGCTAATAGTCTTTAGTAGCATCTGTCCATCAGCAGGAAAAGCGGTCAGGCGATCAATATTCTGGTTTACTTCCGTATTCAGGACTCCTGGAAGCAAGCCGATCTTCGTGCGGGCGCTCTCCAGCTGGGAACTATCAGCGAATTTTATGGATACGGCATTATGAAATCTGGATCTTGCCTCAAGGTTTTTGGGCGTATCATCTGCGAGTATTTGCCCACGGTCGATGATAATAACCCTATTGCATACCGCATCGACTTCTTCCAGAAGATGAGTCGATATGATAATTATCTTGCTTTCAGCCATCTCATTAATTAGTCCGCGTACCTCATGTTTCTGATTCGGATCGAGGCCGTCCGTGGGTTCGTCGAGGATTAGAACTTCGGGATCGTGGAGAATGGCTTGAGCTAGCCCAACACGACGTCGATAGCCTTTGGATAGGGTATCAATCGTTTGTTCGAGGACTGGTTCAAGATGAAGGAGGTTGAAAACCTCTTTTAGTCGTTTATCACGGTGAGCCCCGACAAGTTCCCGAGAATCAGCAATGAATTCTAGAAATGATTGCGCAGTCATTTCTGGGTAACTTGGAGCACCTTCTGGCAGATATCCTATTTTACGCTTAGCTTCTGTGGCGTGGTTTTCGACATCGAACCCGCAAACCGAAGCGCTTCCTGCGGTGGGCGGAAGGAAACCGGCGATGATCCTCATTGTTGTGGTTTTTCCAGCGCCATTAGGGCCGAGAAAGCCAAGGACTTCGCCTGGACAAACCTGAAAACTCAGATTGTCAACGGCAATGAGAGGTCCGTATTGTTTAGTTAAGTTCTGACAATTAATCATTGTAAGCACCGATTGAGGCACGCGCTCTCTGGGGAACATGATTGCTGCGTTGTTGGGCGCGAGGCGGAAATTTTCCACATGGCATAGAAATTTTCAAGTCCTTGAACAGGCCCGACAATCAGCGGGAGGTGAGGAGGCGTCCGTCAACATCCATAAGATCTGTCTCACCCCATTCGAGCGCACGTACTTCATCCTCGATGGTTTCTAGATCGCCCACTACAACCCAGACTAGCCGGTCTGGGTTCAGTTCTGACCGAGCGGCCGCATTCGTTTCCTCCACGCTGATGGCGCTGACCAGATCCGCGTACCTTTCCCAGTAATCATCAGGTAATCCAAACCGCACCATCTGGGCGATGTCACCTGCGACTGCTCGCGCAGTTTCCCAGCGCCCAGGTAGTGTCAGCGTGTTACGTTTTTTCGAGGTAATCACCTCTTCTTCACCGACCGGGCGCTCTTGAAGTAGTTCTCGGAGCTCGCGGTCTAATTCCGCTAGAGAATCTGCTGTTCTATCGCTCTGAACTGGGGCATAGACGATAAATGGACGCTGATTCATGGTATCCAACAACATGGAACGCACGCCATAAGACCACGCCTTATCTTCACGGAGATTCATATTGATGCGGGAGGTAAAGCTGCCGCCAAAAATATCGTTCAGAGTCTGCAGTGCAAGTTCTCGCTCATCTGATTTGGGGAACACAAGTTGGCCACCGATGATGATACTCTGCTCCGACCCCGGGCGATCTACGAGCACGATGCGTGAAGATTCAGGGAGTGCAACCGACGGAATATTTT
>Ga0315338_1002883_pt1 | contig 15988 bp, 15 predicted proteins | sample ASW8metaG_FD_204518 | JGI IMG/M metagenome (GOLD analysis project Ga0315338, IMG submission 204518) | Ammonia-oxidizing marine archaeal communities from Monterey Bay, California, United States - ASW #8 | ecosystem: Environmental > Aquatic > Marine > Coastal | place: USA: California | collected... | reverse complement strand
AGCCTGCTGTGAACGACGCCAGGAACTTTCTAGTGTTGAAGGGGGCGAAGGGCATACACTGCCCTTCGCTCGCCACGTCGTAGGCTGTCGAGGCGCTGAGCTATGATCGAAAGCCCATAGCCCTCCACCAAGGCGAGGCAACACCAGACATCATCTGTTCTAGGCATGGGCGCTGAGTCTTCCCGCGAGTAGTTCCGGCAACTGTGAGATCGGGTGGCCACCAACTGCATTAAGTGCCTGCTTCACCACACCCGGTGAAAGGACAGGTCGGTTGCCGGGAAGTATGATTGTTGGCGATCCTGACTTGGCGAGCTTGACATGCGAGCCCTTGCCGCCTGGGACATGCTTGTATCCATGGTGCTTCGTAAGCGCTCGCTCAAGCGCAGAGCTTGAGACTGTTGCGCCAAGATCGACCGACGTTGGCGCGAATTGTGGCCGCCCCCCCCGAGGTAGAATGACATAGATCTCTTCGGCGACGTCCGCCAGTGCGGTGATCACGTTTGGCGCTACTGACCAGTGTGCAAGTGGAGCCGTATGGGGGAAGACGCCATCACGCATCTGCGTCTGCAGACCAAAGAGACCGCGTCGATAGGATTGCTCGGAAAGGAAGTTCAGGCCCCCAGAGTAGCCCGGCGGCTGCCTCGGGATGCTCCACTTCAGGTAGCTGCGCAGTCCCCGACGAATCGCCGTGCTAACCCGCTGGACGTAGCGTCGCTCCCCAAGGCGTCGGTAACTGTCGGCATTCGCAAGGCCTTCCTCAAGGCAATCGGCTGTTAGGTACGTCTTGCGGTATACCTGCCGTTTGTATGGCCGGTAGCGGTCGGAACCTGTCAGGACTAGTAGACGAAGGCCCAAGCTTTCGACCTTATGGTGGAACTGCTCGTGCAGGAAAAGAACATAGAAAGCGCTGCGAAGCAGTTGCCTACAGATTGCCGACCTTGACCCGCTGACTGAGGGCCATTGAACATGACCAGCAATGTCGAGCGCGAGCGACAAGATGCAGTCCTCCCGCATGTAGATGCCCCATCCGTATCCGTAGAAATGCATTGGACAGTACCATGCGCAGTGCGGCTCCGGCGGCTCGTATCTTTCCCCAAGCGCCCTTATAGCACGCTGGGCTCGCCCAGTTGGATCCTCAATGATGCGCTCGACTTCCTCCGACCATTCCCTCAGGCGCGGATCACCACTCTCCGGAGCAGTATGATCGCTCGCGGCCTCCTCATCGACACCGAGGACTTCCTCAAGCGATGTGGAGTAGACAGATTCCCCTTCTTCGATCTGCCCAATTTCCGGAAGGTCAGAAGACTCCTCCTCCGGTTGGATACCGTAGTCGCCTAACACGTCAAGGACGTTAGAAATAAGGATCGCCATCAGATGGTTCCTCGGTGGACGGTGCAAGTGTCAAGCAGCATTACGAGTGACCATGACGTGCCCTCCGTTACTGGACTATTCCCAGTGAGAGGACTTTGGGCCCGCTCCTGATCTGTCGGCATTCTCACTCTCATTCGGCTTCGGTGTCCAAGCAGCTAGCCCCCTCCGAGGGGAGCAGTTGTGAGGAGTCGCGCAAGTGTATCCTTGCTAACTAGGGCGTCTAGTGGATCGGTCACTACCTCGAGCTCATAAGACACTGCTCTCACCATCTTGGGTAGCCTATCGTCCTTGAAGCTTTCCAAGGACAGAATATCCAGATCGGCTGCGGCGAACAGCCGTGGAGGGAGTACAAGTTTGGGCATCACTCCCGGACGTGTCGCGTAGACATCCTCGTGTTGGGGATCATACCCTCCGGCAGAGAGCGCCTGCGAGAACGAATCTTCGGCAACCTCATCGCGCTCCCCGCTAGCGGTCACCAGTTCCGCACTCACTTCAGCGATGTATTTGGGCAATGTTCTCGAGGAGGTTGGCTCGGTCTTGAGTCCCACGGAGTAGAGGTAAATAGCCTCGTCCGGTGCCAGGGGCGCCAACTGGCCAAGTGCCGGCTCGCTTCAGGGCGGCGGCTATCACCCGGTTGTCCACGACGGCCTCGGAGACGGACGCTTTCGGATGAGGGGTGGCCTCGGACTTCATTATAGAGCCCCTCTAGAGTAGTTCTGTTGTACTCGTACGCACGTCTAAAGAGCTTCTGATCCTGATACAGCTTATGCGCGGGGCCTGGTGCGGCCAACTGCCTTAAAATTGCGCTCTAGCTAATGGGAGTTCCTCTCGGCGATGTTGAACCGCTCACCTGAGTCAAACAGGCTGAACCCCTCTCCCAATCCACCCGGGCCAGCAAACAGATCAACCACAGGAATAGGCATCTGTCGATCAGTTCTTGAAACGATCGAATTCTTCTGGAAGAAGCCCAAGAAGATCCTTCTGATTCATCGCGTAAAGGTCATATGTCAGGTCAAATTGGTTTAGGACTTCAACAAGCCTCCGGGCACTTCCAGGTCCCTTACTCGCCGCTCCACGCTTTACCCCACCCCTGTCATTTACGTACAGCGATCTCGCCGCCCCCAGAATCCCAACGTTTGAAACGAACCTGTTACTTGAAGAGAGCTGTTCTACGAGCTCCCCTGGAATGTTGAGCGGTCCACGAAGGACTACGAACGCATCTTCAGGTGAAGATGCGTGTGCGCGGTAAATACGGTAGGGACCGGCAAGCAGGTGCCTGTAGTAGAGCCGATGATTCTCGCCAACCAGTACCCACCGGCTCCGCTTTCCAGGTGACCTGGAGCCGTCAGGGTGCTCTGGGCAGAGCTGGTCGAAATAAAACAGGGCCAACCAAGACCACATCCCTACATCAGAATCGACACCATGCATACCAAGAACTTGAAGGTTGTTGTGCAAGTATTCGGCACACTTGAGACGGCTCTCGAAGATAATTGACTCATCGAGCTCCACCGCGGGTTCTATGACCTCGGTGGCATCGTCATTCTTCAGGAGCTTTCGAGGTACAGACGGAGGAGGATCGTCTGAGAGCAAGTCCAGGAAATCCTCGAACCGTCTTGAACCATTTTCGGTGAATCGACGCAACCTCATGTTTTACTGCCTCTCAATGATCAAATTGAAGGACAAGAGCCTTTGCGTTGTGCTTGCGAGAAAACGAATCGACCGCGGCGTCGATCCAGTCGTCCAGCTCGTTCTCTTCGTCATCTTGCGACGGACTTTGACCAACACCAGGCAGGCCACTTGCGAACGTGAGCCAATGTGACCATGGAACATCGTCGTCAGTGTCGAAGTGCTTGAGGACTCTGAGTATCCGCGTCAGGATCTCCCTGAATGCAAGTGGGAGCACGAGCGAGACGAAAGCAGGAGTCATAATGAGCTCACGCCAGTTCCCGACTGAAGAGTTGACCAGCAGGATCGTGTCTTCATTGCTGAAGTCAACCTTCACAATCTGATCACGCAATCCTGCATCACCTTTCACCGGGAGCAGCCATTTTCTGGCAACCTGCTCATCATCCGAAACGGAAGGGCGAATTCTGTCGGCCACCGCAAGAAGCTTGCCATCTTTCCCATCACTGACTTTGACCCGAAAAAATATAGCGGTAGGTTCGTCAAACGCGGTAAGGATAATGTCTTCAGGTCGCTGGATATCGGAGATTGTCCCATAGTTAAACCTCATCCACGCGGATTGTCGGTATGCCTCAACGAAGACTTCTGCATTAGCCGGAAGGCTCCCGTATTCTCCAAGGGAGAGGTCCGCATCGAAGGACAGCTGACCATCTTGGCCCTGCGTGACAGTAACTCTGGCCGAGCTCTGTCTGATGCGAATTCTACCAGTATGATTGACTCTACTGACCGGCATCGTCGTTCTCCAACGCTTCCGCTCTTATGTACAGGTCCCGGTTGGGGTCAAAGCCGCCTACGACTAGTTTGAACTCGGAATCGATGATCTTCATCGCGATCCGATTCTGTTCGCACGCGACAATCTCTATTCCTCGCTGGTCCGTAATGTTGCTTTGTGTCAGAGAGAAGTCAGTGGCCGAATACTTGCTGATTGGATTACCACGCATTCTGTTGTCGTATGCCATCTTGATTTCAACTGCTTCTGGTTGTTTTCCGTCCCCCGGTGAGACACGAAATCCGTCATTTGTTCCAGATATGCGGCACGGGCGAGGCTCGGTCGGAATCTTTTTGGGGGGGGGTTTCGGACGCCGCTTTCTCACGCCCCCAGGACCTGCTGGTCCTATAGGATCCCCCTCCTCTCCCGGGAGTGAGAAGAATCCCAGTAGCGCAGCAGGATCCTTCTCTTCGTCATCCTCTGTCAGCAAATGAATGATGTTGTGTACTGAGTTCCTCACGAATACGATCGTCTCGTCGGCGTAGGAATACTTGCCCTTGAAGTTCGGTTGTCTCGTCTGCCACTCTGTATGGGCTGGATTCTCGGAGTCGCCTAGGAACGTGGTGAGATCACGATCCTCCACTAGAACAACCGCGCTATAGCCGCCAGCACCCATGCCTTTGACACCAGGGATCAGAAGTCCACCGCGAACGAAGGCTAGGGAGCTTCCACGGGTGTCGTGAGCGATGAGCACATCGAAAAAGGAAGCCGTCTGTTCGCCGGCCTTTTTCTTGACATAGACTGGTACTCGTACGGCGAGATTCTCCCCGTCATGCAGACGCTTGCGCATCGCCTCTGTGTCTGTCTCAGAAATCAGTCCTGCCCGCCAGCGTGGAGCCTTGTTGTCGGGTGGATACTCGATAGTTGTGAATTCGGAGTCTGGTAAGGCCGCACCCCATTCGGCAAGGTCGACGAACGGTTTCAATTCATTCACGACCTCCTCGCTAAGGCGACACATCGCGTCACGAATCGTCTCTTTGGTCAGACGGACCTCGTGCTTGGGTGCAGTGATCGAAACCTCGAGGCGTCCTCTAATAATCGGGTCGAAAAAGCTTCGGATCACCGATCGTGTTAGGCTGTCGACCTTTCGTTCTGCCTCTATTCCAGGCAGCCCACCTTCCACCTGCAACTCGGGCCACGGTACCACCACAGAAAGTCCGGGAGTCCGGTCTCTCTGTAGGCCGAAGTCCTTGGAGAAACGATCGAGAAGCTCGTCCTGTTCCACTGGGACAATGATAGGATCATCCTCTTCCTCATGACGGAGATCGCCGAAGTCGCCATCTGGCATGTAGGAATTCTTGCCAATGTGATGGTATTTCAGCAATGCAGTTCCCATCAGCAGCCGACGGTGATCTTCCTCTCGCACGGTCAGGCCGAAGAAAGCACCTATTCGACTCGACCACCCGAAGGCGCACTTTCCGACTCCGTGACTTCCGATCTGATCCGTACCCGTCTTGGGTGATGCGCCTTCGGCGCGGTAAAAATTGAAGAATGGGTTATCCACTCCCTCCTTCACTTCCCACGCGTTCGGGTCGCCACCCAGGCCGGTAGTACCGAAGTCCTCGAACACCAAGAACGGACAGTTACCACCCGGATCAGGAAGATCTCGAAGTTCGCATTCCGGTGCCGAAAAGTGTTCCCATCCATCGCCGAGGTAGACAGCCATCGCCTCTGGCGCAAGACCTTCGTCCTTGCCGGAGTAGTTGATTCGCACAGAGACCTTCCCGTCTCTACTCGACGCGTCCAATGCGTTCTGGATTCCCTCTCGCACGAGGGGCTCCCCAATCTCTGAGATCACATCCGCAGAAAAGAAATCAGCGATCTTCCGCTCGCGTTTCCTGTCTCCCTTCCGCCGCTTGTTGAAGTGCCACTGTGTCACGATCTAGCTCCTTTCGTTCCTCCCAGGGATGCCCGCCTCTGTCAATACATACCTCATCCGGAGTCCATTCCGATGCCTCTCGGCGAGGCGTTTGAAAGCTTGATCAACTTGAACGATCAAGTCCTCATATGTTTCCAAGAGCTTTCTGGAACGTCCTCTTCGTTTCCTGGTCAAGGAAGTAAACGAAACAGCCTCTAACTCCTCTTGTGAGGAGCACTCTGTAGATGTTCCGAAGCAAGCCGGATGCGTCTTGGGGGTCGAGTTTCTTCTTCAAACCCTTGTCGTAATTCTTAGTCATCTGAGCGACCCACTCATCGTCACGGCTTACGAGATCCTCGCCGAAAATGATTCCTACATAGTCGAACTCAAAACCTTGCGCGGAGTACACGCAACCTACCTGATCGAAATATTTGTTATCTGTGGCCCAGTGGTAGTACATCATGACCTGCCTAGTCACATTCTTGTCTCTCTCGTTCCATGGAGCCGACCAGCCTCCGAAACGAGGATCAGACACATCATTCACCAGACTCCCATCATTCCTGGGATAGGACCAAGGCCAGCAGAAACCAGCAGCCATCCTACAGCGATAGCCTTCTTCCATTCGGTTTCTTAACGCAGATGCCATGCTCGATACACTATCCATGACCCGGAACTCGTAGCGGTCGCTAGCGTTCCAGTTCACCGGGGCGGGGGGACCGTAGCTAAGCACACTATCGATCCATCTTGTGTAGTCTGTGCACCCGCCACATCGAAATTGTGCCTCAAGGTCAATCAGGGTGACCTCAACATCTGCCTCTTCGGCAGACTTTCGGATGAAGTCCACAGTACCAATCTCGTTGGGACGTACGCCCTGTTCATCATCAAGGAAGAATGATAGGACGGGACTGACGCTCATGAGTTCCTGAATCATTGGAACGTCTGAAACTTGATTGCCGAAGAAGTCACGTCGAAAATCCCAGAGTCTGTGAGCCTCATCTATCACTACCAAGTCAAGGACATCGGTGCCAACTCCATCAGCGAGTTTCGCAATACTTGACGGAGTGGTGAACAGGTTTTCAACAGGCATGTCAATCATGGGAATGTCTCCGTGCATACTCTTGAGCAGTGCTTTGGCATGTTTCTTGGTTATCTCCGCCATGACCTTTCGGAAGGCACGAGAACCAGTCGCATGAGCCACCGGCCAGTGCCTCTTTGCGCAGTGTGCCAGCAACTGCAAGGCGATGATACTTTTTCCCGTGCCTGGACCGCCACGCACGAGGATTACTCTCCGCTTCCCGTCGGAGCGACTCTTTTCAGCCGCAGCTGTGATCGTGCTATATGCGACACGCTGTTCATCCAACAGGTGCCACTCAAAATTCGACTGGATGGCCGCCGCTGCATGATCGAGCAACACTGAAGCGGGGCGATAACGTGGGCGACGGAAGGACTCAGCCGCGCCTTCTGAGTCTCCTAAGCCAACGCAACTGTATAGGTAGGCTGAAAACTCAGCCTCTTCAGGAGCCGCGTAAACGGGGTAGGTCGATGCGAACTCAGGAGGGTCGAGCTGAGTCTTCCGAAGGGAAGATATCGAACCTGCACTGTCCAAGTTGTGGAGGAATGCGCAGCCTCTGATCGAAACACCGTGCTCCGTTGCAGAGGCCTGGAAGTACTTGAGGTACTCCACGTAGTGTCCAACCTGTACGGATGGATGCAGTAGGTCGCGCCCTGCAACAGAAACGCAGTCCAATACGTTCGAGGGTCGCACATCCTGCCACTGCTTGAGTTCGATGATGAGAGCGCAAGGTTCTCCTCGGCGGTCTTCGCCGACGAGCAGGACATCACACCTCTTGGAACACAGTGGCATCTCGTACTCAAGGAAGACCACCCTGTCGTCCAAACCGGCGTCAGAGGCCGCTTCAAGAAATGCGCGGAGAGATTGTACCCACGAGGAATACTCCTGATGCCCAACTGGCCGATGGTAGACCTCCGTGTACCGACGCGAAAGGCGATCAGCTAATTCATCTGACTCAGTCTGCGAGCGCAGTTCTTCAACTGTGCCGTCAAGTAGATGCATGGATCGGACCGCTTCGGCTAGGGTGGTTTTCTGATCCGTCAGCGGAGTGGCCAAGAAATGGAATCGCGGAGGGCAACGCAACAACGTCGTCGAACTCTGTTACTTGTCAAACTCGGCCTTGATGTGGGTTCGAATCGACTGGATCAGATCAGCTCAGGCGTTGTCGCAAGCCAACAAACGGGAGTACCACTGCCAATCATCAGCGCAGAACACTGCTGCTACGCGCAATCAACGTGGGATGATCCGGTTATCCAGAAAGCGTCGTCGAGAACTCGCGTGCCTTCTTCGCCAGAAAGTCAGCATCAAGTAGACTAGTGTCTATGCTCTCTTCTTCCACCCCGAGCGAGCTCGCAAGCTCTGACGCCGAGATCTTAGGCTTCGATCGACTGAGAAGAATCACTCGATCTACATCGGTTGCTCTGCCCTTCGTGTCCTTCCAAATTCTTGTAGTCTTCTCGGAAGATCCCGCGCCGTCCTCGAGACAGCCAATCCAACCAAAGCCACCTCTGTGCGACAGTCTCTGAATCAAATCCCGTGCCAAGCTGATGTATTTCTTGCCCGGCTTGGCCACGTCTCCGACTACCATCGCAATTGTGCCGCCGGGCGCGAGCAAGACCTCCAGGCCATCAACCACTCGATCTAGGAAATTAAGCCAGTCACCAAGATTCAGTTTGTCATCCAGCGCCGAGACCCTGTCTTGGTCTCCGCTCTTTGCCAATAGCCAGTCACGGATCCAGTTCTGCTTCGCGTAGTTCACCACATCAAGGTACGGTGGTGAGGTCAACACTAGCCCCACCTTCCCGGCATATCGCTCAGCGACATCTGAACCAGCAAGTTCCTTTGCATCTAGTGACATGACTTCGCCCTGCGGGCAATCTAGAATTTCTGTCCGGAAGAGCCTCGAGACCTTCGCTTGGAGGATCTCGAACACATCTCTTTCAACCCGACTGAGGCGCTTCGTCGCTACGAACTTCCTGACGTAGTTCGGCGACATGCTGAAGGTGTTCGGCATGCTGATGGATGCATAGGCTGAGCTGCCATTCTGTCGCTCAGACCCGTGCATGACGCCAAGTAGGGCACCGAGTAGGAACTCGTCTACCTGGTCATGGGAATTGACCAGAGCTCTGCGCAAGTAGCAGAGCTGTGCCAGGGTGCCAGGGTGATAGATCAGCTGGATGTCATCAGCTTGCACATTGGCATCCGGTAGGTATGTGAGCCTGTCATAACCCTCTCTCAACTGCGCCAGCCTTGACGCTACCGAGTGTCCTTCAACCGATGTGTTCTTTGCTCGGGCGAGGGCGAGGGCAATCGGGTTAACATCCGATGCCAATGGCTGGCGACCCATCTGCCGCGACTCAAGCAGAGTTGTACCCCTGCCACAGAAGGGATCCATCACGATGTCCCCAGGACGGCTGAACAAGACGATCATTGACCTTGCCAGGGCAGGTGGAAAGGCACCCAAATACGAACACATTGCGTGCCAGGGGTGCCCCCACCTTTGCCCAAGCATGGACCATGGGTTCTCGGTCACGAGGCCTCCTTGGCCACGGCGCTAGTAGTCGTGACGTCGAACAGGCTATCGATTATCCCACAGATCGTCTCACATGCATTGTACAGTGACCTCTCTGCGCCGCTTTCCCCGTCCCCATCATCGCCATCACCTGTCTCTGAGGAACCTTTTATGTTCTCGAGCAGTGCAAAGAAGGAAATGTGCTCGAGATAGACATTCTTGATTGATTCTACCTCTTTCTCCCCCAGACGCTGAGCTCGAGCAATGAGGCCGCTCAGCTTCTCGTTGTCAGCCGAGACAAAGATGTCGATCGAATCTTCTTCCTCATTGACGAAGGCGACTGACGACTTGTCCCACTGGTTATCGAGCCAGAATGCATCTCCATCAGACACCCACCGGGGGTTGATGTTGGGCATCTGCAAATTGCCTGGACCGGGGCCCGCCGATTTGGGCAGGGCAACCACCTCAACTGCAACGGAAGTGCTGAGCGAAGAGGAGCGTGGTGGCCTGACCTCGAGTGCTATCTCACCCTTTGTTCCGATCTCAATCTCCTCTGAAGCCCGGAAGTAGGTGACACCGTAGCCACCCTTCACATTTGTTGTCCCTGAGTAGCGACCAACAGAGGGTGGCGTTATAACTGCTATGAAATCGTCAGGGTTGAGGAAGTACTCGGGTCGTGCATCTGTCTCGAACTGAAGCGTGAACGATCGGCCTTCGTAGATCTTCCGGGGCTGCTGATTCGTGATGCGGATGTATGTCGGCGGATCCTGCACTGGGATTGGTATCCGGTTTCCCGGCCCGGGTGGGGAGTCATTTGGCGGCTGGACAACAGGCGTTCTTCCAGTGCCTCCGCCCGTCGTGAACGCCTTAACGCGTCGTGCGAGCCTACGTCGGATGTTGTCAATAGCTCCCTGGTCGTCTTGGGTCAGATAGCGCTGTTTCCGCTCCTTGTCGAGCCTTTTGAGTTCGCTGTCACCAGCCAAAGTCTCTACGACAAGATTCCGAAGGTCATCGCCGATTGGCGTGTCACGAAGGGCCTCTCGGGTAGTAGGGAAGAGCTGACGACGCGACTCAGCGTCCAGACTGTCGCAGTCGACATGGACTATCAGGTAACGATCCAGGTACGGAAGTTTCAGGTCGTCCTTTATTAGAGTGTTCGGAAAGTCCCCTTGTTTCTGACCATTGTAGGTGACGATCACGGGCTTCGAGACCATGGCATATTGCGTAATTCGTCCGCGGGCATTTTCGCCCTCCGCCGATAGGACCCACCAGGTCAGAGTCACCGAGCCGTCCCCGAAAGTCAGTGTCGCAGACCTTGAGTACTGTGTGTATTTACCTTGTGTCAGAAGCCGATGATTTCCTGTGACAGTGCGGTTGGAAGCTCCATTCTCCTTGCGCTCATCGGAGATGCGGAATGACAGAACAGGATCGAATAGGTAGTTGTGTGTCAGAAACCATAACGAGCCAGTTGGCGCAGTCATCACTGCTGAGTACTTGCCGATATCCATCGTTATGTGGCGAACGAGAGTTCCAGGCGGAAACTCATCTTCGGGGAGGTCTACTACGAATGGGTGCCCTGTTGCGGCGTCCACTAAGAATTCGTAGACGCCGTGCTTGTCGACGTTAGGGTTTCCTGGATTGAACCTTACGATTGTGAAACTGAACGGATTGACGCTCTTATCGGTGGAAATCCTACGCGAACAGATCAGAGTGAGAGGAGAGTAGGCAAGCGCGGTTGAACCCCCTTGTCCAAAGGCGCCGGCCAAGAAGAGCTTCCGCAGCTTTCGGTTCTTGTTGAGGCTAAGAATCGATTCGGCAAACTCCTCAGGAAGCATGCCGACGCCGTAGTCACGAACGTCAACCGTCGGCTTGTCTTGTCGGTCTGATGCTCGGAGAGTGACTTCGACCTTGCTCGCTATCTCATCGTATTTCCTGAGGTCTTTGGTCGGAATCGGGCCAAGACGACCGTCTGGAATCCCGAACCAATCCTCGACAGCAGCTCGCGGCGACGACACGTTCGTAGGCTCTCCGCGCTGAATCCACTCACGCTCCAGCACAGCGTCTAGCGCGTTGGTGATTCTCTCGATCACGCCTCCGGCAGGGTCGCTACTCATATTGATAGTCGCGAGGTTGTTGTCGTTGTCGCCTACGGGGCGCCAAGACATGCGTTGCCCGTCAGCCGAAAGCGTGTTTTGAAACTCGATGAGATCGCTGACCTTCGTGAGCGCGAGCAGTGCACGTGCGTCAATTGCCATCAGGCTTTCTCCGAGATCTCGTTCCGGGCGAGTTTGAAAACAGCACCATTTTCGGAACCCGGCGACTCAAATCGTTTGCGGGCCCGGCGCACCTCGTGCTCGATCGCGGAGAAGACTGCGCCTATGTCTTCACCAGTGAATTCGTAGTGGCTACGATTGCTCAGATTTCCGACAAGCCTGATGTCACGGAGCAAGCGGTTGACGCGCTTTTCGCACAACTCTACGAATTTCTGCCTTCTGTCTTTCATTGTTCGACTCCAGTCTCGGACTGACCGTGGCGTATGGTCCGTATGTGGTAGATAATAGAGTATAGTGGCCCATAAATGGCGCCTTGTCAATGCATTTATGAGTCGTATTGCTCATATATGATATAGCATATCTCCGGGTAGCTTACAAATTTCTTTCTGGTTATCCTGCCTCGCCTTCTTGACGGACCGCACAAGTCGGGTATCGCCAGCACTGCTACACGGCACGCTGATCGGCACTACCACGAGTCACGCAGGGGGGGCGAGGATCGCCTCAGGGCGTCAGAATGGCCCTCTCAGGTCTTTCGAGGTCTGCGGGTCCTGTGACCAAGATGGGCTGGGGACGGGAGGCAGTGGCCGCCGTCGTCGTTGGTGTGCGCCGACGTGCCGCCGCAGATCGGACAGCTGCGGATGCCCGTATTCAGGTGGAGGGAGTGGTCGTGGAGATGTGCGTGGTGGACCGGTGTTCAGGGTGATCTGGGAGCTGCAGTGTGACCCAGAGGTCCGGCGTCTACGATCCTGGCGGAACTGAAACCTTTACGGCAAGCGGATACCATCTCTGGTCGTGTGTAATTTGATCTGACGTTACGTGCGTGAGTGGAACTTGGCAGCGGGGCCCGAAGGCCTCAAGCGTGCATGTGACCGAGCCGCTCACCCGAGTTGCATCTGGCGGGCTTAGCAGCAATCGCACGCTCATTGGGAATCTCTCTATTGTAACTCCGGCCAAGTCGAACGAGGGCCGGCTCTCGACACTTCTACCCGCAACTGACGTGTGCCCCTTGTACTCGCATCGTAGAACATCAGCGGGCGAAGGACGGTACAGCCTCGTGGGTCCGTCTGACAGCATGATCACGGCGTCCTCGAGCCTCCAGTGAGACTGGTCAGAGGCCTTCTTTCTGTCCATGATTCTCCTTCGCCTGTCGCGTCAAGCAGCGGACATTGCTCCCAACGTACAGCAGGATTGCATTGACACTCAATTGTTATTACAAAATGTGAACTCCGGCAATTTGAGTGCTAATTCTACGTGAGGACCTGAGTAACAAGCCCTCTGCTCTGGTCGTTCCATGTTCGGGCAATCGAAGCTGTGCTGGGAAATTCCGGACAAGACTTGCGCCAATTGTGCCAGACCGATAGGTGTCCCCTATCAGGTGGTCCTGACCGCGGCTGACGCAACCTCCAAGTCAGACGTAACGGTGGAATCAGATCGTGTGTCCCCAATGGCTTCACAGACACGGGCGTGCCTTGGCCGTCGACCCCTTCACTATTGGCGCGACTGTCTGAGTCGAACTACATCGATGAATCCGGCGAGATCAACCAACCAATCCCTCTGTGCGACCGAGTATGTCTCCTGGATCTCAGTGGGGATGACGAGCTGTAGCGAGTTTGCCTTCATCTCGTCAGTCTGATTCTCCGTAATGCCCGGTGATAGAGTTAGCAGATGCTTGTTGGGTATTCGTGCGGCCTCACTCAAGACTTGGCGCCATCTCTCTTTTACGGTTGCCTTGGCGGCAAGCATGGAGAGCCCATTCGCTGGAAATTGTGGGTCGTCATAAAGCTCGGCGCTTGGGAACAGAAAGTCTGGTTTCGCTCTGTTCTCGGTTCTTGCGCCACGCACATACTCGATCTGATTGTCCACAAGCACCTGCTCGATGTGATGCTCGAGCGCGTAGCCAGCCCGGGATTTTCGACGGTTGAGGATTCCCAGGGAGGTCTCTATGAAGTCTTCAACGCCAGCGAATCCATCTTGAATTCTCTCCTCGACAATGCGCTTTTCAAGTGTTCTGAATAACGCCTCTTCGTGAGTCCACCAACTCAGCAGTGCTCCATCTGGGTCAACGGTCGCATCCGGACCCTCAGCGGTCTCACGAGCGAAAGAGGAAAAGGCTTTGGTACTCGGAAAGCTCCCATTGAACCTTTTGAGCATCTCCTCAAGTAAATCAGGTCGAATGTGCCCCGCGACGATGCCGAGAGCCTCGAGAACAATGGCGGCACCAATCCCAAGGTGGATGTCATCTTTCGCAAGATTGCGAATCACAAAACCACGATCGAACCGCTCTGGCAACCCAAAGAGCCAACGAATCTGTGACTCCACGATTGAACCCGATTGGACGACAATCAACAACGTTGTCTTTCCCGGAGTCGCTGCAACTATCACGAGGTCGCCTGGCAACATTGCATCAGAAACAGTCGTATCGGAGTAGTAGAGTCTGTACTCTGGAGCGCGGTGGGGCTGATTACGTCGCGAGTCATACCAACTCAGCCGGGATTCGACCTCGACGCGTCCATCCTCATCGTCCGTGACATACATATATGTAGCCGGGCTATCCCGAAGTTCATCTTCGCCAAACAACTCCCTCAAGGCTGTGACGCCACCCAGCTCATGCCCATTTGAAACATCACTGTCAGCCTCTGTTGGACTCAGGCGTTTGGCTGCAATGCCAGTGAAAAAATCTGAAAGAACTGCTGGACCACCCGAGCCTGACCTCTCCAAGGGAAACTTCATTTGTCTCATCAGTCGCTCCCCCCTATTTCATCGCGATCGCACTCCGAACAGAGCCAATCGACAATCTGATTCACGAGGCTGTCGAACTCCAGCCTGTGACGACCCCTTAAGGCGCATTCCCAGACAACAAGCACCCGCCACCCAGCGGCAGTGAGCGCATCGGACGTCTCCCGATCCTTCTCAGCGTTCCTGGTGATCTTCGACCGCCAGAAGTCCTTCCGAGTCGAGGGCCACTTGAACAGATGGCAGGCGTGTCCGTGCCAGAAGCACCCGTTCACCAGTATCACCGCACCGTACTTCGGCAAAACAATGTCTGGCTTTCCGGGCAGTTTTGGGTCGTGAAGTCTGTAACGGTAGCCCTTGCGATGAAGTGCCTTGCGAACCTGTAGCTCCGGCTTCGTATCCTTGCTACGAATGCCTGACATCATCTTACTGCGGGTTTCCTGAGAAACGACGTCAGGCAACGGCAGTGGCACTCATGAATGGAGTCTCGAGCCGCCTACCTTGTGTGTGGGTCATGCTGAACAGCACATGGGGTAGCATATGACTCGCTACCGCCTCTACTACGGGCACAACAACAGAGTTCCCAAATTTCTTGTAGGCCTGTGTATCGGAGACTGGTATGCTGAAACGTGCTTCACCAGGCCTGTCAAAACCCATTAGTCGGGAGCACTCACGGGGCGTCAGCCGCCGCGGGCGCGGATCGTTTTCGATAAGGATCTCGGATCCATCTTTGTAGTACCGAGCCGACAGAGTTCTGGCGACTCCGTCGCCGCCAATCAGTCCATGACCAAATCCGTTCCCTTTGGCACGATGCTTGGCCTTGTATGCTTCAAGGTATCCCCAAAGATGCTCGCTCAGGGTGTACTTCTCTGCCACGAACCCGGAACCTGCTTCGGTGTAAGGTTCCTCTGTGACTTGGTCTCTCATGTGAAGTATATCTCCCAGAGTACCACCTGAATCACGCGACGGGAGTACAAGATCATCGAAACTGAAACCGGCTCCGTCGCGGAACCCCGCGATGAAAATCCGTTCCCTGTGTTGCGGAGCGAACGCTCGTGCGTCAATGACTCGTGAATCCCAGTGATAACCCAGACGATCAAGCGTTCTGGAAATCACTTTAAAGGTCCGTCTGCGATCATGTGACTTCAGATTCTTGACGTTTTCAAGAAGAAACGCAGCGGGCCGGTGCGTCTTGAAGGCCTGCGACATAATGTCGCAATTGTATGCCAGACATCATCCGACTCCGGGTTTCTTTGTCTACAATGTCAACCAAGGAGTGGAACTGTCGTCAGGCTGACGCAGCTACCTTGGAGGTGTCGGTTCGAAAAGAAGGTAGGACGATGGGCAAGTGAAATTGCGGCCCCTCCTGCGACACTGCATGCAAGATATGAGGGAGCATGTGTGCAGCAATCACCTTGACAACAGGGACGACGACCGAGTTTCCGAACTGCCGATAGGCTTGCGTATCGGAGACCTTGATTTTGAAAGGAGGCTCGCCTGGAGAGTCAAATCCCATGAGTCGAGCGCACTCGCGAGGGGTCAGGCGTCTCGGACGCTTGCCACGCTGGCGGATCAGGATCTCCGAGCCGTCCTTGTGGTAACGGGCTGAGAGAGTTCTCGAATAATCATCTTTGCCAGCAAGGCCGTAACCGAATCCGTTTCCTTTAGCCTTGTGCATGGCCGCATAGTCGCGCAGATAGCGCCAAAGATGTGCTGT
>Ga0315338_1002882_pt1 | contig 15988 bp, 11 predicted proteins | sample ASW8metaG_FD_204518 | JGI IMG/M metagenome (GOLD analysis project Ga0315338, IMG submission 204518) | Ammonia-oxidizing marine archaeal communities from Monterey Bay, California, United States - ASW #8 | ecosystem: Environmental > Aquatic > Marine > Coastal | place: USA: California | collected... | reverse complement strand
TTTCCAACTGTTCAAACTCACGGGTGCGAAAAATAAAATTTCGCGCTATTATCTCATTACGGAAAGCTTTTCCAATCTGGGCAATTCCAAAAGGGATTTTTAGACGCATGGCATTCTGGGTGAGAAGATAATTCACATAGATCCCCTGAGCTGTTTCGGGTCGAAGATAAGCCACGTTCGCATCTTTCTGGACAGGACCAATATGAGTTTTGAACATGAGATTGAATTGGCGTGGTTCTGTGAGATTACCAGTAGTACCACATTTTGGACATTGGATATTATTCCATTCCCCGTCCTTTGGATTACCATCAAACAATTCATCAGCAGGATAGCGAGCTTTACACTGTTTACAATCTACCAGCGGGTCGTTAAAGGCATCTACGTGCCCCGATGCCTCCCAGATCTTGGGATGCATAAGAATACCGCTGTCAATCCCAACAATATTTTCATGAAACTGGGTCATGGCCTGCCACCAAATTTGGGATATATTATTCTTTAGTGCAGTTCCTAAAGGACCATAATCATATACGGCGCCAAACCCTCCATAAATTTCTGAACTTTGAAAAACGAATCCTCTGCGTTTGCAAAGTGAAATAATTTTATCAATACTCATAAGGTTAAGATAAATCTCCGTGAATTTTTCAAAATAGAGAGAAGGAAGTTAGGAAAATTTCAATATTGAAAAACTTAGAATAACACCTTCAATTACAAAGAGAAGAGAAAGAGGTTAATCTAGTTTTTTGAGTTCCCGCTCGATCTGATCGCTGTATGCGATGGTCTCATCCGTTGGATAAGTTTTTTGTGCCAAGTCATCCTTGGATGTCCTCATATATAGCAGAATAATGGTGAACCCCAGCCCAGCGATAAAGAGTGGAGCTAACCAGGCAAAGTAATTAAATCCTTCCGCTACAGGGATGGAAAGAACCCGCTCTCCATATTTATCGGTAAAATAGTCTAAAATTTCTGATTTGGTTTTACCTGCGTTCACCATCCCGGCGATCTCGATCTCCATTTCCTTGTTCCCGTGGTCATAGACCGTACCGCTCCAGCAGCAGGTGGCCATGAGGCTTTTCTCAACATCCATGATAAGTACTTTTTTATCATCAGCCCAAAGTAGGCTAAATAAAATCAGGATGGAGAGAAATCGATTCATTTTTTCTTTCGCCGTTTTTTTCTTGGGGGTGCAGCCCGCTTTTTATTGATGATCTCTACTGCTGCTTCCAACGTCAACTGGTCCGGTTCGGTTTCACGGGGCAGGGAAGCGTTCACTTTTCCGTCCGTAATATAAGGGCCATAACGACCATCTTTCAAGATTAGAGCTTCTCCTGTATTAGGATGATCGCCTAGTGTGCGCAATTCTTGCGGACCACTAGACTTTTTGGCAATAAGTTGCAACGCTTCTGCTAACTCAATAGTGAGAGGGGAGAGGTTCGGGGGTATCCGGCCATTCTTTCCTTTTCCTGCAGATACATAGGGTCCAAAACGGCCATAATCTGCTTTTACATCTTCGCCCGTATCCGGGTGCTTTCCCAACGTGCGCGGGAGAGCTAAAAGTTTTAAGCCCAAATCCAATTCTACTTCTTCGAGATCTGTTCCTTTTGGGATGGCCTTTCTGGTTTTCGTATTTCCCAATTGAACATAAGGGCCATAAGGCCCGATCTTCATGAGGACTGTTTCTCCCGATTTCGGGTCAGTGCCCAATTCCCGGTCTTCGTTGATTTCCTGGTTAAGGATTTCCAATGCCTTGTCCACATTCAAGTCTCCTAAAAATATATCGGCGGGCACAGATTTCCGCTTTTCTCCCTGTTGAACGAATGGGCCATATTGTCCTACTCGGATTTCAATCGGATCACCATCGTAATCCAATTTCACGGTGCAGGCTTTGCCAATATCAACTTTTTCTTCCAACATGGTTTCCAGGCCTGCTTGTCCATCCGATCCAAAATAAAATTCTGACATAAAGGGGATTGGTTCTAATTCGCCGCGGGAAATAGCATCAAGTCTATTCTCCATATTGGCTGTGAATTGGGAATCAACCAGAGTGGTAAAATGATTTTCCAGTAGTTGTGTAACGGCAATACCAAGAAATGTTGGCGTTAGTTTTCCACGGTCGTTGGTTACATATGTCCTGCGTTGTATTGTGCCCATAATACTGGCAAAAGTGGAAGGGCGCCCGATTCCCTGTGCTTCAAGTTCTTTAACAAGAGAAGCTTCGGTGAATCGTGCTGGCGGTTTGGTCATATGTTTTTCTGCCGATAATTCATTGCAGGTCAGGGTTTGGCCTTTGGACAAATCAGGTAGAATTGTTTCCTTATCCTCAGTGATACCGCTTCGGCGATCCGTGCTTTCTACATATGCCGCCATGTATCCTGGGAAAAGAATCACTTTCCCATTAGCGCGGAATTCAGATTTTTGATTTTCAATGGTGACTTTGATTTGCTTTACTTTTGCTGATTCCATTTGAGAAGCGAGGGTCCTTTTCCGAATCAAATCGTATAGTTTTGCCGCGTCTTCATCAATTGCAGCCCGGACTGCATCGACTGAAGCGAATGTAACACCGGCAGGACGAATGGCTTCATGCGCTTCCTGGGCATTTCTAACCTTGGTAGCATAAACTCTGGCTTGATCAGGCAAATATTCTTCTCCAAAGCGGGATATAATTTCATTTCGGGCGCCATTAATTCCTTCCGCCGACAAAACGGTAGAGTCGGTTCGCATATAAGTGATAAGCCCTTTTTCGTAGAGGCGTTGTGCAGTGCGCATGGTTTTACGGGCAGAAGAGCGGAGTTTTCGTGCCGCTTCTTGCTGTAAAGTGGAGGTTGTAAAAGGCGGTTTGGGATGAGAATTAATAATTTTTTCTTCTACACCATGAATAGTCCATACCCCTTTATGTAATTCTTTTACTAATGCTTCAGCTTGGGATTTGGATAACAATAAAACATCCTTGTTTTTCAATTGACCCGTATTTGGATCAAAATCTTTTCCAATGGCTATACGTTTTTTGTCCACCCGTACTAGCTTTGCTGAAAAATCTTTATCCTTCGATTGAAAAACTGCTTTTAAATCGTAATATATCGCTGGATGGAAAGCCTGTCTTAATCTTTCCCGTTGAACAATTATTCGCAGAGCAGCAGATTGGACACGTCCAGCAGAAAGAGTTACTTCTACAAATTTCATATTCTTTTTTAGCGTACTCCAAAGAACACGGGAAACTTTATACCCTACGAGCCGGTCAATGATACGCCGGGCCTTCCGTGCTTCTACCAAATCCTGATCAATACCGCGAAAATCATTCATTCCTTCTTCCACCCCTTCTTTGGTGATTTCAGTAAATTGAACGCGGGAGATTTTATCCGGATCCACTTCACTAGCAATATGGGCCGCAATAGCTTCTCCTTCCCGATCTGGATCAGTGGCGATGACGATTTGATTAGTTTGTTTTGCCATTGACTTGAATTCACTCATAAAAGATTTTTTATCTGGGAGCACGTTTTCTTCAATGGCAAAATTATTTTCTACATCGACGCCCAATTCTTTTTTGGGTAAATCTTTGATATGGCCTACACAGGCCATAACCTCATATTTACCACCAAGGTATTTTGAAATGGTCTTTGCCTTGGATGGCGACTCAACGATTAATATAGGTTTCGAACTCATTTAATTTTTTTAGGGTTTATTTAGCGGGGACACCCTGTGTCCACGCGCGCATATATAATCTAAAATAAATTTTTAAAATGACAAAGAATTGATATGGTCTACTAATTTATCTAAAGCAATTTTTTCCTGATCTCCCGTAGATAGATCCTTCAATTCTGCCTCCCCGCTTTCCAATTCCTGGTCCCCAATGAGGATAGCATACCTGGCACCTGCCTTGTTGGCCTCACGCATTTGTGCTTTTAAAGATCGACGCAGAGAGTCAAAATTTGTACGGATATTATTTTGCCTTAGATCTTCTGCTAATTTTACTACTACCGGTCGTACCGTGTCACCAAGTCCTACAATATATAATTGGGTATTGTTGATGTTTGAATCAAAATTACCCATGGCTAATAGTATACGTTCCATACCAGCGGCAAAACCAATTCCCGGTGTTGCTTTTCCACCCAGTGTCTTCACCAGTCCATCGTAACGGCCGCCACCGCAGAGCGCATCTTGAGCACCCAGGGCAGAAGAGGTGATCTCAAAAGTGGTGCGGGTATAATAATCCAACCCGCGTACAAGCCGGGGGGCTAGTGAGTATTGAATATCCATCGCATCAAGAAGAGATTTCAATTCTTCGAAATGGGCCTTGTCTTCTGGTGTCCAGGAATCGCTGACATTTGGTATATCATTTAGAATTTCAATTTCATGTGGGATCTTGGTGTCCAAAATACGAAGGGGATTTTTTTCGAACCGTCGCTGACTAATTCCACTTAAATCATTTAAATATGGTTTTAGGTATGACCGGATTGTCTTACGGTATAGCGAACGGCATTCTGGGGAACCGATTGAATTTAATTTTAATGTGAGGCCTTCTAATCCAAGGTTATTAAGCACCGCAAGGGCTACGGCAATTACTTCTGCATCGATTTCAGGGTTTTCAGATCCAAAAGCTTCAATCCCAAACTGATGAAACTGACGATAGCGTCCTTTTTGAGGGCGTTCCCGCCGAAACAGTGTATCAATATAATAAAGTTTATTGATCGGGCTCTGTTCCCGAAAATTATGTTGAATAAAGGCTCGGACTACTGGCGCTGTCAGGTCCGGTTTAAGTGTTAGCTTTTCACCTCCCTGGTCCGTCCAACTGTACATTTCTTTGGACACAATATCCGTTTCTTCTCCCACACCCCGAGAGAATAATTCGGTGCGCTCAAAAGCAGGGGTACGTATCTCTTTATATCCGTAGTTATTCATGGTGCTGCGTATGATAACTTTTAACGCTTGCCAACCATGGGACTGATCCGGAAGAATATCCTTTGTACCTTTAATTGATTGAATGGTCTCTTTAGCCATTGTTAGAAATAATATTTTCCAATAATCCTTCTGCCTGTGTCTGAAATGAACTAGGAATATACAATTTCATAGAGCCACCATACAGGCTCAATGCTTTAATATTGAATGCGGAATTTAAAAAATCGCCTTTTGTGTAACAGGGGATGTGATTTTTTTTCAATATCTCAACTGCCATTTCAGCAAAAACAGCACCGCTGAAATCTGCAATAGTAATCCAATCCATATTGGACAATAATTCGGATTCTGGTTGGACATCGATCAGCGAAACACCGCAGTCACTACAAATAGTAATGTCATCCAAGTATTCACTACTACATTCAGGGCAAAACATGGCAACGCTAAAATTTATTAACGGTCATATAGGGATGGCAGGTTAAATGCCCCGCCCCTTTGTTCTAGCCTCAAATCTTTTAAGTTGGGCGATTTTACATTTAGTTTAAAATATATACCAGAAGCATATCCATTTGGTGTCCAGTTAACACTAAGTTCCCAACAGTGAAGATCACGGTAAAGAGAAAAGGTATGACTTACTAAATTCTGATTGATAAGGTCAAATCGAGCGTTGTAGTTCACTCTCCAATTTTCGGTTAATTGAATAACTGAATTGGTGGACATCCAGAATGTTTTTTGGGGGTTGTTAGGATTTGCGTTGTTATAAGCAAAACTGAAACTAGCTGAAGTGGACCATAAATTTTCTGTATTTTTCTGATCTGTACCTCCCGTATCAGAAAACAAATTGGGAAGATTAGCTCCATCCACTCGCTGTTCAATTTCCGTTGTATCTTCTTCTGATGATTCTTCTTCGCCAGAAAATGACAGCCGTTTTCCGGCAAATCGAAATCCGGTAGAAAAACGAACATTAATCAATCTTGGTGCAGGTAAACCGCCCTTGCTTCTGATTGAATTAATACGCATATTTTTTTCTTTATCAAAATCATACCAGTCATGCGTCATGGAAAAATCCAAGTTCATTTTCCGGCTAATATTAGCCCGGACGGAGGAACTTAAATTGCTCCATTGGAAATCATCAGCAACGAAATTCTTACTGGTACTCATCCGCCAGGAAAATAAATCCTGTTTCTTCTCCTCATCACCATCCAAAATTTTAGCCTGAAACACATTGTTAAATGATATATTCATGGACTGGCTTTCACCGCGCGGGGTACCACCGGCCAATGTCCCCGCAAAACGGTCAAAATAAGCTGATTCTCCATTATCCTGCTGAATGATCTCATAATAACCGGGATTGGCACCAAATACTTCTTGTGAAAAATCAGGGCGGTATGAATAACCAAGGGTGGGAGAAATTACATGGCGGATGGCTTCGATCCTGCCCAGCTTTGCTGGAAAGAGGCCGTAAATTTGAGTATTCATATTGATATTGAATGATCCTGTCGTTCGAGCAGCAAAACCTTTTACTTCATTTCGGTTGATTTTCCCCGTGGAATCAATAACACCAGTAAAGGAACGGTTTACCCAGTCCGATTTAAGCTGAATATTGGGGGACACATTAAAATATTTTAAAATTTTAGAAGACATATTTAACCCTGAAGAATGAGACATGATATAATCTGAAAAAGTGTTTTCTGTCGGATTTGCATTTTCATCCATGATCCAGCGGTAACCGGTTGTACTGTCATTGACCGCATAGGCTTCTGACTCGTAATAATTTTTCACGTTATTGGTAAAACGAGAGGAATAATGATAATTAATATTATGATACCATTTTTTCTTTTTTGCTTTAGTGGGGAAAAGGGCTCGCTGGCTGTGAGAAAAAGCCAATTGTGGAAAAGTATTGTTTGTAATGTTAACCTGATTCCCAGCTTTTGTTGGCTCAGTGAAAAATGCAGAATTGGGATTTACTTTGCGATCAGCCATCAAATTCCGTCTCGAATATAAATTGACACTTAGGCTATTGCGGGATTTGGGCCAACGTTTGGAGTATGTGGCATTGGAAACTGCCTGTTGATTCAGACGCTTGCTTTGTTCGATACCAGTCCTACGGTTATAATCTCCGCTGGAATAATAACTGGCATTTACAGACGCGGACTGGTTATTTCGAAGTTTCTGACTATGGCTCCAGCGTACAACATAATCACTCTGTCGGTTTTTAGATAATTTGTAAATATCCCGATCTTCTGGTAGAGTTGATCCAGAAAACCGTTGTTCCGTTTCTAAATCTAGGCTGCCTGAAAAGGCATATCGTTTATCATAATTATTTTGTAAACGGAGGGTGACACCATCCCGATCATAAAGGCGCATTGTAAATTTTGTATCAAAATAATCGTTTGGTGCCCAATAATAACCTAGGCCATTGATATATTGCCCCCAGCGGCTGTCATTTCCATAGGATGGCATGATCCACCCAGAGTGTCGCCGGCCCTTCTGGTGTGGAAAAACACCAAAAGGCAATCCAAAGATGGGAATATTAGCGATATATAAGACAATAGGACGGGCAACAACTTTATCTTCATTGATCATCTTCATATTACGGCTTTCAAAATGAAAATGGGGTTCATCCAGATCGCATGTAGTATAGGCCGCATCATCGATATACAGCACATCCATATCCTGATTACGGATTTCCTGGCCATGGTAATAGCCATCCTGTGCTTTTGTTTTCCCACGAAGAACTTTCCCATGGCGTGTTTCCAGATTGTACATCATTGTGTCACCGACCATAGGTTCTTCACCTTGTTCCACCATGGTAGGCCTGATTCGGCCGTAGGTGGAATCCAACATGGATTCGGGGTATGCCTTCAGCAGGTTATTTTGCCATGCAACATTGATAAAACCAGCGTTGAGATTTACATTGGTATAGTCAATGATCGCGTCACCATGCAGGTTGGTGAATTCATTAGCCACGTCATATTCTATATCTTCTGATTCATAAACAACGGCCCCTTCCATATCCGCGCTAGTAGAGTCCGGTGTGTATGTACCGCGAGAACCTCCAGAAACAAATATTTTTTCTAAATCATCTGCTCCAAACTTCATGGAAATTGTATCTCCTGAAGCTTCGTTTCTCCCTTGATAAACAGAATCTTCAAAAATATGATACAAGGTAGTGGCCATGCCTTCTAGCCGCATGGAATCCAAGTTCCCATCTACAAAAAACCCGCGGAGGATAGAACCTGTCATATCATCAGAAAATGCGAGGGAATCCTGGAATGTGGCGGTATCACCATCCGCGATTTCTGTCCATTCCCGGATCCCTTTGATAGGATGGATAGCGTGGGCTTCCTTGGGAATAAAAAGACTTTTCAGTACATCATCTTCATATTCCAAATAAATTTCACTTCCAGAAATAATCTGATTATTATCCACAATTTCCGGTTTAATACGTAGGATGGTTTTCCCATTCTCCCGATCATAAATGGCCTCACCGCAGGTGGCAACGCGCCCCTCTTCGGTAATGGAAACATTTCCCATTGCAGCATAAGACACTCCGTCAACTTCCGGTAATTCAACATATTCTATTCGATCACCTTTGATTGTTTGTTGATCCTGGATTAGAATTGCATTACCATTAGCTGATCCGCTGTCCAGCTCTGAAAAATAAAACAAGGTATCAGCAACTAAACTGTAGGTCGTATCCCAGACATGGGTTTTACTGTAGGCAATCATTATATCCTTGGGAGAATCCACAAATAGAGAATCGCAGGTGAGACTCTGCACATCTTTGACCATGGATACATTACCAAAAAGAAAGCCCTGATCGGTGCGTTGGTTAAAACGGGCCCAATCGCAATTCATGACCATTTCACCTTTTGTAAAAATGACATTCCCTTTTAAATATTGCATCGATTGGCCATTGACAGTGATATTTTCTAGGACATCGGCTTGTTTGAGGCGAAGGCGGTCATCTTGAGCTATAATGAATGAAAAAAAGAGGATAAGAAGAAAAAATCCTCTCAAAATGAAACATGAGTTTGATCTAAAAAACCACATTATTTAGAATATCTTTTTGGCCAAAGTTTGCTTAGCCGCTCTCGGATGAATTCCTCATAACCTAACTCGGTAGGATGGTAAAAGGTTTCCGATTTTTCTTCGGGGAAATAATCCGCTTCCACAAAATGATCCGGATGATTATGGGGATAATTATAATCCTTACCATAATCCAGGGATTTCATAAGCCCAGTGGGGGCATTGCGCAGGTGTAATGGAACATCAGAAGCACCTTCTTTTGACACCTTTTCCATGGCCGTCTTCACAGCCATATAGCTAGCATTTGATTTGGGAGCACTTGCGAGGTAAGTAGTGACCTGTGAAAGAATGATAGATGCTTCCGGCATACCGATCATATGAACGGCTTGGAATCCCGACGTTGCAATAGTCAATCCCTGAGGATCGGCATTGCCGATATCTTCCGATGCCAAAATGATTAGTCTCCGAGCGATAAATTCGGGTTTTTCACCTCCCTCTAACATAACGGCCAGCCAATAGACCGCTGCATCCGGATCACTTCCTCTGACAGATTTAATGAAAGCGGAAATTGCATCGTAATGGTAATCGCCCGTTTTATCATAAAGATGTGTTTTGCTTTGCAGAGCTTCTTTCAGAATTGTTGAAGAAATACTTTTATCTCTATCAATCATGCTAGCGGCCAGTTCAAGGGTATTTAACATTTTTCGCGCATCGCCGCCGGCAGATTGAATAAGTTTCGACTTTACATCTTTACCAATCTTTATTGCTTCTTTTGATAGAAGAATATCTTGACTTAAAGCCCGGTGCAGTACTTTGACTAACTGGTCTTCATTCAAAGGTTTTAAAGTGAGAACTCGACATCTTGATAGCAAAGGACTGATCACTTCAAAAGATGGGTTTTCAGTAGTAGCACCAATCAGCGTAACAACGCCTTCTTCCACCGCATGAAGTAAAGCATCCTGTTGGGATTTACTAAAACGGTGGATTTCATCAATAAATAGAATGGTGGGCCGACCTGTATCTCGATTTGCTTTCCCCTTATCGATGACCTGTCTTAAATCCTTCACCCCGCTTGAGACAGCTGATAATTCATGAAATGCCGCTTTCAAGGTATTGGCGATAATCCGTGCAAGGGTGGTTTTCCCGGTACCGGGGGGCCCCCAGAAAATGAGTGAAAATAATTGCTCTTTTTCTAAGAGTTTCGATAATAATTTTTGATCATCAATGAGGTGGGACTGACCAATAAATTCATCTAACGATTGGGGACGGATACGATCCGCCAAAGGTGGCAAATTCTGGTTAAACAATGATGGTGTGGCTGACATTATTGTATATATCGTTTTTCAATAGAGAAATTTACGGTAATTCCTTTCAGCCAATTAATGTAAACTTCTGTCCTTCTATTGGAGAATATAAATGAAAATAAAATGGCTAATCGCAATGGCAATTATGCTTCTGGTTGCCGGGTGTAGTAAGGATGATAAAAATATGAGTGGTGAATTAATCATTGAAGATATTATTGTTGGCCAAGGCGCTGAAGCAGTAAAGTATAGTATTATAACCGTCAATTATACTGGCTGGCTGGAAGATGGAACAAAATTTGATTCTTCTTTAAATCCCGGACGGGAACCGTTACGATTTACCCTTGGTGCTGGACAGATGATACAGGGATTCGATCAAGGAATCCTAGGGATGAAAGTGGGTGGTAAACGGAAATTGACTATTCCACCGAATTTGGGTTACGGTAGCCAGGATAAAGGCATAATCCCACCGAACTCCACGCTGATTTTTGAATTGGATTTACTCATTGTAGAATAGATCTCATCTAACGATGATTAACTTTTGTTACTATTTACAAAAGTTGCGTCTGTAACTAAAATTTTATTTAACTAAGAAGCGCTCGCTCAAGGGGTAATAAATCAAAATATTGTCACCCATAATACTGATTATTAGTTTAAGCATTTTTCTTCTGTTAGTTTTTAGAATTGTGCAAATAATAAAGTATAAATCTCTTTACCCGCTTTTACCTAAAGAATATAATTTTGGAAAAAGGCGAGACACATTTTTAAAGGCTATGAATATGATGACTGAGAACGGGGCCAGTGTACTGGTTGAAGCCGGTGTAGCCCGACACGGGCTAGATTATTCAAAAAGTGATGGCGCTTCAACGATTGTTTTTGGAATATATGCAAAAAATAACGGAGCCAAACTTTATTCTGTCGATATTAATCCTGACAATATTGCTACATGCCAAAAAACTATTGATAAAATGAATCTATCATCTTGCGTAGAATTAAATACCGCTGACTCTATTGAATATCTTAAAGAGTTTTCTCAAAAAGTTGATTTTCTTTATCTAGATAGTTACGATTATAACCGGAATAATCCTGAAATAATAAAGGCCAGTCAAGCCCACCACCTAGAAGAAATAAAGGCTATAGAGAAAAAACTCCATGAAAATTCAATTATTTTGATTGATGATTGCAAGCTCCCCGGCGGAGGGAAGGGAAAAAGTGCTATACAATATTTACAATCAAATGGTTGGAAAATCCTGATGAATAATTACCAGGTTCTACTAAAGAAATAAAACTTTTATCTTATTACAGTTTTCAAATCCTGGATACTCAACCTAATTTCCTATCACCAAATCGAAATCACAAAGGAATGGATAAATATAAGTGGGCTTTACAAATTGATGAGCCACTGAGCGGGATCGAACCGCTGACCTACGCATTACGAATGCGTTGCTCTACCAGCTGAGCTACAGTGGCTTCTTAATTATGACCAAAAATACAGTGATTTTAAGTTTTGAAGAAAAAGGAATTCGTCAATCTTTTATATATAGGCTGATAATATTTGGCTGTTCGATAAGCTCCATAAATTTCACCACCATAAAGAGTTATTGCCAACCCGATTTGAAAAGGAGAAAGAATGCTTTCTTTCTTGATTGAATTAACCCCGTTATTAATCGCTAGGGCTGTAATAACAAAACCATAAATTCCATCTGAAGTACGTCCGGCATAGGCCCGACCTAACCCTGGAATAATCATCGATAACCCAGCGGCAATTATGGGTGATTTTGTTGTTGCTCTATCTGAAGGATTAGAAATAGGATCCATTAATCGGCCATCTAGGTGAAATTGCCCATCCATGAATTGGTGGTATTGCCGCGCGTTTGGATTACAGCGAATTATTCGGTCAGATGTCATAAAAAGTCCTGCCACTGCGCCGTGAGAATGGATTGCTTGAGCCCCGTAATTGGAGCAGCTGGGCTCAAACTGGCAGTTTAAAAAAGGTTGATTGTAAGAGAATTGCTGCCATTTTGTGATTGGATAAAGGAAAATTTTTTTCAGCAACGTAGTATTTGGAGCACGATAAAGTGAGTCTGCTGGATATTGGGCCGCAAGTGTGCCAATAAAAAAAAGAAGAATTACTTTCTTCATCGATTTCAAATGATTAGATGTCATTATTATAAAATAATTTAAAGTCAGTTTACCTATTATCATTTCGTTAAAATTAACTTGAATGATAAAAAGATTACATTCAATTTAGGGGATGGTGGGACAGGTAAAACCATACATACTTCGTCTATGTCTGAGTATTATATTTTTATCGGGCTGGATTTTTTCACAGGAGAAGACACTTTATATCCTCCATACGAATAATACCAATGGTGCCCTTGAGAATTGTTACTGTCCCGATCATCCATTTGGTGCTGTTGAAAAACGCACCATTTTTATTTCTGAATTTTTAAATAAACACTCCAATGTAATCTTACTTGATGCCGGCGATATTTTTACTATGACGCATCAAACCTTTAAAGATAGCCTCATGGCCGAAGCATACCGTTTGTTACCTTACGATGCGATTCTACCCGGCGATCAGGAATTAATGATGGATCCGAATGAGATTAACCGCCTATTTGATAAAATGGGTATTCATGTAGTTGCTACAAATATTACCGTTGCCGATATTGAAGGTTTACTTGTATACCATATTGTAGAAAGAGATGGATTAAAAATCGCCATACTTGGAATTATGGATTCCTATGCAGTGAAATATTACTCGCCAGAATTAAAAAATCATATCCAACTGGAAGATCCGATTAAAGCAGTTAAAAAAACGATGAAAAAATTAACTGATCAAGTTGACATATTTGTACTTCTTACTCATCAGGGGGCGGATCTGGATTATGAAATGGCAGAAAAAATAGATGGTCTTCATCTGATTGTGGGATCGCATAGTCAATCTGCAATAGAAAAACCAGAAGAAGTAAACGGTACTTTAATTGTTCAGGCGGGAAAAGAGGGGTATTACGTTGGTATTGCAGAATTAATCATCAGCGGTAAGGAAGTAGTAGAGAAAACTGGTCGAATTGATACAATGAGATTAGATATGCCTGATAATCCTAGTGTTATGAATATGATTCATGAATATGAAAAGAAAACCGGCCGAATTAACCATCAAAAATTGAAATTAAAAGCAAAGAAATAATGGACCCATCCATCGAAGTATTAGTATCTAACCCAGTGTATATGGCTGTTGCGGTTGTATTGGCAATCGTTATTTTGCTCGGGGTAATTAAAAAATTGCTCAAATTAGTCTTAGTAGTAAGCGCTATATTGGTTTTATGGGTAGTCTATATGGTCTGGTCAGGTCAGGATGTAACAGTTGATAGACTGAAAGAAGGGATTGAGTCCGGTGTGGAAACGGTAAAAGAAAAAGCATCGTCAACCAGTGAAAAAGTAAAAGAATCAATATCAAAAAGGGTGGAAGAAAAAACGAAAAGTGTTATACCAATAAAAGAAGAAAAATAATATAGGTGATAGCCGGGTTTACTTTGCCATCAGTTTTTCATTCGCATCACGAAGCCGGCCAGTAAGCAGTTTAATGATACCTTCCATGATGTCACTTTGGCTTCCCATAACTTCGTAAAATCCTTCCTGTTCGATTTGAAATAGAATTGAATCTTCTGTAACTGTGGCATCAGCAGAACGTGGCTCATCATCCAAAAGAGCCATTTCACCAAGACAGCTTCCTTTACCTAATGTTACCAATTCCGTATCTCCTTTGTGGATTTTTACATTGCCATTTACCACAATAAATAAAGAATCACCATAGTCACCCTCCGCAAAGATTGGTGTATTTGCTTCAAATTGTACTTCCTCTGTGATTTGAGAAATGCGGGATAAATTCTCTGCGGGGATGGTCTTAAAAAGATCAACAGATTTTAGGATAATTGTTTTTTCTAATGTGGAATACATACTCAGTTCAGTATCCTCTAATTTAAAACGATCAACAGGAATGAATTCAAGGTTCGTTCCATTTTTTTCAACTGTTCTGGTGAGCAATTCCTTGTTTGCATTTGTTACAGGAACATTACTCCAATCTAATTCCTTGAAAACATTCATTTTTTCCGTTTTTATTAAATAATCCAAAGCAATCACTGATTGCCATTTATTGGGCGAATACACCGATTCAGTTATTACAGTATCAAGGTTATTAGGTAGATCCTTGAAATGCGAATGACCTATCGTACTTCGTTCTCTTAAGGAAATCGGTTCAATAAGGGGATTGATGATATCCCGTTCTTCCTTGGAAAAAATGTTTTCAAAAAACTCCAGTAGAAATGGCAATTTGGCGGGGTCACCTGATTTAACCGTATGGATATAAGTTTCAATAGGCGTATCAGGAACATCGATTACACCCAATTTTAATAATGTGGGTAATGTGTTTTGAATTTCATTATTCAGATAATCATACATCAGAAACTTGTTATCATCATCGGGGATTAATTTAATGGCTTCGTTTAATGCGTAAACTCTGCTTGCAATCATGCGAATTTCTTTGGTGATTATTGCTTTTTTCTCTTCACCAAATGGATGTAATCGTGCAATAGTTAATAGAGAATCAACCACTTCGTTATAAACATCTTGATCATCCTGGTCCAACTGGCTCAATAACATGTCTACAGGTTTATCATTTGGATATTCACGAAGTGCACGAATAATTCCCAAACGAAGTTTGCGGCTTAGATCAGAAGAAGATAATAATTTTTCAAATTCCTCAATGACTAAATCATCAGGGAATTTATTGAGGGTAAACCGCGCTTGCGCACGGGCTTTAGGAATATCCAGATTGGTAATAATGCCAGGGATCAATTCCGGTTCCTCGCGTTTTTCTGCGATAGTTAAAGCAACATTACTAATAACAGCCCCTTCATTCTTGAGAAACTCGATCAGTTTTTCTTGCGGTAAAATGCTGTTGTTATAGACCAACCTATTTAATGCTGTGGCCTGAGTTGATTCGTCATCATTATCCAACATTTCAATTAATACAGATTCGGCCTTATCTGTTTGACCAGCCTCTAATAGAAGTATTGCTGCCGCTGCGGCCGCACGAGTCTCCAGTGAATCAGCTGAAAGAAGTGGTTCTAAATCTGGTAATATTTCTGTCAGTTTTCTGCGGCCTGCAACCATAATAGCTTCAATGGCAACATCATCATCCTTTTTCATGGTAGTAATAATATCTTCATTTGATAGAATGAATTCTTCATCCCAGGCCATGGATAGAATTCGTTTCCGGACATCCACACTGCCTTCTTTAAATAATCTTTCTAATGAATTTTTCCAAGAGGAAAGGGGTAATCCTTCAATAATCTCAAGGGCAAAAAGCTGTTGGATTTCATCTTTAGAAGATAGAGTCTCTTCAATGGTTTTGACCATGGCCGCATCTTGGACATCCACATTAAGATCTTCAAAATCAATTTGTCGTTTCGATATGGCTGTCTGTAATTGTTTCACATAATTAGCCTTTACGCGGATAGAGGTAAATAACCAAACCACTATTGAACCAAGAGCGATGATACTTAAGAATTGGAGTTCAATTATTTTAACAAGGAAAAAGACAAGCAAACCGGACAACCCCTCGGCGATTGCTTTAACAGTACCGCCGATTTGTGGTTTGATATATTTTCGTATGTTGGGCGGGACAGGAAGCCAAAGTAGTTCTACGGAAGAATGGTTAATAGTAAACTTAAAAGTTTGATCTGAAAATTTAGCGAAACTGG
>Ga0315338_1002881_pt1 | contig 15989 bp, 18 predicted proteins | sample ASW8metaG_FD_204518 | JGI IMG/M metagenome (GOLD analysis project Ga0315338, IMG submission 204518) | Ammonia-oxidizing marine archaeal communities from Monterey Bay, California, United States - ASW #8 | ecosystem: Environmental > Aquatic > Marine > Coastal | place: USA: California | collected... | reverse complement strand
CTAAAAGTTTTGTCTGCCTTGACGCCGCCGATCACATGCTGACCGATCGGGCCGACGCCTATTACGTCGCCGAGGTGATCAGCGCCTGGGCCAACCGCTATAACGAAGAAACGGCGTGAACGGCTGGGGCATGTATTATCTAAATTGTACCCCTACGACGGCGCCGCAAGGTTTCCGGCTAGGAGCGCGGTCGTTACAGTCCTTGCCACTCAACGATTGTTTTTGGATGATCAGTGGACAATCGAAGCAATAATGTCCGCTTTAACCCGCAGAACGGACCAAATGGCAGGTCGGCGTTTAGGTCCGCTAATGACCCGAAGCGGACATTACGCAGATCGGCTTTTCTTTTGGTTTGAAGCAATAAATCGGAGTTGGGATGTCGCCCGTGGGTCTCATATTCAATAGATTTAATATAACTAGTTGGGGGTAAGTTGCATGAGCAATGATAAGATATATGTTCGCCGCAATGGTTGACCAAGGCGGTTTGGGGAAATCGAGACCGGGTTGTAATTCCGTTTATGAATGAAAATGTATCAGCCGAACGGCAGGAAATATTAATTCATTCGATCCAGGCCTCAAACACCCCGGAAGAGCTTCAAAGCTCCATACGATTGTTTTTGGAGTTTGCAAAAGAGGCCGGAGTCGTTGCCGTCACCGTTCCCGCCGCCGGGCAGCCACCAGACACCGACCGAATGTCCACAGAATGGCTACCCGATGCACACCCAATGCCAGCCGATGCCCACCGTGGGGAATCACAGCCGCCTGCCTGCGCAAAGACGTCCTGCGGCCCAAAGGCTTCGGGCGACGGGACGGGGCTTCGATCCTGTGGAGGCAGGAAAATCGGGGCCGCTTAAATAACCGGCGTTTCCCGGTAGGTGCCCCAGATTTCCCGCAAGCTCTCGACGATGTCGCCCATCGACGCGCCGGCCTTCACCAGTTCGATGGTGATCGGCATGATGTTTTGGGAATCGTCCCCGGCGACGGTCTTGAGCCGATCCAGCAATCCGCTGAGTTTCTGGTTGTCGCGATCGTCGCGCACCTTGTTCAGAGCCGCGATCTGGCGCGCTTCGGTCTCAGGGTCGTAGGGGTGGGTTTCGACCTCCGGTGTTTCGCCCTCTTCGACGTACTTGTTGACGCCGATCACCGGCCGTTCGCCTGACGCTTTCTTGAGCGCGTCTTCGTAGGCCGAATCGGCGATCTCCTTTTGGAACCAGCCTTGCTCGATGGCCTTGATGGTGCCGCCCATGTCGTCAACCTGCTCGATGATGTCGAAAATGTGCTTCTCGAACTCGTCGGTCAACTCCTCGACGTAATAAGATCCCCCTAAGGGGTCGATGACCGCGGCAACGTTGGTCTCGTCGGCGATCACCTGCTGGGTGCGCAGCGCCAGTGTCATCGCTTCCTCGGTGGGGATGGCGAAGGCCTCGTCCAGGCCATTCGTGTGCAGGCTCTGCGCCCCGCCCAGGACTGCCGCCAGGGCCTGATACGCGGTGCGCATCAGGTTGACATGGTGTTGCGGCTTGGTCAGGGTCGCCGCCGCCGTCTGGCAATGGAAACGCAGGCGCATGGACTCCGTCTTCTTGGCACCGAAGCGTTCCTTCATGATCTTGGCGTAGACCCGGCGCACGGCGCGGAACTTGGCCACCTCCTCGAAGAAATCGGCTTGGGCGATGAAGTAATACGACAGCCGGGGGGCGAAATCGTCCACCGCCACCCCGGCCTTGATCACCTCCTCGACGTAGGTGATGGCGTTGCACATGGTGAACGCGGCCTCTTGCAGCGACGTCGCCCCGGCCTCGGAGATGTGATAGCCGGAAATGTTGACGGCGTTATAGCGTTTCATGTTTCGGGCGCCGTAGACGATGGTGTCCCGCACCAAGCGCATCGACGGCCGCGGCGGATAAATCCATTCCTTCTGGGCCGTGTATTCCTTGAGGATGTCGTTCTGGATGGTGCCGGAAAGCTTGTTCAGGTCATAACCCCTCCTCTCGGCGACGGCGATGTACATGGCCATCAAAATCCACGCCGTCGGGTTGATGGTCATGGAAACGGAAATTTTCGTCAGATCGATGCCGTCGAACAGCGCCTCCATGTCGGCCAGGGTATCCACCGCCGCGCCCTCGCGCCCGACCTCGCCCCGCGACATCGGGTGGTCGGAATCGTAGCCCATCAACGTCGGCATATCGAAATCGGCCGACAACCCCGTGTTGCCCTGATCGAGCAGGTATTTGAAGCGCTCGTTGGTATCGGCCGCGGTGCCGTAGCCGGCGATCTGGCGCATCGTCCACAACCGACCCCGGTACATGGTCGGGTAGGGCCCGCGGGTGAACGGGTATTGCCCCGGCAGGCCGATGTCGTCGGCCCCGTCCCCCGTATCAAGCGCCGTATAGACCCTTTTCAACGGCAACCCCGAGGCGGTCTTATATTCGGACTTGGCTTCCGGCTGGCGGGCGATGAAGTCGGCCAGTTCGCCCTGCTTCCAGTCCTTGAGCTTTTGCTCAAACCTCTCGCGGGTCATGCCGGCGATGGCGTCTCCTTTGCCCTTGGTCTTGGTGTTTTTGGATTTGGCCTTGGTTTTGGCCATCGGTCAGTCCTTTTTGATCCTGTCCAACAGTTTCAGCGCCGCCTCATGGGGGTCCATGATGCGTTCCTGGAGGTTTTTCATCAGGCCTGAAAGCTTATCACGCTTGCCCTTAAAGTCTTTTCGGATTATGTCCTCGGCGGTCTTCAGAACCCGCATCTCCAGGATTTGCCGGCGGCGCTCCTCGAGGCCAATCGTGTCCGCCAGGTGCCGGGCGTGATCGTCGATGGCGGCCAGCAGCTCGTCGATGCCTTCGCCGGTCTCGGCGCTGGTCGGCACCACCAGCACCCGCCAACCGCCTTCGTGCATTTCCATCGCCCGCACACCCAGCGTCAACATGCCCTTAAGGTCGGCAATGGTGGCGTTGGAATCCGGCCGGTCGCATTTCGACACCACATGGATGTCGGCGATTTCCAGGATCCCAGCCTTGATCGCCTGGATCTCGTCGCCAAGGCCAGGGGCCGAGATCACAACCACCGTATGCGCCGCCTGCACCACGTCGACCTCGTCCTGGCCGACGCCAACGGTCTCAATAAGGATGAGGTCGAAGCCGGCGGCATCGAGCACGTCCACCGCCTCGAGGCTGGAACGGGCCAGGCCACCAAGCGCGCCGCGCGTCGCCATCGAGCGGATGAAGACGCCGTCGTCGCCGGTCAACTCGGTCATCCGCACCCGGTCGCCGAGGATGGCACCGCCGGAAAACGGGCTAGACGGGTCGATGGCGACGATGCCGACGCGCCGCCCCGAGGACCGCATCGCCTTCGCCAGGCCGCGCACCAGGGTCGATTTCCCGCTGCCGGGGACGCCGGTGATGCCGATCACGTGGGCGTTACCGGCGCGGCGGAAGATTTCCGCCAGAGCCGGCCGGCTTTCCGGTTTTGCCGCCTCGGCCAGCGAAATCATGCGGGCGATGGCGCGCACATTGCCCTTCCGTACGCCGTCGAGCAGGTCCATGCCGAGGCTAGTTTTCTCGGCGGTTTTCTGGATGGTTTTTTTCTTTTTCGGCACCCTCATTTCCCTCAGCCCCCGCCCATAAGCGACTCGAACAGGTCGCGGTCGTCAATCACCCGTCGGGCCTTGAAATCGGTGCGCGGGATTGTGTCGGACGGCACGATCTCGACCCGGGCGCGGACACCCAAGACTATGCTTAAGTCCTTTTCCGCCTGGTTCCGGAGCACCGCCAGCGCGTCGTCGCCCTGGGCGAAGATTTCCTCGAGGGCGTCCATGCGCACCAGCAGTTCATCCATGGCGCCGTCCCGGGTAATGATGATCCGGTGCTCGCCGCCGTAGCCGGGAAGCTCATTGAGGACGCCATCGATGGCACTCGGGTATATGTTCTCGCCACGGATGATGAACATGTCGTCGATGCGCCCGTAGATGCCGTCGGGCAAGCGCGGATAGGTGCGCCCACACGGGTTGTCGGAGCCGTCGGTCCAATGGGTCAGGTCGTTGGAAACCAGCCGGATCATCGGCTGCGACGTGCGCTCGAGATGGGTGTAGACCGGCGTCCCCTGTTCGCCCCAGCCGACGCGCCGATAAGACTTCGGGTCGCAGACCTCGGTATAGACCATGTCCTGCCACAGCAGCATGCCGTCGGTTTCCTTGGTCCCGGCGGCGTTCATCCACGGCGTCATTTCGGCCATCGAGCCGCAATCGATGACCCGGGCGTCGTAGAGGTCGACGATGCGTTTCCTGACGCTGGGAATCGACGCCCCCGGCTCGCCGGAAAAGAACAGCAGGTCGAGCTCGAACTCCTTCGGATCGATGCCGTCCCCAAGCGCAACCTCGGCCAGGTGCAACGCGTAGGAAGGCGTGCCGTAGAACGCCTTCGGCTTGGTCATCAGCATCCACAGGGCGGCGCGCGCGGTCATCCCCGTGGCCCCGGCACCGAACGGGAAGCACTGGGCGCGCAGGCGCTCGGCCCCGATCAGCGTCCCCCACGATCCCACGTAGAGCGAAAACACCGAGCCGATGAAGATCAGGTCGCCGGGCCTGAGTCCCATACCCCACATCACCCGGGCCTGGTTGTTGGCGATCGTGGTCCAGTCGCCGCGGCCGATGGCGAAGGCGGTCGGTCGGCCGGTGGTGCCCGACGTGCCGTGGATGTGATGGACTTCCGATTCGGGCACGCACAGGTAATCGCCGAAGGGCTGGTTGTCAGTCTGGGACTGCCTAAGCTCCGCCTTGGTCACCACCGGCACGCGCTCGAAGTCCTCCAGGCTCTTGATGCCGTCCCGGTCGATGCCGGCGTCGTCCCATTTTTTGCGGTAAAAGGGCGCCTGGTCATAGGCGTAGCGCATGACCTGGCCGATCCGCTCGACGATCACCGCCTCGCGCTCAACCGGGTCCATGGTCTCGCGCACCGGAAACCAGTAACGGCTATCCAGCTCGGGCATAAAGCCTTGGTCGTAAGCGGGCGGGAAGGACCAGGATTCCATGACGGCGCGTCCGTGAGGGCCGGTCTAGCGCAGCCGGCGCTCGGCGAAGACGTTTTTGAGCGTCGCAACGATCTCGTCCGGGGCCGAGTCCTGCAGCAGCACATCGGCGACGCCGAGGCTCTTCAATTCCTTGACGTCGGCGTCGGGGATGACGCCGCCGGCGACGACGTTGATGTCCGAGGCACCGAGTTCGTCGAGAAACCTCAAGATTTCCGGGATGATGGTCATGTGGGCGCCGGACAGCAGGCTAACGCCGAGCACGTCCACATCCTCCTGGACGGCGGCCTGGACGACCTCCTGCGGGGTGCGGTGGAGCCCGGTATAGACCACGTCCATGCCGGCGTCGCGCAGCGTGCGCGCGACGACTTTGATGCCGCGGTCGTGGCCGTCGAGCCCGACCTTGGCCAACAGCACCCGAATGACGCGGGATTTCTCGTTCATCGGTGGGTTTCCTCCCCTTCCGCCTGTTGTCCTCGCTGATTTTCAACTCACTCGGCTCTTTCCTCGGTTCAACGCCGGTATCACAAATAGATTACCTTTCCGGTTTCCTCGACGCCGTCTACTTTGTGGAGAAAAACGGGGCCCCCGACCCCGTAGTAACCAACTGTCTGTTTGAAGATGAGAATAATACCAAGACGTTGACCGTCCTTATTCTGCCAGCCCGTGAAGCGGTAAGGGAGGCAAAAAAACGTGGCGATAAGAACTTTTCTGTCGTCGACGCCCTAGTGGTAAAGCTCAAGCAAATATGTCCCATGCGTTAGCGACGATTCTTTCAAAGCCGGCTTTTCCACCGCGACCCGGAAAATCGCTACGGCTCTCCAACCACGCCGATGCCGATTTTCAGGTATTCCCGCGCCATCGCCCAGTATTCCGGCGGCACCCTTTCGATCATCTCGATTTCCCGCTCCGCGCAATCGCGCACATAGCGCGCCGGGGTTCCGGCCCACAATTGGCCCGCCTTGATCGTCTTGCCCGGTGGCACCAGGGCCCCGGCGGCGACCATGGCCCCGGTCTCGACCACCGCGCCGTCCATGACACAGGCCTGCATGCCGATGAAGCACCGGTCCTTCAACGTACACGCGTGGATGACGGCGGCGTGGCCGATGGTCACCTGGTCGCCGATGAAAGTGCCGTATTTGCGCGAGTCGACGTGGACAACGGTCAGGTCCTGGATGTTGACCCGCTTGCCGATGCGGATGACGTTCATGTCGCCGCGCACCAGGCAGCCGAACCAGATGTTGGTCTCGGCGCCGATCTCAACGTCGCCGATGACGCTCGCCGTCGGCGCCAGGAAGACGCTGGGATCGATGATCGGCCAGACGCCCTTGAAGGGCATGATGTTGTTGGCCATGGACTCCTCCGTTAGCGGGCCAGCCAATAGCGCATCCCGGCACTGACCGCGCGCGGTCTTTCCAGCGGCGACAGGTGGCCGCAATTCTCGATAACCACCAGCGACTCGCCAGCAATGGCCCCCGCCATTTCCCCATGCAGGGCCAAGGGCGTCAAGGCGTCCTGGCGGCGGTACAAGGCCTTGAACTCGGCGGCGAAGGACGGTTCGTTCATGCACGAGAAATGAATCTTCTCCAGGACCTTGCCGTTCTTAGCCAGGTTCTGGAGCTCGGGCACGATATGGCCGAGTCCCTTGGGGTTTTGCTCGGTCAAGAGCATAGGGATGCCGAGCCTGTACGCCGCCGTCATCAGGGTCCGGGTGTTGCGAATCACCCGCGCCGGGGCCTGCATGGCGGGCACCAGCCGTTCCTGCACGTCGATCACCATCAGGCACGATTGACCGACCTTAATCAGCATCGGGAAAACTCCTTCCGAGGCGGTGGCGGCCAACCTAGCCCATCGCCTAAGGCCAGCCAAGGGCGCCCGGGGCGTCACAGGGGTGGGAATCATTGACTTGGGGCCCGGAACCCCTAAACTTCTGGCACCTTGACCGTGAACAAAAAAACCCGGGCCGGCGGCCGTACCGCCCCTTGTCAGAACCGGCTTTCATGAGCTTCGGTGAATTGGGCTTGAGCGACGGAGTCCTGCGCGCCATCAGCGACGCGGGCTACACCGAGCCCACCCCAATCCAGAAACAGGCCATCCCCGTTGTTTTCATGGGCCGCGACATTCTCGGCTGTGCCCAGACCGGCACCGGCAAGACCGCCGGTTTCACGCTGCCGATGATCGACATCCTTGCCGCCGGCAGGGCCAAGGCTAGGATGCCCCGGTCGCTGATCCTGGAACCGACACGGGAACTGGCGACCCAGGTGGCGGGAAGCTTCGAGACCTACGGCAAATACCACAAGCTGACCAAGGCGCTGCTGATCGGCGGCCATACCCTGAACGAGCAGATAAAGATCGTCGAACGGGGGGTGGACGTGCTGATCGCGACGCCGGGGCGCTTGATCGATCTGTTCGACCGCGGCCACCTGTTGATGCACGACGTCAAGATCCTGGTCATCGACGAAGCCGACCGGATGTTGGACATGGGCTTCATTCCCGACGTCGAGCGAATCGTCGGATTGTTGCCCCCGATCCGCAACACCCTTTTCTTTTCCGCCACCATGCCACCGGAAATCCGCCGCCTCGCCGACAATTTCCTGATGAACCCGAAGGAAATCCATGTCGCGCCGCCGGCGACGACGGCGGACAACATTGTCCAGGGCATGGTCGTGGTAAAACATGGGGACGGGCAGCGCCCCGGCAGCGGCCAGAAGGAAAAGCGGGCCGCGCTCCGTCAGTTGATCCGCCAGGAAAAGCCCAAAAACGCGTTGATATTCTGCAACCGCAAGCGCGACGTCGATACCGTCTACCGGTCGCTAACCCGCCATGGGCTCGAATCCTTCCGGCTGCACGGCGATATGCCGCAACCGGTGCGCACCGAGACCCTGGGCAAATTCAAGACCGGCGAGTTCAAGCTTCTGGTTTGTTCCGACGTCGCCGCCCGCGGCCTCGACATCCCGGAAATGAGCCACGTCTTCAATTTCGACGTGCCGACCCATGCCGAGGATTACGTCCACCGCATCGGCCGCACCGGACGGGCCGGTCGCCCAGGCCGGGCCCTCACCATCGCCACGCCCGAGGACAGCAAATACCTGGACGCCATCCAGAAATTGACCGGCCAGATAATTCCCAAGATCGAGCTTAAAGGAGTCGAGGGCGACGAACCGGAGCCGGCGCATGAAAAACCCCCGGGACGGGGACGGGACAGAGGCCGAGGACGGGGCCGTGGGCGGGGCCGCATACGCCGGGGCGGCGAGGGACGCGAGCCGTCGAACAGTCCGGCCCCGAAAACAACCGAACAGGAGGCGCCCGCATCCGCTTCCTCGACGGCGGTGACCGGGAAGCCCGCTGCACCGGAACCTGCGCCGGCGCCGGCCCCCGCCCCGGCCCAAGCCCCGACCAAGGCGGCCCAAAAAAGCCACCAGAGAAAGCCGAAACCGGCGCAAAACCAGGCAAACGCCTCCCGCCAACAGGACGGCGGCGGCCCGGTCAAGGGGCTCGGCAACCACATGCCGGCCTTCCTCCGGGTGACGCCGCCGAAGGGTAAATAGTTCCCCAAACCGGCAACGTTCCAGTACTTTTTATTTTAGCGGAAAATCCAGAACTCGATAATCGTGCTGTGGACGGCGACGACGATCAGTATCACCGCCTAAAAGACCGTGGCGATGCCGGCGACGGTGAAAATCCTGGACGTCACCCGCAAGGGATAAAGGGTGCGCGGGCGGCCCGGATAAAGTGGTGCCGTTTCGAGGCTCATTTGGCGGCTGATTTCAAGCTTGACGTTTATGATATCCATTTTTCTGTCCTTGCGGCTGCAAAGCCGTGCTCAAGCCGCCTTTTGACCGTCCCAGCGGTAGGCTTGGAAGGCTTCGTCCAAGGGGATGTCGGCGACTTGGTTGGTGTAGTTGCTAATCAGATTGAGGGCGAAGGCGAGAATGACTTCCAACACCTGGGCCTTGGTGAATCCGGCGGCGAGAAAGGCTTTCACTTCCTCTTCGGCGACGCGGCTGTAAGAGCACCAGGTCTTGTGATAGACCTCGACCTGGGGGCCCGCCTCATTGGCGGCGGCTAACCTGGCGGTGTCTGCTTGCTTTTTCATGCTCCGTTTCCTCCTTTTTGGACCATTTGGTCCTAAATGTCCAAAAAAAATGTAATTAAAACAGACTGCTAATCCAAAACGGTGAGCGCCGTCCGGGCGATATCGGAAAGCGCTTCCAGGTCCGGATTGGCCTTGCTGACGACCATCAGGCCGTTGAGGCTGCTGGTCAGGTACCGGGCCAAGGCCCGGGGGTCTTTATCCAGTCCGATCTCCCCATCCCTCTGGCCGCGTTCGACGAGGGCCATGAAAGTATCCTCGACGATGGCGAAACCGCCGCCAATCAATTTCGCCGCCGTCGGGTCGTGCAAGGCGACCTCGACGGCACAGTTGTTGAGGAAACAACCGCGCTGTCCGCCTTCCTCGGTCATCCGGCTGACGACCCGCTCGAACAGTGATTCAATCAATTTACAGGCCGGGGAGTCGAGGGTGGAAACGGCGGAAAACTGGGCCGTTATCGTCTTCTTGTAATGCTCGATGGCGGCTAGGAAAACCTCATGCTTGGAGCCAAAGGTGTCGTAAAAGCTGCTTTTCGAGAGCTCCATGGCACCGATCAGGTCGCTCAAGGACGTCGCCTCGTAGCCTTTCGACCAGAACACCTGCATCGCCTGGTTCAACGCTTCGGTGGTATCGAATTCCCGTGGCCGTGCCATATCTTTCGCCTTCTGTAAAACCGGGGCTTTTTTACGAGGCCCCGAATCCCGATGAGCACCCTTATACACATTCTGGACCAATTAGTTCATAATAATTTCGCATACCTACTATACGCAGACGCGGCAACAAAGAAATTTAAACAGATTTGGGGTTTAAATAAGCCCGGCCAGAGGCGACGACGGATCGGCGTACATCTTCTTCGCCATGCGCCCGGCCAGATAGGCGTCTCGCCCCGCCTCCACCGCCGCCTTCATCGCCCGGGCCATGCGGACCGGGTCTTTCGCCTCGGCGATGGCGGTATTCATCAGAACGCCGTTGCAGCCCAGTTCCATGGCGATGGTGGCATCCGACGCGGTACCGACGCCAGCGTCGACGATCACCGGCACGTTGGACTGTTCCTTGATGAGCCGGATATTGACCGGGTTCTGGATGCCGAGGCCCGACCCGATCGGTGCTCCGAGCGGCATGATGGCGACGGCGCCGACGTCTTCCAGGCGCTTGCACATTATAGGGTCGTCGGAGCAGTAGACCATCACCTGAAACCCCTCTTTGGTTAGGGTTTCCGTAGCCTTCAGGGTTTCCGGCATCATCGGATAGAGGGTCCGCCTCTCGCCCAGGATCTCGAGTTTTACCAAATCCCAGCCACCGGCCTCGCGGGCCAGGCGCAGCGTGCGCAGCGCGTCGTCGGTGGTGAAGCAACCGGCGGTGTTGGGCAGGTATGTGTACTTCTTCGGGTCCAGGTAATCGACCAGCAACGGCTTCGACGGATCGTCCAGGTTGACGCGCCGGATGGCGACGGTGATTATTTCCGCGCCTGCGGCCTCGGCCGCCAGACGATTGACCTCGTAATCCTCGTACTTGCCGGTGCCGATGATCAGCCGCGATTTGAACCGCTTTCCGGCTACTTCCCAGGTATCGTCGTCGGACAGGGATTGGGGTTGCTTGGCTTTCGCCTCATCGGGCGCGCCGCCACCGATGAAATGGATGATTTCAAGCCTGTCGCCGTCGTCCAGCGAGATGCCGGCGTAATTGGACTTGGGCACGATTTCGAGGTTGCGCTCGACGGCCACTTTCCGGGAGTCGAGGCCGATCTCGCCCAGCAACTGTTCGACCGTCATCGGAGGGTCGAATTTTTTTTGTTCGCCGTTTATTGTCAGGTGCATCGATTGTTCCGTTTTCGCCCATGGGGGTATAGCCCTCAATCCTTAAGTATGGGGCGGCCCGGGGGGCCTTTCAACCGGGCAGATTGGGGAAAACTGGAAGTTTCTTCATTGAGCGTCTATAAATCACCAAACTACCAGGATGATCCCTTTAAAACTATGATCGCAAGCGTGCTGGTCCTCAATGGACCCAATCTCAATCTGCTCGGCACTCGCGAGCCCGAAATTTACAGATCGGACACCCTGGCCTCCATCGAGGCGGCGTGCCAGAAACGCGCCAAGGGATTGGGCCTCACCGTCGAGTTTCGCCAGACCAACAACGAAGGCGAGATGGTGGACTGGGTGCAGGAAGCGGCCGGATCACACCAGGCGCTGATCGTCAACGCCGGCGCCTATACCCATACCTCGGTGGCGCTCCTGGATGCGTTGCTGGCGGCCGGGCTGCCGGTGATCGAGGTCCACCTTTCAAACATCTATCAGCGCGACGAATTCCGCCAGCAATCCTACGTTTCCAAGGCCGCCGAGGGCATAATCTGCGGCCTTGGCGGGTTCGGCTACGAGCTCGCCCTGGAAGCCCTGGCCCAACGGCTCGGCACCCTCAAGAAAGCCTGAATAATAATTAAAGAGCAGATCATGGCAAAAAGTCCGAAAAACGAAATCGACGAAGAGCTGGTCAAGAATTTGACCCGGCTGTTGGAAGAAAACAACCTTACGGACATAGAATACGGCCGCGACGGCTGGCACATCCGGGTCGGCCGGGGCGGCGACGTCACGGTTTCCGAATCCCGGCGTGGAAGCCTGGATACCGATACTTCCCCGGGGGCCGCCCCAGGGCCCGATGCATCGTCCGCCGCCGACAACCCCAACGCCGTCACCTCGCCCATGGTCGGCGTCGTCTTCACCGGCCCCGATTCCGACTCGCCCCCCTTCGTCAAGCCCGGCGACGAGGTCACTGAGGGCCAGACACTGCTGCTGATCGAGGCGATGAAGGTCTTCAACCCGATCACGGCGCCAAAATCGGGCCGGGTGACGGAAATCCTGGTCGCCAACGGGGCGCCGGTGGAATTCGGCGAACCCCTGCTGATCCTTGAATAAGCGAACGAGGCCCGGGTGCATGACCCGTCCCGCAACCAGAAAACTGGTACAGGCCGATGTTTGACAAGGTTCTGATCGCCAACCGCGGCGAAATCGCGCTCCGAATCCTCCGCGCCTGCCGGGAGATGGGCATCCAGACCGTCGCCGTCCATTCCACCGCCGACAAAGACGCCATGCACGTGCGCCTGGCCGACGAGGCGGTGTGCATCGGGCCGCCGCCGGCCCAGGACAGCTACCTAAGCGTTTCGGCGATCCTCAGCGCCGCCACCATCGCCGGCGTCGACGCCATCCACCCGGGGTACGGGTTTCTATCGGAAAACGCCGACTTCGCTGCCATGGTCGAGGAACATAAGTTCAATTTCATCGGCCCGTCGCCGGACCACATCCTCCTGATGGGCGACAAGATCGCCGCCAAGAAGGCGCTTACCAACGTCGGCATCCCGGTGGTGCCGGGATCGGACGGACCGCTGAAGGACGCCAAGGACGCCCGCGTCCAAGCCGATGCCATCGGCTATCCGGTGCTGATCAAGGCCACCCAGGGTGGCGGCGGGCGTGGCATGAAGGTGGTCGAAGATTCCTCGCTTGTTGACGAAGCCTTCGGCCTCACCTCCGCCGAGGCCGAGGCCGCGTTCGGCTCGGGCGAGCTCTACCTGGAGAAGTTCCTAGCCCGGCCGCGCCATATCGAGGTCCAGGTGCTGGCCGATCATCACGGTGCCGTGGTCCATCTGGGCGAGAGGGACTGTTCGCTCCAGCGCCGCCACCAGAAGTTGATCGAGGAAGCGCCGTCGCCGGCGCTAAACCAAAAGGAACGCCAGTCCATCGGCGATCGTGTGGTCGGCGCGGTCAAGAAGCTGGGCTATCGCAGTGTCGGCACCATGGAGTTCCTGTACGAAGACGGCGAGTTTTACTTCATTGAGATGAACACCCGGCTTCAGGTCGAGCACCCGGTCACCGAGATGATCTGCGGGCTCGACTTGGTGCGCGAGATGATCCGCCTTGCCGCCGGCGCGCCGCTGGGCTTCGGCCAGTCCGACATCAGGTTTTCCGGCCACGCCATCGAATGCCGGATCACCGCCGAAAACCCCGACACCTTCCTGCCGTCACCGGGCCGGGTCGGCGTTTACCACGCCCCTGGGGGGCTTGGGGTGCGGGTCGATTCCGGGCTTTTTTCCGGCTACACAGTGCCACCCCACTACGATAGCCTGATCGCCAAGCTGATCGTTCACGGCGCCAACCGCAACGAATGTCTGATGCGGCTCCGGCGCGCGCTTAGCGAATACGTGATCGACGGGCTGGAGACCATTATTCCGCTGCAACAGCGGCTGATGAACGAAGCCGATTTCGTCGACGGCAATTACGACATCCACTGGCTGGAGAGGTTTGTCGAAAGCGGCCAGGGGGGCGACAAGGGAGAAGACGGATAAAGCCAAAGGCCCAAGGAGGCCCATCCATGAGCCGGCACGACCCAAGAGCCCATGACCTGACGCCTGAATTACTGCTCCGCGCCTATGCGGCCGGCATCTTCCCGATGGCCGAAAGCGGCGACGACCCAGGCGTGTTCTGGGTCGACCCGCAGGTCCGGGGGGTCATTCCGCTGAACGATTTCCATGTTCCCCGGCGGCTTAAGAAAACCGTCCGCGGCGGCGCCTTCGAGGTCCGTTTCGATACCGCCTTCACGAAAGTCCTGGAACTGTGCGCGAAATCGAAACGCGGCCGCCGCGAAACGTGGATCAACGCGCCGATTAAGAACGCGGTGGAAGGATTATTCGAGCTCGGCTTTGCCCACAGCGTCGAAACCTGGCGCGACGGCAATCTGGTCGGCGGGCTATACGGGGTCGCCCTGGGTGGTGCGTTTTTCGGCGAAAGCATGTTTTCGCGTTTCCGCGACGCCTCGAAGGTGGCGATGGTGCATTTGGTGGTGCGGCTGAAGTGGGGCGGGTTCAGGCTTCTCGACGTGCAGTTCATCACCGACCACCTGCGCCAGTTCGGGGCCGTCGAAATCCCGGCCCGGGTGTATCTCGAACGGCTTGACGAGGCGCTGAAGACCGAGGCGGCATTTTAACGCGACGCCGCTCCTTCCGAGGTCGAGGACGCCTTGGAGGAGCTTTTCCGGCAATCGAGCACCCAGACATCATAGACCGGGTGTTCCAGGGCCGACAGCGCCGGGCTCGAGGCGTACATCCAGCCGCGGAACAGGCTGACCGCCGCCTCGCCCTGGCGGACCTCCCAGATATCGAGGAAAGAGGCGCTTTCCGGCGTCTCCTCGGGCGGGCGTTTGTCGCAATGGCGGGCGATGATCTCCAGCGTCCCGAACTTCACCACCTCACCCACCGGCGCCTCGATGGTCGACACCCGGGCCGTGACCTTGTCCATGCCTTGCAGGATGGCGACCTTATAGGGCGCCGCCGCCGCCAGCCCGCCAAGGACAGGAGACAACAGGACGGCCAAGGCCGCCGGCTTCAAGGTCCGGGTGATTCCGCTTTTGGGGCGGTTTTGGAAGCGGCTTTGGGGGCTAATTTCCACCTTTTATCGATCCGCCGGTGGCGAGGAAGATGATTTCGCGGGTTTCCGAGTTCATGGGCTCAAGCGTCTCCCGGCCCTCTCCCGACCGGGGCCGTCATTCGGGAATCCAGGGTTCGTAGTCGCCGGTCGCCGCCGCCCGTTCGCCGCCCCGGTAGGCGTGGCCCTGGGGCCGGTAGGCGCCGGCGGTGCCGGTCTGGTTGGCCAGGTGCTCTTTCTGCCACGGTTTCGATTCAACGGCTTCTTCCGACAGCTGCTCGGACACGGTGTGGTGGAGCCAGGCGTGCCATTCCGGCGGCACCCGCGACGCCTCGACCTCGCCGCGGAACAGGACCCAGCGCCTTTCGCGGCCGTAGAGCTTTCCCTTGCGGGCCCGGTAATAGCGGTTGCCGAACTGGTCGGTGCCGACAAGGACGCCGTTCAGCCAAGTATTGATCATGGTACCGATGTACATCAGGACGCCCTCTTCGGTATGCGGCGGCGCCAATCGCTGGCGACGCTCGGGCGAGGCAAATATGGCATTTGCCATACGGTGCGTCCACCCCGGCCAACCAAGTCCCCCGGCCGAACCCGGCAAACGGATTTTCAGGCCATAAGTCCATTTCCGCTTTCAGCGCCGATTCGGACGAGGAAATCCAGCGATTCGCACACCCTGGTGTTCATACTATATAAAGTATTTTTATTTTAAAATACCCACAATATTTGGTGTTTTCTTGTTGCAGACCACAAGATGTTGGTTTACACACAATAGGGTTGCACCTGGGCAGACACGACATCTTGGTGACGTGCAGAGGCGGAAATAAACCGCCACAGGGTCGCAACGGGGGGCCGCAAGGTCCAAACAAAGGAAACAACCCGAGACCTTTTTGTTGGGGAAAAAATGCGAATCCATCGGCTATTCACAAAAGAAAACGACTCTCCGTATTCAAACATCGAATTCCGCAAGGCCTCGAGCGAAATAAAAAATCCGGACGGTTCAGTGGTTTTTCGCCTCAACGATATAGATGTCCCGGCGGGCTGGTCGCAGGTCGCCTGCGACGTCCTTGCGCAGAAGTATTTCCGCAAGGCCGGGGTTCCCAAGTTATTGAAAAAATTCGAGGAAAACGACGTTCCCAGTTGGCTGTGGCGGCGCGTCCCCGACATCGCCGGCCTCACCGAGTTGCCCGAGAACCAGCGCATGGGCAGCGAAACCGGCGCGCGGCAAGTATTCGACCGCATGGCCGGCACCTGGGCCTATTGGGGCTGGAAAGGCGGCTATTTCGATTCCGAGCAGGACGCCCGCGCCTATTACGACGAAACGCGCTATATGCTGGCCTCCCAGGTCGGCGCCCCCAACTCGCCGCAGTGGTTCAACACCGGTCTTTACTGGGCCTACGGAATCGACGGCCCTGCCCAGGGCCATTCCTACGTCGATTACAAGACCGGCCACCTGGTCAAGTCGCGCTCGGCCT
>Ga0315338_1002880_pt1 | contig 15991 bp, 21 predicted proteins | sample ASW8metaG_FD_204518 | JGI IMG/M metagenome (GOLD analysis project Ga0315338, IMG submission 204518) | Ammonia-oxidizing marine archaeal communities from Monterey Bay, California, United States - ASW #8 | ecosystem: Environmental > Aquatic > Marine > Coastal | place: USA: California | collected... | reverse complement strand
GCGGTAGTAAATTTTGTTTCAGGTGTGACTTCTTGTTGTTTGATAGCAGCATATAAGAGAAAGGTTTATTATAAACCTAAGCTTAACCTATGATTTTATAGAGGTTGTCAAAAAATCTGATTATATATTTTTAAGATATTGTAAGGTACAACTCAGAGACATTCACGGACAGGAATACAAAACAATGGCATTTAAAAATCCCCTTGAAGCAATGGGTATGTTCCCAGACCTATTCTCCTCCTTTCTTGAGAAAAACAAGAAGTTGGAGTTAGCGAAAGCGAACCGATATTGCTCAATGGCATTTGGCGCAAATTTGGACGAAGAAACATACGGAATTCTGATGGACCTCCAACAAAACAACTGGTTCATCAAGATTCATCTGGAGGGACGGCGATTAACTCGCCTTTACATGCGCAAGGAAAACGAAAACACAGGAGACATACCAGAGAGCATCTGTCATTTGAAAACTTTGAAAGTGTTGGTTATTCGTCGTGGGGGATATTTAGCATACATTTCAGGTGGAATCCCGAAAAACATTGGAGAACTCACCAATTTGGAGTCATTCGATGCACGAAATGCCGGCATCACATCTGGATTCCCGGAAAGTATGGTCCGAATGACAAAATTGCGATCACTGGTTCTTTCTGGAAATACAATTACCGAGGACATTCCATCCGCGTGGTTTGGTGAAAAAGGACCATTGCGAGAAGATGACTCAAATGTGAACATCTGGAAGCGCGCCCACAATGGACGACCACATTACTATAGGGGATCAATTTTAGAGATGCCAGAAGAAGAACGGAAAACGCCATTTACTTTGGTGGACCCTGATAACAACGAATGGATTTCACAACCTATTCTCTGTCGTTCAATGGCTATTCAATACATTACAATGTGGTATGGAGTAGAATTTGTCTAAACAAAAAAGGGAAAAAGTAAAAAATAAAAAATAATAAATAAAAATTAAAATATAAATTAAGAAAATATGTTTTGAATTGATGATTTTAGTTTTGATACACTTAAAAAATGTGTAGGTGACAATTCTTCAGATGATGATGTTTGTGCTTGGTTAGTGTGTTGTGTGTGTTGTGTGTGTTGTGTGTGTTGTGCTTTTCTAAAACTATTTTTATTTTGTTTGTTTGGGGTTTGTTCTTTTACTTCACCTATAGATATTTTAACTTTTGCCCTTGCTTTCATACGTTTCTGTGATTCTTTCTTTTTCTTATATTCTCGTATTTCATCTTCAAATAAATATATATCTTCTTTACTTCTATGGAAATAATCAATATAATAAGACGATTTGAAGCTACTTGTATGACTCTGTTCTATTTTTGTTATAAAATTGAGTTTTGCTTCCTGGTAATTTTCATTTGGTATGAATCGTTTCATTACCTGTTCGGCAATCATATTTTGAGTAAATGGATTCTTATTATTTAATATAGTAGGTGACATTTTGTAAAGCGGTGAAAGAAGCAACATAAATACATTTGCGTGTCGTCTCAAACAATTATATGCTCGCGAACATTTTGTTTTATAATCTTCATACCATTCACTGTCATATCCATTCATAGCATCGATCATCTCTGGTGTGCTTCGTATTTCAGGGGCCATAAATTTCGGGTCACTTCCTAATATATACCCATAATCTATATGAAATAAACATCCTTTATTAGTAATCATCATATTTTCAAGATGACGATCGCCTATACCAAGTAAATAACTAATAATACAATGGGCTACACAACTATTTACAAAGCGAGTCTTCCATTCTCGAACAGTCGTGTCTGGGTTGTTTTCATTGATGAAATTTTGAATGGTAAAACTTTCTTTTTGAAGTTGATATAATGTTTTTGATGAAGAAATCATCTCTATAAATCCTTCTTTATTGTTTATAGGTAATATGTTGTAAGTGGTTATTGACAGGTCTAATTTTTCTTCACGTTTTAAAATAATATCCATTAATTGAATAATGTCCATTATTATTTTTTCTTGTCTTAAATCGTCTTTTTTGTACATCATTTCATACTTAAATCGTTTTCCTTCTTTGTTTCGAACAATACAAGGTATAATAAGGGGACGAGAATTGGACGCTTTAATTCGGGTACCTCTAAATTTCATATCTAAACATTCAAAGCGACAATTTGTAATTACAGGTGACTGGAATATACCAGTTTTTAATTGGAAATTTTTAATGTTATCTTTTTTGAATTGATCAAAATAGTTCTTACATTCCAACATTGTTTCTTTTGAATAAGGTTTTTTGAAAATGTCTTTGAAATATTCGACTAAATTTTTCTGTTGAGTTAATACTATTTTATATTCATCACACATATTTTCATAATAATAAGAGAACAATGTCTCATAAAATGTAATAGACTTGGTTCCTTGGTTATACAAATATAATGCCCAAAATACATTAAATGACAATGTGCGAGATTTATGACAACGAGATACGATATATCCTATAATAGGCGATGTACGTATGTGATTTACGAGAACAATATTGGGTAATTCTTGTATAATAAGATTCATATAACACATTAATTCACAATCATCTGTTTTATCCCATGGTTCTAGTAAAATATTTTGCAATGTGCTATTGTTAAAAGCACCACTTGTTAATAACAATATAGTATCTTCAATACCAAGATGTTCTTTACAATTGCGCGTGCACATTAGATTCCAACAATTGCAAGTTTTACGTTTCATTAAACATTTTTTAATTAATTCTAAATATTTATTTTCAGTTACTTTAAGTGTATTATTCCAATCAATAGATTTAATAAAAAAAGCGATCCATTTCCCGTGTCCAGGAAAATATTTCATATTATTTAGTAACATACGTTTTTCAGTTCTGTCGAACGTTAAGTTTATAAATGGTTTGTATTGAATTTCTCTAAATTTAGAAAAGTATTCCATTGAAATACGATTGTATAATTTGTTAATACACGCGATTTTGAAATAATCTTTTATATCAAAATAATCCCACACATTACCACATAATAATATACCTTTATTGTAATTATTCTGGATGTCGTCTTTTTCGTGACTTATTATAGGATGGATTTCTTCGTGTAATTTTATTTTAAAAAAACAAGATTTACAAACCCGTTGTTTTGTAAGTTTCTTGTTCTTATTTATTTCATTGTAAGTATTTTTGATATAATCTATGAATTTTTTTGTTTTCATTTCTTCTAATATTGCTTCATATTTAGAACATTCGCAACAGAAAATTCGTCCGCAATTTCTACAATGATGTTTTCCAGAAGAATAACCATTCCATAGATTTCTTTCTGGAAACGTTGTTTTACAATCATAACATTTTGTCACTTGTTCATCGTCTACCCAATTATAAAGTGTCTTGGGTTCTACGTGTCTTAATTTAAAAGAGTGACTTGATTTTCTTGGACGCCGAGTGTCATTTATATTTTGGTTACCATCTATAAACATAGAATATGATAAGTCGATACAAGATACATCACGTTTCATTGAAATTAATGAAATTAAATGAAATTAAATGAAATTAAATGAAATTAAATGAAATGAATTCCAATTTAATAAAAAGATATATAATAAAAAATACCCTAATATTTAAGTTTATTTACTTATTTTAACTACAATACGATGTGATACAATATTTATTTTTATGTTTTTTGTCTTACTTTGTTGCCCCACCTTCCTTAGATTCGATGTGTGCTGGAGGCAATTTAGTTGCTCCGCCTTCGTTGGTCTCGTCCATGCTGGGGATGTGACCTGTTTTCAAGTCCACTTCCATGATCTCTTCGAAGGTTGGTGCGTCTCCTGAAAGACCAAGCCATTTCATCTTTGCCGTTGTGTTGCGTGTGTTCAAACTGTGTGCAATCCAAGTAAAGCACAGATGGGTGGCGAGTTTGATTTGCAAGAAGTCTGCAACTTGTGTGATTGCAAACACCGCATCTTTTCCAGCCTCGGTGAAGAATTCAACCACGTCTGGACCGATTGTTTCTTCGATCTTGAACTTTGGCGCGGTGACTTTCTTTGGAGTTTCTGGCGGAAGAATGTTGCTGGGGTCCTTTTTGTATTCCATCTCCAACAAGGCGAGCATCAATTTGACAGACTCATGCGTCGCTTTGACCACGATTTGTTCTACTTTTTCTCCGTCATCTTCGTCTTCGCTACCACTTCCTTCCTCGTCTTCGTTGTTCGTTGGGTGTGCACCCAGTACCTTCTGGATGACTTCAGAATATGGAAAGAACTTCTCTGGGAAGTCTACTACCCCCTCATTCTGGCAGATAATCTGGATTGACATTTTGCCTTTGCCTTTGCTTTTGCTTTCCGGAACTATGTAATAAGACTGAAACTGAAACTGAAACTGGAACTGGAACAAGAATTAATTCAAACTAACTCTCGAAAATAAACAATCAGATTTTTTTGGGGCATACCTAAAATATTTAAAAATTCAAAAATTCAAAATTTACAATTATTCGTCTGGAACTTTTGGAGCGAGACATAAACACAAATCACCAAATTCACCAATGTCATAACTAACTATAAGTGGACAATCATTCTTTAAATGAATTTTAACATTTTTGTTAAGACTTGTACATTTGTTAAACAATATAAGATGTTTCAAACAGAAATACCCATGTATGATTACATCTGGTTCATTGTTAATTAAATATTTCATACCTTCTTCTTTTGAATTTGTCACTTGGTATATAGTGGTGGTTTGGTCACATAAAAATCCTTTTCCTGATAATTTCAAAACATTATCCACATTTTTAATTTCAAGTAATTTAGAAAATTCAGCCATATCACGACATAAACGTTGGAAATCAGACGAAGGCATCGTCATAACAGATGGAAATTCTATATCTGGGATCTTTTCAATTTCATCTTTTACGTCAAATAAACGCATATTATACACTGATTCACGTTGTTTATCTTTGTTTTCAATTTTAATAATTAAATTATCTTGATCTTTTTCATTAACACATAATGTAAGAACATCCGTATTGTTCAACGTTTTAATAATTGTATTGAACAGAAGCATATTTACACCTAAATTACAATCTGATTTACAATAATATTCGCCAATTCTATTGTTTAATTTAAGACGAACGACGATTGTTTCGGTTACATCAAGTGATATAATTTTCAATCCATTTGCCGTGCAAGAAATATTTACATCTTGTAGCATATCTTTCAATGCTTCGATTAATTGTTTGAATATGCTTGTTTTAATCGTTTGGAGGTAAAAAATCATTCCTTCATATTGATTTGGATTTGGATTTGGAGTTCCTTGCGACATTATCTTATGTTTTGTGTTTATATAATTCTTCTAATAAATAATATGTATTCTCTTTTGTTTTCTTTAAATTAAAAATAAAACATACTTTATGTAATTTTTGTAATAATTATATATACATATTTCAAATGAGTCAATTCTTATATAAGAAGAGTTCAAAAAAGAACAAAAGTAAAAAGTGATGAAAGATATAAACCTATATTTAAGAATTAATTTCAATAACATATAAATCTGATTCTTAATACTTACTTTTCAAAAAAGTAATATCAAAATATACTTTTCAAAATATACTTTTCAAAAAAGTAATATCAAAATATACATTTCAAATTTCAAAATGGAACGTGCACATCAGTTTATGCAAAAATATATGAAACAGTTGACAACAACTAATTATAATCAAATAGAGATTACATTTGGAACTTCTATTGGAAAGAACATATTTAATGCTAATATTTCAAAAGAAGTATTTCAAAAACTCAAGTCTTATTTTGAAGACATAGAAGAAAGCACAACACAGTATTTGGAAAATAAAATCTATTATGCTTCAAATAAAGAACTTCATATAAATGATTCATTTCAACAACGTGTCTATAATATGACATTATATGATCATCAACTTATTTCAAAAAAAGAAAATATGCCATTTGATTTGAAATATACATTTGCTGAAAGAAAAATGGTTTCAATTGAACATTTTCCGACTCGCAGGGAATATTCAAATGAAGTTTTCAAAAAGGTAACATCTGTTAATATAAAGAACAAGTTTTATGTAAATTTCAATGAAATAGAACAAACAAATGGAAAGACAATTTATATTTTAACTATGTTGGTAAAAAGAAGAACGAACAATCGCCACAATGAATTACACAGTATGATGTTGAATTTTATAGAACAAGTTCAAAGTATTGCAAATATGTTTTCATCCAAAGATAAAACGGTTTAAATTTATTTGCATAATGATTTTTCAAAACTAATAGGTTTCATAGTTTTATCTAAAACAATAAATGGTAATTCAACATTACGTCTTGATTTCAAAAATTTTTCAGTCATTATAAGTTCACTATCATTTCTGTCTAATATAAAATCAAAGTTTTTATGCATATATTCCAAACAGGACAATCCATTACGACACCATTCAATCGCTTTTTTTGCTCTTGCTATCTTATAATTTTTATTTAAAATACGAGCCAAATCTAATTTCAAAACATAAACTGGTTGAGAATATCCATATGCTGACAAATATCCTTTTATGTTCGCAAGTTTAGTTCCCCAACTAGCACTAAATGGCCCAAGTTGTCCACAGTCTTTCTTTTGTTTTCGTATGTAATTCCATATTTTTGAAGGTTCGTTACTCTTTAATTGACCCCATTCTGTAATGTAAAATGGCATTTTACCTTTTAAATATGATTTTTCAAATTTACAAAATACATTTTTTTTAACAACACGATATATAAATTTATTTTGCTCAATCATGCTTTTAACTTTAGAGTGACTAACTGTTTCAATTTGTTTGGTAAAATATTCAGGTTTGCCTTTTTTTAGATATTCCAATCTTTCTTTACGACAATTTCCCAATAATGTTAATTTTACAGGTTTTACTGGGTTCGCTGCTGTAGCTTTGTTTACCGTTTGTCTTTTTTTTCGTTGACGACATTTCTTTGTTTTTACATCATATACAAGACCATTCTTTTTACATTCTGCTCTTTTTTCGGCAACAGTCATCTTTTTAATTTTTGGTTTCACAGGTTTCGCTTTCGGTGATGTTGCCTTTGTGACTTGTTTTCTTTTTTTTCGTTGACGACATTTCTTTGTTTTTACATCATATACAAGACCATTCTTTTTACATTCTGCTCTTTTTTCGGTAATAGTCATCTTTGTGAATATATTATTATATTTTATTATTGTTTTATAATATATAATAATAAAATACTAACAAATGCCTCGTAAATTAGAAAATGGAAAATATGCATTTAAAGGAGGATGTATAGGTGAAAAGGGAATTGACGGTAAATACAAATTAGTTGCCGTGCGAAAGAACAAACCAAAAAAAAAAGGTAAAAAGGGTAAAAAAGCAAACAATAAAAACAAGAGCGAAATAAAGGAAGTTGAAAAGAAAGAAACACAGAATAAAAAAAGACGATCGGAAAAAAAGAAATTTCCAAAAAATACATCAACCCAAATAGGTGGTCACAATTCAAACTTGGATATAACAGTTCATATGTTACGTGAATTTTATTCTAAAAATATCTAATTTTGACATAATTATTATTATTCTTTATTATTATTATAGTGAAATTTGTTTTTAAATATTTTATTAAATCTATATTATGGGAAAACATCAGTTATTTAAAGAGACTCCACCATTGGAATTAGTTGTAAAAGTGGTTCAATGTTTTGGTTTTGAAAATTTGAAAGATAAAGGGTGTATATGTAAAAAGTATTTTACTAGTATGAATGTTATTGAAAAATTAACAAAATTGCAACCAGAATTGAAAAAATACTATTTACCTTGTAAAGCCAAAACATATTTAACTGAATTAACAAATAATTCCGTTATGACCATATTACGTCAAGTATTAAGACCGCACAATTATGTTTTAGTATCTCGTGAAAAATACATAAATAGAGAAAAATTGATTAATTATAATTTAGTAAATAAAAATGAAATAGAACTTGAACCAATCAAACCTCCAAATTTGGAAAATGCGAATATTGTATCTTTCTAATTAATTCTATTTTGAATTTTGAATTTTGAATTTTGAATTTTGAATTTTGAATTTTGAATTTTGAATTTTGAATTTTGAATTTTGAATTTTGAATTTTGAATTTTGAATTTTGAATTTTGAATTTTGAATTTTGAATTATGTATTCACATTTATATTTTATTTATATTATATATTACTCAACATTGAATATATACATTTATTTTACTTTGAAATATGAATAATTTATTATCAAATGCTCCTGGAAATGATTTACCAGTTGTTTCAATAGTAATTGCGTTGTTTTTGCTCGTCACCGTATATTACGCCCTATTATTATCTGCATTCAAAATGCCATTTAAGAAACTTATCGTATCTTATGCTATAATTATCATATTGTTAATAGTGATTTTGCTTATATCACGTTATTATTTTACATTTTTCGGAACATATGAAACATTTATAGCAGATTATAAATACAAGGGAAATACGAATGAAAATAATAAAAATAAAAACGAAGACAATGAAAATACACCAAATTATCTAACTTTAACACAAAGTCCATTTGCACCTATATATGATGTGGATAAAATGTGTGAAAACGCAACTAAAGGCGATATTGGATGGAAATGCCGTATAAGAGATGATTACAAACAAGATTCTTTTTCACTTAAAACTTCAGCAAATGAAGCAGGAAAAGAAGCGAGTGTTCAATATGATTTGAAATATGACGGTATTTTCAATTTAAATAAATAAATAGATATAATTCTATATAAAATTAATAAAATTAATAAAATGGATATTGAATTACGAAAATCGCTTTGTTCTAAAATGACAACCCTTAATTTGTATTATAACGAAACATTTTCATATGAAGGTGATATGACAGAATGTTATTTTACATTATTTATTGTAACTGGACTACCCGTATTATTTGTAACTGTTATGTCATTTTGTACTGCATTAGAAAAAATGATATACTTATAATTGATAATAAAAATATAACATCGTTAAATTATGACCTTGAGAAAAACGAACTTAGCGAAAAAGAACTAAAATATCTATGGGAAGCAAATGATAATTATTTTGAAGACGAATACAGTAGTGAATTAATTTTATTTGAAAATAATGGAAAAATAGAAAAAATACAAGAGATAAAATATAAAAATTATAACAACTCTACAGCATCAGATATAGAAATGAAAAAGATAGTGTATAAAGTAAATAAAAAACATTTAATGATAGTTGATGAAGGTGATGTAAATATAGTAACAACAATTACAAATATATTCAATTAAATAGAAGCAGTAGGCATAGAATCGGTTACATCTTCAACTGTAACACCACCGTGATTTGTATTTTTATTTTTTCTTGCTTTTTGATTTTTTACAACAGGTTCTCTATTCAAAACATTATCATCTGGTAAAGTACTTGTAAAATCATCAGGTTTTCTATATTTACTATCAATAGAACGGTCATGTGTATAATCATATCTCCTTCGTAGTTTATTTAGGACTCGGACTTCGTTAATAGTAGCGTCATCTGGTTTATATGATACTTTGGGAACAGGAATGTCCCTTCGAATACATAGATCCATATGAATCATTCGTGCGGAATCAAGTCTATTTCCAAATACATAGGCAATATTTTCACAAACCTCTGCATATTCCTTATGTTCACCTAATCTGGCAGTTTTCTTCAATTCTTGTGCCGAATTTCGTAGTTTAATGACCGCTTCTATAGCCTGGGTACAAAGAGATTCCATTTCACGAAGTCGATTCATTTCGTCAATAATAATCTGTTGCATCTGTCGAGTAGCTTGCTCCTCTTGTTGTTTGCTATTGATTTCGTTTAATTCATCTATATTCATACCTGTAATTTCTCGTAACTCTTCTGGCGTAATTTTTCGTGTCTGATTATTTCCACATTCTAATTCAATAGTCTGTTGTGTATTTGAATTCGTCTGTGAAGCAGGAGTTGAGGATGATTTGGATTTATCCATATGTTTCATATTTAATGGAGTAACAAACGCAGGATTGTTTTCGAAAATAGACGCATCGAATCCCTCAGATGTTGTGCTTGTAGTATATGTCGCTGAAGTGCGTTCCTTTTTCGCACTCGCATATTTTACTCTATCAGGCAAAACACCTGTTCTATACCCTTCTACAAGTTCAGCTTTGGTACAATCTCTTAATTTGTATAATTTATGAATACCTGGGAATTTTTTAGGTAATGCTTTGATAAAATCGACTCTTGTTTTAAGTTCTGGCATTGTTAAATACAAATAAATGAGTAAAATAAATTTTTTGATAAATTTTTTGATAAATTTTTTGATAAATTTAAGATAAATAAATAAATAAATTTATGTTTAAATAGTTTTAGACATTAATTAAACAATGATAATAAATCACTCATACTCGCTCTATTTTTTATATTTGTTTTGAAACACATATCCATTATACCTATAATGAATTCTTCATTTGAATGATAATTTCGAACAAATGAAGGTAAAGAAAGGTCTTCTTTTAAATACTCTACATACAAACTACATTCATTTAGACTGTCATATATATTTGTTTGTATATTTTTTATTATTTGTTTCCCCGTTTTTGCTTCATATGGTTGACATTGAAAAAACAACATACATGCTAATAACCCAAACGACCATACATCCGATTTTGGGGTTAACGTTTTGAAAGATTTTTTGCGAACACATTTCTGTAATTCAGGACTCATATATTCTAATGTCCCTCCACCTATATCATCCTGATTATGTTTACCATTAATATTATTATTACCATTATTATTACCATTTATTATGGTACAGCAATTAAAATCGATTAATTTTATATTAATAGTTGTTTCGCCAGTTTCCGAATTACATTTTAATCCAGAAATCATTATATTTTCCATTTTAAGATCGTTATAAATTATATTGTTTTTATGTAAAAAATCCAAGCCACCAAGTGTTTGTGACAAGATGGAATAAATGTTTTTACTCGTATAAGGTCGTTTATGTTTGAAAATAAAATCAAATAAATCACAAGTTAAATACTCCATTGTCAGATAATTGAACGTTTTACGTCCATATTTTAAACTTTCTATTCCATGACAAGAACATATATATTTGGAATAATCTCGTTTTTTTAGTAAATCTTTGTATATATCAAGTTCTCTTTTAATTTTATCGTTAATGCTCTTTGCTTTTAGCGAAACTTTCAAAGCTATTCGTGAATGTTCTTTGTTCTTATTTGTTTTATCTTCATATTTGATTACAATCGCATAAGCACCATCTAAATAAGATTTTGTATCTGCGGTATATAATCCAAATGTAGTTCCATTAAGACGCTCGGTTTTCAAAAATATATGTTTAGGAATAGTATATATTACCCTTCTATGTGTAACCTCAACCGTATCATTTGAAAAAATACTCATTGTAACAATATTAAATTGTTAATTGTCTAATAAATAATATTACTTAACATTTAAATTCATTTCCAATTTTTAATTTCAAAATCTCATTTCAAAATCTCATTTCAAAATCTCATTTCAAAAGTTCCACAAGAATTATAGCGATTAATACATCTATACTGTAATGTTGTCTCGCGCATAATATTGAAATTGCACCTAAAATCGCAAAAAAATAACCAAAATAAGAAGTCGCAGCGGAAAATAACATAACTGTATGTCCACTAAACATCAAATCAAGTTGTCCATATCCTAATGTAGAAGATGATGTCAATGGTGTGGGGAATGTAGTAATCCAAGTAGTAATAGATCTTATAAACATAGCATTTGAAGATACAATTAGAAAGTTTTCAAATTGAAATGGTAACATTACATCTATCAAAAATACAAATAATATAAAAGTATCTGGTATCCAATCTGGAAAAACTGGTAAAATTTCAAGACAAATATCTGGCAATGGTTTGGAATTATCTGGTAATAGTTTTGCTCTATGTGTAGCAATATAAGTAGAACCTAAATTTAGACATACAGATAAACTCCAAAAAAGCAAAAGAAAAATTATTGTCATTTTATTTTCAGTATTTGTATTTGTATTTGTATTTGTATTTATATTTATATTTATGATGAATCATTTTAAGTAATTTTATTTCATTGATTTTATTTCATTGAATTTATTTTATCTCCAAGTGCAAGAACATACTCGGTTAAAGTCCCCATATCTAACATAAATATTTGAGCACTATATTGCATTGTACCACATTCTTCTCTAATTCGCACACATTCGTTGCGTAATTTTTCTAATTTATTACTCATTTCTTCTGTATTTGCGGATTTTTCCGAATGAAAATAATCAGTTATTTTAGTTTGTATGTACATTTTATGTTGTAGTAATTTGAAATTAAAATAAGATATGATGTTTATGTAACGTCTTATTTTTAAATGTTGAACCATTTACTCATTTTATTTTAATTTATCCAAAATGTCCATCATAGTTTCCCAATCAGGAACGTATTTTATACCAGATGAATGAAAGAAACAATTTGTTATACAATAAGCACTTTTATCATTAAAATAAGAGGGACAAACAATGTAAATTTTATAATTCGCGTTCATTCTTTGAATTGATAATGCCGCACCTAATTCAGTAAAAGTACCACGATAAGCATATTCATTATCGTTCATATAACTTATATAAGCATCAGCAGTTATAACCCCTTGAATGTCGTGGTCTGCCATACTTCTTTTTGAATTGTTTGGGTCGGCTTCAAAAGTTGTCCAATCATGTGTTATTTTGTGTCCTATGTTTTCAATATCGTTCATACATATCTTTAACTTCTCTTTATCGGTCCATTTTCCGGCAAGATAAATGTTCATAATTGTTATAGAATAGTATTATTTATTTATTTATTTATTTATTTGTTTAAATTCGTTTAAACGAAAAAAATAAAATCTTATGATGGTATATTAGAGAAATAGTTGAATTGTATTAACATGATAGCAGATATTCGTTTAAGAAAATTTGACATGAAAATCTTGAAAGCGGGTTCAGTCGTTGTTCTTATTGGGAAGCGTGAAACTGGTAAGTCATTTCTTGTCAGAGATATTTTGTATCACAACAAAGATATGCCTATTGGAACAATTATATCAGGAACAGAAGGAGCAAACTCATTTTATTCTCATATGGTACCATCTATTTACATTTATGGTGAATATGAACCCCAAATTATAGATAATGTAATTAAAAGACAAGTTCTGGTTCGCAAAGAAATGAAAAAAGAAGTAGCAATGCGCGGTCATACCAACATTGACCCACGTGCCTTTCTCATTTTGGACGATTGTTTATATGATGCTTCTTGGACAAAAGACAAAAATGTTCGTTCATTATTCATGAATGGCAGACACTACAACGAGACATTTATAATTACCATGCAATACTGTATGGGTATTCCACCCTCACTTCGAACAAATGTAGATTTCGTATTCATATTACGTGAAAATCTCATTAATAATAGAAAAAAATTATATGAACAATATGCTGGTATGTTTCCTAGTTTCGATATTTTCTGCCAAGTGATGGATCAATGCACTGAAAATTACGAATGCATTGTCGTCCATAATAATGCAAAATCAAACAAATTAGAAGACCAAGTTTTCTGGTATAAAGCGAGCGATCACGAAGATTTCCGTGTTGGTGCAGCAGAATACTGGGAATATCATACAAGAAATAACGATGAACAAGATGAACATTATCAAGAATTTGATACACGTGATCCACGTGCTCGTAAAAGAGGCGCTCGTGTTAATATTCACAAATATTAAAATATTTACTTAACATAATTCAGAAAGAAGTAAGAATCCACCTATTATTGAAATATTTTTCAACATATGATTCTTTTGGTTTGAATCAACAGGCATATGATATAATAAAGTGGCAAGTGCCGTAAATCCGGCAAGAGCGTAGCAAGCATATTTTGCGTATTCACTGAATGTTCTGTCATAGAAAGAATACATTATAACACCTGGACCAACTAACAATAATACTATGACCATAAATATAGTGAATTGGAAGAACCATTCTGGTAAGTTTTTAATCCAGAATTTACTTTGTAAACTTCCAACAGTTCCTTTGAAACCAACAATCTTACCATAAGCTGATATGACAAATAAGGCGTTAAGCAATAATGCGCCAATAGTTTTCAAATTTACGAGATCGTTCATGTGTATTATAATATAATATATTATAATATTATTTGTACATTATGTTTTACTATAAAGATCTTGATATCAATAAAAAAATAAGTGATTGGTTAATACCTATGATAATTTTGTTAATAATCATAAATCCAATTCTAATTTATTCCAGAATTTTTACACCTTCTATAGTAATAAGTTTAATTCTTGCTACATTTCAATTAATTTGTATTGCAAAAAATATTCGTATTATATAGAATCTATTTAATTTAAATATGTCAGTTTGTATATTTAAGCAATATCATGATATATTTGGATTGCCAAATACTGGAGTTCACGCAACACGATTTTTAGATACAGCATTGGTAGATTATGCTTTAACGATAGTATTAGCAATTGTAACGACTTATTTTACTAAAATACCACTTGTTTTAACAACAATAGGATGGCTGATAATAGGAATAATTTGTCATATTCTATTTGGTGTGGAAACAAATACAGTGAAATTATTTGGGATAAATTGTTAGAGTTTTGGAAATTAAATTATTATATTATAATAGTTATTGTGTAATTTTTGATTTAGATTTTTATTTTATTTAATTAAATTTGAATTTAATATGTCATTTGTAAAAGAAAACGAACTCGCCGATTTTATAGAAAGCAAACGGTCTATTATACGAAAATTAGTCATAAAAGATGTTCTCATAAATTATGCTAAAATTTTGAAAGACACGATTTTAACAACATATAAACGTTTCTATAATCCAACGTGGACATTTGAAGCAATTACAATTATAACTCATGTGTTTTGGCAAGTGATTTATTATTCATATAATATAAAATTAGCGATGTTTTTATCAGATCGAGCATTGATTTTATTCAATGAATACATAGATTTGGCAAAATTAACCTATACAAATAACAATGATTTCAATATTAATCAAACAGATATAAAAATATTTATATACAAGAGGACAATTGGTCCAATTAAAATAAAGAAAATTAGAACAAATACAAATAAATCTATTTTAGAACATTTGTCAAGAATTCAATATGTTGCGAATCTATTTCGCCAAATCATTGTAAATGTATTCGTTATGTTAATTCAATACTACGAATACAATCAAGAATTTCCATCTTCTATGAAAGAAGAATATATTGTTCAATACATAGATTATTCAATTAAAATATACATTCACATATTATATAAATTGTCTTTACACTACAATTACAATATAATACTACAAGATTGGAACGTTCTTACTTCTATATTACATAATTTGAATGAAATGGATCATGAATTTTTGTATTATTTCAATTTGTTTTTGAATGTAATAAAGATAGAATTGGAATTAATTTATTATACAACTAAAAAATACAAGCAATTGAAATTAGAATGTGATTCAAAAATAGTGGATATTCTGCATTATATAAGAATGAAGATTAAACTGAAACATATTTTCAAATCAGATAAATATAGACACATATTTAAAGAATTGTGTGTTTTACTTTCCGATGAACAATTGGTGAAAATTCAAAATTTGGAATTATATAAAATACAAAAGAAAAATATCATAGAATATCATAATTAATATGATTACTATGATTAATATGATTACTATGATTAATGTGGGCGAGAGCGTTGATCTGTACGTCGCGATCTCATACTTTGTCTTTTTGCTTTACCTCCAGCAGGTTTGGATTGGGATTGGGCTTATCTTTCTATATTTTCTTGTTCAATAATTGTTTTAATAATTAGTTGTAGTGATTTTTCTTTTGCATACTTTTTCCAGCAATGAACAAACATATCCCATGGGTTATCTTTTAGAGAATAATGCTTTAA
>Ga0315338_1002879_pt1 | contig 15992 bp, 15 predicted proteins | sample ASW8metaG_FD_204518 | JGI IMG/M metagenome (GOLD analysis project Ga0315338, IMG submission 204518) | Ammonia-oxidizing marine archaeal communities from Monterey Bay, California, United States - ASW #8 | ecosystem: Environmental > Aquatic > Marine > Coastal | place: USA: California | collected... | reverse complement strand
CGCCGCCGCTGGCGCGGGATGCGGCGATTGCGTGACTGCACCGCGGCCCTTCGCTTAATATGATTCGATCATGAATACCAGGGAGTGCCTCTCTCCCTCCCTCTCCCCATCTGCGGACGCGCCCTATTCCGCCTGGTCAAAATGCTTGATGATAGCTTCAACGGCTTCGACGGGGGAAAGGTCCTCGGTGTCGATGACCAAGTCCGGGTTGTCCGGGGGCAAATAGTCAGAATTGACACCAATCAGGGTATCTATCTCTCCGTTCTTCGCCTGGGCGTACAATCCTTTCGGGTCGCGCTCGGCGCAGGTTTCTATGGAACACTTGATGTAGACGATAGTCAGGTTTTTGACGGCATCGAGGACAACGCGCCTGGCATCCTCGCTTGCGGTCAAGGCGGAAACGATCACGTTGACGCCGGCCGCCGACGTCTTATTGGCCAAATGTACCAGCGTGGCGACGACTCGGTGCCGGTCGGAAACCTCAAATCCCAGGTTTTCGCCGAAGAAGTTCCGCACCTCGTCACCGTCGAAGTGCATGCAGGGTGACCCGTCGGCGCGGAGCCGTTCAAGCAGTTGTTCACCGATTGTGGTCTTGCCGCCGGACGTCGGTCCCATCAGCCAGAGGACGAACCCGGGGCCCGTGTTTTCCGATGTTCTTGGGGGAGCCACCGGTCAGCCGCCTATGATTTCAGCGAGCGAGGTGTCCGGCGTCCACATCTCGCTTTCGTCGATCAGGTTCCTGATCATGGTCACCGCCTCGACGGGAAAACCGCCAATGGCGGTCTCCGCCGCTAGCACCAGCCCGTCGGCACCCATCAATAACGTGCTGACGACGTCGTTGACCTCGGCCCGGGTCGGGGATTTCCTGGTCACCATGGATTCAAGCAGGTTGGTGGCAACGAAGACAGGAGTCTTGCGCGAACGAGCAAAGGAAATGATGCGGCGCTGAAGAAACGGCACCTTCTCTATTGGCACCCTTCTGGACAGGTCGCCGCGGTCGATGAGAATCTCGTCGGCGAGATCGACAATACCGTCAAGATTGGTCAGCCCATTCGGGCTTTCGATTTTGCAGATGATATTGGCATCTGGCCCGCATAAAGTGCGCATCTTGTCTACGTCTTCGGGGGTGTTGGCGAAGGAAAGGGCAAAATGGCGGATATCGAGGCTGAGGCCGATCTTGATGGCTTCGATGTCCTTGTTCGTCAAAGGGTCGAATTCCATATCACGCTGAACGTCGGCGGCTTTGTTGCTGCCAACCGTTCCGCCGGCGACGACGATGGCCGTCACACCGTCCTTGTTGGTGTCCGTGACGCGGAGATGAACATGATCAAAATCGATGCCGATTTCATCGCCGGCAACGAACTTGCGGGCGATACTGTCGGGGGAAAAGGAAATGTTGTTGGCATCCCCGACAACCGGCTCGAAATGAATGCAGACCTCGTCGCCTTCCTTGAAGGCAACGGTTTCACTTGTCATTTCCTGGTTTCTGAGTTGCGCGCCCTCGCTATCGAGGCAGATGGGAATGTCGGTCCAGCAGCGAATTATTTCGATGGTGGGCGCAACCGCTTCCAAGGGTGTATGCGAAAGATTGATGCGGAAGAGGTAAACCCCAAGATCCGCGCATCCAGTGATGATGTCTTCGGACATGGACGAAGGACCCAGGGTGACAAGAATTTTTTTGGACATTCGGTTTCAACCGATCATTACCGGCCAATCTGAAAATCGCGGCCACTTTGCCAGAACAAACCCATCCGAGCAATATAGGGGCCTTTCTGACTGCGCTTTGGAAAGGGACCTCATATTTTAGCCGGGGAAAGCCCGAAGCCGTTTAATTGATATTTGTCCGGCCGGGTCTTAGAATGCCTGAGTGGCTGACAAATCGAGAGGGAAGTAGTAGAAAATCTCCCGCATTTTTATTCGCTCAGATGTGCTCGATAGCTGCACCTATTTTTCCCGGTCATTCCATAACCTTAACATGGAAAAATCACGTTAAAGTTATCTAGACCCATAATTTTTTCAGGCAGTCTGAGAAAAATTTCGTGTTTTTATCCACAAGCGCTCTGCCATGGCCGGGCTGTTGGCTATCGCGGTCGTGGGCGCCGGGCTGACCATGGCCCGGCGGCGCAATCTCGCCGTCAATTTGGCAGTCTCCGCCGTCGTCGCGATGGTCATCCTGGCGCTGGTGCAGTGGCTGCATCAAACCCGGGGATATATCCAACCCCCAGAAGGCACCATGGCCTTGTTGCCTCCCTGGCTGCTCGATTACCAGCGTCAGACGATCTGGGCCCACGCCATCGATATTGGCATGGACGCGCCCTGGTTTGGCAACGGCATTAACGCGATCAATCTCATGCCTGGTGCCGATGCGCCGATGCCTCGAAACAATCTCAACATCATTCCCGCGCACCCCCACAATTGGCTGGTCGAAGTGTTCGCCGAGACCGGTGCCGTTGGCGCCATTTTCCTTGTCATTCTCGTCACGACCCTGTGCTTTAAGATGGCCCGCAATTATTTGCATAGCCATGAAGACGCAATGCTTGCTGCTTTGCTCGTTATAGTCGGATACTGGGGCTCGGGGCTACTGAGCTTCTCGTTCTGGTCGGCATGGTGGCAAGTCAGCTATCTTCTGATGACGGGTCTTTGCTTGACGGGCTGGAAACAACGAAATGGGGTTTGATTGGGCTTCCGGAACCAAAGTTGTCGCCTTCAAAGCCCTGTTCACGCCCCTCTCCCCCCTGGGTGGTTCATGTAATGAACGAAAGAACTTAAACAAAATCAAAAGCTTTTGAATTTATTGGCCTTAATTTTAGGGACCGTCGATGATTTGACAACCAGGGGGAGCGGGGATTATTTGATAGGCCATATTTTTGGCTGCGAAAGAAATCAATGTCCCCGACACCCTCCGCAAAGGCCAAAATCGCGCTGCTTGGCCTCGGATATGTGGGGCTGCCCCTGGCGTTGGCGCTTTCGCGCCACTATTCGGTGAGCGCCTACGACATCTCGAAAGAGCGAATCGCCGAATTGAAGGACGGCATTGACCGGACCGGCGAGATTCCGGCTTCTGCCTTGGGCGCGGCGACGCTTGATATATCCGACGACCCCGGCATTATCGAGGGTGCCGATTATTTCATCATCACGGTGCCGACGCCGGTCGATTCAGAAAACCACCCGGATCTGGAACATGTGATGTCGGCCTGCCGGACGGTCGGCAAGACGATGAAAAAGGGCGCCGTCGTGGTGCTGGAGAGCACCGTCTATCCCGGCGTCACCGAGGACATTTTCGGGCCGGCCCTTGCCGAGTCGTCGGGGCTCAAGGCCGGCAAGGACTTCTTCCTCGGCTATTCGCCGGAACGCATCAACCCGGGCGATCGGGAGCACACCATCGACAAGATCACCAAGGTCGTCGCCGGCCAGACACCCGAGGTGACCGATGCACTCGTCGAACTCTACGGAGCCATCACCTCGGGCGGCGTCTTTGTGGCCAAGAACATCAAGACAGCTGAGGCCGCCAAGGTCATCGAGAACGCCCAACGGGACGTTAACATCGCCTTCATCAACGAGGTGGCGATGATCTTTAACCGACTGGGTCTTTCCACCCATGACGTTTTGGCCGCCGCCGGAACCAAGTGGAACTTTCTCGATTTCGAGCCGGGGCTCGTCGGCGGGCATTGTATCGGCGTCGACCCGTACTACCTGGCGCATTTGGCCAACGAACTGGGTCACCACCCGGAGGTCATCCTGGCGGGACGCCGGATCAACGACGGCATGGCCGAGTTCGCGGCCGGCCGGATCGACGACTGGCTGCGGGACTCCTTACCTGAAGGCGGGCGTGGCCGTGTGCTGGTGCTTGGGCTGACATTCAAGGAGAACGTTCCCGACCTGCGCAACACCAAGGCCGTGGAAATGATCAAGGCGTTGAAGGACTTGGGTCATGAGGTCGACGTCCACGATGCCCTGGCCAACCTCGAAGAGGCCGAAAGCTTTTACGGGATCAAGCTGCTGGAAAGCCTGGAGAACACCAGGGCCTATGACTGCGTGGTCGGCGCCGTCCCCCACGACGATTACATCCAGTTCAGGCCCGAGACCCTGACCTCGCTTGTCAAACCCGACGGCCTGATCATGGACCTCAAGGGCATGTGGCGCGACGTGCGCCTGGGCCCGGACGTCAAGCGCCTGGAAATCTAGTGCCGTAAGTTCAAGACGGGCGGAGCCACGCCTAATCCCTGCCGTATTCGTCCTCGAAACGGACGATATCGTCCTCGCCCAGGTAGCTCCCCGACTGCACCTCGATCACGCTGAGCGGCTTGGCCGCCCGGTTTTCCAACCGGTGCTTTATGCCCGCCGGCAGAAAGACCGATTCATTCTCATTGAGCGTAATAACCTCGTCACCCCGGGTGACACGTGCCGTACCGGCGACCACCACCCAATGCTCCGCGCGGTGCTTATGAGCTTGCAGCGACAGCCCATGGCTCGCTTTGACCATCAGGTGCTTGACCTGGAACCGATCGCCGAGATCAAGGGTCTGATACCAACCCCACGGCCGATAGACTCTGGAATGCGCCAGGTGCTCGGTCCTGCCTTCCGTTTTCAGGATCTCGATCACGGCCCGAACGTCTTCGACGGCATTCTTCGAGACCACAAGGACGGCGTCACCGGTGGCGATGACGAGCACGTCCTTGAGGCCGACGGCGGCAACCAGCGGTCCATCGCTCCTGAGGTAGGAGCCCTTGACGTTTTTCGTGATCACATCGCCGACCCGCACGTTGCCGTTGGAGTCCTTTTCGCCGAGTCGCCACAGGGCCGCCCACGAACCGAGATCGTTCCAACCCATGTCCACCGGCACCACCGCGCCGGCGGTGGTGCCTTCCATCAATGCGTAATCGATTGATTCAGCGGGGCAAGCCTCGAAGGATCGTTCGTCGGGACGAAAAAAATCCAAATCATCGCGGCCGCCCTCGACCGCCCGGCGGCACTGAGATACGATGTCCGGGCGACGGTCCTCAAGGATTTCAATGTAGCGAGCGGCGGCGAACAGGAAGATGCCGCTGTTCCAGAGGTAAGTCCCGGCGGAATGATATTGCTCGGCGGTTTTGGCGTCGGGCTTTTCGGCGAAGTGGTCGATGGCAAAACATCCTTCGGCGCCGTCAAGGGCGCCGCTTTTTTTGATGTACCCGTAGCCCGTCGCCGGATGATCGGGTGTGACGCCAAAGGTCACAAGCATGCCTTTTTCGGCGGCCGGAACGGCAATGTCGAGGGCACCCAAAAACCGGTCCCGGTCTTCGATGACATGGTCCGAAGGTGCTAACAACATGATCGCATCCGGATTTTTCTTAGCCAGCACCAATGCCGCCAGGGCCGCCGCCGGCGCGGTATTCCTTCCGATGGGCTCAAGAATGATGGACTCGGGGGTGACGCCGATCTCGCGCAGTTGTTCGGCGATGATGAACCTATGCTCGTCGTTGCAAATCACCAACGGATCAGCGAACCGACCGTCGCTGAGCCGTTCCGCCGTTTCCTGAAGCATGCTTCGGTTGGAAACGAGGTTAATGAGCTGCTTGGGATAATGCTCCCGGGAGACAGGCCAAAGCCGCTGTCCTGAACCGCCCGAGAGAATTACTGGAACGATCGAAATCGCTGTCACCCTGGCGTTGCCCCCTGATTGGAATCCCGATCCGTTTTTATCATATATCCCGTGGCGCCGTCACTTGGCCATGCTCCTGCGCCGCCGTCAGTCCAACTCGAAGGCATTCTTGTAGTCGAGTTTCAACGCCGGATCTTGGTCTTCTTTTTTGAGGCGGCAATTCCCGGCCACCAGGATTTCGATATCGGAACCCATGAAACAATGAAAGGCGTCTTCAGGCGTGCAGACGATGGGTTCCCCGCGGACGTTGAAACTTGTATTGACGATGACAGGGCACCCGCTGATTTCCCGAAACCGCGTAATCAGCGCGTGGTAGCGCGGGTTGGTTTCCCGGTGCACGGTCTGGATGCGGGCGGAATAATCTACGTGAGTAACGGCCGGAATATCGGACCGGGGCACGTTCAACTTGTCGATCCCAAAGAGCGCCTTTTCGGCTTCGGTCATGTCCCAGCGGCGGCTTTCGACCACGTCGGCGACCATCAGCATGTAGGGGCTGTCGGCATCCATTTTGAACCAATCGGCGACATCTTCTCGCAACACCGACGGCGCGAAGGGACGAAAGGATTCCCGGTACTTGACCCTGAGGTTCAGCGTTTTCTGCATGGTGGCCGAACGGGCGTCGCCCAGGATCGAACGGCCGCCCAGCGCGCGGGGCCCGAATTCCATCCGGCCCTGGAACCAACCGACTGCTTTTCCGTCGTTGATTGCCTGGGCGGTCGAGGCGATTACGTCTTCCTCGGTCAGAACCTCGAATTTCGCCCCGGCTTTGGAGAGCCGGGCCTCGATGTCGCTTTGCTCGAACGCGGGTCCGAGATAGGACCCTTGCATGGCGTCCAAGGGACTATCGAGGGTTCGCGGTTGTCCTTGGAACAGGTGATAGGCCGTAAACGCAGCGCCGAGCGCACCGCCGGCATCGCCCGCCGCCGGCTGCACCCAGACGTTGTCGAACTTGGCGTCCCTGAGAACCTTGCCGTTGGCGACGCAGTTAAGCGCAACGCCGCCGGCGAGGCACAAATTTTTGACGCCCGTTTCGACTTTAAGCCCCCGGGTCAGCCTCAGCACCGCCTCTTCGGTCACGGCCTGGATCGAGGCCGCCAGGTCCATGTGGCGTTGGGTCAACAATTCGTCTGCCCGGCGCCGGGTGCCGCCGAAAAGAGCGTCGAACTTGTCGTTGGTCATCCTTAGCCCGGTGCAGTAGTCGAAATAGGACTGATCGAGACGGAAAGTCCCGTCGTCCTTCAGGTCGATGATGTTGTCGAGGATCAAACTGGCATACTTGGGCTCGCCATAGGGCGCCAACCCCATGACCTTGTACTCGCCCGAATTGACCCTGAAGCCGGTGTAATAGGTGAAGGCGGAATAGAGGAGCCCCAGAGAATGGGGAAAATGGATTTCCTTGGTCATTTCGAGAAGGTTTCCGGACCCCTGGCCGACCGACGTGGTCGCCCATTCGCCGACCCCGTCCATGGTCAGGATCACCGCCTCCTCGAACGGCGAAGGAAAAAACGCCGACGCCGCGTGGCTCTGGTGGTGTTCGGCGAAAAGCAGTTTGTTCTTCCAGTCGAATTCGGAGTCGAACGCCTTGAATTTCTTACGCAGCAGGTCCTTTTGGAAAAGCTTTTCGCGCAGCCATATGGGCATCGCCATGTTGAAGGATTGAAACCCCTTAGGCGCGAACGCCAGATAGGTTTCCAATAACCGTTCGAACTTCAGGAACGGCTTGTCGTAAAAGGCGACGAAATCAACGCCTTCGAGGCCGCCGCCGGAATCTTCCAGGCAGTAGCGGATGGCATGGGCCGGGAAGCCGGAATCGTGTTTTTTGCGGGTGAATCGTTCTTCTTGGGCGGCGGCGGCGATACGGCCGTCCTCGATCAGCGCCGCGGCGCTGTCGTGATAAAAAGCCGAGATCCCGAGGATGCGCAAGGCAAAGTCCCGATCAGAAAATCGTGTAGATAAACGGCGCCACCGCCGAGCCCTGGCTGAGAACCACTAAACCCCCAAACACGGCCATCATGACGATAATCGGCAGCAACCAGAATTTCTTGCGGACTTTCAGGAACATCCAAAGCTCGGTTAAAAAATCCATCGTTGTTCCTTAAAACTGGCGGCGCATGGATTGGGGCTCCGGCCCGGCCGGCCGGCGCTCGATCCAATATGATTTCGCTTCCGGATCGAACCGCCGCCGGAGGGGATCCTTGCCCATCAGCCGCATGACTAACGCCATCGGGGTGATGGTGGCATAAAACAGCAACCCCATGACCACCGGGTTAACCACCTTGTGCAGAGCCATCCCGAATAGGAACCAAACCCGGTTCAAGGGTCTGAGCAGGGCCGTCGCGAACAATCCCGCGGCGGCGAAGACACCAGCCGCGATCAACGCCCAAAGGCGAATGGCGCCGCCGTCCCACAAGGGCCAAAACCCGATGACGGCGAAAACAAAAGCGAAAACCATGCCGAAGCCGCGTTCGCCGCCGGCTTTCGGTCCGTCCCCGCGTCCGAAGTCTTCGTGAAAGGCCTTTGAATCTGCCATCTTTTTCAATGTCCTCAGCCGCAGGTGTTTACCCCTTGAATACCGGGAAAGTAAAGGCCAGTGAGGGCGGGGTTTTAAGCCTTTATCAGCCGCGCCGCGTAAAAGCCGTCCATGCCGCCTTGTTCCGGTAAGTGACAAGGTAAGGTTCTGAGGTCGCCTTCGGCGGAAATCAGCTCTTTCATACCGCCGACTTCGGTGGGCTTCACGGCGTCCCGCCTGGCCGCTCCCCCGGCACTGATAAGGGGCTCGATCCTTTCGGGCCCTTCTTGCGGCAGCAAGGAACAGGAACAATAAACAACCGTTCCCCCAGGGGCGGTCATTTCCAGGGCCGCCGTCAATAGCCGGTCCTGGACGCCGGCCAACTTGGCCACGTCGTCCGGTTTCTTGAGCCGTGCCACGTCGGGGTGGCGGCGGATGGTTCCGGTGGCCGAACAAGGGGCGTCCACCAGCACCATATCGGCCAATTGGGACGGGCGCCAGGTGACGGCGTCGGCGGTAATGAGTTCCGCTGTGAGGCCGAGACGGCCGAGATTTTCACTCAACCTCGCCAACCGCTTCTCGGACCGGTCGACGGCGGTGACAACCGCGCCCCGGTTCGCCAACTGCGCCGTCTTGCCGCCCGGGGCGGCGCACAGGTCGATAACTCTCCGCCCCTTAATGTCCCCCAACAGGTTGACTGGCAAGGAGGCGGCGGCGTCCTGCACCCACCAAGCGCCTTCACCGAAACCGGGAAGGTCGGTGACGGTCCCGCCGGGCGGCTGGCGCAGGCTTCCCGTCGGCAATATCCGGGCGTCCAGCTCTTTTGCCCACCGGGTGGCGTCTTCCTTGACGGTGATGTCGAGGGGCGCCTCGGACAGATGGGCCTCGGCGATGCGGCGGCAAGTAGGCTCTCCATGGGCCTTGACCCAAGCCTCCCACAGCCAGTCCGGCGTGTTCAACCGGGCCGCGTCCTGGGCTTCGGTCAACGCCCGGCCCTCGCGGCCGAGGCGGCGAAGGATGGCGTTGACGAGTTTCTTGTGGGGGCCGTGCTTGCGGGCCTGGGCTAGGTCCACCGCAGTGGCGACGGCGGCATGGGCCGGGGTGTCGAGGAACAAAAGCTGCACCGTGCCGAGCCTGAGAATGTCCCGGACACCTTGGGTCTTCCTGGGCAAGGGCCGCTCCAGGGCGGCATCGATCACGGCATCGATCTGGCCCAGGCGCCTTAACGTCGTTGCCGTCAACAACCGGGCAAAGGCGCGGTCGCGGCCGTCCAAACCGGTGAAGCCGGGGTGATCGGGAATGGCGTTGTCCAGGGTTCGGCCCCGACGTAGAACGGCCTCTAACAGGTCGAGCGCCGCCCCGCGCGGTGATAAGGGTCCGAGGTCTCGGTCCGACATGGGCTAGTCATGACCCAGCAGCCCGACCCTGGCAACCCGGTTGGCTTCTCCGCGGGAAAGGCCTAGGCTCCAAGATGCTTTTTAAGGCCTTTTGCCATGACCAACCCATCCAAGCGACGATTCCCGGTTATCTACGCTTTCTGGGCCCGGGTGCTTACACGTCTCGGGCGTTCGCGGCCCGCATCCACCCCAAGGCCCGCCGCAGAGCCCACTCCGGAGCCCGCGCCCCAGGAAATCGGCGGTCCCAAGGGACCGGAGCCGACCCGCTACGGCGATTGGGAAAACAAGGGCCGCGCCATCGATTTTTAGGCCGGCGGCCCTGATCCTTCTCATGGGGACCGTTCTTCCCACGGGTGGGCTGGGGGTGTCCGAGACCATTCCCGGGCCCATTCCGGCAACGGTCCTGCGCATCATTGTCGTCCGCGCCCGCATCTGATTGGGGCAGGACCTTGACACGCAAGTCCGTCTCGATGGAGTGGATGTGCCGGAATTGAAAGGGAAATGCCCTTACGAAAACCACCTGGCTATCAAAGCCCGCAATTTCATCCTATCCCTGGCATCCGGCGGTAAGGTGTCTCTCCAGGATATTCAATACGGAAAATACACCGGCTGCGTCGTCGCCTGGCTCCTTTCGCCCGGCGGCGAGGATTTTTAAGATGCCCTTTTGCGGACCGGCCTGGGTTTGGTTTACCACGGCCGCCGCCGGAAATCCTGGTGTCAGGCGCCGGCACCCTAGCCTTTCATGCGAATTCAGTAATATTCATTTGCCTCGGCACGGCCGACCCGAATAGCCATTGCCCCAAAACATTTTGTACGGCATTCTTTGGGTGGAATTTCAATTTCCACGAACCCCCGCCGTCTTGGTTCCGGCGGTGGGCGGACGCGGCAAAAGGGCCTAAAAAAAGCCCCTTCCGGGACGGGGAGTTCGATGTCGCTATTTGGGTGGTTGACTTCTCTTGGATCCAAGAAAAAAAAGGGGTCCACGAAGAGGCTATCGGAAAAGGCCTTTATCCCTTCCGGCACGGCCGCGGCGACGACGCCGAAAATCATTCTGGCCGGGCTGAACGGTGACAAGGGCGGCCAGATCACCAAGCGCCTGGGTGATTTGTTGACGAAGATCAGCGGCGTCGAGGTTTTCCGCCACAAACAAGCGCTGAAGTTGCCTGATGCCATTGAGAACCTGGCGGTACAGTTGATCGTCGCCGCCGAGGAAGGCCGCGCCTGGCTGAAGGACGATGACGCCGACCTTCTGGTTTGGGGCGAAGTCGGCCAAAACGGAGAGGACCTGTCGCTGCGGCTGTTGCCGGCGCCCGCCGCCGACGACGACCAGGCCGAGCATTCCGGCATCAGCGAGACGCTCGAAATGCCAGCAAGCTTCGGCGAGGAATTCGAGCCCCTGCTCTGCGCCGCCGTGATCGGCACCTTCGGCCCGACATTCAAAGGCGCCCGGACCCGTTTGGGGGAATCGCTTGGTGGTTATTTGGAAAAGGCTGGAGAACAGGCCAAAACCCTTCCAACGGGGTTGAGCGACTCCCAGGCGGCCTCGGTGTTGATCGTCCTCGGCAATGCCTTTGTCGCCCATTCGCGCCTCGGCGGCGGCGCACAGTATGAGCGCGCCGTCGAAGCCTACCGGGAGGCGGAAAAGAAGATTTCCAAGGAAACCCAGCCGCTCCTTTGGGCGCGGATCCAAAACCACCTGGCGGCGGTGTTGCAAACGCAAGGGCAGATGAAAAAGGACCCCAAGCCTATTCGCGCCGCCGCCTTGATCTACAGCACCGTCGGCGCCACCCTCAGCAAAAGCGCCCATGCCAACGACTGGGGCTTGGCGCAGATTCACCTCGGCAAGTCGCTCTACATCCTGGCCGGCCTGGCAGGAAAACCCGAATACCTGCAACGGGCCGCCGACGCCTACGAAGAGGCGCTAAGCGTTTACGACAAGAACGGCACCCCCGCCCGCTGGGCCGAAGTAACCAACCAATACGGCGTCGTGCTTCTGGCGCTGGGTGAGGAAATGAACGCCGACGCGACGCTGGAAAAGGCGGTTTCAAATTTCCGTACCGCCATGAAGGTGCGCCACAAGGACAAGACACCGCTTCTATGGGCCCAGACTGCCAACAACCTGGGCGCCGCGTGCTTCACCCTGGGCAAGCGCAATTCCCAAAACGCGCTGTTGCGCGAGGCGTCGGACTGCTTCGAGGGGGCGACGGAAATCTACCGCCAACAAGGCGTCACCAAACAGGCCCAGGTGATCGAAAAAAACCTGCAACGGGTCAAGCGCCTGCTTCAAACTCGGGGCGGTTAATCCAGGGCCGACGCGGGCGGGGCTTTGACATCCGACAAGGCGCGGCCCTGGCCGGGAAGCTATCACATGCCGGAACGGTAAAAAAACGGGGCCCTTCCTGAGGGCCCCGCCGGTTGATTCGTTATCAGGGTGGCGCCGCCGTCAAGGCGGTTCCGTTTAGCCCTCGTCGCCGAAGCGTTCGATGTCCTCCGGCCCTTTTTTGGTCGCCACCTTTCCCTTTCCTTGAACGAGTACGCGGATTTCCTCGACAATGTCGGGGTTGGCCAACGTCATGACGTCGCCGATGTCGAGCGTGTTCGAAATGGCGGCCAGCACCCGGCGCATGATCTTGCCGGAGCGGGTCTTGGGCATGTCGGGAACGACATAGACGTTCTTCGGCCGGGCGATCTTGCCGATCTCGGTTTCGATCGCTTTGACGACTTTCGCCTGCACGGCTTTGCCGTCCTTAATGCCCGCCTTGAGGGAGATGTAGATATCCGGCACCCGGCCCTTAAGCTCGTCGACGACGGGAACCACGGCGGCTTCGGCGATCTCGCCGATGGTCAGGGCGGAGGATTCGAGCTCCTTGGTGCCTAAGCGGTGGCCGGCGACGTTGATGACGTCGTCGATGCGGCCCAGAATCCGGTAATAGCCGTCTTCGGACAGCAGCGCGGCATCGCCCGTGAGATAAGGCCAGTCCCGCCAGTCCTTGCTCTTGGGGTCCTTGCAGTACTTGGCATAGTAGGTGTCGACGTAGCGTTCGCGGTCGCCCCAGATGGTCTGGAAGACGCCGGGCCACGGGTTTTGGATGCAGATATTCCCGGCCTTGCCCGCCCCGGCGCCGAGCTCGTTTCTGTCCTCGTCAAAGATGATCGGGTGAATGCCTGGCACGGCGGGGCCCGCGCTGCCGGGCTTCATGGGCTGCAAAGCCGGCATGGTGGAGCACAGGAAGCCGCCGGTCTCCGTCTGCCAATAGGTATCGACAATGATCGCCTCACTCTTGCCGACCTCCTTGTGGTACCACCGCCACACTTCCGGCTCGATGGGTTCGCCGACCGTCGTCATGTGCTTGAAGTGGTAATTGTATTTTTTCGGCTCGTCTGGGCCGGCCTTGCGGAGCATGCGGACGGTTGTCGGTGCGGTGTGAAAAATATTGACGTCGAGCCGCTCGGCGATCCGCCACGGGCGCCCAGGGTCAGGATAAACGGGCACGCCCTCGTAGATGACACTGGATGCCGCCAGCGCCAAGGGGCCATAGACGATATAGGAATGGCCGGTAATCCAGCCGATGTCGGCCATGCACCAATAAACGTCCTCTGGATGGATGTCCTGGATGTATTTTGATGTTCCGGCGACATAGGCCAGATAGCCGCCGATGGAATGCTGGCACCCCTTCGGCTTGCCGGTGGTACCGCTGGTATACATGAGGAACAACGGGTCCTCGGCCGGCAGCTTGACCGGATCAATCCGTTTTCCGACATAGTTCTTGAGCACGTCGTTGACGATGTAATCGCGGCCCTTGACTGGCTTTGATTCGGATTGGTATTGCCCGGGATAGCGTTGCCAGATCAAAACCTTGTCGACCTTCTGTCCTTGCTTCTTGGCGTGTTCGAAGGCGATGTCGGCGTTGACCTTGTGGTCGATCATGTTGCCGCCCCGGTGATAACCGTCCACGGTGATCAGGACGTTGCTTCCCGAATCGACGATGCGGTCGGCGGCGGCCATGCCTGAGAACCCGCCGAACACTTCCGAATGGATGACGCCCAACCTGGCGCACGCTAACATGGTCACCGGCAGTTCCGGCGTCATCGGCATGTGAAGTGTGACCCGGTCGCCCTTCTTCAACCCGGCAAAGTCGCGAAGCAACGCCGCGAACTCATTCACCCGGACGTAGAGCTCCTGATAGGAAATCGCCTGGGGCGGCTCTTCCTCGGGCTCGGGAACGAAATGAATGGCGGCCTTGTTCTTGTATTTCGGTAGGTGCCGGTCGACGCAGTTGTAGCTGGCGTTGATTTTGCCGCCGACGAACCACTTCCAGCAGGGCGCGTCGCTGGTATCGAGCGTGGTATGCCAATACTCGTACCAATCCAGGAGATCGGCGTATTCCTTGTAGCATTCTGGAAAATTATCGAGGCTGAACCGATCATAAATTCCCGGATCGGTCATATTCGCCTGGGCGATGAATTCCGGCGAAGGATGGACAATGTCTTCCTCCTTCCAGTGAACCGCAATCTGCGCCTCGTTAAGCTTTTTGCTTTTAATGCTTTTACTGGTTTTTTTCTTGGCCATAGCCAAACCTCCCCGTTTTAAAATTTTTCGATTCTTCAGAATAATTAAATTGACCTTGCCACAAGAACACTCTCCGGCGCTTTTCGGCGGCAAGCCCAATTAAAATCTTATTTGACGGAATTATGGCAAGAATCCTGGCCGTGACAAGGGGGTGCGGACAAATTCACCTGACATGCCCGAACGGCATTTGCCGCCGGGCCTCATGCCAACCGCCTCACGCCGTCACAAACACCCAGCCGCCCCTAATTTCCGTTTTCACGGCTTTAAGACTATCCCCCTCGCAGGGACCGGAAACGCAAAATCCGTCCTTGATCCGGAACTTCGCGCCGTGGTTGGAACACTGAATCAAGGCGCCGTCGGCGGTCAAAAACCGCCCCGGCTGGAAATCCAAGGGCAAGCCGGTGTGGGGGCACCTGTTTTCGTAGACGAAAACCTTATCGCCCTGCCTGATCGCCATATAAAGAAGCCGCCCGTCCGCGCCCTCGGTATAAAACCCGTTGGAACCGCCGTCCGGGATGTCGTCGAGACGGTAAAGCGGCGCGGGATCGCTCATTCTTTGGGGAAAACCTTCTTCCACGGCTTGATGGAAACGCTCTCGAAGACGCCAGCCTTGGCGTAGGGGTCATTATCGGCAAAAGCCTGGGCCTGGGCCATATCGTCGAATTCCATCATCAGCACGCTGCCGTTGGGGGCATCGTCGTTGCCCAGGGTCGGGCCGGCGGCGACGATCCGCTCAGCGTGGCTTTCCAGGTAAACGAGGTGATCGGACCGGTTGTCCTGGCGCAGTTCCGGCTGGCCCAGTTTGTCGACGCACGAAATGACGAAATGCATGGTTTTGGCTCCTGATGATTTAGGGATGGATATGGCTATCGCTCGGCCCCGGCCGGGCGCGCCAGCAGGCCCTCGATGGTGGCGTCGATGTCGGCGAAGTGATTGAGGATTCCGTCAACGGCCACGGACAGCGGCATGTCGATACTTAAGTTCCCCGCCAGCTCGCTTGCCGACGCGGCGCTAAAAACGCCCTCGGCCACGGACGTGCGGCCGTCCAGGATGTCGTCGAGGGCCTCGCCTTGGCCCAGGGCGACGCCGAGGGAAAAATTGCGCGACTGCATGGCGTTGCATGTCAGCACCAGATCGCCGATGCCCGACAGCCCCATCAGGGTTTCGGCCCTGGCGCCCTTGGCCAGGCCGAGGCGGACGATTTCCGCCAGCCCGCGGGTAATCAGCGCCGCCTTGGCATTGTCGCCGAGGCCGCGCCCTTCGACGATGCCGCAGCCAATGGCGAGCACGTTCTTCACCGCGCCGCCGACCTGGGCGCCGATGGTGTCGTCGGATCGGTAGATGCGGAACCGGGGCGTGCCCAGGGCTTCTGACAGGCCGACGCCGAGCGCCTCGTCGGCGGACGCCAGCGTCACTGCCGTCGGCCGGTCTTCGGCGACCTCGGCGGCGAAGGTGGGCCCGGACAGGACGGCGACGGGTGTTTCCGGCGCGACCTCTTCGCAGATCTCGCTCATTAGGGCTAGGGTTCCCTGCTCGATGCCCTTGGCGCAGATCACCACCGGCGCCCCTGACGGGAGGTTCCCCGAAAAACCGGTCAGGACGGCGCGCAGGAACTGCGCCGGGACGGCCAGCAAAACCGCGTCCGCGTCCGCCGCCGCCTCGGCTGGATCGTTTGTCGCCCTGATTTCGGGGTCCAGCGCCACACCCGGCAGGAACAGGGAATTTTCGCAGGCTTCGTTGACAGCGTCGACGACTTCCGGTTCATGGGCCTGAAGGACCACGTTCCGCCCGGCCCGGCGGGCGACCATGGCGAGCGCCGTCCCCCAGGCGCCGGCACCGATAATGGCGATGTTCTCCATGCCTTCCCCGTTTCCC
>Ga0315338_1002877_pt1 | contig 16001 bp, 16 predicted proteins | sample ASW8metaG_FD_204518 | JGI IMG/M metagenome (GOLD analysis project Ga0315338, IMG submission 204518) | Ammonia-oxidizing marine archaeal communities from Monterey Bay, California, United States - ASW #8 | ecosystem: Environmental > Aquatic > Marine > Coastal | place: USA: California | collected... | reverse complement strand
TTGGTCCTGGCGTTGTCCACGCCGTCAACTGCTCGGTGGTTTGCAGCACTGATGTATCAATCCACAGTTCGACACCGTCTAGGCCATCCACGCCAAGGTCGAAGATTCCCCCGCCAGCCGCAACGGTGAACGATCGAGTTCGAGTGGGCACAGGTGCCACCGCGACAATGGGAGCGTCGGGCGGGTTGGCCCCGAGCGACCCGAGGAAGTCGAGGTCACTGAACGAGAAGATGCCACCATCGCCAGCGACCATCAGGTAGCCATTGCCGTACGGGACCATGCCGTTCACGGGTTGGGCCAATTGTGTGCCAAGCGGCAACACACCTGGCAGCGATCCTCGGAATGGAGCGTCGCCGAAGGCGAAGATCCCGCCGTCGGCGGCAACGAGCCAGTAGCCGCCGTTGGACGGTGTTGGGCTGATTCCAACGACAGGTTTCGCGACCTTCTCTCCCGCCGGAAGTACGCCGGGAACTGACCCTCGGAACTCGGCATCACCGAAGGTGAACACACCTCCATCCGCGGCGGCCATGAGGTAGCCGAGGCCCGTCGGCGTGGCAGCCGAGGCCACGACTGGGCCGTCGAGAGTGATCTCGCTGAGATCACCGAAGAATGCCGCATCGCCAACCGTGATCACCACGCCTGCATCGGTAAAGAGCCACAGACCATCGCCGCTCGGTGTCGCTGAAGCCGACGTCACGACCTGGCCTGCGGGCACTCGGCCAACGCCGGTACCGATGGAGGACAGCGCCCCGCCTTGGTTGATGGAGCCGTTCGCGCCAATGATCCAGTATCCGAGCCCAGTTGGGCTCGGAACAAGCGCTACCGGATTTGCGCCGGACGATCCGACGTAGGTCTCAGCATCGCCGAACGCGTAGACCTCGCCATCGGAACCGAGCATCCAGTAGCCCTCGATCGTTCCGGTTGCGCTGCCCCGGACTTGAGCCGCACCCGCCGGCGTCACGTCGCTGACTGTGGCTTGGGTGAAGAGTGCCGCGAGCGTCGAGACGGCCAACGCGGCGACGCCGAGTCGTCGTCTCATGATCAGCCTCCCGTCGTGGCCACCGCAGGAACGAGCGCCAGCAATGCTGCTGCCCCGCGCCGGCGAAGTTTTCCACAGGTCGTCGTGTCGAGCCAACTCTGGCTGCACGAATAGGCGCACAATCCGACTGTGTTTACGACTCCAAGCCGGTGCCGTGACGGAACCCCAAGCGCCGTGTCATGGTTGTCTCCGTGCAGAACACGCTCAGAGTCGTCGGTGCCGTGGCCATCGGACTCATCATCGGCCGATTCAGTGGCCTCATCTTCATGTTGCTCATCATGACCGGAGCCCTTCTCGTCGGACTGGTGTTGCGAGTCATGGCCCACGAACGATCGACGGGTACCAGCCAGGCAGCGCGTATGGCCCTCGCGTTGGGTATCGCCGTGCTCGCCGGCCGACTGATCGGCTGGTTCGGCATCGTCGGCGGGATTCTCGCGTTGGTGCTGATCGGCGTGGCCCTCGTGATGTTCGGCGCCGAAATCGCCTGACATCTCACCTACGCGGTCCCGGCAGTTCGCGAGATGATTTGCTCAAGGATGAGCGGTGATCCAGCCGAAGAAACCCATGTCGGTATCGCCCGCACCGACAAAACATGGGGCCGGGTGGAGGTTGCTGCTCCCTCCTCACCATAGGTTGTGCCTTCGGGCGCAGCAGGATCGGTGATCTCCACCCGCCACATGACTCATGACCAGGACTTTTGTCCGAGCTCGGGCCAAAAAGCTAGTTCTTCGCCATGTTGGCGAACTTCGTGAAGTTGCCGATGAACGCCAGGCGCACGGTGCCCGTCGGGCCGTTTCGGTGTTTGGCGATGATGACCTCAGACGTGCCGATGTCGGCCGACTCCGGGTCGTAGATCTCGTCGCGGTAGAGGAACATCACGACGTCGGCGTCCTGCTCGATGGCACCGCTCTCGCGGAGGTCGGCGAGCATCGGGCGCTTGTCGGCCCTCTGTTCGAGGTTTCGACTCAGCTGTGACAATGCAACGACCGGTGTTTCGAGTTCGCGGGCGAGGATCTTCAAGCTTCGAGAGATCTCGGAGATCTCGACCTGGCGGCTCTCGGCGCGCCCGGAGCCCGACATGAGCTGGAGATAGTCGACGAAGATGACGCCGAGGTCGCCGAGGCGGGCCTTCAGCCGTCGAGCTTTCGCCCTGATCTCCATCACCGTGAGGTTCGGGTTGTCATCGATCCAGATCGGGGCTTCGGCGAGCTGGCCGACCGCGCGGCTGATCTTCGGCCAGTCATCGTCACTGAGGTTGCCGTTTCGCAGCCGTGAAGCATCGACCTTGGCTTCGGAGCAGAGCAGACGCTGGGTGAGTTCGAGATGGCCCATCTCCAAGGAGAAGAACAGCACTGGGCGTTGCGCGACCATGGCCGCGTGCGTCGCCATACCGAGAGCAAACGACGTCTTTCCCATCGCAGGCCTGGCCCCGACAACGAGCAACGCGTTCGGCTGAAGACCGGACAGGATTTCGTCGAGGTCGTGGTAGCCAGACGGTACGCCGGTGATGGCTTCGCCTCGTTCGTAGAGCTCCTCGAGCCGGTCGAGGTTCTCCGAGAGAAGGTCGCGAATGGCGCGGGTCGAGTCGGTGACCCTGCGCTCTGCCACCTGGAACATCTTTGCTTCTGCCTCATCGACAGCCTTGGTGACGTCCTCCGGAAGCGAGTACCCCACCTCGGCAATCTCGCCGGCGACGCCGATGAGGCGACGGAGGAGCGCTCGCTCCTCGATGATGCGGGCGTATCGGGAGGCGTTCGATGTCGCTGGGGTGGTCGCTTGAAGATCGACGAGGTTCTCGAGGCCCCCCGACTCGGCGAGAAGACCGGCCCGGTCGAGTTCTTCAGCAACGGTGACCGGGTCTGCGGGGTCGCCGCTGGAGTACAAGGCCGCGATCGCATCGAAGATGTGCTGGTGGGCTGGCTTGTAGAAATCGCCTGCGTCGAGCATTTCGACCGCGGGGCCAATGGCATCCCTGCTCAAGAGCATCGCGCCGAGCAGTGAAGACTCGGCTTCGAGATTGTGCGGCGGGACACGAGAGCTCACCGCAGGTCGGACAGGGCTGAAGTCCCCTGGTGGGCCGAAGTCGATGTCACTCACTGACGAATACTCCCCCACCCAGGCTGTGTACATCCAGAGGACGACCCTGGGGAGCTGGGCCTCCAGCCTGTGGAAAACGTGTGTATTTCGCTCTGCGCGCGCAAATGTCGTCAGCGCTCACGTTGAGCGCTGACGACGAGTGCTGCATCGTCTGTCGAAGGCCTCAGGCCCCGACGACCTCGACGGTGATCATGAAGCGAACATCTGCGTGAAGCCGTGCTTGCACTTCGTGCTCGCCGATCGTCCTGATCGGCTCGTCGCTGCTCAGGTTGCGACGATCGAGATCGTGCCCCGTCTGCGCCTTGACGGCATCGGCCACTTCTGTGGTCGTGACCGAGCCATACAGGTGCCCGGCGCCACCGACCTTGGCGGCGATCGTGATGGTCTTGCCGACGAGTTCGCGAGCGACTTCTTCGGCTGCAGATCGATCACGGCCATCGCGAACGTCGCGTGCCTTGCGCATCGAAGATGCCTGACTGACCGCACCTTCGGATGCCTTCATCGCAAGGCCACGAGGAACAAGAAAGTTCCTGGCATAGCCGTCTGCGACCTCGACGATGTCGCCGGTCTTGCCGACACCGCTCACATCGCCACGAAGAATGACGTTCACTCTGCACCAACCTGCTCTGGAGCGGCGGCGTCAACCACTGCATCGGTCTCTGGTGCTGTCTCGTTGGCGCCTGCACCCATTTCGTCGGTGTCAGTGGGACGCTCGTCACGATCGGGGCGATCGCCACGGTCCTCGCGGTCACCGCGATCGTCGCGGTCGCGACGACGCTTGTCGCCCTTTCGCTGGGTGACGACCATGCTCGCGTACGGCATCAACGCCATCTCGCGGGCGACCTTGATCGCGTTGGCAGCAGCGCGCTGCTGCTGAACGTCGTTTCCTGTCACACGACGGGCCCGGATCTTGGCGCGATCGGACATGAACGCACGAAGCAGGTTGACGTCCTTGTAATCGACGTACTCGATGCCCTCTTTGACAATCGGGCTGACCTTCTTCTTGCGCGGCTTGCCCTTCTTCGGGTCCTTGCCCTTTGCGCGAGGCTTCTTTTTCTGGGCCATTAGAACGGCTCCTCTTCTGGGTAGTACTGCGCGTCAGGCGCACCTGCTGGTGCCGGGCTCTGCTGAGGACGGCCGCCACCACCTTGGAAGCCACCACCCTGTTCGCCCTGGCCTTGTTGAGCTTGCCCTTGGAATCCCTGTCCTTGGGATCCTTGTCCTCCACCGGTGCGCTCTGTTTTGCGCACTTCGGCGGTGGCCCAGCGAAGGCTGGGGCCGATCTCTTCAGCGCTGATCTCAACGACCGAACGCTTGTCGCCCTCTGGCGTGTCCCATGACCTCTGATCGAGACGGCCGGTGACGACGGCACGCGAGCCGCGAGAAAGTGACTCGCTGACGTTCTCTGCCATCTCGCCCCAGCAGACGACGTTGAAGAAGCTGACTTGCTCTTCCCATTCGCCGCTACCGCGGTTCTGCCAACGACGGTTCACCGCGATACCGAGCACGGCACGCGCCTGGCCTGATTGGGTGAAACGAAGCTCTGGATCTCTGGTCAGGTTGCCGACGACGGTGACCGTGTTTCCGTTCGCCATGATGTTCCTCCGTTACTCGGCCGCAGCCGGTTGGCCGTCTCCGAGCATCCCGCGGCGCTCGGCCTCGGAATCGGGGAGACGAATCAGCTTGTGGCGGACAACACTGTCCGCGATACGGAGGGCACGCTCGACAGGGTCCATCGCACCGGGCTCAGCGACGAGCTCGATGACGGAGTAGTACCCCTCGTGCTTGTGGTCGATTTCGTAGGCGAAACGACGTCGCCCCCAGAAATCGACTTTCTTGATCTCGCTGACGGCTTCGATACGTGATCGAACATCCTTCAGCTCATCTTGGACAGCAACATCATCGAGGTCGCCGTCGTGAATGACCATCAGTTCATATGCGCGCACTGCGCAACACCTCCTACGGACCCGGTTTCCCGGGGCCCCCTATGGGGCAGGGGTCGAGTTGTCAGCCACAAAGGATAGACAGCCCGTCCCGAATCTCCTCCCGAGCATGCCCAAGGGGTGGGACAGCGCGAGGCGAGGACCGATTTCAGGCAAGATTCCTCCCCGCCTCCACGTGCTTGAGCGATCGCTCAAGAAATCCCTTGACAGTCGTTGTTGAATAGTTGATCATATGCTCAAGTTAATTTGATCAATCGCTCAAGTCATGGCTCCACCCATGACGAGAACAACCAAGGAGACCCTCATGGATCTGACAACCAGCTACCTCATCTACGCAATCGCGGCCATCGTCTTGACGAGCGTCCTCGCCCGGACGCTCTTCAGAAACGGCAAGGTGTTCCTGACTGACGTGTTTGCAGACAACGACGGCATGGCCGAGGCCGTCAACCACCTTCTCGTGGTCGGCTTCTACATGTTGAACCTCGGATACGCCTTCATCATTTTCCGAACCGAAGCAACAGCAACCGCCGTCCAGGCAACGGAGAACTTGGTCACCAAGCTCGGCGTTCTGCTCCTCAGTCTCGGCGTCATCCACTTCGTCAACATCACCGTGTTCTGGCGCATGCGTAGGCGCCACGAAGTCAGCTTCGAACTTCCGCCAGTCAACGCGACGACGCTCGTCACGCCTCCACCGGCACCCGACACGATCATGGCGGGCTGAAGATGGATGCTGCGACATCGTCGTCGACATGGCGCCAGAATCGCTTGACCGTGGTGTATGACGAGTCTTGCGAGCTGTGCAGGCGCTGTCGACACTGGCTGTCGATGCAGGAAACGCTTGTCCCTGTCGAGTTCCTCGCTGCCGGCTCACCGGCAGCGAGGGAGCGCTACCAGAATCTCGATTGGTACAAGGTCGAACTCATGGTAGTAGCCGACGATGGCCGAGCCTGGGTCGGACCTGCGGCATTTCTCATGTGCATGTGGGTCACGAAGCGCTACCGCAGGCTGTCTCACCGGTTGCGGTCGCCGGCGCTCGCGCCCATGGTCGAATCGTTCTTCCACTCGGTGTCCTCGAACCGATCGCTGGTGTCGGGCATGCTGAGGGAACATCGCTGCGACGGAGACGCCTGCGCTCCTGCATCGGCATGACGATCCACGCGAAACCGACCGAGGGAGACGAGGTGGCCAGCGAGAAGCGCCGATCATCGACGGCCGGCGACGAGACAAGAGCTCGGATTCTCGAGGCGACGCTCGTCACCCTCAAGGAGGAAGGCATCGTCGGTGCGAGCGCTCGGGCGATCGCTCGTCGAGGCGACTTCAACCAGGCGCTGATCTTCTACCACTTCGGGTCGGTCGGCGACGCGATCGTGGGCGCTGTCGATCTGATGAGCGCACGGAGGATGGCAGACCATCGCCCGCGGCTCGAAGCGGTCACGACGCTTCGCGATCTGGTCGATGTTGCCCGAGCCATGCACCACGAGGACACTGCCAACGACAACATGACGGTGCTCACCCAGGCATTCGCCGGCGCGGCCGGTGACCCCGTCATAGGCCCGAAGCTCTACGCCACGCTCGCTCAATGGAGCGACATGGTGACCCAGTCGATCAACCGAGTACTCGGCGATTCACCCCTCGCCTCAATCGCGTCGGCCGAGCAGCTTGGACAAGGCATTAGCGCTCTGTTTCTCGGGATCGAGTTGCTTGCCGATCTCGATCCGAGCAGCGCCGATGTCGATGCGCTCTTCGACCTGCTCATGGTCACCGCGTCGATGGTCGAAGTGATCGCGGCAGGCGGACTCACTCCCCCGATCGAATGACCTCGAGTCCTCCAACGAGGACCGATGTCAGGCACAAGTCCTTCTCATCGCGGAAGGTCAGTATCGCTAGTCGCGGAACGTCAATATCGATTCACTGCTGATGCCGAGCTGTTGGCCCATACCCGCTGGGACTTCCAGTGCAGTCACGTACGCAGTGCCTGGCCGCCAGTGCGGACAGTCCTCCTCCTCTGGGGGACACGGAACCATGTCGGCGATGCCGACGATCGCTCCATGCTGATCGAGCCAATAGACCGTGAGCGGGATGAGGGTGTTCCTCATCCAGAATCCGCCGTCGGTTGGCTCGTCCCACTCGAACACCATGCCGGCCCAAGGACCGAGGTCGGTGACGTTCATCAACCCGAGAGCTCTGAGATCTGGCGTGTCGGCCACCATCACCGGCCACTCGTGTTCGCCATCGACCACCAGAGTCGACTGGCCGAAGTCGCGGAAGGGAACCAACTCGGTCGCGGAGGTGATCGGCGGCGGCTCTGTTTCGCCAGAACAAGCAGCGAGCATCACCAAACCCGCAAGCGCGCACCAGCGCAGCTTCACCCGTCCGCCTCAGTGGTCGTCGTTGCCGCCTCAGTGGTCGTCGTTGGCGGGGTCGTGGTGGTCGTCGTTGTGGTGGTCGTCGTCGTCGGTGCAGCCGTCGTGGTTGTCGGCCGAGCCGTCGTGGCCGGTGCGGCGGTCGTCGGCACCGTGGTGGTGGTGCTTGGCGGAACGGTGGCGTCGACTCCGAAGACGGTCCCCGGGTATGGCCCCGGCTTGATGAAGTTGCCGGGGTCGATGTCAGCGTGAGCTGCGGCCATCACTTGTTGCCAGATGAGGGCCGGCACGTTCGAGCCGGTGACGATGTCGGCGCCTGCAACGTCGCGCATCGACTTGATCGTGCCCGGGAAGCCGATCCAGACGGCCGTGGTGAACCGGGGCGAGTAGCCGACGAACCAGGCGTCTCTGTAATCCTGGGTGGTCCCGGTCTTCCCGGCGACGGGGACACCAGGAACTCGTGCGCCAAGCCCCGTGCCGTCTTCGACGACCTTCAGCAACACGTCGGTAACCACATCGGCCTCTTGGCGCGACATGACTCGATCGGCAACGGGCTCGAATCGTTCGAGCATCACGCCATCGCTGTCGAGTACCTCCATCACGAGACCAGGCTCTCTACGCTCACCCCGCCCGGCGAAGGTGCTGTACACCCTGACCATGTCGAGCACAGATACCTCTTGAGCCCCGAGAGCCAATGAGTAGAAGGGCAACAAGTCGGCTTCGACGCCGAGACGTTTCGCAAGATCGACCACCGGCTGTGGGCCGAGGTCTCTGATGAGCTGCGCGTACGCGGTGTTGGCCGACTGCGCGGTCGCGTCGACCAGATCGATGATGCCGTAGTCGGTGTTGAGGTGATTGCGAACGGTCCAGTCATTGCCGTTGTCGAGCCCTTCGAGGTCGATCACCGGCGGCGACCAGTAGCGCGACTCGACCGACACGCCTTCCTGGACAGCGTGGGCGAGCACGATGGGCTTGAACACCGAGCCGGCCTGACGGCCAGAGCCTCCCCCATCGGTTCCGAGGGCGAGGTTGACGTGAGACACGTCGAATCCCTTGCCACCGACCATCGCCCTGATGCCGCCCAACTCGTCAACGACGAGCACCGCAGCCGTCGGATCGCCTTCGCGCCGGAGCGCGCTCAGCGCGGCCTGATTCGCTTCGAGTTGGAGCCGGAGGTCGATGGTCGTGGTGATGCGAAGACCACCCCTGAAGAGCACCTGGTCGCCATATCGACCCTCGATGTGCTGCCTGATCTCTTCGATGAGATAGTCAGTTCCCGCCAGGCGCGCCAGCTCGCTGATCTGAGTCGATGAGTTCTCGACTCTCGGCAGCGTGTATCCCTCGATCGGTGTCGCTTCGACCTGGTCGTACTCGGCTTGGGAGATGTATCCCTCCTCGAGCATCGCCCTGAGCACTGTTCGCCGTCGACGATAGGCCTCATCCACCTGCGAGGGGCGACTGATGTCGGCGGTCTCAGGGGCCCGGATGAGCCCAGCGAGATACGACGATTGACCAACGGTGAGCGCCCCAGCCCTCACCCCGAACCACGCCCTCGCTGCCGCCTCGATTCCGTAGGCGCCGCGGCCGAAGTAGATCGTGTTCAGGTACCCCTCGAGAATGTCGTTCTTCGACGTTTCTCGTTCGAGCTTGATGGCGAACGCTGCTTCTTTCAGCTTGCGGGTGAGTGTGCGCTCCGGCGTCAAGAACACGTTCTTGATGTATTGCTGAGTGATCGTCGAGCCGCCTTGCAGCGCGCCCTCGCTACGAATATCCACCCACGCCGCCCGCGCGATGGCAACCGGGTCGACACCAGGGTGAGTGAAGAAGTCTCGGTCTTCTGCCGCGACGACCGCGTCAATCAACGTCGGGCTGATCTCGCTGAGATCGAGAGGCACACGGTTCTCTTCGCCGTGGAACCTGGCGATCTCGACGCCGTTTCGGTCGAACAGAATCGACGTCTCGTCGATCTGGCCAGCGGTTTCAGGAAGCTCGAGTCGTGCAAGCAGGTGCACCGCGCCGGCGAGCGATGCGATGACTGCGAGCAGGCCGAGGAACATCAGCCGCCTGAGGTGATGCCCGAACGATGCTGGCCTGGACGCGCCAGACCGTCGACCACCACGCGATCGCGCGGTACGACGGGAACGGTCCTTGGCCACGACGCCGGAGTGTAGAAGTCCGGGGCGCAAAGGAGCCTTCACACAGCAGCATCAGCCCTCAGTGAGCTGTGGCCACTTATCGATCAGGAGCGACCCTCGAGCACGTGACGATGAAGCAGGTGATTCCAACCGCATGCCGCGCACACCTCGACTTGATAGGAGGCGAAGGTGCCTGACCGTGTTGCGATGCGATCGAGTTCGGCCTGGTTCAGCGCCAGCTTGCCGCCAGCGGGCAACCGTGGGCCAAACACGTAGGTCACCGCTGCGAGCTGATGATCCTCACAGATCGGACACTTCTTGCCCGTCCCAGGAGCGCTGTTGCGTGCCACCCGAAGCAGCTCGGGATGCGCATCGCAGACCTCGTTTCTGGCAATGATCCCCTCACGGACCTCGCGGAGCGTTCTGCGGCGCTGCAGGCGGTAGTCGACAGAACCAACTCCATCAGCTGCGTCACGAGCCACGATGCTCGGGTTGAATCCCACGCGATCACCCTAGGTCGATCGGAGAATTTCGTCGCAAACCCACACCAGCAGGGGGCTTCCGACGCCTCATCCGACGTGAATTCAGCCCTCGGACTGGCTTCGCCACTCCACCAGCCGACGCGATGCCTGCTCAGGTGAGAGTTCGCCCTCGGCCATTCGCAGGTCGCGCAGGAACGCGAGTGCTGCGCCGACTTCCGGGCCAGATTCGAGGCCGAGGATCTCCATGACCTCGGCTCCCGTCAACGCCGGGTCGAAGACGGTGACGTCCTCGGTGGCTGCGAGTTCGGTGACTCTCGCTGCCATCTGGCTCGCCACCGCGGCTCCGGCGAGACGTTCGAAGGCAAGCAATTCCGTCGCCTCTGCCACCCACTCGCCGGAAGCAGAGAGGAATGTCCTCACGCCGACGTCGGAGGTGACCGCAGCTGGGTTGTCTGCCGCCCCGCGAGCGGCCGAGACAACTCGAAGCGTGTCGCGCTGCTCCTTCGCCGAGTAACGCCTCTTCGACAAGTGCGATCCGAGCGCAGCCTCGCCAGCGCGCTCGGCCAGCACGAGATGAAACGCGGCGCGGCGAACGAGCTCGCCGTTCGACACCGAGTCCACGAGACCGGCGACGTCTTCGCCCGTTGGTTCGTCGTAGCCATCGACAATCCGTGCAAGCAGGCCCGTTCGCCCGAGGAGGCGAATTCCCTCTCCAGGGCGATCGAGCACGAGGAGTTTGGCGAGCTCGTCACGGACACGTTCCTGCGACACGATGGCGATGCGCTCGCCGAACTCGGTCATGGCCGACTCGAGGTCGGCTGCAGGTTCGAGCTGGTAACCGGCAAAGAATCGCGCCGCGCGGAGCATCCGCAACGGATCGTCGGTGAACGAAGCAGAAGGAGCACCTGGGGTTCTCAATGTCCCAGCAGCAAGATCAGCTGCACCATCAAAGGGGTCGACGAGTCGACCAGACGGCACCTCGAGAGCCATGGCGTTGACTGTGAAGTCGCGGCGAGAGAGGTCGGCTTCGATCGCTGTCGAGAACTCGACCTTTGGTTTTCGCGAATCCTCGTCGTAGCTCTCAGAACGATGGGTGGTCACCTCGAACTCGGTAGCGCCGATCCGCATGCCGATGGTGCCGAACCGCTCACCCTGGGCCCACAGATCGTCGGCGATGTCGGCGAAAGCCTCCTTCATCACCTCAGGCGTTGCATCAGTGGTGATGTCGACGTCAGTGCTCGAGCCGCCTCCAAGATGCAGATCTCTGACCAGTCCGCCAACGACAAAACTGCGATGACCGCGGCTCGCGAGCGAGTCGGCCACAGGCAGCGCTCGGCGGATCACGTCGTCAACAGACGCCTGATCGAGGTGCGTAGCCATACCGAGAGAGTACGAGCGATCGCCCTCCGTGAGAGCGTGACAAAACGCGCGGACGAGGAAAACCCCGATCGCGCTGGTACAACGGGAACTGATTCTGGCACCCTGATGGTCCCATCAAGGGTCGCCCCGAGCACACGAATGTATGAGGTTCACCATGGGTTTCGAGGTCGGTGACAATGTCATCTACCCCCACCACGGCGCCGCCAAGATCATCGGCAAAGAGGTCCGCGAGGCCTTCGGTGAGAAGCGGGAGTACCTCAACTTGCGTACTGCGCATGGGGATCTATCGCTGTCGGTGCCACTCGAGAACGCTGACGAAGTCGGTATGCGTCCTCCGATCGACGAAGACGACGTCGAGGATCTGTTCGAGCTACTCGGCAAGAAAGACGTTCGCGAACCAGCGAACTGGAGCCGTCGGTTCAAGAACCACCAGGAAAAACTGAAGTCCGGCGACATCTATCAAGTCGCAGAGGTCGTCAGGAATCTTGCGTTGCGCGAAGCAGCCAAGGGCCTTTCAGCCGGCGAGAAGTCGATGCTCGAGAAGTCGCGCCAGATTCTGGTGTCGGAATTGTCGATCTCGATGGACGTCACCGAAGATCAAGCACTCGACTCCGTTTCGGTGAAGCTGCACGGCGAGTAGCAACAACATCATCTCTGTTGCTCGCGGCGGCAGCTCCAAACGCTTCTAGCTGAGTAGTGTTCTGCGGTGGGATCGACCACAGGCGGAACCGACAATTCAGATGCGACGCGCCGAGATCCAACGCTGGGGTGACGACCGCTTACGCGTGCGTTCCTGGCGCGGAAGCTCGTCAGTTGCACTCGTGTCGCCGTTGCCAGGCCAGCCACCCGTTTCGGTGACCTCGATTCGGCTCACTGCTGCGTCGCTTCAGGAGCGCGGGTTCAAGCGTGCAGTGACTTCCGCTCTGACTCCCGCCGAAGAGAAGTTGTTCATCGCTGGCGGCTACACGGTGCGTGAGCGGCTGCATCTGCTTCACCACGACCTCACCGATCCGGGACCCGTGTCGCAACCAGAGCGACTCCACCGAGCCAAACGCACAGAGACCGACGAAATTCTCACGGTCGACAACGCTGCGTTCGGCGAGTTCTGGAAGCTCGACCTGACCGGCCTCCAGGACGCTATCGGCGCGACCCCCACCGCTCGGGTGCGCACGGCGAAGCTGACCATCGCTGGAAAGAGCAAGGTGGTCGGCTACGCGGTCACAGGCCGGGCCGGATCAAGCGGCTACCTGCAACGACTCGCTGTCCACCCTGGACACCAAGGCTCTGGCCTCGGCCGTGACCTCGTCATCGACGCGCTCAGATGGGTCCGCCGCCGCGGCGGCGCTCGAGTTCTCGTCAACACCCAAGAAGCAAACGACAGGGCGCTCGGGCTGTACACCGAGATGGGATTCGCGCCGGAGTCGCACGGGCTCGCTGTCCTCGAATGTGATCTGGTCAGTCCATGACGTCGCCCCGACGAGTCTCTCTGCTCGTCGCTGCCGCCTTCATGGTCGCGCTCTCTGCGGTGCAAGCAGTGCCTTCTGCCGCGGCACAGACAGCGCCCGAGGTCGGCACTGGAGGCCTCAGTCTGATCTCGAGATCGGTCCAGACCACCGATTCCTTCGAGCTGGGGCTCCAGTTGCCAGGTGTTGTCGAGGACGACGACGTGTTGATCATCGCCGTGCATGAAAAGGTGGTCGATCGTGCCCAGTTCCGAGCAACACTCACCGGCGATCTCGACCGGCTCGGGCTGGCGACGAAACTCAATCGGATCTTCGCCGTGGCCGAGTTGCAGCCAACGATCCGCGGCAGCGTCGTGCTCGAGATCGACAGGCTTTCGATCGCGGAGAACCTCTCAGAGCCCGGCGTGTACCCAGTCTCGATCGAGCTGAGAACCGCCAGCCAGGAGCCGTTGGGTCAGCTGGTGACCCATCTCGTGCGAATCGTCGACGAGGTTCCCGACCCGACACGCGTCGCGTTGACATTGCTGATGGACATTGCGCCGAACGACCCGCTGCGCCGACGCGAGATCGTCGACGATGAGCCCACCGCCGGCTGGATCGACCTCCTCACTGACAATCCCGAGCTTCCGTTCACGGTCCAGCCAACACCCTGGCTGTTCGACGAATACCGAACCGATCCGCGAATGCGACGGCTCATCAGCCGGCTCGGAACCGCCGAGGTCATCGCCGCACCGTACGTGCCCCTCGATGAGGTCACGTTGTCAGAAGCCGGCCTGGGCGACCGAGTGGGTGAGCTCTTCGAGCGAGGCATACAGACGGTCACCGACGTTCTGGGATCGGCGCCAATCACGACGAGATGGCTCAGCCAAGCCGAGCCAACAGACGATCAAGCAGCGCTTTGGCACGCACGGGGCGTACGTGAAGTTGTTGTCCCTGGCGAGCAGCTGCACGACGGACCAGCCGAGATTGCCACCGACGTCGGCTCGATCAAGGCCCTCGTTGCGCCGAGCTGGTTTTCAGACGCTGACCCCGACGACACGGTTCTCGCAGCCCATCATCTCCTCGCCGAACTCGCAGTGATCGCACTCACGAACGATGTCGACACCTCGTCGGTGATGGTCTTCGGCAACGGTGCCCCGTTCAATCGTCAGTTCATGGACGAGCTCCTTCGAGGTTTCGAAGGCTCGGCCGTGATCCGACCCGTGACCCTGTCAGAAGCGGTCGCCGTGCCACAGCTGGTCGAAGCGGGCTCGCCGATGGTCATCGACACGGCCGATGTACCGACCGAGCCCTTGGCCGGCGATCTGCCGCTGTACCAGCAAGCCGTGTCGTATCTGGAGTCGTATCGATCGATGATCAGCGACGCCGACACCCACTGGGTGTACGACGACGTCAGTGAACGCCTGCTGCTCAGCCTCGGAAGTGGCGTCTCTGGAGAACGTCGCGATGGCATTGCGCGCCAGGCCATCGACAAGATCGGCGTCGAAACCGGCGCTGTCGAAGCGCCACCGCTCGGAGGAGTGAGTCTCACATCTCGCACCGCTACGGCCCCTTTCTCGTTCAGGAACACGGCCGCCTATCCATTGAGAGTCGAGGTCAGATTCATCGCCGACAAGGCCAGATTCCTCGACTTCGACGATGAAGAAACCACCACAATCGTGCTGGAGCCAGGCGTCACGAACGAGAACTTCCGCGTCGAAGCCCTCTCGGCCGGGTCGTTCCCGCTGCGCATCGAGATGTTCTCGCCCGATGGAGCGCTCGAGCTCAGAACCGTCGACCTCACGATGCGCTCGACAGTGCCATCGGGAGTCGGTGTGGCGTTGACCATCGGCGCGATCATCGTCCTGGTCGCATGGTGGGGCCGCGACCTCATCAGAGGTCGGCGTAGGGTCACTGCGTGAAACGACCGGGCGGAGCGGTCGCCGTATCGGGCGGAATCTTTCTCAGCAGGATCACGGGTCTGCTCAGAGAGGCGATCGTCAGGGGCCGCCTTGGCCTCGGCGTCGCCAGCTCGGCGTATTCGGCGGCATTGAGAATCCCGAACCTGCTGCAGAACCTGCTCGGCGAAGGCGTCTTGTCTGGGTCGTTCATCCCGGTGTACTCCGCGATGGTCGACGAAGAGCCAGAAGAGGCCGGTCGACTCGCTGGAGCGGTCGCGAGCTTTCTCTTCCTCGTGACGACGGCCCTCGTTGTGCTCGGTGTGGTGTTTGCCGAAGCCATCGGGGCAGTCCTTCTCTTCGGCGTCGGGGACGACGCGACCGATCTCGCAGTCGAGCTCATGCGCATCATGACCCCAGGCGTGGGTCTGCTCGTCTTGTCAGCGTGGAGTCTCGGCGTACTGAACAGCCACAGGAAGTTCTTCCTGGCCTACGCCGCGCCTGTGTTCTGGAATGCGACGCAGATCATCGTGGTCATCGCAGCAGCAGCAGGCGTCGTCGACCGAGACATCGCAGTGCGTGTCGCGTGGGCAGTCACCATCGGTGCCGGCCTCCAATTCGTGGTTCAGCTGCCGGCGGTCCGCAAGGTCAACAGCCACATCCGCCCAAATCTCACGTTCACCACGCCTGCGTTCCGGGACTTTGTTCGCCGACTCGGGCCGGTGATCATCGGGCGCGGTTCTGCCCAGATCAGCGCCTTCGTCGACCTCGTGCTCGCCGGCTTGCTGGCCGTCAGCGCACTGGGTGCGCTCGCCGCGGCCCAGGTGCTGTATCTGCTGCCGATTTCGCTGTTCGCCATGAGCGTCGCAGCCGCTGAACTGCCTGAACTCTCGAGGGAGAACGACCACGTCGCCCTCGAGCAGCGGCTGAGCGCTGGTCTGATTCGTATCGGATTCTTCGTGAGCTTCACCACGGTGGTGTATTTGTTCGCCGGGACACGCGTGGTCGGCGCGGTGTACTCGGTCGTGCCGCGGTCGAGTTTCAGCAACGACGACATCCTCATCGTGGCTCTCGTCCTCGGGGCATACACGCTCGGGCTGATGGCGGTCGCGACGTCCCGGCTCATCCAGAACGTGTTCTACGCCCTCGGCGACACGACAACGCCGGCAGGTGCCGCGATCTACCGATTCTCGATCTCGGCGATGGTTGCAGTTGCCGTGAT
>Ga0315338_1002874_pt1 | contig 16022 bp, 16 predicted proteins | sample ASW8metaG_FD_204518 | JGI IMG/M metagenome (GOLD analysis project Ga0315338, IMG submission 204518) | Ammonia-oxidizing marine archaeal communities from Monterey Bay, California, United States - ASW #8 | ecosystem: Environmental > Aquatic > Marine > Coastal | place: USA: California | collected... | reverse complement strand
CTTGGTGATGCGCGCGAAAACAATGCCTGGGTGATAAGCGCCTATTATTCTCCCATGGCGCCCCTGATCTGGTACGGCGCCGTACTTATGGCATTGGGTGGGTCGCTAGGATTTGTTGTTCGTGTCCGACGGGCTGGTGTAGCTGCTGCTGTACCTACCAAGGCTGCGGGGCCTGCGTCGGCAAAGGGCGCAATAGCGTGAGAGTACTTACGCTCGTAATTGCATTGGCCCTGGCTGCTACTTCCGCCATTGCTGCGTATGATGAAGGATTACCCGACGCTGCTGAGGAGGCACGGGCGCGATCGCTATTTCGCGAGCTTCGCTGTGTTGTTTGCCAGGGTCAGTCAATCGACGAATCGAATGCAGACCTCGCCGCTGATTTACGCCAGATCGTCCGTGGCAAGATCGCAGATGGAGAGAGTGACGAGGCCATCAAGACCTTCCTGGTTGATCGTTACGGTGTGTTTGTTTTGATGCGTCCACCAATGCGGGGAGACACATATCTTTTGTGGTTTGGGCCTGCGCTTCTTCTCCTGATTGGGGGAGGAATGGTCTGGTCGATAGTAGGTAGAGCCAGGCGCCGTGCTGCCTCAGAAAGCGTAGAGGCTTCCTCCAGAGATATTGACGATAGTGCTCCAGACCAGCAGGTCTAATTAGCCAGAACACCTTCATTATATAAAAAATAGTTCATACTATTGACATAGTAGAGACAGCTATCCGTCTTATATTGGTAACATAATTTTGGGACGCTGAGATTTACGAGCCCCCTTAGAGGACATACAAAATGAACAGTGACAGTAATATCAAGCCTGAGAGAATTGCCGTTGTGGACGGCGGTTCATTATCAGATCAGCCGAGAGGTCGTTCGGGTAAAGGCCGTTTGATCTTGGGCGCAGCAGTGGTGGCCTTTCTCTCCTTTACATCTGGAGGCTTGTTCTTTGGTGGGGAGAACTTGTTCTTGGCGGAAACCTCTACTGCCGAAGTGCAGCATCTGAGTGCAACGACTGAAATGCCGGTGCCAATTCAGATTGCAGCAGAAGTAGCACCAGGCGGTGCGCCACGGTTTTTAGAACAAGGTGCACCTTTCTCTTTTGCCAATTTGGTCGAGCATGTAAGTCCTGCAGTGGTGACCATTCGCACTGAACGCGAGCAACAAGCCAACGTTCAACTTCCCGATAATATTCCTGAAGAATTTCAGGACTTCTTCCGCCGCTTTGGAGAAGGCCCAAATGGTGGGCAGCCACGGCCACGCATGGCACGCGCGATGGGTTCGGGATTCTTTATCGAAGCAGCCGGCTATCTAGTCACTAATCATCATGTGATTGCGGACTCAGATCAGATCACAGTTCAACTGCCGGACGGACGCGAATTCGCTGCGTCAATCATAGGTTCAGACGAGCCCACTGACATTGCACTTCTTAAAATTGATGGAGTAACGGACATGCCGACAGTTGAGTTCGGCGATGATCGTCTCTTGCGTGTAGGTGACTGGGTTGTCGCGGTTGGTAATCCTTTTGGTCTAGGCGGGACGGTAACCGCGGGGATAGTCTCTTCGATCGGGCGTGATATCGGCGCTGGTGCATACACCGACTACATTCAGATTGACGCACCGATCAATCAGGGAAATTCTGGCGGACCAACATTTGATTTGTCGGGACGTGTGATTGGAGTGAATAGCGCAATTTTTTCACCCTCCGGCGGCAGCGTCGGTATTGGCTTTGCCATACCCTCATCGACGGTACAGGGTGTTGTCGCGCAACTCCGAGCTGGCGGCGAAGTCAGGCGTGGATGGTTGGGCGTACAAATTCAAAATCTAACGCCTGAAATGGCGGCCAGCATGGGCGTTTCAGATGCCAAGGGAGCAATCGTAGCTAGTGTAATTGAAAACAGCCCGGCGGAGAGGGCAGGGTTTCAGGCCGGTGATGTAATTACTGCTGTGGACGGCACTGAAGTCGAGGATCAACGTGATCTCACCCGCAGAGTTGGTAGTCTTATTGCTGGTGACACCGCACGTTTTGCCGTTCTACGTAATGGGAGTGCGCAGACCATTTCGGCTTTGATCGAACGCCGCGACGACGCACAATTGGCGTTGGCTGCGGGCGTTGCGCCTGGCCAGGGTGGCACCAATGAATCTTCTGCCGAGTCGCTTGGCCTGCGCCTTATGTTGCTAAACGGCGCTGCACGCGCACAATTCAATATTGATGAGAGTGTTGATGGCGTTGTCGTGTCCGGAGTTACTGCCGGAAGTGAAGCTGAGGAAAAGGGCTTCCAGCCGGGAACCGTTATAATTGCAGTCAGCAATGACGAAGTCGAAACGCCAGATGATGTTGCTGCGGGTATTGTGACCGCACGCGAAGCAGGGCGTGAAAGCGTCCTCTTTCTCGTTACAGACGGTCGTGGTCAGCGATTTGTAACTCTCAATACGGAACAAGATGGCTAAAGCCGTCGTTCGGGCTTGGAAGGACTTTTTGTATGCGGATTCTTGTTGTTGAAGACGATCTGGAGGCGCAGCGTTACCTTGTAAAGGGCCTGCGCGAAGCGGGGCATGTTGTTGACGAAGCGGCAGATGGCGAGACAGGCCTAACACTGGCTATGTCGCGTAGCTACGATGTTGCTGTCGTGGATCGAATGTTACCGAGGCTCGATGGGTTGAAGCTGGTCGAGTCCATGCGTGAAGAACGCAATATGACACCAGTACTTTTCCTTAGCGCTCTGTCTGATGTTGACGATCGGATCAAAGGGTTAAGGGCTGGTGGTGACGATTACCTCTCTAAACCCTATTCTTTTGCCGAATTGCAGGCGCGTCTGGATGCTCTTATTCGCCGTCGAGACCCTGCTGCTATCAAAACAAAAGTACTGGTAGGCGATCTGGAGCTCGACCTTCTTTCGCGCACCGCACGGCGCGAGGAGTCAAGCATTGATTTGCAACCTCGCGAATTTCGCCTTCTTGAATATCTCATGCGTCATCAGGGGCAAATCGTTACGCGTACCATGTTGCTGGAAAATGTTTGGGAATACCATTTCGACCCGCAGACAAATGTGATCGATGTTCATATCTCGCGCCTTAGAGCGAAGATAGATAAAGGGTATCCCCGGCCATTACTTCACACCGTGCGCGGCGCGGGCTACATGATCCGTGCGCACGCTTAGCGTCCTCAGAACCCAGTTTTTCCGGATTGTCGCCCTTTATTTGGCAATCTTCGCTCTTTCTGCGACTGCTTTGCTGGGCTTTGTCTACTGGAATACCGCAATCGTTCTTGACCGTGAGACCGATGGGGCTATCCAAGCCGAGGTGACTGGTCTTGTCGAACAATATCGGAGTCTCGGACTGTCTGCGCTGACTGATGCTATCATAAACCGCTCAGTACGTGGTGAGCAGGGAATCTATGTATTGGCGGGCACAGACCGTAGGCTCATTGCAGGAAACCTTGATTCTTGGCCACAATTAACGCTTACCGATGATGGATTTGCTGAATTTGAATTCGAACGTCGTGTTGGCGGAACTCCCGAGCTCCACCAAGCACGTGGGCGTGTCTTTACGCTAGCGGAAGGCTTTTTACTTCTGGTCGCGCGTGATGTCCAAGACCGCCGCGCTTTGGAAATCCTTTTGGGAACGGCATTACGTTGGAGTATTGCAATTGTCATCGTTTTAGGATTGCTAGGCGGCTTTTTGGTCAGCCGAAATGTGCTCGCCCGTCTCGATGCGATAAACCGAACAAGTAGGCAGATCGTGGCAGGTGATCTTGCTAAACGCATCCCTGTTTCCAAAAAAGGTGACGAATTTGATGATTTGTCGCAACATCTCAACCGCATGCTCGACCGCATTGAACGGCTGATGCGTGGCATGCGGGAAGTCTCCGACAATGTTGCTCATGATCTTCGCTCGCCGCTTAACCGACTACGAAGTCGGCTGGAATTGGCCGCGCGCCATGATACCGACCCGGAGATGAAAAGCGATATCGAAGCTGCAGTTGAAGAGACAGATTGTTTGATTGCGACGTTTAATTCATTGCTTCTTATTGCCGAGGCAGAAGCTGGAAGTGTGCGCGAGTCGATGGAGGATTTTGATCTTCATGAGGTGATTGAAGGTGTAAGTGAGCTTTATGAGCCGCTTTCTGAAGAACGGGGAGCGCAACTCTTCGTTAATAAAAGTGAGCAACCAGCGTCTATTTCTGGGAATCGAAATCTCATTACGCAGGCACTCGCTAATTTGGTCGACAATGCCATTAAATACTCGACCCCAGGCAGTAAGATCATTGTCACGCTAGAGCAAAACCAAGCCGGGCTTGGTCTGGTGGTGTCTGACAATGGTCCGGGAATTCCACAGCAAGATCGGTCGCGCGTAGTCGAACGCTTTGTAAGGTTGGAGACAAGCCGTAATTCACCCGGAACAGGATTGGGTCTAAGTTTAGTTTCTGCCGTGGCGCGATTGCATGACGCAGAATTTACTCTTTCCGACAATCGTCCGGGTTTGCGCGCTAAGTTACAGTTTTCCGATTATCGCTCAGTTACGTCGATAGACAATATTGTTCCCAGGCGCTTGGCTGCTGCAAGCTAGATCACCGCATTCAAAATTTATCCGGTTTTTTTTCGAACAGGCGTTGGAACGCGGGTTCGCTATATTCAATTTATCGCTGAGTATTTAACAGGGTCGCCTGCTTTGCTGGAGGGCTCGCGCAAGATATTCAGCCGCATTTGTCATTAGCTATTTTACGTCAATCATTTGCTGTCATGGGCATGTTGATAGAAAATAGCTGGGATGAGCAGCCAAGACCCAATGATTGCGATTAAGGATGCCACCAAATCTTACGATGACGGGCAGAACTTCGCCGTGCAAGATATGTCGTTGGATATTAGTGCCGGTGAGTTCGTCGCAATTGTTGGTACCTCAGGTTCAGGAAAAACAACACTCTTGAAGCTCATCAATCGTTTGATTGAGCTGTCGCAAGGAGAAATCAAAGTCGAAGGAACGAATGTCTCTAGTCTCGATCCGGTACTTCTGCGCCGACGCATTGGCTATGTGTTTCAGGGTATTGGCCTGTTCCCGCATCTAAGCGTTGCAGAAAATATCGCGATCACGCCAAACTTGTTAGGATGGGACCGTGAGCGTATCACCAATCGTGTTGGTGAACTCTTGGACCTTGTTCGCTTGCCGCGTAATATTGCTGAACGTCTGCCCGCCACCCTTTCTGGTGGTCAGGGCCAGCGCGTTGGTGTCGCGCGGGCGCTAGCAGCTGAGCCCAAAATCGTTCTGATGGATGAGCCCTTTGGCGCACTCGATCAAATTACTCGCGGCGCCTTAGCTCGCGATTACCGGGAGCTGCACGTGCGTCTGGGTTTAACAAGCATAATGGTCACGCATGATGTCGTTGAGGCGGTTCTTATGGCTGATCGCATTGCGATTGTCGTCGGAGGTAAGATTGTAGAAAGTGGGACTCCGCACGCACTTCTCGTCGATTCGAAACATGAATATGTGCGCGAACTCATGTCTCTGCCACGTTTGCAGGCTGAACGGATACGCGCCCTGAGTTCGAGGGGCACGGATTGAGATGGAAGGAATCGATCCAAGAATTCTCGAAGCAATATATTTGCTGCCGAATTATCTGGGTCAGCATGTTATTTTAAGTGTCAGTGCGCTGGTTCTCGGATTGATGATTAGCCTCCCTCTGGCACTTTGGGGAACGCGCTCTCCTCGGTTCTGTTGGGGCTTGCTCACTACAGCAAGTGTAATCCAAACCATCCCTAGCCTTGCCTTGCTTGCGCTGTTCTATCCCTTGTTGCTCGCACTCTCTCTTCTTACCAATAATATATTTGGGTTTGGATTTTCGGCGCTCGGCTTTTTACCGTCCGTTTTGGCGCTCACGCTCTACGGCATGCTCCCGATTCTGAGAAACACCGTGACCGGTATTCTCGGCGTTGATTCTGCGGTGAAGGAAGCTGCCCAAGGCGTTGGCATGACGGCAAAGCAATCGCTCTTGCGGGTCGAAATTCTGCTGGCAATGCCGGTAATAATGGCAGGTATACGTACAGCGGCCGTCTGGGTGATCGGTACGGCTACGCTGTCGACAACGGTGGGGCAAACAAGCCTTGGTAATTACATATTTACTGGCTTGCAAACACAGAATTGGATTTTGGTTCTCTTTGGCTGCATAGCCGCAGCGCTACTTGCGCTTATTGTTGATCAGCTTTTGGCATTTATCGACTACGCACTCAGTAAGCGAAAGCGCGCGAGGTTTATTGGTGCCGTTGTGGCGCTCTGCGCGGTATTAATTGCAGCATCTCTTGCTTCGCTTTCACGTGGGAAAGATGATTACGTTGTTGGAGCGAAGGGATTTGCGGAGCAATATATTTTAGCGTCATTGATAGAACAGCGCTTGAATACAGTAGGCCTTACTGCATCCACACGTAGTAATCTTGGTTCTGCAGTTGTTTTCAATGCGCTTATCGCCAATGAGGTTGATCTTTATGTCGATTACAGCGGGACAATATGGACAAATTACATGCACCGGACTGACGGCGGCAGCCGCAGCTTCGTGTTCGAGGAGATGCGTTCATGGCTGGAGGAAACGTATGGAATAGGCGTTCTGGGAGCACTTGGATTTGAAAATTCCTACGCGATTGCCATGCGCCGCAATCAAGCTGAGGAGCTCGGCATTCGAACGATCGACGATCTTGCTTTACATGCACAAGTCCTCACGGTCGGCGGGGATCTTGAGATTTTCAGCCGTCCAGAATGGGCGGGTTTGATTGAGGCCTATGGCCTTGTGTTTGTGGAAGAGCGCACCATGCAGCCGACTTTTATGTATCCCGCGATCTTCGGCGGCGATGTTGATCTCATCACTGCCTTTTCCAGTGATGGGCGCATTGCGCTTTATGATCTCTTGGTGCTGGAGGATCCACGGCAAGCAATTCCGCCCTATGATGCGGTTGTTCTAACTTCCCCTCAGCGGGCAGACGATAGTGCTCTCGCTGAGGCGCTTCACCCACTCATCGATTCAATTGATATTGAAGAGATGCGCGAGGCCAATCTTTCGGTCAGCCGCGATGAAAATCAACTGACCTCGGAAGAGGCTGCGCGCCTGCTTTGGCAAAATATCAGTTCAAACTAATTGTAATGCTTGTCAAAGTAGATTCATCAAGGAACCAGTCGCTTTATCCATTCAGGAAGTGCAAATGACGCAGCATGAATGGAAGGGTTGTAATAATCAGTCTTAAGCTTCAGCGCGCGGTAACGCTTTGCCGCGCCCTTAATTCCTTTGGGACTTCCTAAGCGTTTTCCTTTTCCAGCCCAGGCCAGCGCCATGAATCCACCGACATAAGTTGGAACGACCGTTAGGTAGAGTCCCGACTGAGGAAAGCAGCGTTTCAGCTCCTTTAGTGCAATTGTAATTTCCTCAGGTTGATAGAACGGTACGCCGGTTTGGAAGGTTGCAAACCCACTAGGGCGCAGCGTGTGCTTCACCCGGTTGTAGAAACTCTCGTCGAACAAAACCTTTCCAGGGCCAACTGGGTCAGGACGATCAACAATAATCAAATCAAAACGTGCTTTTAAATCTTGTCTTCCTAAATATTCAAAGGCATCGGCAATTTCAATTTTAAGTCTTTTGTCTTTGAACGCCTTGGCGTTGATCTCGCTAAAATGTCTTCGGCAATGTTCTACAACCTGCTCATCGATGTCGACGAGTACGACCTCGGATATGGCTTTATGTTTTAGGGTCTCCTCGGCGATGGAGAGATCGCCACCACCGACAATCATAACGCGCTCTGCTTTGCCGTGCTCTAAGAGAGGTAAATGAGTGAGCATCTCGGCATAGGCAGACTCATCACGTGTCGTGATTTGAACGATATCGTCCAGCATCATGACGCGGCCGTTTCCGGCCGTATCAAAAATTTTAATCTCTTGATAGCGGCTGCGCTTGTCGACAAGAATTTTGGTGGGCGTAATCAATTGTGCGTAGCCGCTGTGAAGATGCTCGGCGAATGGTTGGGATACGACTTTTTTGGCCATCAAATGAGACCTGACTGTCATGTAGTGTGGATTTGGGCCCTATAGGGCCTAAGCCTATGGCTGTCCACCTTGGTTCACGCTTGTCGCAGTTTATGTCCGGTAGAGACAAAAAGATGCTGGTGAAGTCTCAAAATTTCTTGCACTAGTAGGTGTAATGCCTATATTCCGGCTCGCCCGGAATTAGGGCAAAGCGGCGTGTAGTGGAAGAGGTTCTTCCGCCCGCTGCTTTTTTCTTGGGTTGGCGCGTCAGAAGTTTTGGGGCGCTTTGGTGTCAACACCTTTGGGAGGTTAGGTGCCAGAATGGCTCGACTTGGATACGGTATGGCGGCGATCAATAAAGTAGAGGCTTATGACACCCGTTCTTCGTTGAGGACGGTTCCAGCTCCTATTCCTGAAGGGGGTGAGATTCGTAAAGACCATTTTGCAACAAGAAACGGAGTGACCTTCGCGGGCAGTCACTTGATTGTAGATCTTTGGGAGGCCGAAGGCTTAGATAACAAAGATCGGATTAAAGCGGCATTGCTTGATGCAGTGGAGGCTGCAAATGCAACCTTACTGCATATTCATCTGCATAAATTTGAGCCTGGCGGTGGCATTTCTGGTGTGGCGGTTTTAGCTGAAAGTCACATCAGCGTTCATACATGGCCCGAGCACAGCTATGCTGCGTTCGATATTTTCATGTGCGGCCAAGCCAAACCTCGCAGGGCCTTATCCGTTTTAAGACGTGCGTTAAACCCAAAGCGGATCGTATTGGGTGAACATAAACGCGGCGTTCTCTAAGAGCTGTAAGTCTACCCCGTTGGTACAAAAGCCGTCAGGTCATTCGTTCCCTCTATGGGTTATGAAGGTCAGAATCCTTCCATTACAGGAATCCTTAGACCTCTCTTATGCATGTTGACAGAGAACACGCCTAATCAGGCAAGCTTACCTCGATAACACCTTCATTAACGCGGGGGTCTTCTTGAGTGAAGGAGAGGGAATCTGTAAACCGTCCCAAAAAGGGTGAGCCGTAATCCCCATTCGCAGGCAGCACCGTGGCAAAGGTCTGATAAAGATAGCCTTGGTGAAAATAGAAGGACCCCATTGAGCGGCCGCCATTATCGGGGAGATCGATCGTGACTTTACGACCGAAGGTCTCGTCGATGCGGGCATAGGCTTCCATCAACACATTTTTTGCGTCTTGAAATATGAATGCGGCCTCAATGACAAGGCTTGCGCCCTCGTCAGAGCGCTCTCTGAAGTCACTCACGACCACCTCGTATTCAATGTTATTTTCAGTGGTGCGTAATATGATTGTCGGATGTTCACCACTTCTGGGGCCAGTATAGCTCCCTCTTTCCGTTATCATTTCGCCGGGCGCGTGGAACGAGATTCCCAATTCATGATTAATATATCCGTTCCACTGAGCTTGCGCGGGGACCGGGGTCACCATTAGCGCAGTACTCACTAAGATCATTGTGCTTATGAACCGCATCCATGCCTCCTGTTAGTGATTCGTATTTTTTGCATCTGTTTTCTCTGGCTGGCCGCGAGCTTAGGCGGAGCCTGTCCCTTGTGAAACCTTATATAGCTCTATAATATACAGGCCAAATTGTCGCCATACGATTTCATTAAGAAAGCATCCTTGGGAGGCCCCAATGTACTCTAAAATACTTGGCGTTGCAGGACTTGCGGTGTCGCTGTTTGCGGTCCCAGCACTTGGACATCATTCCTATTCGATGTTTGATCAAACTCAATTAATGAATTTGAAGGGTACGGTCACGGATTTCGAGTTTGTTAATCCCCATTCCTGGCTTCATGTATCGATTGCAAACGAGAGCGGCGCGATGGAGACATGGTCCTTCGAGAGCTCAAGCCCGGGTGGCCTTGCTAGGATAGGATGGTCGCCGGACAGTGTTACTGCGGGTGATGCGATCGAGGTTGAATTTCATCCGTTAAGAGATGGCTCGCGCGGGGGGCAATTGATGATTGTCGTCCATTCGGATGGTACGACATTATGTGCCGACGGAGACTATGCCGGGTGCGGCTAGGAAGCTGCTCACTAGTCAGCTGAAATATTGAGTCAGTTGTTGATCCTCTGGTTAGGGGGCGCAGCCGCTGCCATTCAATTACACGACCCGTAAAACCCACGGGAGAACGAGCAGTATTCGATAGAATGCCTCGCCTCGATCATTGCCGCACCGAGGTCAGTTCTGTCTGGTAAGAAGCATTGCCCTACAAAGCGCTCGTACCGGTCCACATCCCTCTTATTACATTGTACTTGGTAGCCGTCTGTTAAGCTGCCAAGGTACGCACCTGCCTCCGCATAGCCTTTGTCCCCGCGTTCGGGCGCATCGATGCCCCACAAACGTATCTGATGCTCGTATCCAACTAGATAGAGGCCATCACCATCTACGATCCGCTCAACACTACCACTGACAGTTTCAGGGTATTCTGCAGCCACCACCGGCCCTGTGACTAAGGACGCGATAACAAGGACGATGTATGCGCTGCGTATCTTCATGATGCCTAACCTTCGCTGATGCTATGCACTGGGTTTAGCGCAGTCTAACCTCACGCCTGTATTGACCTCGTAGTCCGGCTAGATAGAGCAACAGCCTTTTAAGCTGTGGGTTGCAAGTTTAAATAATGCCACAGTTGCTATTATTTTTTAAATAGAATCAGATGGTTATAGGAATGTTTCGTTGGACGTTGAAAGTGGTATGGCGCAGGCAAGCGTCTGAATAGTCTGTGGAAGATACTTAGAATAGAGCCGTTGCAATTCCTACTTGCGATCACAAATGTTCTCTATATGTTCTCACTTCTTTCGGGTGGGATAAATGGCGTCTGGAGACGGTTATAACGGTGAAAATACAACGGGCTTTGCGTCTCCGGCGAGAGATAGCCTCGAAGGTACGGTAGACCTTTCGGCAGTCCTCGATCTGCGTAGCCCTAGCCGTTACCCCGTCAGGGTTCGCGGCGATGCTTTGAACCAGCGTGGTATTAGACACGGTGATATTTTGATTGCAGATGCTGCTGCGCCTCCTGTGTCTGGGCGCGTTGTTGTAGCAATGATTCATGGTGATGTTGTTGTCTGCGAGCTGGTCTACAAGGGCCAACAGTGGTGGCTACAACCATCGCGCAATGATCCAGCAGTTTGCGTTAGTGATGACATCGAAATATGGGCCACAGTGTCTGGTCTTGTTCGTACGAACGTATAGCCATGAAGCTCGTTTACGGCCTGATAGATGCTAACTCTTTCTATTGTTCCTGCGAGCGTGTTTTCCAGCCACGGCTACGGCAACTGCCTGTAGTAGTCCTTAGTAATAATGATGGTTGCGCTATTGCCCGCACAGCAGAAGCTAAGGTGCTGGGCATCAAGATGGGTGATCCATGGCACCTAATACGCAAACGCCCTGAACTAGCTGGTGTGGAATGGTTCAGCAGTAACTACGCCCTATATGGCGATATGAGTCGTCGGATGTATCAAGTTTTGGCTGAACGGGTGCCTAGGGTTGAGCCTTACAGTATCGATGAGATGTTCTTAGACCTTACAGGTCTACCGGGTGATTTAACTGAACGGTGCCAGTCACTACGAGAAGATGTTCGGCGTATTGCTAAAATTCCAACCTGCATTGGTTGGGGGCCAACCAAGACTATCGCCAAGTTGGCTAATTCTATTGCTAAGGGCGGCCCAACCCTTGGCGGAATATGCGATCTCACCGATCAAAAAATACGCAGACGCTACTATGAAGTGCTGTCAGTAGCTGAAGTATGGGGCATTGGAGGCAAACGCGCCTCAAAGCTGGAAAGGGCTGGGTATAGAACCATCCAGGATTTTGTTGATGCCCCAGTGCGGGAAGTGCGCGGGCTACTTACTGTTGTTGGTGAACGCGTGCAGTCTGAACTGCGTGGAATATCGTGCCTGTCATTCGTAGAGGTGTCTGCCATACGAAAGAGTGTCGCCTGCACACGATCTTTCGGACGGCCTATCACGGTATGGCATGAGATGCGGGAGGCTATTGCTAACTATACCGCAAGAGCTTCGGAGAAGTTACGCCAACAGGGCTTACAGGCAGGGAGCATTACTGTCTTTTTGCACACCAACCCACATGCAAAGAACGAACTTTGGCATGGTGATCAGAAGACGATCCAAATAAAGCCGACAAACGACACGATGGCTATGATTGCACAGGCAGTACGTATGCTGAAGCCGCTCTGGCGTGACGGGTATAGATACACCAAGGCAGGCGTGATGTTAAACAACATAGAGCCCGCCAACGAACGTACCAATCAACTGTTCTACAGCCGTTCAGATGAGCGATCAAAAATGCTGATGCCAGTGTTGGACATGCTAAATGCCCGTTACGGCAGGAACACCATCTCACCACTAGCCATAGGCATTACCCATCCATGGGCGACACGAAGCAAACTACTGTCACGGCAGTTCACAACAAAAATAGAAGAATTAATGACTGCTAAGGCGTGGTAATAGTTCCTTATTAAATTTGAAAAAATTGGAATAAATGGTGCCGGAGGTGAGAATTGAACTCACGACCTACCCCTTACCAAGGGGTTGCGCTACCACTACGCTACTCCGGCATCTACTCGGCCGATTTCGTTGCTCGAGCCGTTAAGGGGGCTGCTATAACCGAAGAGGGCGGGGAGCGGAAGGTGTCTGAGTTGCAGAAATCTAGGCCACACAAAACTGTTAAAGACGTACGCAAAGCTAAGCTCGAAGCGGCGCTGAAAGAGAATTTGCGGCGCCGCAAGGTTCAGGCCCGCGCGCGTAAGGATCAGAGATGTGCAGATGGGGCCGAACCTGCCGAGAAAGCGCCCCTTTCTGGCCCAGAACTCACCAAGAGTCAGGGCTAGACTTATCGCTTGTCACGTATTTGTTCCGTGGGTGCGCGGCGGGTAAAAGGCTGTCCTAGGTCCGGCGTGCTTTCGCCCATAAGCTGCACCAGGATGTCTTGTTTTTTGTATTGCTGGGTGCCGCATTAGGATTACCGCTTGATCACTCGGTGCCATTGAAGGATTTTTATGGATCAAATTCGTATACGGGGTGGCAAATCTCTGCGCGGCGAGATTGCAATCAGCGGGGCAAAGAACGCCGCGCTGCCTTTGATTGCGGCTACGCTTCTGACACCTGACCAGATGATCCTTACCAATATTCCTGATCTTGCTGACATCGCGTGCATGACTGAATTGTTGGAGCAGCTCGGGACGTCGGTTGATTGGAGAAAAACTCAAGATCTCGGCCAAGGTGGCGTGCTGACATTGCGCTCGGGCGGCCGGCCGCAAAGTTTTGCGCCCTACGATGTCGTACGGAAAATGCGCGCAAGCTTTCTTGTCTTAGGTCCGCTTTTAGCCCGGGTGCGCGAAGCAAGCGTGTCGCTTCCCGGAGGTTGCGCAATTGGTGCCCGTCCTGTCGATTTGCACTTGAAGGGATTGGAGGCAATGGGTGCCAGCATTGAGATTGCTGGTGGCTATGTGCTGGCGCGCGCACCGGATGGTCTAAAAGGCGCTGAGTTCACGTTCCCGATCGTGTCGGTCGGGGCTACGGAAAATCTTCTCATGGCAGCAGCCCTTGCCGAAGGCCAGACGGTTCTTACGAACGCAGCACGCGAGCCAGAGATTGCTGATCTTGGTCAATGTTTGATTTCAATGGGAGCAAACATTACTGGTCTTGGAAGCGAGCGGATTGTGATTGAGGGTGTAAGGGAACTGGGTGGCACTAGTTATGCTGTTTTGCCCGACCGTATCGAAACTGGAACCTATGCGATTGCGGCCGCTATTACGGGCGGCGAGTTGGAGCTGACAGGCACTAAAGAAGAGCTGATTGGTGCGCTTGCCGAATTGCTGCGAAAAACAGGCAGTGATGTCAGCGTCACAAATCGCGGCATCAAGATTGCGCGCAATGGAGCGCGCCCGCAGGCGGTAGATGTTGCCACCGAGCCCTTTCCAGGATTTCCAACCGATCTTCAGGCGCAATATATGGCGCTTATGGCAACTGCCGAAGGCGATGCGGTCATTCGCGAGTCCATTTTCGAGAATCGGTTTATGCATGTTCCAGAATTGGCACGCATGGGAGCTGATATTGCAGTGGATGGCGATAAATCAATCGTACATGGCAGGCCTTGCCTTAAAGGGGCACCGGTGATGGCGACTGATCTGCGTGCTTCGGTCAGTCTCATTTTGGCGGGTCTTGCGGCCGAAGGCGAAACCATTGTCAATCGTGTCTATCATCTTGATCGTGGGTTCGAGCGAATCGAAGAAAAATTGGGGCGCTGTGGCGCCGATATTGAACGGCTTAAATAATGTCTGCGGTGCAAGAAACTCTAAGGCTAAGTTTGATTGTAGAAGACGAGGAGGATTTAAGTATCGTCTCAGCCTATCTGCAAGATGCAATCGTGCGGATAGGTGATATTGCTTATTTGCCAAAATCGCGCCGCTTTGTGCTGCTTGCTAATCGCTATTGCTGGGAATATGACGATGCCGGAAAGGCAGGAACGCGCAAATTAGCGGGCATTCATTTTGATGAGGTGATCGGCGCTAAATCTACGCACATCCGGCGGGCCAATCCCGATGCGGTGCTGCAATTGCTTACGGTCCAATTTGCTTCCAAAACGGGCAAGGGAGAAGGCGGTGTGATAGATTTTTGCTTCGCAGGTGGCGGCTGCATTCGTCTTAAGGTGGAATGTATCGACGCGGCTTTGCGTGATCTATCAAGTCCTTGGCAGGCCCAAGGTAGGCCAGCGCACCAATTGGAGGGCAATTAATGGTTGTCCGACTAAATGCGGGCGAAAAATCCTTCGCGCAAAAGTTCACTGCTCTTGTCGAGGGCAATCGTACTGGCGAAGAAGATGTTTCACGGATCGTGCGGGAAATTATTGCTGATGTCCGCGCTCGTGGTGATGCAGCACTGTTTGAATATGGCAAGCGCTTCGACAAGATCGAACTCACATCCGAGACATTGCGTGTTACCGCTTCTGAGACCGACGTTGCGATGAATTCCATTGCGCCAGAGCTCTTAGCGGCGTTACGCCTCGCAGCCCACCGTATCGAAGCCTATCATCTCCGCCAAGTTCCGGAAGACGAGCACTTTAGCGATGAAACCGGAGCGCAATTGGGATGGCGCTGGCGACCGGTTGAAAGTGTTGGGCTTTATGTTCCAGGCGGCACGGCAAGCTATCCAAGCTCGGTCTTGATGAATGCTATTCCAGCTCGTGTAGCCAGTGTGAAAAGGGTCGTGATGGCAACGCCAGCTTCCGGAGGGGCGCTCAATCCGCTGACGCTTGTTGCCGCGCGCGTTGCAGGCGTTGATGAAATCTATCGAATTGGCGGTGCCCAAGCCATTGCGGCTCTTAGCTATGGCACTGAAACAATAAAACCTGTCACAAAAATTGTGGGACCGGGTAATGCCTATGTCGCAAGCGCAAAGCGCGAAGTGTTCGGACGAGTTGGGATCGACACAATCGCTGGCCCCTCTGAAATTCTTGTCGTTGCCGATAGCCAAAACGATCCGGCCTGGATTGCTGCAGATCTGCTTTCGCAGGCCGAACATGACGCATCTTCACAATCGATATTGATTACCGACGATGTTGATTTCGCTGATTCAGTAGCTACGGAAGTCGAGCTTCAGCTAAGTGTTCTGCCGCGGTCTGAAATTGCAACTGCAAGTTGGCACGATAATGGCGCGATAATTGTGGTGGATGCACTAGAGGACGCCGCTCCACTCGTCGATGCGATTGCACCAGAACATCTTGAAATTGCAACAGATGATCCGGAAGCGTTTTTAGCACGCATCAATAATGCGGGTGCAGTCTTTTTGGGTCGATATACCCCTGAAGCGATAGGTGACTATATTGCCGGTCCGAACCATGTGCTCCCTACTTCGCGTGCCGCACGTTTTTCTTCAGGCTTGTCTGTTTTGGACTTCATGAAACGCACAACGCTTTTATCCTGCGACGCCGGTGCATTGAACGCGCTCGGCCCAGATGCGGTTTTGCTTGCCGAGGCAGAGGGCCTATCG